>OBLV0100000152.1_pt1 | contig 22731 bp, 23 predicted proteins | sample 1520071 | NCBI WGS metagenome assembly OBLV01 (sample SAMEA3888446, study PRJEB22518) | metagenome | reverse complement strand
CGATGGTACTGCACCCGCCAGGGTGTGGGAGAGTAGGACACCGCCGAACACAACCACACACACAAAAAAAGGGGCCCCCACCACACCAACCCGGGGGCCCCTTTTTACTAACCCCATCTCAATAGAGGAGGATCCGCAGCGGTGTCAGCCGGGCCGAATTCGCCTGGAGGCGCAGACCGGACAGGTAGTGCGTCTCGGGCTGCGTCGGCAGCGCGTGGTCGGGGTGCCCAACCGAGAAGCGCGAAGCGGGGGGTGGGCGGCGACCAACGGAGAACCCGGGATGGTCGCGCGCAGGATGCGGGCAGTTCGTCGCCGCCTCGGACGGGGGTAAGGCGGGACGAGGGCGATGCACTCCGGCCGCAAGTACCTGCAGACATCGATCTCAGCGAATTGGACCGGGAAGTCCGTAAAGAACTGCTGACCCTGCCGAAAGGATTGGCAGACATCGTCGGCGGTCATCTCATCATGGCGGCGCGGGTGCTGGACGATGATCCGCAACTGGCTTTAGCGCACACCCGGTTCGCACGTAGTAAGGCAGGTCGGGTTGCTGCGGTGCGAGAAGCTGCCGGGTTCGCGGCGTATTACGCGGGGGAATGGTCCGAGGCGTTAGCGGAGCTGCGTACTGCGCGCCGGTTGAGCGGCGGTCCCGGCCAGCTGGCGGTGCTCGCTGACTGTGAGCGAGCGCTGGGCCGGCCGGAGCGCGCGCTGGAGATCGCGCGTAGCCAGGAGGCCGGCCAGCTGGAACCGGCGGAGGCGGTGGAGCTGCGGATCGTGGCCGCCGCGGCGCGGCGTGACCTGGGCCAGTTCGATGCCGCCGTGGTGGCATTACAGGGCGCAGATCTGCACGAACCAGGGGAGGAGCTCTGGCGGGCCCGGCTGCGCTATGCGTATGCGGACAACCTGCTCGCCGCTGGCCGTGAGCAGGACGCGATTCGCTGGTTCCTGGCCTCGGCCGAGGCTGATGTGGAGGGCTCCACCGACGCCGCGGAGCGAGCCGTTGAGCTGAGCGATCGAGCGGGAGCAGAGTGAACCATCCGCACCACGGTTACGACGCAGTACTGCTCGACCTGGACGGCACGGTGATCAGGGGTACTGAGCCCGTGCCGGAAGCTCCCGAGATGGTCAACGAGCTGCGCCGTGCGGGATGGGCGGTGCAGTTCATCACCAACAACGCCTCACGGGCACCTGGAGAGGTTGCGGGTCGCCTGACCGCCCTGGGTATCGATGCCGCGCCGGAGGACGTGGTCACCAGCGCGCAGGCTGCCGCTGATCTGCTGGCGGCTCAGCTTGCAGCCGACTCAGTCGTCCTTGTGGTCGGCACCGAAGCGTTGGCTACCGCGGTGCAGGCGGTCGGGCTCCGGGCGGTGACGACGCTGGCTGCTCAGCCGGTCGCCGTGGTACAGGGCCACTCGCCGGAGACCGGGTGGGTGCAGCTCGCTGAAGCGTGCCTGGCGATCCGTGGTGGCGCGTTGTGGATCGCGTGCAATATCGATCGGACCTTACCCACCGAGCGGGGTTTGCTACCTGGCAACGGTGCGATGGTGGCGGCATTGCAGGCAGCCACCGATCGGGATCCGACGGTGGCCGGCAAACCGGAGCGCCCGATGCTCGATAAGGCTCTGAATCGCATCGACGCCCGGTGCCCGCTGGTCGTCGGCGATCGCCTGGATACCGACATCGCGGGTGCACGGGCTGCTGGGATGGATTCGCTGCTGGTCCTGTCCGGGGTCGCCGATGCGACGGCGCTGCTGGCGTGCCCACCAGATCAACGTCCTAGCTATCTCGGCGCTGATCTCCGGGTGCTGCGTGGATCCGTTGACGATGCGCGGATCCAGACCCGCCCTGGTTGGCGTGTCGAGCCGGCCGATGGCGGCCTGGTGCTGCACAGTGACGGGGACGCTGGAGACAGTCTCGATGCGGTGCGAACTCTTTGTGCCCGGTGGTGGGCGGAGCACACCGGCCCGGTACAGGTCCGGGCCGGTGACCGGAGCGCGGCCGCCGTCCTGGCTGACGTGGGTCTGGGCGAGGCCGTCCGGTGATAACGGTTCGTCAGGCTGGATGCCGCTCGGTAGCGTAGGTGGCAACCCAGAGGAGATCACGCTCGATGACGTCCCAGCCGTTCCAGCCCGCACCTCCGAGTATCACGCTGCCTACCGGCATCGCCGAGGCACTCGCCGACCTGCGCGATCTCGACGAGCTCGCGACCGTGGAGCATGTGGCGCGCCTGCGCGCCGTGCATGACTCGCTGGCCGCCGCTCTGGCCAGCATCGACGAGGTCTAGGTGGTCCGGCGCGCCCGGCTGGACGTGGAGCTGGTGCGGCGCGGCCTGGCCCGGTCCCGGGAGCACGCAGCGGAACTGGTGACGCAGCGCCGGGTTCGGGTCGCCGGGGTGACTGCCACCAAGCCGGCAACCGGAGTCGAACGGGACACCCCACTGCTGGTCCGCACGAAGGACGACGAGCCCGAGTGGGTATCGCGAGGTGCTCGGAAGCTGCACGGGGCGCTTGGTGGCCTCACTGCAGGAGGTCCGGCTGTCGCGGGCCGGCGCTGCCTGGATGCCGGTGCCTCGACCGGTGGTTTCACCGACGTGCTACTGCATCGCGGGGCTCGAGAGGTGGTGGCGGTCGACGTCGGCTACGGCCAGCTCGCCTGGTCGCTGCGCACCGACCAGCGGGTCCAGGTGCACGACCGGACGAACGTGCGGACGCTGCGGCCTGAGGACATCGGGGGTCCCGCCGAGCTGGCGGTGGCCGACCTGTCGTTCATCTCGTTGCGGTTGGTGCTGCCGGCCCTGGCCAGCTGCACCGCCCCAGGGGGCGACCTGTTGCCGATGGTCAAACCCCAGTTCGAGGTCGGTCGTGACCTCCTGGGGCCCGGTGGTGTGGTCCGCGATCCGGCGCTGCGGGCGCAGAGCATGCTCGATGTGCTGGCAAGCGCGGCTGAGTTCGGGCTCGGTCTGGTCGACGCGATCGCCAGCCCGTTGCCGGGGCCGTCCGGCAACGTCGAGTACTTCCTGTGGTTGCGCCGGGGTGTGGCCGATCCATTGCGTACGGTAGAGGAGCAGGTACACAGCGCTGTGCGCCGAGGTCCGCAATGACCGGCGGACGGGAAATTCTGCTGGTCCTGCATACAGGGCACCCGGAGAACTCCCGCACCGCTGAGCAGGTGGCGCGTACCCTCGCCGAGGCGGGGATCGGGCTGCGGGTCCTTACCGAGGAGGCCACCTACCTCGACGCGGCGCTGTGCGGGCACCAGCGGCCAACCGGGCCCACAGCCGCGCTGGGTGCAGAGCTCATCGTGGTCCTCGGTGGTGACGGCACCCTGCTGCGGGCGGCTGAGTTGGCCCGTCCCTGTGGCGTCCCGCTGCTCGGGGTGAACCTCGGCCGGGTCGGCTTCCTCGCGGAGGCCGATCTCGACTCGCTCGACGTCGCGATGCGGGCCGTCGTCAATGGCGACTACCTGGTCGACGAGCGGATGACCATCGATGTCACGGCTGGCCTCAACGGGTCCGTTCTTGCCCGAACGTGGGCGCTCAACGAGGTCAGTGTCGAGAAGAGCCGCCGGGAGCGGATCCTCGACGTGGTACTCGAGGTCGACCGCAGACCGGTCTCCGGGTTCGGGTGTGACGGAGTGCTCTGTGCCACCCCTACCGGGTCCACCGCCTACGCATTTTCCGCAGGTGGTCCGGTGGTGTGGCCGGATGTCGACGCGCTCGTCGTTGTCCCGAGCAATGCACATGCGCTGTTCGCCCGCTCGCTGGTGGTGTCGCCGGATTCGATGGTCGCGATAGAGACCGATCCACGCGGATATGCTGCGGTGCTCTGCTGTGACGGGCGGCGCACCGTGGCGCTACCGGCGGGTGCCCGGATCGAGGTGGTCCGCGGTACCACCCCGATCGGGCTGGTCCGCCTGGACGACCGCCCGTTCACCGACCGGCTGGTCCGCAAGTTCGAACTACCGGTGCACAGTTGGCGCGGTCCCCGGCCGGGCTGAGAGTTCGCGCAGGATGTGGGCGGCCCGCCCGGTGATGGACCCGCGGCGCGCTAGGGTGCGGCCGTGCTCACCGAGATGCGCATCGAGGGCCTCGGTGTGATCGACGAGGCCATTGTGGATCTGCACCCCGGCTTGACCGTGGTGACCGGGGAGACCGGAGCGGGCAAGACGATGGTGGTGACCGGCCTGCAGCTGCTCGCGGGCGGCCGGGCCGACGCGTCCCGGGTCCGGCGCGGCGCCGAGAGGGCCATCGTCGAAGGTCGGTTCCGGTTGCCCGGAGCCGGGCCGGCCGCGGATCTGGTCCTGGAGGTGGGTGCGCGCGCCGACGAGGACGGCAGCGTGATAACCAGCCGCACCCTCACCGCGGACGGCCGTTCCCGGGCTCACCTGGGCGGCCGATCGGTCCCGGCGGGCGTGCTCGCTGACCTGGCCGACAACATGCTTGCCGTGCACGGCCAGAACGACCAGCTCCGCCTGCTGCGCGCCGGCGAGCAGCGCTCCGTACTGGATCGCTTCGCTGCCGAAGCGGTGTCCGGGCCGCTGAAGGCATACCGGCAGGTCCGGGAACGGTGGTTGCACTGCTGCTATGAGCTGGCCACCCGCCGGGGCGATGCCCGGGAACTGGCCAGGGAAGCCGACCTGCTCGAGCACAGCCTCGCTGAGATCTCCGCCATCGACCCGCAGCCGGGGGAGGACGGTGCGCTCGTCCTGGAGGCCCGGCGGTTGGGTGATACCGAGGAACTGCGGGACAGCGCCACCATCGCGCAATCCGCGGTGAGCGGTGATCCAACTGCCGATCTTGACCGGCCGAGTGCGATCGGCCTGGTTGCCGAGGCGCGCCGCCGTTTGCAGGCCGTGGATGACCCCGCGTTGCAGGCGTTGGGCGAACGCCTGGGGGAGGCGGCGGCGGTGCTTGGTGACGTCGGTGCCGAACTCAGTGGATATCTGGAGGTCCTCGACGCTGATCCGGACCGGCTGGAACAGGTTCTCGCCCGCCAGGCGGAGCTCAAGCGGCTCACCCGCAAGTACGCCGTGGACATCGACGGTGTGCTTGCCTGGGAGCGGCAGGCCCGCGAGCGCCTCGCCAGCGTGGACACCTCCGACGAGGCCATCGCTGCGCTGGCCGCCCGGTGTGCCGGCCTGGCTACGGAACTGGCCGGGCATGCTCAGGCGCTCAGTGCCGCCAGGACTGCGGCCGCCCGGGAACTCGGCGACGCTGTCACCGCGGAGCTCGCGGGGTTGGCGATGGGCCAAGCGCAGCTATCGGTAGCGATGTCTACGACCCCGGCATCCGATGGTGACGAGGCAGCGCTGACCGTCTCCGGGCGGCGGCTGCGAGCCGGCCCCGATGGGGTCGACGACGTCGAGCTGCGGCTGGCATCGCATCCCGACGCCGAGCCGGTGCCGGTGCACAAGGGCGCGTCCGGTGGTGAGCTGTCCCGGGTGATGCTGGCGCTGGAGGTCGTGCTCGCCGAGTCCGATCCGGTGCCGACGATGGTCTTCGACGAGGTCGACGCGGGGGTGGGTGGGCGGGCCGCTGTGGAGATCGGGCGGCGGTTGGCCAGGCTCGCCCGCAGCCACCAGGTCGTGGTCGTGACCCACCTGCCTCAGGTGGCCGCCTACGCCGATCGTCACCTCGTGGTGGATAAATCGACCCATACCGCAGCGGTGACCCGCAGCGGGGTCCGGGAGCTCGACGAGTCGGCCCGGGTCAGCGAACTGGCGAGGATGCTCGCCGGACTGGACGACACCGACACCGGGCGGGCACATGCTGAGGAGCTGCTGGCCACCGCGGCCGCGGACAAACTCGTGAGTGCGTGATCGCGCTTGGCTTCAGCACGCACTGAGCGGTCCGCGCTCCCGGCGCGCCTCCCCGACCGGCGATGCGATGTTTGCCACCATCCGCGACATGAAAATCTCCGGTCTGCTCAACCGGTCTGACCGTGAGCTGCCCGGGGTGACTGGTTTGGCCAGGGTCGACCGTCGCGCCGACGCGCTGGCGCGGCGCGTCGGTAGCGGCGACATCGCGGTCTTCGATCAGGTTGATCTTGATCGAAGAACGGCGGATGCGCTGGTGGCCGCTGGGGTCACCGCAGTGGTCAACGTCGCGCCCTCGATTTCCGGCCGTTTCCCGAATCTGGGTCCTGAGATCCTCGTGTCCGCGGGCATCATGCTGATCGACGGTACCGGCGCGGACGTCTTGCGGATCAAGGACGGTAGCCGGTTGCGGCTCCACCAGGGCCGCATCTATCTCGGGGAGCTCGAAGTGGCCTGCGGGGTAGAGCAGGATGTCGACTCGATCGCCGATCTCATGATCGAAGCCAAGTCCGGGTTGTCGGCCCAGCTCGAGGCCTTCTCAGCCAACACCATCGAGTTCCTCCGGCATGAGCGAGCGCTGATCATCGATCGGGTCGGTGTACCGGATGTCGAGGTCTCGATCCGCGGCAGGCAGGTACTGGTGGTGGCCGCCGGCTACAACCACGTCGCGGACCTCGCCGCACTCAAGCACTTCATCCGGGAGTACCACCCGGTGCTGATCGGTGTCGAGGCCGGTGCCGACGCCCTGCGCGCCGCTGGACATCGGCCGCATCTCATCGTCGGTGACCCCTACCAGATCGAGATCGACACGCTCAAATCAGCCGCCGAGGTGGTGGTGCCTGCCCAACCCGACGGCTTCGCTCCCGGTCTTGAGCGGATCCAGGATCTGGGGATCGGGGCGGTGACCTTTCCCGCGGTGAGCAATCCGGAGGACCTCGCGTTGTTGCTCGCCGAGGCACACGGCGCCGAACTCGTGATCACCGTGGGGTTTCAGGCCACCTTGCACGAATTCCTCGACCGGGGACGCTCGGGGTCCAACCCGTCGACCTTCCTGACCCGCCTGCGGCTGGGCGGCAAACTCGTCGACGGTCGTGCGGCCGCCGCGCTGTATCGCAGCCGGGTCTCCGTCGGCGCCGTCCTGCTCATGGTGCTCGCTGCGCTAGTCGCGGTGGCTGTGGCGCTGCTGGTCTCCAACGTCGGTGGCGCATTCGGTGTCCTTGTCAGCAATGCCTGGGACAGCTGGCATGGTGCCGGGTCCTGGGGCAAAGGGGTGGGATAGACCGTGATCTCACTGCGATACCACATCATCTCCATCGCGGCCGTGTTCCTGGCTCTCGCGCTCGGGGTGGTACTCGGATCCACCGCGATCAGCGACCGGCTGCTCTCCGGACTCAGCTCGAACCGGGAACAGCTCAGCCATCAGGTGGGCGAGCTGCAGAACGAGCGCAACGCATTGCGGGCCAGGTTGACCGATGCAGACGCCTTCGATGCCTCGGTCGGTCCTCGCATCGTGAATGGGGCACTGCGGGGTCGCACGGTGGTTCTCGTCACCACCGCGGACGCCAATCCCGCTGACCGGGATGCATTGCGGGGATTGCTGGGCAACGCCGGTGCCACGGTGACCGGTGAGTTGCAGCTGACCGACGCGTTCACCGATCCCGCTCGCTCCGACCAACTCAGCGAGCTGTCCACCCGGCTGTTGCCGGCCGGCCTGCGACTTCCCACTGCCTCTGATGCCGGAACGCTGTCCGGCGGATTGCTCGGCTCCCTGTTACTGGTGAACTCGAACAACGGCAGGGCCCAGGCCACCGCCGCGGAGACCACCGCGGTGCTCGCCGGGCTCAGTGACGGCGGCTTCGTGCGGGCTGGTCCGCAAGTGCTGCCTGCTCAGCTGGCAGTGATCCTCACCGGAGGCCCCACCGTGGGCAACGGGAGTGGAGATCGGGCCGGGGTATTGGCCCGGTTCGCCACCCAGTTGGACCACGCTGGTGCTGGTGCTGTGCTGGCGGGTCGGCCTGGTTCTGCCGATGGCGACGGCCCGATCGGGGTGGTGCGAGCGGACACGGCCGCTGCCTCGGTGCTGTCTACAGTTGATGATGTCAGCACTGCCGCAGGCCGGGTGGTCACCGTTCTGGCGCTGGCCGAACAGGCGCAGGGACACGCCGGACGGTACGGTACCGGCGGCAACGCGCAGGCCGTGGTTCCCGCGATCCAGAGCTGACCGGCGAGGCGGTGCCCCAAGACCACCGCTGGCAGTGTTACCGTGAGGTTCCGTGGTCGGCGGCATGCCGCCAGCTGCAGTGCAACCGGTCGCCAATCGAAGGGCCGGTCCGGACCACGGGAGAAGCTCTTGGTCAAGCCCGCTCGTCCAACCAGGTACCTGTTCGTCACGGGAGGCGTCGCCTCTTCGCTCGGTAAGGGTCTCACCGCTTCGAGCCTGGGTCAGCTGCTGACCGCACGCGGTCTGTGGGTGACGATGCAGAAGCTGGACCCTTACCTCAACGTTGACCCCGGAACCATGAACCCGTTCCAACATGGTGAGGTGTTCGTCACCGACGATGGCACCGAAACCGACCTGGATATCGGGCACTATGAGCGTTTCCTGGACCGCAACCTCGGCTGCAAGGCCAATGTCACCACCGGTCAGATCTATTCGGCGGTGATCGCAAAGGAGCGGCGGGGAGAGTACCTCGGTGACACCGTGCAGGTGATCCCGCATATCACCGACGAGATCAAGTCCCGGATCGTGGCCATGTCCGAGCCGGGTGACGATGGTCGCTCGCCGGACGTGGTGATCACCGAGATCGGTGGGACGGTCGGGGACATCGAGTCGCTGCCCTTCCTGGAGGCGGCGCGCCAGGTGCGCCACGACGTCGGCCGGGACAACTGCTTTTTCCTGCACGTCTCGCTGGTTCCCTACCTGGCTCCCTCCGGCGAGCTGAAGACCAAACCGACCCAGCACTCGGTGGCCACCCTGCGCAACATCGGTATCCAGCCTGATGCCCTGGTCTGCCGCGCGGACCGGGAGGTTCCGGACGGGCTGAAACGCAAGATCGCTCTGATGTCGGATGTGGACATCGACGGAGTGGTCGCGGCACCGGACGCCCCGTCGATCTACGACATCCCCAAGGTGCTGCACGCCGAAGGTCTCGATGCCTACGTCGTGCGCCGGCTCGGGTTGCCGTTCCGGGACGTGGACTGGACGGAGTGGGGAGACCTGCTCGACCGGGTGCACGCGCCGAGGTCGGTCGTGCGGATCGCGCTGGTCGGCAAGTACGTCGACCTGCCGGATGCTTACCTGTCGGTGACCGAGGCGCTGCGTGCAGGAGGTTTCGCCCACCGGGCCAAGGTTGAGATCCGCTGGGTTCCCTCGGACACCTGTGAGACGCCGTCCGGCGCGCAGGCTGCTCTGGCAGGGGTGGACGGAGTGCTGGTGCCGGGCGGATTCGGGGTGCGCGGGATCGAGGGCAAGATCGGTGCCATTCACCATGCCCGGACCCGGGGGATACCGGTGCTGGGTCTGTGCCTGGGACTGCAGTGCATGGTGATCGAGACTGCCCGGAACCTGGCGGGTCTCGACGGCGCCGGATCCACCGAGTTCGATGCGTCGACCCCGCACGCGGTGGTCTCCACCATGGCCGACCAGACCGATGTGGTTTTGGGGTACCGCGACATGGGCGGGACGATGCGGCTGGGTAGCTATCCGGCATCGCTGGAGCCGGGTTCGGTGGTGGCTCGGGCCTACGGGGTCACTGAGGTATGCGAGCGGCACCGGCACCGCTACGAGGTGAACAACGCCTACCGGGACAAGCTCGCCGCGGCAGGTTTGCTGATCAGCGGGACGTCACCGGACGGTCATCTCGTCGAGTTCATCGAGCTCCCGAGCAGCGCGCACCCGTTCTTCGTCGGCACCCAGGCACACCCCGAGCTCACCAGCAGGCCGACCCGCCCGCATCCGCTGTTCATCGCCTTCGTCGCCGCGGCGTTGGACTACCGAGCTGCGGACTGGTTGCCGGTCGAGATGCCGGCAGGGTTGCGGTGAGGCCACCCCACGAGTTCGGGGTGTCGCACAGCGACACCCCGTACCTCGGCCGGGTTCTGGCGCTGCGGCGCGACGAGGTGGTGATGCCGGGTGGCCGGGTGACTATCCGCGAGGTCGTCGAGCATCCCGGGGCGGTGGCGATCGTGCCGCTGAACGACGACGGGTCGGTAATGATGATCGACCAGTACCGGCACGCGGTGGGGCGCCGGCTTCGGGAGATCCCCGCGGGTTTGCTCGACGTTGCGGGTGAGCACCCGGTGGACACTGCTCGCCGCGAGCTGGTGGAGGAGATCGGCTTCCTCGCCCGGGAGTGGTCGGTGCTGGTGGATGTGGTGCCCTCACCAGGGCTCAGCGATGAGGCGGTGCGGGTGTTCCTGGCTCGCGGGCTGACCGAGGTGGGGCGCCCCGGAGGTCCCGACGACGAGGAGGCGGACCTCTCCGTGATCAGCCTCCCGCTGCCGGAGGCGGTGCGCCAGGTGCTGGCCGGTGAGATCGTCACTGCCCCGGCGATTGCCGGATTGTTCGCTGCGCAGGCTGTGCTGGCGGGGACGGGCCAGACGCGACCGGTCGAGGTGTCCTGGCCGGACCGTCCGAGGCGCTTCGCCGATCGCCTCGGCTGAGATCATGCTGGAGAGGATGCAGCCGAACCAGGGAGGAACGCCGGCGTGAGGATCGGTGTCCCGCGTGAGTTGAAGGTCCACGAATATCGGGTCGCGATCACGCCCGCCGGGGTGCACGAGCTGACCCGCCGCGGGCACGAGGTGCTCGTGGAACACGATGCCGGGGTGGGTTGCGCGTTCCCCGACGAGGTGTACCGGGCCGCGGGTGCCCGCATCGTGCCCCAGCCGGATGACGTGTGGGCCGCCGCGGAGCTGGTGCTCAAGGTGAAGGAACCGGTGGTGCAGGAGTACCACCGGATGCGCAAGGGTCAGATGCTGTTCACCTACCTGCACCTGGCGGCCTCGGCGGAGTGTAGCTCCGCGCTGGTCGAGGCTGGGATCGACGCGATCGCCTACGAAACTGTTCAACTGTCCGATGGCTCGTTACCGCTGCTGGCCCCGATGAGTGAGGTCGCCGGACGGATGGCCCCCCAGGTCGGCGCGCACTGCCTGGAACGGATGCAGGGTGGGCGCGGGGTGCTGCTCGGCGGTGTCCCCGGTGTACCCGCGGGCAAGGTGGCGGTGCTCGGCGCCGGGGTTGTGGGGATGAACGCCGCCACCATCGCGCTGGGAATGCAGGCCGAGGTGGTCGTCCTGGACACCAACATCAACCGGCTGCGAGAGATCGATTTCAGCTACCGGGGGCACCTGCAGACCGTGGCCTCCAACGCCTACGAGGTGGACAAGGCCTGCGTCTGGGCGGACCTGGTGATCGGTGCCGTGCTGGTGCCCGGCGCCAAGGCCCCGAGCCTGGTCAGCCACGATCTGGTCGCCCGGATGCGTCCCGGGTCGGTGCTGGTGGACATCGCGATCGACCAGGGCGGTTGCTTCGCCGATTCCCGGCCCACCACACACGCCGAGCCCACCTTCACCGTGCACAACTCGGTGTTCTACTGCGTGTCCAACATGCCCGGGGCGGTACCGCACACCTCCACCTATGCGCTGACCAACGTCACACTGCCCTACATCTGCGCGCTGGCTGACAAAGGATTGCGCGAAGCGGTGCTAGACGATCCCGCGCTGGCTCGTGGCGTCAATGTGGTGCAGGGCTCAGTGGTCCAGGCTGAGGTCGCCCGGGCGCACGGTCGTGTGCAACTACCGCTGGCCGAGGTACTCGGATGAACACTGGTCCGACCCGATCAACCATGGAGTTCCCCGCGACGGATGCTCGCCAGCCGGATGGGACGTTGCCACTGGGGCTGGCGTCGGTGATCTCTGATTATCTGGACCACCTCGCGGTGGAGCGTGGGACTTCGGCCAACACCCTGGACTCCTACGCCCGGGATCTGCGCCGTTACGGCGCTTACCTGGTGTCGGTAGGAGTTGCGCAGTTCACAGCGGTGCGGGAGCACCAGGTGATGGGGTTTCTCGCGGCGTTGCGCGAGGGCTCCGGTGGGTGCAGGCCGCTGGGACCGTCCTCTGCCGCGCGGGCGTTGGTCGCCGCCCGTGGCCTGCACCGGTTCGCCTTCCGGGAGGGGTTGGTGGCCTCCGACGTCACCGTCGACGTGCATCCCCCGAGCCCACCGAAACGGCTGCCCAAGGCGCTCGGGGTGCCGGATGTACTGCGGCTGCTGGAGGCGTTCCCTGCCGACGGGGGACCCCGCTGCCTGCGGGACCGGGCATTGCTGGAGACGCTCTATTCCACTGGTGCGCGGATCTCTGAAGCGATCGGGCTGGACCGGGACGATCTGGACGCCCCGGCCCGGACCATGCTGCTGCGGGGCAAGGGGGGTAAGCAGCGGCTGGTGCCGGTGGGCCGGCCGGCGCTGGCCGCCCTGGACGCCTACCTGGTGTGCGGGCGCCCCGCGTTCGCTGCGCACGGCCGGGGCAACCCGGCGGTCTTCCTCAACGCCCGCGGAGCCAGGTTGTCCCGGCAGAGCGCTTGGGCGGTGCTGCGGGATGCCGCGCAGCGGTGCGGGATCGCTGCTGCGGTATCCCCGCACACCCTGCGGCACTCCTTCGCCACCCACCTGCTGGAAGGCGGCGCAGACGTACGGGTGGTCCAGGAACTGCTCGGGCATGCCTCGGTGACCACCACCCAGATCTACACCTTGGTGACGGTGGACAACCTGCGGGAGGTCTACGCGACCGCCCACCCGCGAGCGCGTGGCTGAGTAGCCGGATCTGCAAGGGCTAGGCTTCGGCGAGGAATCGGACCGCAGTTGGGAAGGGGATCGGATTCCATGTCGTCCTGGGCGTCCGCGCAGCAGCCGCTGGTTGCGCCGACCCGCCCGCTCGCCGATGACGGGGTTCCCGATGACGGGATCGATCCGGCGGGGCGGCAGCGACGGGCGGTGCCCCAACCGCCACCCCTGGACCGGCATGGGCCAGCCCGGGTGGTGGCGATCTGCAACCAGAAGGGTGGCGTCGGCAAGACCACCTCGACGATCAACCTCGGGGCCGCGCTGGCCGAGTACGGTCGCCGGGTCCTGCTCGTGGACTTCGACCCCCAGGGTGCGCTGTCCGTCGGGCTCGGGGTGGCCCCGCAGCACCTCGACCGCACCATCTACAACCTGATCATGGAGCGGGGGGTCCCGGTGGACGAGGTTCTCCGGTCTACCTCGGTTCCCGGCATGGACCTGCTGCCCAGCAATATCGACCTCTCCGCCGCGGAGGTGCAACTCGTCACCGAGGTGGGTCGGGAGCAGGCCCTGGGCCGGATGTTGCACCCGCTGCTGGCGGGTTACGACTTCGTTCTGGTGGATTGCCAGCCGTCGTTGGGCCTGCTCACCATCAACGCGCTGGCCTGCGCTGACGGCGTGCTGATCCCCCTGGAGTGCGAGTACTTCAGCCTGCGTGGCGTGGCATTGCTGATGGACACCATCGACAAGGTGCGCGAGCGGCTCAACCCCAAGCTGACGATCACCGGGATCCTTGCCACCATGTACGATCCGCGCACATTGCACGCGCGGGAGGTGATGGCCCGCGTGGTGGAAGCCTTCGGTGACACCGTGTTCGACGCGGTGATCAGCCGCACGGTCCGGTTTCCGGAGACCACCGTCGCTGGTGAGCCGATCACCCGGTGGGCACCGAAATCCGCGGGAGCGAAGGCTTACCGTGCGCTGGCCCGCGAGGTGATCGCCCGGTGATCCCGGAGTGCGGAGTCGAGGCGCTGCCACCGGCCGCCCCGCCAGCCACCAGCCGGTTCACCCTGCGGCTGGACAACTTCGAGGGCCCGTTCGACCTGCTGCTGCAGCTCATCTCGCAGCAGCAGATGGACGTGACCGAAGTGGCCTTGCACCGGGTGACCGACGAGTTCATCGCGCACCTGCGGATGCTGGGGGATTCGTTCGACCTCGACGAGACCACTGAGTTCCTGGTGGTCGCCGCGACCCTGCTCGACCTCAAGGCGGCCCGGCTGCTGCCCGCGGCCGACGTGGAAGACGAAGCGGACCTCGCCCTGTTGGAGGCCCGGGACCTGCTGTTCGCTCGGTTGCTGCAGTACCGGGCGTACAAGCAGGTCGCAGCGTTGTTCGCCGAACTCGAATCCGCCGCGCTGCGCCGTTACCCGCGCTCGGTGGGGATCGAGGAGCGCTTCGCCGCGCTGCTGCCCGAAGTGTTGCTCGGCGTCGACGCGGACCGGTTCGCCGAGACCGCGGCCGCGGTATTCCGGCCCAAACCGCCGCCGCCGACGGTGTCGCTGGAGCACCTGCACACCCCCCGGGTGTCGGTGCACGAGCACGCTGCGGTGCTCCGGGCCCGCCTCGCCAGCGAGGGCCAGGCCAGCTTTCACAGCTTGGTCGCCGACTGCGTCCACACCAGGGAGGTGGTCGCGCGTTTCCTGGCATTGCTGGATCTGTACCGTTCCGCTGTGGTGGTTTTCGACCAGGCTGACCCGCTGGGCGACCTGCTCATTCGCTGGACGGGTGGACCGGGGCAGGTCGATGCGGCCGCCGGGCCAGACTCCGACGGGGAGGAGGACTACCGGTGAACGATGCCGCACTCATGGAGGCACCCACCGGTACCGACGCACTGCCGGCACTGCACGCTGACGGGGAGCTGGACGCGGCTCTGGAAGCGCTGCTACTGGTGGTCGACTCCCCCGTGGGGGAGGACGTGCTTGCCAGCGCACTGGGCCAGCCCGTGGCGCGGATAGTCGAGGCGCTCAACCGGTTACGGGACACTTACGCGGACACCGCCCGCGGTATCGATCTGCGCCAGGTGGCGCAGGGGTGGCGGTTGTACACCCGCGACGTCTACGCCCCGTTCGTGGAGCGGTTATTGCTCGACGGCCAGCGCGCCAGGCTCACCCGGGCCGCCCTGGAAACCTTGGCGGTGGTGGCCTACCGCCAGCCGGTCACCCGCTCTCGGGTCGCCGCGGTGCGCGGGGTCAATGTCGACGGGGTGATGCGCACGCTTCTGGCCCGCGGCCTGATCGAGGAGGTCGGGACCGATCCGGAGACTCATGGTGTGCTGTACTGCACCACCGAGCTTTTCCTGGAACGGCTGGGGCTGTCCACGCTGGAGGACCTTCCACCGATCGCTCCGCTGTTGCCCGACATCGATTCCATCGACGACGTGCCGCTTTAAGACCGATATAGGACCTATGACCCATTCTGAAGTGATGTCCCAACCACCACCACCGGCGACGTCGCCGCTGCCCCGGCTGCACAAGGTGCTCGCTCAGGCAGGAGTGGCCTCCCGGCGTGCCGCCGAAGAGATGATTGCCCGCGGCCGGATCCAGGTGGACGGGGTGGTGGTTCGTGAGATGGGGGTCCGGGTCGACCCCGATAGGGCAATCATCCACGTCGATGGCCTGCGGTTGGAGCTGCGCTCGGATGTGGAGCATCTGGCGTTGAACAAGCCTCGCGGTGTGCACTCCACGATGTCCGATGACCGCGGCCGGCCCTGCGTGGGTGACTACGTGGCCGACCGGGCGCAGCGGCTGTTCCACGTCGGCCGGCTCGACGCCGACACCGAGGGGTTGTTGCTGCTTACCAACGACGGGGAACTCGCGCACCGGTTGATGCACCCCTCTTACCGGGTGCTCAAGACCTACCTCGCGGAAGTGCCCGGCCCGGTACCCCGCTCACTGGGCCGGGTCTTGCGCGCCGGGGTGCCCTTCGATGACGGTCCGGTCGCCGTCGACGGATTCCGGGTTGTGCAGGCACTTCCCGGTAAGGCACTGGTGGAGCTGATCTTGCATGAGGGACGCAAGCACATCGTGCGCCGGCTGCTTGCCGAGGTAGGTCATCCGGTGCAGCGCCTGGTGCGTACCGCCATCGCCGACGTCAGGTTGGGAGAGCAGCGCCCCGGCACGGTCCGGGTGCTCTCCCGGCCCGAGGTGGGTGCCCTTAACCGTGCGGTCGGCCGGTAACACCTCGATACCCCTACCGGCTGGCCACCCGGCGGTACCGGGCCACCGTCAGCGGCGCGAACACGGCGATGATCACAATCGAGGACAGTACCGCGTAGAGCACCGGATGCGTCCCGGGCCAGCCTCCCGGAGCGGGGAACGTCGGTGGGCTGGCGTTGGCGAATAGTTGACGGCTGGCATCAGCCACCGCGGTCACCGGATTCCACTCCGCCACCACTTTGAGCACCGCTGGCATATTCCCGATCGGTACGAAGGCCGAGGAGATGAAGCTGACCGGGAGAAGCCAGATCAGTCCGGCGCTCTGCGCTACCTCCACCGTGCGGCACAGCATCCCGAGCAGGGCTCCGACCCAGGACATCGCGAAGGCGAACAGCAGCAGCACGGCGTATCCGGTTACCGCGCCCAGCAATCCGCTGTGGATTCGCCACCCGATCACCAGGCCGGTCACGCTCATGACCGCCAGGGTGATCGCGTTGACCCCGAGATCTGAACTGGTCCGACCCAGGATCACCGCGCTCCGCGACATCGGCAACGAGCGGAACCGGTCGATGATGCCCTTGTGCAGATCATTGGCCAGCCCCATCGTGGTGAACGCCGCATTGAACGCCACCGTCTGGGCGAAGATCCCGCCGATGAGGAACTCCCGGTAGCTGGCGCCGCCCAGGCTTCCGCCGAACACGTAGGCGAACAGCAGTACGAACATGATCGGCTGCACGGTGGCGCCCAGCAGCAGGTCGGGGATCCGGCGGATGTTGAGCAGGTTGCGCCAGGTGATGATGCTGCTGTCACGCAGTATGGAGCTGGTCAGGGCTGTCATGGAGTGACCCCGGTCTCGGCGGTATGCCCGGTGAGCTGGAGAAACACGTCATCCAAGCTGGGTTTGCGCAAGCCGACGTCCTGGACGGGGATGCTCCGCAGGTCCAGCTCGCGAAGCGCCTCGATGAGCGATTTCGCCCCACCGTTGACGACGACGCCGATCCGCCGGGACTGCGCATTGATGGTCGGCTCCCCGCAGCCGATCCCAGCGAGTACGGCGGCGGCCTCCGGGAGATCCGCGGCATGGTCGAGCACCATCTCGACCCGCTCACCTCCGATCTGCTCCTTGAGCTGGCCGGATGTCCCGCAGGCGATGACCCGCCCGCGCTCGATCACGGCGATGGCGTCTGCCAGCTGGTCGGCCTCCTCGAGGTACTGAGTGGTCAGCAGCACACCGGCGCCGTCGGCTACCAGCTCACCGATCACCTCCCAGGTGTCCAACCGGCCCCGGGGATCCAGGCCGGTGGTGGGCTCGTCGAGCATGACCACCTCGGGACTGGCGACCAGCGCACCGGCCAGATCGAGCCGCCGGCGCATCCCGCCGGAATAGGTCTTGGCGGGCCGGTCGGCGGCCTCGTCGAGGCGGAACCGGGTGATGAGCGCCTTGGTTCTGGTCTGAGCGGCTCTCCGTGACATCCCGCAAAGCCGGCTGATCATGTAGAGGTTCTCGAACCCGGTGAGGTTCTGGTCGACCGCGGCGTACTGCCCGGACAGCCCTATCTTGCGGCGCACCCCCTGCGGATCCGCCAGCACGTCCACCCCGGCCACTCGCGCCCAGCCCCCGTCGGGTCGCAGCAACGTGCTGAGGATGCGGACGGCAGTTGTCTTGCCGGCGCCGTTGGGACCCAGCAGGCCCAGTACGGTGCCCTGTGCGACCTGCAGGTCGATGCTTTCCAGTGCGCGGGTGGAACCGAAACTCTTCACCAGACCCTCAGCCTCGATGGCCAGCGTGGACATATCACCTCCTCGATGGGACCCCCGCCGGTTCGCACAGTAACGGCGGGCACCGACAGAATGCGCGAGGTTTTCGTCCGGCTTGCGCGAGGTGACGCCCCTGAATCGGGTCATGTGTCGGTACGGCGGGCAGAATGGGCCGGTAGCGAGTCGGGAGGTCGGCCGGGTGCGTCAGGGCAGCGGATTGCGAGGTGTCGTGGCGGTGGACGGTCCGGCCGGCACGGGAAAGACCACCGTGGCTCGCCGGCTGGCGGCTTCGCTGGGCGCCCGGTACCTGGATACCGGTGCGATGTACCGAGCCGCCGCGCTCGGTGTCCTGCGAGCTGATACCGATCCCACCGATCCCGCTTCGGTGGCAGCGGTGGTGGTGTGCCGGTGCATCGAGGTCGGCACCGATCCCGCCGGCCCCCGCGTGCTGCTCGACGGCGACGACGTCACGCAGGAGATCCGAGGGTCGGCGGTGACTGCCGCAGTCAGTCCGGTCTCCGCGGTGTCCCGGGTACGGGAGCTGCTCGTTGCGCAGCAGCGGCAGATCATCTCTGCTGTCACCGCCACCGGAGGGGGCATCGTGGTGGAGGGACGCGATATTGGAACGGTGGTGGCTCCTGATGCCCCGCTGAAAGTTTTCCTCACCGCGAGCGCGGCGCAGCGCGCTGCCCGCCGGGCAGCCCAGGACGGCGTCCAGGACGTGGTGGAGGTGCGCCGGGCGGTCGATCATCGGGACCGGTACGACTCGCGCCGGGCAGCGTCGCCGATGCGTCCCGCGGGCGACGCCGTTCAGCTGGACACCACCACACTGGACCTCGATGCCGTACTGGCCAAGATGCGCGAGCTGGCGGTGCGGCGCGGGCTGGTCGTGCCGGCGACCGAGGACCAGGGATGAGTCCCGAACCACCGGCCGGGGCGCCGGAAGGTACCTGGCCGCGGTTACAGGGCTTTACCCGCTGGATCGGGACCTGGTGTTTTTTCGTCGGCTACCGGCTGCGTGTCTGGCACCGGGAGCGAGTCCCCAGGGGCGGGCCGATCGTGGTGGTGGCCAACCACAGTGCGATGGTCGATGGCCCGCTGCTGTACGGGCTGCTGGGCCGGCGCAGCTCATTCCTGATCAAGCAGGAGATGTTCCGCGGACCGCTGGGCTGGATATTGCCCCGGATCGGGCAGCTGGCGGTGCGCCGCGGCGAGGCGGACCGGGGGTCCCTGCTCACCGCTGTTCGGCTGCTGCGGGAGGGTGCGGCGGTGGTGGTGTTCCCGGAGGGAACCCGCGGTGAGGGCGACGTGGCCACTGCACAGCAGGGTGCCGCGTGGCTGGCCCGCGCGGCGGGCGCGAGGATGGTGCCGGTGGCGATCCGTGGAACCCGCCGACTGGCCGGGAGTAAGCGGCGGTTCCGGCCGCGGGTCGACGTGCTGTTCGGGGAGCCGCTCGCGGTACCGCCGGGTAAGGGCCGGGCGGCGCTGGTTGTTGCTACTGCCGAGATGCGTGAGCGGCTGGCCGCACTGGTCGCCGAGCTGGATGGGATCCGTGATCCGGGCCGAGCAGGCGCGGCACGACCGGAAGGAGTGTGATGAGCAGCCTGGCGCCTGGCGACGGGATCTGGTCCGACGAGGCCGAGTGGGCGGTACTGGACGAGGCCGTTGAGCCTGCGGGTACTGTCACTGACGCCGAGGAGGTCCTCGAGCAACCGGTGCTCGCCGTAGTGGGGCGGCCCAATGTGGGCAAGTCCACACTGGTCAACCGGATCCTCGGGCGTCGCGAGGCGGTGGTGCAGGACGTGCCCGGGGTGACCAGGGACCGGGTCGCCTACGACGCGCTGTGGAATGGGCGCCGGTTCACCGTGGTGGACACCGGAGGGTGGCAGTCCGACGCGCGCGGCCTGCAGGCCGCAGTGGCCGGGCAGGCTGAGCTCGCGATGCGTACCGCGGACGCGGTCCTGCTGGTGGTCGATGCCACAGTGGGTGCCACCGAGGCGGAGGAGGCGGTGGCTCGGGTGCTGCTCCGCTCGTCCACCCCGGTGATACTGGCCGCCACCAAGGTCGATGACGAGCGGACGGTCGCCGACACCGCCGAGCTGTGGTCGTTGGGGCTGGGCGAGCCGCACCCGGTGAGTGGGTTGCACGGCCGTGGCACCGGTGACCTGCTCGATGCCGTGTTGGAGGTGCTGCCGGCCGCGCCGCGGGATGTGGCGGGTGGCAGCGGGGGACCGCGGCGGGTCGCGTTGGTCGGCAAGCCCAATGTAGGCAAGTCCAGCCTGCTCAACAGGCTGGTGGGTGAGCAACGGTCGGTCGTGCACGAGGTCGCCGGAACCACGGTGGATCCTGTTGACTCACTGGTAGACCTCGATGGCGAGACGTGGCGGTTCGTGGACACCGCGGGCCTGCGCAAGCGGGTGCGGACTGCCAGCGGCACCGAGTACTTCGCCTCGCTGCGCACCCGGGCGGCGATCGAGGCCGCCGAGGTGGCGGTGGTGCTCATCGACGCGAGCGAGCCGATCACCGAGCAGGACCAGCGAGTGATCACCTCGGTGATGGAATCCGGACGGGCCCTGGTGCTGGCGTTCAACAAGTGGGACCTGGTTGATGACGACCGGCGCCGCGAGCTGGCCCGGGAACTGGACCGCGACCTGGACCGGGTGCGCTGGGCGGAGCGGGTGAACATCTCCGCGCGCACCGGGCGGGCCGTCGCCAAGTTGGCGCCGTTCCTGCGTACCGCCCTCGAATCGTGGGACCAGCGAGTACCGACCGGCCAGCTCAACGCCTGGTTGTCCGAGGTGATCGCGGCGACGCCACCACCGGTACGCGGAGGCCGGGCACCCAAGGTGCTCTTCGCCACGCAGGCCGGTACCCGGCCTCCCACTTTCGTACTGTTCACCACCGGGTTCCTCGAGGCTGGCTACCGCCGATTCCTGGAGCGGCGGCTGCGCGAGACGTTCGGTTTCGCTGGCAGCCCGGTGCGTATCTCCGTCCGGGTGCGGGAGCGACGGCCGCGCTGACCACGCCGGGTCTCCCGCCCACCCTCACCGGCCTGCTAGGGCGGGCGGTGCTCGGTGGCTGTGGTTCACGGTCGTCCGCTGGACTCCGCTAGGCTGTGCAGGCGCCCGCGAGGGCGTGGCCGGGACGTGGCGCAGCTTGGTAGCGCACTTGACTGGGGGTCAAGGGGTCGCAGGTTCGAATCCTGTCGTCCCGACCAACGCGAAGCCCGCTGACGATGGACGAAATACCACGTCAGCGGGCTTCTTTCATGTCTGGAGTCGATCTTGTGAGGTTGGGGATCGCTCGCAGTTGGGGACCATTTGGGGACCGGCGGGTATCGAGGAACGCTGTCAATGAGTTGCCTGCCGCGGTGATCGAGGCGGTGTCAGGGTGCAGGTAGCGCTGGGTCGTGATGAGGGAGCCGTGGCCTGCGATCTTCCTCAGCACGTGCACGGGTACTCCGGCGTCGGCCATCCAGGTGAGCCCGGTATGTCTCAGGTCATGGCGCCGCAGGTGCTCATAACCCAGCGCCGTAACTACCTCGTCCCAGTGGGTCGCGTCACGGAGCACTGCGGTTGTGATCCGGCCACCGCGAGGGCCGGTGAACAGTCGCGCGTCGGGGTCACGACCGGCGGCCGCGATCCGGTTGGTCACCAGCTCGTGCACCTCGGCGATGAGTGGGACAGCGCGGGCGCGTTTGCCCTTGGTTCCCTTGTCGATCACTCCACCCGGTGCGGGCGTGGTTTGCCGACAAACAGTCCAGGTCCACGAGGATGCATCGATGTCACCGATTCGGACACCGGACACTTCCCCGATGCGGGCTGCGGTGCACGCCGCAAAGATCACGACATGACCCCATCCCGGGAAATGGTCGGCGGAGCGAGCAATGAGTGCCTCCGCGAGCCCGACCAGCGCTGGCCAGTCCGGTAGGGCGAGGGCACGCGGATCATCAAGTTCGTCTTCAGCCCGCTGGTACTCGCGCTGCCACCCGGTGATCCGAGCTGGGTTGCGGTCGATGATCCCGTCGCGCAGGGCTTGCTCCATCACACGTACCAAGACCGCCAAGCTGTTCTTCACCGTCGATCGGCTGCACTCCTCGGCGATCCAGCCGTGTACTGCCCGATCGACGGCGCCATTGGTGATCATGCGTATTGGGAGGTGGCCCAGTGTCGGCACAACCCGCTTTTTCCAGCCCGCAAGGTACGGATCGAGGGTCTTGGCTTCCAGGCCGCGCAACGCCAGAGTCATGTTCGCTGTGCCGTAGGCGGCGAGCTTCATCGTGGCCGCAGCCGGATCGACACCGCCAAGCGCAGCGCTCCGAAGCCCGGCGATCCAGTCAATGGCCAACTCTTCGGTCTCGAAGGCCTCAGACTTGGACTGCCGCTTTTTGGTCGCCGGGTCGATCCATCGGACCCGTGCTCGGAACGGTGCCCTTCGGTTGGGCCGATGCTCGATATCGGCGGATAACGACACGCCGACCGGGACAGTAGCTGCCCCCATCATGCCGCCCTACCAGGGTCAACGCGGCGAGTGAGCAGCCAGCGCTCCACGTCTCGCGCGTTATAGAGCGTTACCCGCGACGAGAGCTTGACGAACGGCGGACCCTGCACCGGGCGAGACGTCCGCCACCGGCGGATTGAGGAGGCGTCCACGCCTAAGAGGTTGGCAAGTTCTTCGGTCGAATACCACCGGCCGCCCAACAGTGCGGCCACGTTGTCCTCGTCATGTGACGGGTCCATCGTTCCCCTCTCAGGCAGCTTGATCGTCAGTTGCCGAATAGTTGTCGGGTGGTGCACCGTTCGCGGCGAGTTGGGCGGCGGTGTATTCGGCTTTCCAGCGTTGTCGTTGGGCGACTGCTTGGAGGAGTAGGACGGGCCGGGGTGGGACGTCGGGGTCACTAGGTGCGGTGCGTTCCCACTGGTAGGGGCCGTCTTGGAGACCGTGGGTGGGTTGGATGTCGGCGGCTTGGAGGAGTTGCCGAACGAATTCGCTGCGCTCGGCCCGGTGATCGTCGAGGGTCTTGTTGGACCATTTGCGGGAGACCAGGACGCGGCGCCCGGCGATGCCCAGGTGCTCGGGGCGGTGGGCTTTGCCCTTGCAGCGTCCCGGCGTCATGGAATACCGGGCCCCTTTGGGTTGGACTCCGTAAAGCAACCACACCGCAC
>OBLV0100000151.1_pt1 | contig 22886 bp, 43 predicted proteins | sample 1520071 | NCBI WGS metagenome assembly OBLV01 (sample SAMEA3888446, study PRJEB22518) | metagenome | reverse complement strand
AGATCGTGATGTGACTGGAGTTCAGACGTGTGCTCTTCCGATCTATTGTTTGCGGTATCATTCTGCAACACGGATTTCAAGATACGATTGGCATTATACAACTCACTCGGAGCAATATGCAGGCTGACACCCTGTCCAGCAATCTTGAGACCACGATCCATGGTCATCTGCATGATCTGGATATTGATATCCTCAAGGGCTGCCTCACTCAGGTCCGCATCAGGTGAGAGGCGATTGCTAAAGGTACCACCGCTCACCTGAACATGGGCCGTACTACACAAGGGCTGACCATCAGCATTCTTGAAATAGTTGCCGGTGAAGGCATCATTATATACAAGGGCAGCTACCGTCTCAACCGTCTGATTGATGGAGAAGGCATTCGCCTTCGCACGACGGGTAGCAACCTCTTTGTACAAGTTATCCTGCAACTCCTCATGCGTGACAATGTAGCCGAGTGCATACGCTACGTGAGTGTAGGTGTTGACGAAACCTTGCATTTCGCCATCATACTGTATGGGAGCGCCTTGCCCCTTTACAGTCGCAAGACCAAATCCAGTGACCTGGACGTCCTGTTCATACGCCTTCTGACTTGTCTCTACGTCGTAGAGGTCTTCATACTCCTTAGGGTGAGCGGCATAAATTTGCCCCCACACGGTGTGCACACCAGGCCACAGGAGTTTTGGATGGGTACCAGTATTGATTACGCCGGGCATTTTCTATTCTCCTAATTAGTTGCCGGCAGCGCCGGGGCCATGGCCAAGTTCATGCACGTTCGGGTAGACGAGCCATTTGGCGTTTGCACCAAACGCATTGTCAGACCGACGGGCAAGTCCCAGAAGTCGGAAGGCAAGAGTATTGGTTGTAGCAGGGGTGGCATCTGTTACGCTGGAGAGCTGCCAACCTGACACATACCCGTTGTTAGCGCCTGACTTTAAAATCTGGTTAAGGCCAATTTCCGTGGCGGCCAACTGAGTACCATTAGCGTTTTCTTGCACCTCAAAGATCAGGTCCGGACTATCGGCAACAATAGCATACCAATCGGTAGCCTGTGCGCCGGAGGGGCGGATTGTGGAATTAAGGTTGTTGGGGTTAGCAATCAGAGCCTCAGCAGTACCGAGACCAAGGATCACACCGCGGATGGGACCTGTACCACCATAGATGGTGATACCAGCCACACCATTTACATCACCACTACCACTACTGATCACCGGATCACCAATAGCGTAAGCATTGGTGTCAGCAGCAGCAATCTGGTAGATATTACCTTGTCCATTGAAAGGAGCGCCTGTGATATGTTTCACAGGGGACAAGCCGCTCGGTCGATTAGCGTTTGCCATTTTATTTTCCCAAAGTTAGTTTTTACGAGTTAGGAGGTTTGACTTGGCTTCTTTTAGGTACCTGTTCTGTGCATCAACCCTTGTCTCTTGACCGTCCTGACTCATACCAACTTCGCCGCCTTTGAGGGCATCGACCACCGTATCTACTTGGGCTCCTAGCAATCGCTGGGAGTATTCGTAGAGGTCTTGGGGACATTTCATCAAGTATAGACGACCTGGTTGTCCCTTCTCCCCAACATCATCACCGCTGATGACGGATACGCGGGAACCGAGGTCAGTTCCCTTATTATCGTCACCACCGGCTAGGTCAAAATCATTCAGGCTCACTTCATCTTTATCCACAAATTCATACCCGGCTTGTTGGGCACGAATAAGGTTGGCAGGATTCCCACGAAACCAATGCAGGTGATAACCTTCAATTGGTGGTACCTCAAGCCGTCTTTGACCGACGGACATCGGACGATAGCCCTTAGGAAGGGTAACCTGACCTGTCGCTGGATTATTCTTTTCATTTGCCATGTGTATTATTCCTGATAGAGTTTAGCGTAGTGATCTTCCCATTCCTTCACGGTCTTAAACATTTTGCCTGGACCTACAAAGGTCTCGCTGTCAGAATGACAGGCTGCCTTAGCTTCCTTCGGGAGACTATCCCAGGCTCGACCACTTCCCCCACCACCTTTACCTCCACCAGACTCTACTTTACTTCTTGGTTTGGTATATCCCCGTTCCTGTTCCTCTAGGAGTTCCATGCACTTGGTCATGAACTCTAGGCCCATTTCGGTTGCTCCCTCCTTGCGAAGGTCCTCACCAATCTTAACGAGTGCCTTTGTACGGGCTATGTCGTCGGGGTTCAGGGTGTTACCAAACCATCTGTTTTCTTTTTGCCAACTGATAAACTCAGGAGAAAGTTCGGGAGCCTTTTTATCATCCTTCGGCTTTTCGTCCTCATCTTCCTCTTCGTGAGCCTTATCGAGTTCCTCTACTTTCCCCTCAAGCTTGTCTATGTCCTTTTTGACCTTCAACTCAAGGTCAGTGTCACCAATCTGTCTCGCCCCTTTGAATTGTTCCCGAAGGTCTGCGAGGGCCATTTCAACCTCTCGCTTGGTAGACTCCGTGTATGACTTTTTAAGGGCAGAGATGGCCTTATTGGCATTTACAAGGTTCTCTCGGAGTGTAGCAAGGTCCCTCTGACTTGTCAATAACTCTTCCTTCATTTTTCTATTGTTGGCGCGCAAGATCGGCATGATCTGCTCACCACGTTCAATGAAGGTTTTAGCATCTATCCATTTACCATCAGGACCTTCCCACTCACTTTCAGGACGCCAACCCATGGCGCGGGCTTCCTTTTCATATGAGGCGACCGCGCGGCCGTCGCCGTGCAAGTCCTCACTGCTGTCGCCGCCTCGCTCGCTCCGCTCGCTGTCGTCGCCAGGATGAAGAGCAGAAGAGCGGTTGGTATCTTCATTGTCAGGCATCATACTGGTAGTCATTATCCTTCCTCGGTTATTTGGGCGAAAATATCTTTGTCATTTACAAACCGGTACGGTTGGTTGTCTTTTGTTCCTCGGGCCATGTAGCCCGAAAACGCGCTTACTAGGACCTTGTCACCAACCTTTGCACGCGGCTCCTTCTCGTCACTCCAGGCACTTGGGCCCACCTCTACTACTATTACTCTAGTGTCAACTGTCCGCAAGCGGTCCTGGACTGACTCCGGTATCTCGATTATACTACTACGTTTCTCCGGTTCGTACGGTTTCACCAACACGGCTCGGCCAACCGGCTTCAATCCACTCGTGTTCATTTCCTTTCCTCTTTGAAGGAATCACTGTCTAAGGTCAATATCTCCTCAAGGACGCTTGCTGCTCCTTGAGCACCTGCGCTACGGATTGCCATCTCCTCTATACTAGGACCGGAGAAGTTTCCATTAGCCCACATTTCCTTCAACTCTTCCCGCTTATCTTGTAGATACTTGAAGAGTTCCTTCGTTACTGGGTGTTGTTTCCATTCTTTAAATTCAACCTCCTTGAACGTTTCCACCACTTCCGCCACCTTGATCGCCACCATTTGCTTGGTCTCCTGCCTGTTGTTGTGCTAGTTGGATTTGGTTTAACATCATATCGTTGTGAGTTTTCATGGCATCTATAATAGATTGAAATGCCGCGATCTTATTCGCACTTTCCACACCGCCTGCCTCAGCTTCAAGGAGTGCAGCCTGCGCATACATCTCCACAATCTTCGCCTCATTCAACCTTCTCTGTTCCATCAAGGAAGCAATAAACTGTTTCAACTTGGCATCCCTATCCGCAGCCTTGCCTTGCAACTTAAGGTTCTCTACCTGTATCTTCTCACTGGGGGGCGGAGGTGGTACATTCTTGATTCCCTTATACACCTGCTCAATGTTCGGTATCTTGAGGGCCTGCAACATCAACACCTGTACGGCATCTTGATCGTAAGCAGGATTACCTTTCGATAGCCCAAGCAAGGCTTGTGCCTGCATTAATTTAGCCTGGTCGGATAGTACATTCGGGTCTGCAACCGGCACAACTGAGCCAGGATTACCAAGAAAATCTTGTTTACTAATTTTTTGGTCGGCGAAGTCCACTCCTTCGGCTGGAAGGAATCGACCATTGAGAAGGTAAAGTTTCTTAAACTCCTCCTTCATACTACGCCAAATTCGCTTGAAAATGGCAGCATACACCTTCTGGCCTTGGTCGACCATTCCCTGGAATGAACTGGCGGGAGTATTCTGGCCAGGATTCCCCCCTGTCATTACATCAACCGCACCACTAATCTTCTCGGTGTAGTTAATTAGAAGGGAGAGGAGTTGGAACAAGACATTACTTGGTTCGCGGATTGGCAAAGGAAGGATAGATTTTTTAAGGTCATCTCCGGTTGAATCCACTCGGTTCCATTGAAACGGACTGAAATTATAGACCCCACCTCGAATCTTAGCCCCTCTCCCAAGGAAACCGCCGGCCGTGTTTGCAAGAGTGCCTGCATCCAAAAGTTGGTTAATTGTGCTATTGACAGACTCATTTAAGGGGCCAAGTAGGGTACCAAAGCCTATGTCCATTATACCGCCGTCAGGACTTGGCAGGAAGGGAATCTTAGTGAAGTGTTCAGTACCGTGGATGCGAATTACCTCACCCTTCTTATTCCTTTCAATGTCTGCCTCTCGGTCGAACCGACACACTATCCTTAAAACAGTGTGGCTATCTGCCTCTAGGGTAACAATGTAGGGTTCGGCATATCCATCTTGATCGAGATCAAGGGAGCAGTGTTGTTCTAGGCAAATGAATGGGGTGGCACTGCTTGGTTGAGGTGTTGTAACACCAACTCGATTGTCCCGAGCAGCACTCGCAGCCGTCTCACTTGGCTGAGGTGCATCGCTGGTATACCAACCCTCCTCTCGGACATCGCAGAATACCTTCTCCATGATCCGAGCGTGCATTGTATTCCTAGACATTGGAATAACATGCGTCTTAGTGGTACAGTCGGACATAGACCGGGCCCAGTAGTCTAGGACAAGGTCCACTGCTGGCACGAAGTCACTCTGGTTACATTCTTTACCACCATCCCAATATGTTTTCTTAAAGCCGGTACCAACGATTGGCACATACAGGAGGGCCCGATCAAGTTGCTCCTCCCAGTCCTCATCTTGTTCCATCAACTGCCAAGACATATACTTGCCAACCTTCTCCGCTCGGGCAGTTTTGTCTCCCTGAGGGTCAGGTCCTTGTACCCTCATCTGCACGGGCTCATTGCCTTGCAAGATTGCTGGGTAGGCGCGACTATGAAATTGGAGGGCTGCAATGGTGATGAGGGGGAATGCTACGTTGGCAGCATTCGGCCACGGGAATGTCTTGTCCTTCTGAACTTGCATCGCCAGATCGAGGGCTGCCGTATTCCGGCGCAACCAAGGTTCCCGACTCTGCAAGTCAGCATTGTAATGTTCCCAACAATGTTCCCCCAACTTCCGGAGGTCCTCCTCACTAAACCTCTCAGCAAGGTTAGGAGAATCAATAGTATCCTTATTGAGGGTTATTTTTGTATCTAGCTTTAACATTTCAGGTCCTATTGAAATAGGTGCAGTAACAATTTGTTATCGTACCTCAATTCAGTGGAGGCGTCGGGTAATCAGCCTTCGTGTATAGAGTTCCGTCTAAGTCCTCATACACATAAGAAAAGAATACCCATTTTTTAGGCTGAAAAGGAGCAGGACGGACTCTAGCAATCCACACAAACTTCTGAAACATCATATTAGTACCCCGTTACACCGCTTCGGCCACCTACCCCCTCGCTGGAATGCTGGCCATAGTAGGCTTGTTCTTCTTCCTCTATTTCGTCCATTGGCTCCTCTTGCACAGCGGAGTCAACAAGGTCATCTTCGGTCATCATCGGCAAATTGTCGAGGCCAATACATAGTGTGGCTGAACTATCGAACTGGTCATCTAGTCTAGCTTGGGCAACCCCCGTAAATCGCAGGAGTTCCTCCATATATCCGGGGAACCACTCCGCATCCCGGTCAAACCTCATCGTGCCAGCCTTCATCCTCTTCTGAAAGGATCGCCCGCGAACACCCTTATCTTTGAGTGGCGTAATAGGCTCAAGATTTAGGTAGATGTCCCTATTGCCGAACTCCTTCCGCATGGGAGGACTTCGGGTGTCCGCGAGCATTTCTTGGTGAATGAGGGTGGCGACTGACTTCCAGATCGACCCGTTTTCAACAAACCACACTTGTATGTTCCACTTCAATTGGATATAGAACATCTCCCTGATCCACTCAAGGGGGTCCCACCTATCCACATGCTGGTCTACTATACAGGTCCTACCCCCAAGTAATCTGCCTCCAATGGTGAAAGAAGTCCTGTTGGCGTTGTCCGCCTTAGATATAGCGAAATCAGCGCCCGCATAATACAACTTGTCAGCCTGTTTTTCCTCATCAGACATTTCCCTAAACTGAGATTCCTTCAAGTAAGAGTCACTACGGTCATGGGGATCATTTAGGAACTCCTGCGCATAGCCTGTTGCATCGCCATCCTCCTCAAACTCTAGCCTCTTATCCCGGAGTTGCTGTTCGCTCCACCGGGCTGGCCACAGTATTTCCGAGAAGTCATCGTAGGACTTGTGAGCCCTATAAACACGAAACTCCCACATTTTATTCTTAGCCAATCTACTGAGTAGGCTATCCTCGTGCAATATGGTACCGTGAACTCGAATCTTACCAGTCTTGTTGAGGGACTGCTTAGCGGCTCGGAAAAACCACCTCCTAAATTTCTTCCGGCGCTCTTTACTCTCAACCTGTTCATCATCTTCCATATCGTCGGCTACGATAAGGTTGGGTCGTTTACCCTTCCACATAGCACCACGAATCTTTTGCTCGGCACCCCTTGCAAGGATGCGAAAGCGGTGGCCATCTGTGCAGGTGACAATAATCTCCGTCTTTTGGTCCGATTCAAACCCCGAAATTAGAAATTCCTCTCGTAGGTCCTTGTTATTGTGCAACTCATCACTAATATTGGAGAGTTGCTCGGCTGCCTTATCCTCTGTACTACCAATGATGATAACATAGTCCGCTGCGCGGAAACAAACCATCGCCATTACATAGTCAAAGGTCAATGCAGTAGATTTGGCATGGTCGCGAGGTGCAGCTATACCACAAGATGACAGGTCACTAGCATAGAGGGCCCAACACTCCCTATGGAAGGAGGGAGTCGTTGCAGGGTTATCATACCTCACCGAGAGGAATGTCCCTGCGAACGCCTCAATGAGGGGACCTGTTATCTTCGGGAGACTCATGGGTTAAAAGGGATTGGTGGGGATAATGGTGAGATAGCCTTCTTTTACCGCAACATTACTACTGGAACCAGTCGCCTGGACAGCAATAATGTAAGTGACGCCAGACACTCCCCCAGTCAGGGTAAAGATAGCAATAGTATTCGTTGGATCAATGGTTGGAACACCTAGTAACACATTACTGGGGGTGGGATCACTTCCACTAAACACTGTAATGGATACGACAACCGCAATGACAATTTCCCCATTCCCTAACATATCTGCGAAGGGGACATTTACGGTAAGACTTTCCCCTATGAGTTTCCCCGGCAAAATAAAAGTTTTCATCTGCCCTTCTTCTTGCCGGGCATTGTGGTCCCTGTCACCTTCTCCCCAAGGGCCATCCTTTTATGTTGCCGGACGAGGGGGCTATTGCACTGTTCCCGATACTCTTTATTGCTCGGCTGTTTCTTTTCCGACTTCATGGAATTCTCCCTCGACGGGTTGTTGTAGTATTGGTTGACGTTCTTGCAGGGATAGGAGACGATCAGCAAGTTTTGCCAGCCGCTCATTGGTGTCAATGAGTTCGATGGGAACACCGCTACCACTCCCAATTCGATGTGTTAACTCAGCGTTGAGGCGAACAGCCTGCAATCTATCCTTATCGGCTCCATTGGCCATTACATCCCCAATTACCTTAACACCTTCAATGAATTGGGCCTCAAGTTGGAGGTTAGCGAACTGGCACATCTCCTGGATATACTTTTGTATTGGCGCTTGCTTCGCCAACATGCTAACATATTCAGGAGTAATGTTGAGGGCCTGAGCAATGGTGCCTCGATCTATTCCTTGTGCTAGGAGGGAACAGAGCTGCTTGTGCATTGGTTTGAGTTCCTTCAACTCCCACTTTTCTCGTTCCGAAGGAACGGCTGTCATGGGGGTGCTCGACTCCTCCGGAGCCTTGAGGATGGCGTTCATACCTTGTAGCCATCCTTAATGGCAACATTCTTGCCGGGGCGCTTGGCAATAGCGGCGGGCCTACCTCTTGCCCCCTCATGGAATAATCGTCCACTCGGAGCTTTAGGAGCCTTAGCACCGTGAATGGCTGTGAAGGAATTGTTAACTTTGATGGCGTGAGCCTTTGGCACTGCCATCCCCGCAAACTGAAACCCCTTAACGACATTCCGCATTGTGGGCCTCCTCCAGCTCCTCTTGTGTAGGCACAGGTTTAGGTACATCTAGCCCCTTCTTAACAGCCTGCAATCGCTCCCACTGATCGGCATTGAGCAAGCCGAGGAAGTATCCTGCTCGGGATTCTTCGTCTGACATCATCCTCTCCCACGGGTGTAGTACCTTGAATGGGCCGAGTATAGCACTGTCAACAGTCCAAATCAAGCAACACACGTTGTACCTCTTGAATATACCTAGAAACTTGGAATGTGCGCGGGTAGGATGGGGCCTTTTTCCGTTTTTTCGCGCACGCATTTTGCCCCTCCCCTGCCTTCGGTAGAAAGGATGATTCTTATCCTCATCTCGCTACGCGATAGGTACAGTCGCGCCTGTCGGCGTGTTGTACCTCACTACTGCACTAACCTAGTTGTCGGCAGGTAGATGTTGTCTTTACATTTGTTTACAACTATCTCTGTTATCTTTTAGGTTGCCTACTTGTCTAAGTAACTACAAGCAATCTCGCTTGTATCTACCAACAGAGAGGATGCAAGATGAAAACCAATGTGAACGCAAAGATCACGATTCAGAAGGAAGCGAAACCGTTTAACCTGTCGATCGACTGGGATGGTCTCAGTGAGGATGATATGCGAGCCCTCGCGCAGCGATCCATTGTGATCGCGTGGCAAAACAAGCACCGTGTTGCGAATGAGGGACAAGGTGAGTGGCCCACCGAGAATCCCGAAATTAAGGCAGTGGATTATCGACTTGGCACACGTACGGTGATCGCCAAGGATCCTGTCAAGATGATCGAAGCGGGCGACCTCAGTCCCGAGCAGTTGAAACTCCTTGCCGATCTCATCAAGAATAAACTCGCAGCTAAAGCAATTGATATTGCGAATATGAGGTGAGGTTGCAGTTAGAGGACATCCATTACAACGGGTGTCCTCACTACTGAAACTTTACAAGAGGAGAACGTAATGGATACAAATAACCTTTATATTGTATTAGCAAATGCTTATATGGATAAATATCCAGGTAAGTTGGAAGAGGTAATTGCAGATTTAAAGGAAGCATTATCTTGGGCTATATCTATCGATCCTGAAATATTTGAACGGGAATGTTAGGAATAGGTATAGTAACAAATTGTTAGTGGACCTATAACAGTTATGTGGTGTATATTTGTGATAGTGTTGTTATGTAATCTTGTGGTAATACACCATATATAAATATTTATATATAAAAAAAAAAAAAATAAATACATATAAACAAATAGATGCCCTATTGAAATGCTTTCACAACGACACTTGACACAATACGCTCCGCGTGAGATACTATCACCTCGCATTAAATAGTGAGGTGCGGGATGGGAAATACGAGGCATGTCGGACAGGTAGTACGGATTAGAGTTAATCCCCGAGACTGTTTGTCGGTGTTGGATGTAGTACAAGTAACGGCAATTGATGTAAAGGGTATGTCATTTGCATCCATTATTAGTATGACATTCTCCTCGCTACTAGAGTCCCTACGGAAACAGGGGACAATACCACGTAATGAGGGATTTGATTTCGAGGTAAGGATGCGACCCTACTTGGAAGGTAAAAGTACGGCTAACAAGCGAGCGATCACAGAGAGGATATATTTGGATGGAATAAAATCTCCAACAAATAATCCTTCTAACATTGGTATTCCTGTAGATGAATTAGGTGTACCACAATTGGTAGATGAATACCATAGACTTAAGAGTTGTACCGATCCACAAGATCGGGAAAGATTAGTGCAAGTACAAAAACGCCTTGATGCAGGAATAGTACAATGAAACAAGGAACAACCTACCGTGTACGAGTCAATACAAGGGATTATCGTACAATCCTAGATATGTTGGATGAATCAGGGGTAAATACTGAGGAAAATTCAGACATCCTTGTAGGACTAACCCTCAGCACACTGTTGGAAGTATATAGACAGGTAAATCTAAAATCAGACTTCCAAAAGGAAGTACACAAAATCCGTGCAGTGTGGAATGTGCCAGGAACATCCTCTAAACAGGAACAAGTCCAAACACAGAGGGATGTAGTTCCTATGGAACAGTGGGATACCCTTGACTTACTAGCTAAATCGGAAGAATTAGATAAGATGAAGCATGTGCCGGGGGCAGAGCAATTCCAGGAAAAGATAAAGGCAATTTTGCTAAATAGACAATCCAAATAGATAGGAGATAGTATGACCACCCTCGAACTCCTCGGACACATTTGTACCATTATATCCCTAACCTCACTTGGTGGGGCTTTGGCGCTCTTAGTCAAGGATTGGTATAGGCATGGAGTAGAGAAATGAACCTCCTCGATGAAATATGCCACGAATGGGCAGCCCGTGCGCTCGGCCTTGCCATACAGCAACTAAGTCGTCCCCCACACTATCCCCGACACCTGGTATACTGGCTTCACCAATACAATGGTGAGGCTATCTCGTGTCTCGCTAACCGCATTATACGCACCCGGATGGCACAAGACCAGGAAGTAAAACTCTTGGCTCTTTGTGACAGCCTAGTGTTCTCGGCTAATAATCCACCTACACCGAGTGTTACACAACCGTTACAAACTAGTTTGACACTACCGATATAGAAGCGTAAAATACAGGGGCAACAAATCAATCCGGGAGGCACAAGTGATTACAGGTATTGTCATTGGAGTGTGTTTTGTACTCACCATTTTGTACGTACATAAGGTAGGCTTGCCAGCTATCGTCAATGAGATTAAAAACCTCCGCTCAGACATTACGGTGGCAACAGCTAGGCACGCTAGTATTACAAGTCTTAAGGATGCTAATGGTAACATCAACATTGGCACAGTTCCTCCAAAACCCACAGTCCTGAACCAATAGATAGGAGATGCTAACACAAAGGAGGAAGGAATGTTTAGTCGAAGGAGGCTACTCCCATGTGAGTGGTTAAAAAGACATCGGCATGTTAGATACCTGCTGCTGTCATACACAAATGGTGGCACAACAATAACAGGAGATATTATGGATATTACATTGCACGTAGGTGGACGAGAGTTCTTCCAGCTTTCTGGTAAAGATGCAGACGGTGATAGTGAACCGTTGACTAATGATACCATCGTAGAGAATACCTCCGATCCAGCCATCGCCACGGTTACAGTTAATCCCGCCGATGCCACAATGATCGCGATTGATGGGATTGCTGCCGGTCAGTGCACGGTCACCATCAATTTGACCAATGCGGACGGCACACCCGCACAGCCGACGGTCCTCAATATTACGGTACTGTCGGTCGATGTAGTTGAGGTTGATGTCGCGCAGATCGGTGGTGAAGGTAAGGTGGGCGATCCATTCCCAGGCTCGGCTACAACGAAGGCTGCCTAATTAATAGTCTGGCCCGGTACACAAGCCGGCAAGTGGGTGCGGAGCCCACAACTTGGAGTATATAAGTGACGCCTCTGATACCTCACTATCCTTGCGCTAGCCGATACGGTATCCACCTAATAGAGGCGTCATTTATGGACTTCAAAAACCTTGTTATTTGTTGCTCGCTTTTGTTGTCTAAATAGTATAGCTGTATCACTGGTAGGGTAACAAATTGTTACTACACCTAACACAGATAGGTAACACCATGAACAAAATCCTCGTAATGGATGTATCCCACCTCTACTCAACCTACGACCTTGGCGCAGACCCCAAGGACGCAGAGGACCTCCCCCTCAACTCTGGCAACGCACTCGCCTACTATGTACAAATAGACGACGGGGAACCTCAGTACGTGATAACAAAGTGGAGTGACGGTAAGTTGGTAGAAGATTACCTCCTCGATCTAATCCCCGAGCGTGCTAAAACTTCCACCGATCTAAGCATGATTAAGGTGGTCGGTAACTGGCTCCTTAGGAGGGAAGATGTGCCTTCCAACTGATGCCAAAACCATCTCCGATTTATTCGAGGATATCCGGCAGTTGGAGGCAAGACGAGTAGTATTGAGTCAGCCAATTCCTTGTCGCCTATGCCAACCAAACAAACCATGCTGGTATCACAAACCCTTTACACCAGATAGGAATAACGATGCAAACCCAAATCAAGATTCCCAAGCTAATGACCCCTGACCGGGAAGGTCACCAACCTAAACACTATGAATGGAAAGGTAAACACTTCCTTGAATGTTCAATTTGTGGTATTCGTACCGCACAATATGATACCTTCGATGAAGCGGAAGTGGAGTGGGAGGCAGGAAAAACCATGAATATTAAGGTCAAACAACAGGAACCAAGTAAGAGAAGTAGGTTAATATCCGCAGCCTTAGTTGCTGGATTATCAATATTCATGGCAAGAGTACATGCCGATCCCTGTGATCCTCCAACCGGATGGACAGGTGAGATTGTAGGCGACACACCAAATGGTCCCATTGTAGTAACGCAAGATAACCTCTACTTCGCAGCCTACAATACCGAGCAATATATTTTCTCCTTCCTCCCCGACGCACACCGCATTATTGTCCCTTTTAACTCAGTAATAAAGGCAGACTTTGATATACCAACCTGTACTTATTATGCAGAGTATCAGGATGACATTTTTATGGATGGGTTTGAAGGAGTGGCCCAATGACGACCGCCACCCCGAGCACGCTGTCGCAGCAACTGCGTGAAGATGCGAATTGGATACACAGCCCTGAGATTCGGCAGCGTGTATTGCAGGCCGCCGACGCGCACGATGCACTCGTGGCTGCGCTGCGTGAGTACGAACAGTTTGCATTCGACTACGACAACCCGAACGAATCGTTTGAGCGTGTTGGGCAGATGTACTACTTGGAAACCGCGCGCCTGCGCCCCGGCAAGGATGAGGGCGCTATCGGATGTTCTGGCGGCGACCAAGAGAAACGTTCGCGCCTGTTCGCTGAATGGTGCAAGCAGAAACAGCAAACGATGCTGGCAAACGCTCGCGCACTGCTCGCCAAGCACGCGCAGCCTGCCACGGGCGTGGAGGAAGGGAGATGAAACGGTACGACTTGTACGACTCTGGGCGAGGAATTACCAAATTTCTTCCTGCGCTTGAACATGAAACTGATGATGGCGAATGGGTCAAGTTCACCGACCACGAAAGCGCGCTGTCCCAAGCCGAACGCGACAAGGAAGATTGGAAAGGCAAAGCGATTGGCTGGCGCAGGCAAGCTAGCGCAGCCCGCGATGGGCGAGTGAAGGCCGAGCAGCAACGCGACGCTCTGCGCCGTGATGCCACAAAGATTATCGAAAGTTTGATCGAATGGGCCAACGCGCCAATTTCCGTTATTGCGCCTGCGAGACTATTACTTCAACAAATCGCCACCACCCTACCCGCGAGCGCGGATAAGGGGGCGACGTGAGCCTAATCGACATGATCGTAGCTTTACGTGGTGGCATTCCAGAATGTTGCGATTTCTGTGGGCAAAAATTTACCGAACAGAACTATGCAACGCCCGAGGAAGCTGGCGAATGGGCCTGCATCCAATGCGTGGCACGATGGGAGAAGCAGAAATCGCCTTGTCCATACTGCCGCACGTTGCTTAACTCAGATGAGTTTGGAACGCATTGGTGCAAGGAAGGTCAAGAAAAACTTGGCTTGCATAGCCAGCACCCCCGACGACAACAGCGAGGATGGGAAATGAAAATTGCAGTGCTAGTGGACGATGCCGGAATGGCGTGCAATGTCGGCGGCAACGTCAAGACAACTGTGTATCTATTCGACATGCCGAAAGAAGTTCAGGATTTCATTGAATCGCACACGGATAAATACACGGAGTGTTCAATCGCCGTCGCGCCGGAGAAAAAACCATGAACACAACCCCGCCGCGCGATGCGGCCCAACTGTCACCTGCGGACTGGATTCCGCCGATTGATGGCGTCCGAGAGAACGAATTTCGTGATGCGCTGCAAGCCTATGGCATGCGATGTATCTATGCCTCGCAGCCGAATCGTCACAAAGATTCGATGACGTGGAAAACCGAAGCGTTCGAGCGCGTCGTGCTGGAAATGCGCAAGCTATTGCTATCGCGCGAGCCGCAGGCGTCCGGTGAGGCGGTAGCTTGGCGATCAAAACATTACTTACCAGATGGTTCGTATACGTGGTTTGTGACGCCGCATCGCATTGGTAATACCGGCGAAGAACCATTGTATACAGCATCCCCCTCGCAGCCCACACAACCGGCGTCCGGTGAAGGGGTGCAGGCGGACGCAATGGCGATTGCGGTGAAAATATCAGTGGAGGATTTGCCACACGTAGAGTCGCCGCTGATCCTGAAAATTGTCGAGTTAACACTTGCCGCGCTCTATGCCGCCGCCCCTGCGCCGCCTGTCGATAAGCCGAAATACGATTACTGCGAGAAACATCGCAAGTGGCCGTGCGCGGAATGTGGAACGTCGCACTATGAAGGATGCGATTGTCCGATCTGCGTTCCTCGATCTGATACAACGGCCACCGCGCCGCCAACAATCAAGCTGGACATTGATGACTGCGAAATTTGTAATCCGAAGCTGCGCTCGCATCGGTAAAATAAAAGAGGGCCGCAGCAACCTTCCCTGCTGCACACTTAACCTAGGAGAAAGTAAAATGTCTGATACTGTAAAAGGTCTACTTGTACAACTTACCTCAGTTTATAACCAGCAACTTGCCATGTTAAAGCAGGTAACACAGCGCCAAGTGGTAGCTGGTGTTATTGCCTATGAGCATGGTCAATCCTACACACCAACCCTTGACGATATGCGCCTACAGTTGGTTAATGATGATCCAAACCATCGCCTTCCTGATGGATTTGGGGCAAAGGTAGACAACTTGTTCTACGAGCAAGGTAATCTTCTGATCCGCGTAATCCGTACCCAAAAGGCCGAAGGTGTTGTTCCCAATACCGGCGCTGAATTACAGCATGCTTGGCAGACAGGTGATTACTCCGCGATTCGGGGTGCTTGATAAGTAGTATGGGGAGTAGTAAGATGAAATTGCTAATAACCTTAGTATTGCTTACTACTCCTCTTTTTTGCCGTGCTGATACCACATTAGCTAGGGAGCTTGCATTCGATGCGTTAATGGCAATTGATTATGGTCAAACGAGGGCCATATTCAATTCCCACGGACGATATGTAGAACTTAATCCTCTAATAAACAGGGGGAATGTAGGGAAATACTTTTTTGCAACAACCCTCCTACACGCTGCGGTGACCTACAGTCTGCCCGAAGAGTGTCAACCGGCTTGGCAATGGGGTACGATAGTGGTGGAGGGAGCAGTAGTAGGACATAATGCGTACATCGGTATTGGTGTACGGTGGTAATTAACCTAGCTAGGAGAGAACGTGAACTTCACACACCTGATTAGTAAGTCCAACCAACCTTGCGTAATGTTCCCTTGGTTGGCCCCAAAGGATGTCTGTCCATACCCCATCAACTACTCCCGCGTTGTGGTGCCCTATGAGGGGGGAATACACATCCTCGTAGTGCGGAATGATAGACTCCGGAAACAAATCAATAACACCGCACTCCCAAAAGATCAATGGATTAAGTTGAGCAAATGAAACCAATACATTACTTCTACCATCATAAATTACCACTATGTCAGCGAGGCGTAGGTCGTGCAAAACTAGGTGATACCTTTATCTGTAAACGGGGCACCGAGTGGCGGGTGGTAGAAGTAATTCCATATGGAATGTATCCCTCCACTCGACCCAATTTGAAGGTAAGGGGCTACTATCGGGAACATGAATCCTACATTATTGAGGATAGTAGGGGAAGACAAAGGTGGCCCGTTGTGGGAAAATTATTGAAGTGGGAGAGGGTGGAATGAAAGACATTGGGTATGGTGTTCTTATGAATGGAGTTCCCACAGGTTTGTGGCCCAAGCCATTCTACCGTTGTGTGGAATATATTAATAGGATTAGTACTCCGCACGCCAAATACGAAATAGTTCCAATCTTTATTGGGAGTCCTATCCCCAGTAAGGTAGAAACACTGGCGAAAGAGAACGCATAGGTTCAGTAACAATTTGTTAGCACACCTACAATAGGAGGTAAAAATGGCAACACAGCAAGAGGTCCAACGAGATGTACAGTTCCAGCAACTTATGGCATCAATGGAACAGGTACAAGAAATGCTGGTAAATAGTAGTTCCCAACTTACAGCCATCGCCAACCAAGCACTACAGATCAGGCAACATTTGCAACAGTTGAAGGCTAACGCACCTGCACCGCTGCAACTTGATCCGCCAGTTGAAAAGGAAGAAGAATAGTTGTTATTCCCACTTAAAAAAGATTGTCTAAATAATAGTACAAAGAGTTGACAGCACTTTACACCGCCGATAACGGCGAGTAGAATAGCAACACGCTGCAATAACGCAGCTAAACAACCGCCCAGATAGGGCACACAAACTAAAGGAAACATAGAAATGGCAGAAATTAAGATTAAGTCAGGTCGTGAGGAAGGTGCGCAGACTGCCACCGTGAATTTCGACATCCCGGCATCCACGAGTGACGCAGTCGCCAAGTATGGTGAACAAACGGTAAATGACCTCCTGGGACGTGCCCTCGTCCTCGGCGTTCAGGCCCTCGTTCGTGTCAAGATGAGCAAAGGTGAAACCGATCAGGCTACGTTGCAGGCCGCCGTGGATAGCTGGACCCCTGGTGTGCGCGGCCCAGTCACCAAGCAGACTCCGCTGGAACGCGCTACCAACGCACTCAAGGCTATGGACCCGGCTGCTCTCGCCGAGTTGCTGGCCAAGGTCAAGGCTGCTCAGAAGGGTTCGCACGCCGCCGGTTAATCCTCGTCAATCGGCTGCGTCACTGGTCCCTCCTGTCCTTAATTGGGCGGGAGGGATTTTCTTTCCAGAGGTAGGAAAAATACTATGCTTAATGAACCATGGACAAGAGACCAAAACCCTCGCTACCTAGGTGACGGTGTATATGCCTGGGATGAGGGGTATTATATTTGGATTGGTACACAAAGAGACAATGGATGGGAAACTATTGCCCTTGACACAAATACCTTCCAAGCCCTTATTAACTACAAAACCGATCGAGAGGCACTCCGTGTCCAATCAAATAAGCCGTGAATCCTCCTACTACGACAACACCCGTTTATCCTCCTTCAAAGAGTGTCCTCGCAAATACTTCCTCCGACATGTCCTCCACTGGACCTATGATGGTGAACGTCTAAGTATCCCACTCGTCTTTGGCAGCGCGTGGCATGCCGGTATGGATGCAATGTGGGGCGCTCAGGGATATGAAATAGGGATTAAAGTCCAACTTGCTAGATTGGCATTTAGTAAGAGTTGGATGGAAGATGGCTACCCCGATCCCGAGGAAATGACCATGGAGTCCCTCGACTCCTTGAGTCCTCGCACTCCCGGAATAGCCGCCGAGATGTTCTATGAATATGCCACGCAGCGCGCCAAAATGCTTGAGGAATGTGAAGTCATTGCCATCGAACAACCTATTGCAATGCCCTTCCCGGGGCTTCAAGATACTTGGTACATCGGTAAATTGGATAAAGTATTCCGCTGGAATGGTCTCCATATTGGTGAGCATAAAACCACCAGTATGTACGCTACCGCAGGTAATTTCCAGAATAGCTGGGTGGATAGCTGGGAAGCTGCCCCACAGATCAAGGGGTATCAAGTGGTGGGTAGTGTATATCATCCTGATTTGCAGGATGTATGGGTAGATGGGGCACTTGTACATAAAAAAATCCACTCAGCCTTTAAATTTATCCCTGTATCCCATACTTTGCCAATTCTTAAGGGATGGTTAGAGGATACAACAGATTGGATCCATAACATTGAATCCCACACTTTTCGGTATAGAGAAGAGGGAAACCTTAGTAGGGGGACTTTCCCACGTAATGAGGATTCCTGTTTTGGTAAGTACGGGCAATGTCCTTTCCTTCCAATCTGCGGTACGTGTAATGATCCCTCCCAGTTGCCAGGACCCCCACCTGGTTATAGGGTTGAAAAGTGGGAGCCATTTGAGGAGCTTGGAATAGGTAGACTCTGTGGAGAAGGAAATGAAAAGTCACCTACCGAATGAGGGATATTTCTTCCAGCATCGGCAACAATGGATACAAGAAACACTCCAGATTTTTGGTTACCTAAATGTAGCACACCTACAGAGGAAATTTAAAATTTCCCACATGCAAGCAATAAGGGATCTTAATTACTTTAGGGAAGGAAATCCTGACACTATCAGATATAACGGTAAGACCAAACGGCTAGAAGCTATTAACCAACCAAGTGAGGAAACGAAATGTATAAAGTCCACATTCCCAGTATGACCCTCTACGTCACCCCCGAACAATTGCCCCGCATCCTCGCCAATCTTGCCGAGACCCGTTACGTCAATGAGGTAGGTGAGTTCCTCCAGACAACCACCTGGCATGAGCCAAGTATTGGGGAAACAACTGCAACGATTCTTGTTCGTTCGCCACTTGACACGGTCCAAAAGGAATCCGAACAATACAAGGATATGTGGAAAAAGGCACAGAGTCGTGCAGAGCGGGCTGAAGCGAGATTGGCAAAGAAAAAGGGGAAGTAAAATGCCCAATGCGCGTGAGACAGGAAAAGATACCCCTCACCGATTTCTAGTTCTCGGTGATACAGGTTCTGGTAAGACAACCCAAGTGCTAACGTTGCCTGGCAAAAAGTTCATGTACCTCTTTGATTCCAATGCCCTGTTATCCCTCAAGGGGCACAATGTGGATTATGAAGAGTTTTTGCCAGATATGTTGAACCTTAATGTGAAGTCCCTCAGTAAGTCAACTGGTGGAGATGAGTTGACCAAGCACAAGTCGGACCTTTATCTACAGTGGCAAAAAGACTTCGAGGACAAGTTGAAGGATGGTTTCTTCGACCAGTACGATGTTATCGGGATGGACTCTGCTACAACCTTTCTCGATCTGGTAATGGATCGTATCCTCACAATCAATGGTCGGTTCGGCCAGTGGCCCCAACAGGACGATTACGGTCCACAAATGATGGCGTTCACTAATGTTTGCCGTACTCTTGTTGGAATGGGCAAAACCATCTACATGACCGGTCACCTGGAGTACAAACAGGACGACCTCTCCAAGCGTATCTACAGGCAGCCGATGATGACCGGTCGCCTCCGCAGTAAGATACCATTGCTATTCTCCGACATATTTGTAGCCGATGCTGAAGGAGACCAGAAAGGTAACACAATGTATAGGTTGCAAACTACCAAGACCAAGTTAGATACCGCTGTACGTACTAGTATCCGAGGATTAGAGGCATTCGAGGATGTTACGATTGACTGGAAATTGCCTCTTGAGTCTCAGGGATTGGGACATCTCCTACAACTGGAGAAGGAAGGAAAGTTAGAAAAGGCGCAGTAACAAATTGTTACCGAACCTAATCAAACTAATTACCTAAATAGACTAAATTAATTACTTAAGGAAAAACAAATGCCATTCATTCCATTGAACCTTGATGAAGTAACCGAAGCAAAACCAGTTATTAAAGGTGATTATGAACTCCAAATCACCGGAGCCAAAGTAACTGAAACCGGAGAGAATAGTAAACATCCTGGTTCTCCCATGATTAAGATTACCTTGGGTTTTACCGATCCTGAAATTGATGCCCCAACAATCCAGCATTACATGACCTTCCCGGTTGAGGGAGATGAAAATGCCAAACTCAAGAACCGTATGATTAAAAGGTTCCTGGCAGCCTTCCAAGTCCCTTATAGCCCAGAGGGGTTGGATTTGGATAATCTCGCTAATGAAATGCTGGGACATACTGCCACTGTTGGAGTAGGTCAGCAACCTCCTAATGAGAACGGAGATATCTTTAACAACTTGAATCTTCCCCGCCTGCGGGATGAGGAAATTGCAAAACCTTCAGGCGGACGGGGCCGCAAAAGTCGTTGACCAAGACTATATGGAGGCTGAGAACGATTGGTTAGACACTATGGATTTCCTAGCCGATCAATAGTACCGAGCCCACCCTCGCAATGGGGGTGGGTTTTTCTGTTCCAACCGGGAGAAATAAAATGGAAATTCACCGTGAATCCACGAATGAGTTTCGAGTCTTTAAGGTTCTTCATACCTCTACACATGGAGGCTATGAGAAGCTACAAAGACAATGGAGATTATCCCATACAGATTCTAATGGCTTTGTTGCTAAGGTAGAATATAAATGGTTAGATGTTCCAGTATACATTGCGGGAGAAGATGAATGCAACTAGATGACCTTGTAAAACCCCTCGGTGAGATGACAATGGAGGAGCTAGAGGCTCGCCTCCATTCGATCCGCACCCGACGGGAAAGTGGTGCTAGCCGAAAAAATAAAGAAAAGAAACAAGTTCGTAAGGACACCACCAAGAAAGTAACTGCCACCGAGAAGTTGCTCGATGGATTGTCCCAAGATGAACTTGCCGCATTGCTGGCACAACTGGAGGCAACAAAATGAAATACACGATGAAGGTAATTCCCTTCAACCAGATTGTAGTAGGGGAGAGGTTTCGTGAGGACTTGGGAAACATCGAGGAATTGGCAGCCAGCATCAAAGAGAAGGGGCTTATTCAGCCTATTTCTATTAATAGTGACTATGTTCTTCTTGCCGGTGGTCGTAGGTATACTGCTTGTAAAGCTCTTGGATTGGATAAAGTTCCTGTTCTAATACGTGAGGGTAATGATGAGGTAGACGCCCGTGAAGTGGAGTTGATGGAGAATATCCATCGAAAGGAAATGGGATGGCAGGAGAAGGCCAAGTTGATAGCCCGCATCCACTCCCTATACAAAGAAAAGGATCCAAACTGGCAAGGTAAGAAAACTGCCCAGTTGATCGACCAATCCGAAATGAACGTCAGCCGCGCCCTCAAGTTGGCAGCAGGCATCGAGGTAATGCCCACACTTGCCGACTGTAAGACAGCCGATGAGGCATCCAAGGTAATAAAGCAAGCCGAAGAGGAGGCCCTCATTGCCGAACTCGCAAAACGCCAAACAGCAATGCTTGATAAAGTGCCTGATGTGCCAGTGGATAGGACAGGAAAACCCACAGCAGCTGGTATTGACCAACTTGTCCGTAATACCGTCAAGGCTGGCGAGAGAGATTACCATATTGGCGACGTGTTCGCAGGTCTCAAAGGAACAAAAAAGGACACCTATTCCTTCATTGAGTGTGACCCGCCTTATGGGGTTGACCTTGATGTACTCACGCAGAGAGAGGAAGGAACCGGAGTTAGTCAAAGAGACGCCGACTATCAGGATATATCGGATAAGGATTACCCAGGCTTTCTTGCGCGACTTACCTCGGAGTTATATCGTGTGGCTAAGCCAAATTCGTGGATGATCTTTTGGTTTGCCTTCAAGTGGCAATCGGAAGTGAGGGCCCACCTCCTTGAGGCTGGTTGGACCATTGACGAAGTGCCAGCAATATGGAGTAAACCGATCGGTCGTACCCCTCGCCCGGACCTATTGCTTGCTCGGTGCTATGAACCCTTCTATGTTTGCCGTAAAGGACAGGCTACCATCGTCAAGCAAGGACGCACCAACTGCATCGACTACTCTCCCGACTTAGCTCCCGATGGCACAGTTATCAAGGACAAGTATCATCCCGCTCAGCGTCCAGTCCGTTTGATGCGAATTATTATGGGATACTTCCTCGACAACCAAGTACATAAAGTACTGGTGCCATTTGCTGGCTCAGGTGCCACATTCAGGGCTTGTTATCAGATGGGATTTTTGCCCACCGGCTATGATGTCAACGATAGGTATAAAAAACATTTCCTCCTTGCCTTAGAACAGGATGTCCGTCAACTAGCTACGGTAAACAAAGATAAGGAATAACCATGAAACTGGAAGTAATTTTTGACCTTAGATGTATCTTCCTCTGGGGATTTTCCTGGAGCAAAAAGGATCTTTGTATAAATCTTGGACCAATAATGCTATTTTGGAGCAAGTGTTATGTTCCTAAATGAAGTACACGAAAAACGAGGCATCAATCCACAAGGTAGTAAGATGGCTAAGATAGCCATTGTGGGAGACACAACTGATGCTTTCGATATGCAAGCCATGAGGCCCTTCGCAGGCTACGGTGGGAATGCCCTAGAGAGTTGCCTCCACTCGGCTGGTATCATCCGTGGGGAATGTTACCTCACCAATGTGGCCAAGGTGAAAGGATTTGAAAAGGATTACTACGACGACCGTAAGGGAACCTTCACCACCAAAGGTATTGAAGCCGTAAAACAACTCCAAGAGGAGTTGGCAAATGTCCAAGCCAATGTTATTGTTGCCTGTGGTAATATGTCTTTTGCTGCTTTATGTGGACATAAGTATCTATCGAAGTATAGGGGTTACGTATTCCCGGCACTTCATACTTTTAACCAGCGTAAAGTCATTCCTACTTACCATCCTCGCAACAGTCTGCGAGGAATGTACATCCAAAAATATGTAATCTCCAGCGATCTCCGGAAAGCGAAGGAAGAAAGTGAGTTCCCCGAAATTCGTCGCCCCGAACGAGACCTAATCTATAATCCGGAATCCGTACTTGATGTGGTAGATTGGTGTGATTACTATTGTAAGCAGCCAAAAGTAGGCTTTGACATCGAAGTTGTTAACTATGAGGTAAGCTGT
>OBLV0100000150.1_pt1 | contig 22900 bp, 22 predicted proteins | sample 1520071 | NCBI WGS metagenome assembly OBLV01 (sample SAMEA3888446, study PRJEB22518) | metagenome | reverse complement strand
ATCCGCCGCATCGGAGTCGAAACGGGGGGCTCGAACATCCAGTTCGCGGTCGACCCGGAGACGGGCCGCATGGTCGTCATCGAGATGAACCCCCGCGTCTCGCGCTCCTCCGCCCTGGCGTCCAAGGCGACCGGGTTTCCCATCGCCAAGATCGCGGCCAAGCTGGCGGTCGGCTACACCCTCGACGAGATCACCAACGACATCACCGGCGAGACGCCGGCCAGCTTCGAGCCGACCATCGACTACGTGGTGACCAAGGTGCCGCGATGGGCGTTCGAGAAGTTCCCTGGGATTCCCGACGTCCTCGGCACCCGCATGCAGTCGGTGGGGGAGTCGATGGCGATCGGGCGAACGTTCCCCGAGTCCCTCCAGAAGGCGCTGCGGTCGCTCGAACACGGCCGCCTCGGGCTGAACTGCGATCCCGGCGAGGCGGCCTACAACCCCCTGTCGGACGACGAGTTGGTGCGGCGGGCCACCGTCGCCACGCCAGACCGCCCCTTTCACCTCGAGGCGGCGTTGCGCCGGGGGATTTCGGTCGAGCGGCTCTACCGGGCGACGCGGGTCGACCCGTGGTTCCTGGACCAGCTGCTGTTGATCGTCGAGGCCCGGTCATGGCTGGCGGCGGCGGGCGAGCGGGGCGGGCCGAGCGGCCTCTTTGCCATCGGTTCCTTGTTGACCCGCGCCGAGTGGCGCCAAGCCAAGCGGCTTGGCTTCAGCGACGCCCAGCTGGCGTGGCTCTGGGGCCGCTCCGAGGCCTCGGTTCGCGCCGCGCGCCTGGCCTGCGGGGTCGAGGCCACATTCAAAACCGTCGACACCTGCGGTGCCGAGTTTGAGGCCCAGACGCCGTACCACTACTCGACGTATGAAGACAGCAACGAGGTTCTCCCGTCGGTCGTGCCCAAGGTGGTCATCCTGGGCTCGGGCCCCAACCGCATCGGGCAGGGTGTGGAATTCGACTACTGCTGCGTCCAGGCGAGCTTCGCCTTGCACGACGCGGGCTTCGAGACCGTAATGATCAACTGCAACCCGGAAACCGTGTCGACCGACTACGACACCAGCGACCGGTTGTACTTCGAACCGCTGACGTTCGAGGACGTCACCAACGTGATCGACGCCGAGCGGCGCAGCGGCACCGTGCACGGGGTGATCGTCGCCCTCGGCGGGCAGACGCCGCTCAAGCTGGCCAGCCGGTTGCCGGCCAGTCTTATCTTGGGGACGTCGCCCGAGTCAATCGACCTGGCTGAGGACCGCGAACGGTGGAACTCGCTCTGCACCCGGCTCGGGATCCCCCAGCCCGCGGGTGGCACGGCCTTCACCTTCGACGAGGCCGCGGCGATCGTGGGGGAGATCGGCTACCCCGCGCTCGTGAGGCCGAGCTACGTGCTCGGGGGCCGGGCCATGGAGATCGTCTACGACCTCGATCGGCTGCGATCGGCCATGGCCGAGCTGGCGGGGATCGGCTCGCTCGGTCGGGAGGGCGGCCTGTCGGCGGAGCGCCCGGTGCTGATCGACCATTTCCTCGAGGACGCCATCGAGGTGGATGTGGATGCGATCCGCGACGCCACCGGGCGGGTCCTGATCGGCGCCGTGATGGAGCACGTGGAGGAGGCCGGCGTCCACTCCGGCGACAGCGCCTGTGTGATCCCGCCGCCCACCTTGTCGCCGGCGGTGATCGCGACCATCGAGGATCACACCCGTTCGATCGCCCACGCCTTGGATGTGCGGGGCCTGGTCAACGTCCAGTTCGCCGTCCAGCGCCTTCCCGAGGGCGACACCGTCTACGTGATCGAGGCCAACCCCCGGGCCAGCCGCACGGTGCCATTCGTGTCCAAGGCGACCGGGGTACCGTTGGCCCAGATCGCCGCCCGGGTCATGGCCGGCGCCTCTCTCGACTCCCTCGCAGCTCTCGGTCTCTTGCCGGAGCCCGGCACCGGCAGCCACGTCAGTGTCAAGGAGGCGGTGCTGCCCTTCGACCGCTTCCCCGACGCCGACACCCTGCTCGGACCCGAGATGCGCTCGACCGGCGAGGTCATGGGCATCGACGCCACCTTCGGGCTGGCTTTTGCCAAGAGCCAGATGGCCGCCGGCGACACGTTGCCCGACTCGGGATCGGTGTTCCTGTCCCTGGCCGACCGAGACAAGGCCGCGGGGTTGCGTGTTGCCATGCGCTTTGTGGAGCTCGGGTTCTCGATCGTCGCCACGTCTGGGACGGCTTTGTATCTCGAAGTCAACGGCATTCCCGTCGAGACCGTCGTGGCCAAGGTAGGCGCCGAGGGCGGGGGGCTGAACACCGCTGGCGCCGACGGGGTCGAGATGATCCGCTCCGGCAAGGTGCAACTCGTGGTCAACACCCCTCGCGGGGTGGGGCCGCGCGCCGACGGCGCCCACATCCGCCGGGCCGCCAATGTCGCCCAGGTGGCCTGCCTGACCACGGTGGCGGCGGCGCGGGCAGCCGCCGCCGGTATTTCCGATCGAGCTCGCCATCCCTTCGTGGTCCGCAGCCTTCAGGAGTACCAAGCCGATGGCCAGCAGCGCCTTGAGGTCTAGCGAGCGCCTGTTTCTTCGGCTTTGTGGTGGCCGTCGCCTTTGTGGTGGCCGTGGCCGTTGTGGTGGCGGCGGCCGTTGTGGTGGCGGCGGCCGTTGTGGTGGCGGCGGCCGTTGTGGTGGCCGTGGCCGTTGTGGTGGCCGTGGCAGTCTTGTGGGCTTTGGCGACCTTGTGGGCGTAGATGCGGCATAGCGCGCCCCTTCGCCCACAAGGTCGACAAAGCCCACAAGTTCGCGCCCACGAGGCCCCGCCGGCATGATCAAGGCCGACCTCACCGCCCGCGTCGGGGCCTTGACGCTCCCCAACCCGATCATGACGGCGTCGGGCACCGCCGGCCTTGGCGCCGAAATGGCCGCCTACCTCGACCCCGCATCGCTGGGGGCCGTCGTTGTCAAGTCGCTCTCGCCCGAGCCCTGGGCCGGCAACCCGCCTTCGCGCGTGTACCCGGCGGCGGCCGGCATGCTCAACAGCGTCGGCCTTCAAAATCCCGGCGTCGAGGCGTGGCTCGCCAAGGAGCTCCCAGCCCTCGCGACAAAAGGTGCCCGGGTGGTCGTCAGCATCTGGGGCCACAGTGCCGGCGACTACGGCCGGGCGGCCAAGGCGGTCGCGGCGGGTGCTGGGCGGGGGTTCGAGAAGAACACGATCGTCGCCGTCGAGGCCAACATCAGCTGTCCCAACATAGAGGACCGCCGGCGCATGTTCGCCCATTCGTGCCCCGCGACCGGCGCGGCTGTCGGCGCCGCCGTGGCCGCGCTGGCCGACACGGGCTTGCCCGTCTGGGCCAAGCTGAGCCCCAACGTCACCGACATCACCGAGATCGCGGCAGCCGCGCTCGAAGCCGGCGCCGCCGGGCTGACGCTGGTCAACACCCTGATGGGCCTGGCTCTCGATCCTACGACCGGGAGGCCCCGGCTGGGGGGCGGGGGAGGGGGCCTGTCCGGGCCTGCGCTGCACCCGGTGGCCGTCCGGGCGGTGTTCGACTGCCGGGCTGCCTTCCCCGACATCGCGATCGTCGGCGTCGGCGGGGTCACGAGCGGCGAGGACGCCGCCGAGCTGCTGGCCGCCGGCGCCAATGCCGTCCAGGTGGGAACGGCGACCTTTGTCGACCCCCGAGCCCCCCTCCGCGTTCTGACCGAGCTTGAGCGCTGGTGCCGCCACAATGGCGTCACCCGTCTCACGGACCTGATAGGACGAGCTCATGCCTGCTAGGACGAACCATGAGTGACCTGCTAGGACGAGCCCATGAGCGATAACACCACCGCCGACCTTGACGACCCCTTCGACGTGGAGCCGGCGATGGTCGAAGAGGCCCCGGCCGAGCTGCGCGACCGGCTGGTGTTGGCCCTCGACGTCGACGACGTGGTGGAGGCCATCCGCCTGGTCCACGAGCTGAAGCCGTGGTTCGGCGTGGCCAAGGTGGGGTTGGAGTTGTTCACCGCCGCCGGCCCCGACGCCGTGCTTTCGATCCTCGCCGAAGGCATGCAGGTCTTCTTGGACCTGAAGCTGTTCGACATCCCGACCACCGTCGGCAAGGCCGGGCGGGTCATCGGGGCCCTCGGCCCGTCGTATCTGACACTGGCGGGATTCGGCGGGGTCCCAATGCTGCGCGCCGGGGTCGAAGGCCTGGCGGAAGGGGCAGCCCGAGCCGGCCTCGACCGGCCCAGTGCCCTGGCCGTCACCGTTCTCACCAGCGACACGGGCGCGCCTGAGCATGTGCTGGGCAACCGGGTCCGCGCCGCCATCGAAGCTCATTGCGCCGGCGTGGTCTGCGCCGCCAGTGACGCCGCCGAGGTGAAGCAGCTCGCGCCGGACTTCATCGTGGTCGTTCCCGGCATCCGCACCGAGGGCGACGCCCGCCATGACCACGGTCGAGCGGCCACGCCGGGCGAGGCCTACGCCGCCGGCGCCGACCTCCTGGTCGTCGGGCGAACCGTGACGGCGGCATCCGATCGGGCGGCGGCGGCGGCTCGGCTGGTAGCGTCGATCGTCTCCTAGATTTCCCAATTGACCGTTTTGCCACTGGGACAAGGCGCGGCCGAACCCGGGACAAATCGGCCCGAGACCCTGCAAAGGTGGCCATATCGGGTTCAGCAAAAGTACCATCGGTCACTTTTCTCGAGCCTCAGAAGACGCCGTGTGATCGGCGCGCTATCGTTCGATCCATGCCGCTGCCCCCCTCCCTTTCGCCGGAACAACGGCAGGCCGCGCTGGAGAAAGCGGCCGCTGCCCGGCGCCTGCGGGCCGAGCTCAAAGAGAAGTTGAAGATGGGCTCGCTCACGCTGAAGGAGTTGCTCGACCAGAGCGCCAGCGACGAGGTGGTGGCCAAGATGAAGGTGGTTTCGGTCCTCGAATCGCTTCCCGGCCTGGGCAAGGTCAAGGCCCGCCGGCTCATGGAAGAGATCGGCATCAGCGAGACAAGGAAGGTCCAGGGACTCGGCCAGCAGCAGCGGCGGCGGCTGCTGGAGAAGCTGGCGCCCTGATAGTCCGGTGAAACCAGCCGAACCCGCACTGGTCGGTTGCTAGTGCTGGTCGTTTGATCTTCATCATCTCGGGCCCCGGTGGGGCGGGAAAGGGAACCCTCGTTGATCGGTTGCTGGCCCAGGACGACCACCTGTGGCTGTCGCAGTCCTGGACGACGCGCCCCCGGCGCCCGAGCGAAGCCACCGACGCCTACTCGTTCGTGACTCGTGATGAGTTCCTGGCCCGGGTGGAAAGCGGCGGTTTCCTCGAGTACACGGAGTTTCTGGGCACCGGCCATTTTTACGGCACCCCCAACCTCGACGTGCCGGCGGGCCATGACGTGATATTGGAGATCGAGCTCAACGGGGCCCAGCAGGTCAAGCAACGCTGCCCCGACGCCCACCTGATCGTGGTCGTGCCCCCGTCGGTCGCCGACCAGGAGGCCCGCCTGCGCGCGCGGGGAGACAGCGAGGAACACATACGACGGCGGCTCGAAATCGGTGCTGAGGAGGAGCGGCTCGGTCGAAGGATTGCCGACGCCGTGGTCGTCAATGACGACGTCGCGCGAGCTGCCGAGGCGGTGGCCGGTATAATCGACAGCTACCGCAAGCTGGTGACCTGAGAGGCGGGATTCCCCCGATATGGCCGAGCGCCGACCGACGATGATGGATCCGCCCGTGGAAGAGCTCCTCCAACGGGTCGACTCGAAGTTCACGCTGGTGACCTTGGCGGCCAAGCGGGGCCGCCAGATCAACTCCTACTTCAACCAGTTGGGCGAGGGCCTGGGTGCCATCGTGCCTCCGCAGGTGACCTCGGTGTCACGCAAGCCGCTGTCGATCGCCCTCGAGGAGATCGCGGTCGGCAAGATCACCTACCACCGCCTGGCCGCGGGTGAAGGCGAAGACGGAGCCATGCTCGCGGGCGTCGACCCGCCGGCCAGCTGACCGCTCCCGCCTCGCCGTCGCTAGCCAGGTGACCTCGCTGGGCGGCGATCCCAATCCACCGACGGGGATCACCGGCCGCCGCGTCGTCCTCGGGGTTTCGGGTGGTATCGCGGCCTACAAGGCGGTCGAGCTGTGCCGGCGCCTTATGGATGCCGGCGCCGATGTCCGGGTGGCACTGACGACCGACGCGACCCGGTTCGTGACCCCGCTGACCTTCACCGCCTTATCGGGGCATCCCGCCGGCGTGTCGCTGTGGGACGGGCCCGACCCGATTCCCCACACCCGGCTCGGGCAGTGGGCGGAGCTGGTTATCGTGGCGCCGGCTACCGCCCGCCTCCTTGGCGCCTACGCCGCTGGCATCTCCGACGACCTGCTGACCGCCACGCTGCTCGCGACCCGGGCGCCGGTGCTCGTGTGCCCGGCCATGCACACCGAGATGTGGGAGCACCCGGCGGTACAAGACAACCTGGCGCGGCTCCAAAGACGGGGCGTCGCCGTGGTCGCCCCCGCCGTGGGGCGCCTGGCCGGCGGTGACGTCGGCCCTGGCCGCCTCGCCGAGGTAACAGAGATCGTGGCCGCGGCCAAGGCGACTCTGAAGACCGCGTCGAGGGAGACCGCGTCGAGGGAGACCGCGTCGAGGGAGACCGCGTCGAGGGAGACCGCGTCGAGGGAGACCGCGTCGAGGGAGACCGCGTCGAGGGAGACCGCGTCGAGGGAGATGGACCTCGCCGGCCGAGAGGTGCTCGTCACCGCCGGTGGCACAAGGGAGCCGATCGACCCGGTGCGGTTCATCGGCAACCGGTCCTCGGGCAAGCAGGGCCACGCCATCGCCGACGCGGCGCGATCCCGGGGTGCCACGGTCATCCTTATCACCACGGCGCCCGAACGCCCGGTGGCGCCGGACATCCACGTCGTCGCGGTCGAGACGGCCGAGGAGATGAACGCCGCGGTCACCGACGCCGCGCCGAAGGCCGACGTCGTCATCATGGCGGCCGCGGTGGCCGATTTTCGCCCCAAGGCGGTAGCCGAACGCAAGCTGAAAAAGAGCCAGGGTGTGCCCGACCTGGTTCTCGAACCGACGCCCGACATCCTGGCCCAGCTGGGCCGGACGCGTCGCCCCGAACAGATCATCGTCGGCTTTGCCGCCGAGACCGACGGCGGCGACCAACTGCGGGCTCGCGCCCGGGAAAAACTGCAGAGCAAGCATCTCGACCTCGTGGTGGGCAACGACGTGACCGCGCCGGGGGCAGGATTCGGCTATGACACCAACGCTGTCGTTATCCTCGCGGCCAACGGCGACTCGTTCGAGTTCCCGCGGGCGGAAAAGACTGCCATCGCCGATGCCGTGCTCGACGCCGTCGTTGCCCGTCTGACCCCGGCCCCAGAAACGACCCGCGAAACGACCACCGAAACGACCCCCAGGAGAGCCCCGTGAACCGCTGGACCTTCACCTCCGAGTCCGTGACCGAGGGCCATCCCGACAAGATGGCCGACCAGGTCTCCGACGCCATCCTCGACGCCATCCTCGCCGAGGATCCGATGGGCCGGGTGGCGTGCGAGACGCTGCTCACGACCGGCCTCTGCGTCGTCGCCGGGGAAATCACGACCAAGGCGTACATCGAGATCCCGGTGCTGGTCCGCGATGTCATCTGCACCATCGGTTACGACCGCTCGTCCTACGGTTTCGACGGCCACACCTGCGGCGTGGTGGTGAGCATCGACGCCCAATCGGCCGACATCGCCCAGGGAGTCGACAACGCCCTCGAGGTACGCAGCGGCACATCCGGCGAGGACACCCTCAACAGCCAGGGGGCGGGCGACCAGGGGATGATGTTCGGCTACGCCTGCGACGAGACCGACGATCTCATGCCGTTGCCGATCTGGCTGGCCCACCGGCTGTCGCAGCGCCTGGCCCAAGTGCGCAAGGCGGGCGTGCTCACGTACCTCCGGCCCGACGGCAAGACCCAGGTCACGTTCGAATACGAAGACGGCCGCCCCGTCCGGCTGAAGACCGTGCTCATCTCGACCCAGCACGGCCCCGATATCGACCTCGAGACCCTGCTCAAGCCGGACCTGCGCGACCACGTGATCGCACCCCTTGTCCCAGCCGAGTTCGCCGAGGACCGCTACGAGATCCTGGCCAACCCGACCGGAAAGTTCGAACTCGGTGGCCCCCACGCCGACACCGGGCTCACCGGGCGAAAGATCATCGTCGACACCTACGGCGGCGCCGCTCGCCACGGTGGCGGGGCGTTCTCGGGCAAGGATCCGTCGAAGGTCGATCGTTCGGCCGCCTACGCCGCTCGCTGGGTGGCCAAGCACGTGGTCGCCTCGGGCGCGGCCCGCCGCTGCGAGATCCAGGTTGCCTATGCCATCGGGGTGGCCCGGCCGGTGTCGATCATGGTCGAGACGTTCGGCACTGAGACGGTCGACCCCGCCGCGATCAGCCAGGCGATCGATGACGTGTTCGACCTGCGCCCCGCCGCCATCATTCGCGATCTCGACCTGCGCCGGCCGATCTACCGGCGCACCGCCGCCTACGGGCATTTCGGGCGCAATGAAAAGGAGTTCAGTTGGGAGCACACCACCCGGCTGGACGACTTCACGCATGCTCTGAACAGCTAGCTGGGGAAAATTGCGAGCGCTTCGCCCGCACATCGCGGTGCTACGCCGGCGCGGTGCACTGGACGGCGAGCGATGAGCGATGGGCGAGTGGTGCGGGTCCTCACCGACGTTGCCCCGATCCACCGCGAGTTCGACTACCTGGTACCCGACCAGCTCGGTCCCGAAGTCCGGCTGGGAACAATGGTCCGCGTCGTGCTCAACCGCCGTCGCGTCGGCGGCTGGGTCGTCGCCGACGAAGTGGTGCCGCCGGCGGGCATCGCCCTGTGACCCCTGGTCAAAGTAACCGGGTGGGGGCCATCGGCCGAGGTCATCGACCTGGCCCGATGGGCGGCGTGGCGCTGGGCCGGACCGACCCCGGCCCTGCTGAAAGCGGCGTCCCCGAAGTTCGCAGTTCGGGGACTACCCGCGCCGCTGGTGCCGGCTGGTCGCTTGCCGCCCGTCGACGACGAGGGGCTCCTCGATGATGCCTTCCAGGCCCGTCGGGCCATCGTGCGGCTGCCGCCGGCGGCCGATCTGTTGCCCGTCGTCCTCGCCGCCGCCGCTCGCGGCCCTGCCCTGATCGTCACGCCCGCCCATGCGATGGCGCAGGAGCTTCGACGCCGCCTCGTCGCCTGCGGCGTGCCTGCTGCCGTTGTGCCCCGGGAGTGGCCCCAGGCGGCGGCCGGGGCGCCGGTCGTCCTCGGGGCGCGCGGTGCCGCCTGGGCGCCCTGCCCGGCGCTGGCGTCGATCGTGGTCCTCGACGGCCACGACGAGGCGCTGCAGCAGCAGCAGGCGCCGACGTGGAACGCCTGGGTGGTGGCGGCCGAGCGGGCCCGGCGGGCTCGGGTGCCGTGTGTCGTCGTCTCGTCGTGTCCCACCGTCGAGCTGCTGGCGTGGGCCCGGGTCCGAGCCCCTAGCCGCGATGTCGAACGGGCGGGCTGGGCGCCTCTCGAGGTGGTGGACCAGCGGCGTGCCGACCCGGGTCAGGGTTTGTACTCGCCCCGCCTGGTGGGACTGCTACGCGGCGGCGGACGGGTCGCCTGCGTGCTCAATCGCACTGGTCGCATCCGGCTGCTGGCCTGCTCGGCCTGCCGCGAACTGGTGCGCTGCGAGCGCTGCGGCGCCACCGTCTCGCAAACCGACCGCGAGCTGGTCTGCGCCCGCTGCCTCACGGTACGACCGGTCGTCTGCCTGCGGTGCGGCTCGACCCGTTTGAAGGCGTTGCGGATCGGTGTTTCCCGGGCCCGCGAAGAGCTCGAAGCACTGGCGTTGCGCCCAGTCGATGAGGTGACCGCGGACACCGCCGAGGTGCCCGACGCCGCCGTGCTGGTCGGCACCGAAGCCGTGCTGCACCGCCTCGCCGAGGCGGACGGTGTGGCGTTCCTGGACTTCGACCAGGAGCTCCTCGCTCCCCGCTACCGCGCCGCCGAGGAGGCGCTCGGCCTCCTGGCCCTTGCCTCTCGCATGGTCGGCGGGCGCGGCCGTGGGGGGCGGGTCATTGTCCAGACCCGCGTGCCGGGCCATGAGGTCCTGACCTCGGCGGTGGTGGCCGATCCCGAACAGGTGGCGCAGCACGAGGGGGCCATCCGCCAGGAGCTGGCCCTGCCCCCGGCGATTGCCCTGGCAGTGGTGTCGGGCCAGGGCTCCGGCGAGTACGTCGCCGCCCTCGCCGGCGTCGAAGTCCTCGGTCCCGACCGTGGTCGTTGGCTGGTGCGCGGCGCCGACCACGAGACGTTGTCCGCCGCCCTCGCCGGCGTGGCCCGCCCGGCGGGCCAACGCCTGCGCGTCGAGGTCGATCCCCTACGGCTTTAGTGCCGGAAGGCGGCCCCCTACCATGCAGCCGCAAACCAACGATCGGGAGGAGGCATCGTGACGCTCGGCCCCAGCCACCTGCGTGATCGGGCGCCAGTGTGGCCTGCCGTCTCGGCCGGCGCCGTCCTATGGTCGAGGTCGGGCGCGCCGTGGGCGGCCAAGGTCGTGCGGCTGGCCGCTGCCGCCCTGAACGGGTTGTAGGTTCGGCCGCGTGTTCTTCGACGACATTACGGCGCCTGATCGATCGGCTGCCTTCGGCGAAGCGACATGACCCGCGTGCCGCCCGGATTGCCTCGCCCCCCGACGGCGGCGCCCGCTAACTGGCTCGACCGCTACCTGCGGGAAGCCGCCCGGCGGGTTGATCGCGAGATCCAGGCGGTCATCGAGGCCGACATCGATGACCCATGGCTGCGGGGGGCCGTCGAGTACCACTTCGGTTGGGCCGACGAAGACTTCGCTGCCCTGCCGACTGATCAGCGAGTCCCGGGCGGCAAGAAGCTCCGGCCGGCCCTGGCCGCCTTGACCTACCAGGGTGCCGTGGCGGCTCGTACCAACGGAGGTGAGGGTGCGATGGATCACGATGGGATCGACAACGCCATGCCCCTCGCCGCCGCCCTCGAGCTGGTCCACAACTTCAGCCTCGTCCACGACGACATCGAGGACGGCGACGTGACCCGTCGCGGGCGGCCGACGCTATGGAGCATCTGTGGCCCGGCCCAGGCCATCAACATCGGTGACACCCTGCACGCCTTGGCCTACACGTCGATCGCCCGGCTCAAGGAGCGCGGGGTGGACGACCGCCGATGGGCCGCGCTCGTCTCGGCGCTGGCTCGCACCGTCGTGAAGATGACGATCGGCCAGCGTCGCGATATGGCGTATGAGACCACGACCGAGATCGACATCGAGATGTACCTCCAGATGATCACCGGCAAGACCGCCGGCGTGATCGCCTGTGCTACCTTTGGAGGAGCGTTGCTGGCGTTGGGAGACAGCGACGACGGCGCCCGAAACACCGTGGCCGCCTACCGCGAGTTCGGCCGGCAACTGGGACTCGCCTTCCAGATCCGTGACGACCTGTTGGGTATCTGGGGCACGGAGTCCACGACCGGCAAGTCGGGGAGCAGCGATCTACAGCGCCGGAAGAAGAGCTTTCCGATCGTGTTTGCCTTCGACGCCGCCAGCGCGGGCGATCGTCGGCGGTTGCAGGACCTCTATGCCGCGACAACCGAGGTGACCGGCGAGGACGAGGCCACGATCCGCCGAATCCTCGACAGCTGCGACGCTGCCGACCACGCCCAATCACGCATTGAGCTGCACGCCGAGCGGGCCCGGCGCGCCCTGAGCACGGCGGCGGGCGGTCCCGACGCCATCGCCGGTAACTCCTACTTGTGCGCCCTTGAGGAGTTGACGGATCAGCTGACGAGCCGGCGCTGATGATCAGACGGGATCGGCCCACTCCCGGCGGCGCAGCTCGTAGATCGCAATTGCGGTGGCGGTGGCGACGTTCAACGAGCCGACCCGGCCAAGCTGGGGGATGAACGCCACGCGATCGCACGCCGCCAAAGTCGCCGGCGACATGCCGTGGTCCTCGTGGCCGACCGCGATGCAGACGTCGGGCCCGGCGCTCAGCTCGGGTAGGGGAACGGCGCCCTCGGCCAGTTCGAGGCCGACCACCACGAAGCCGTCGGACCGAGCCGCCTCGGCGGCCTCGCTGCCCTTGTCGAACCTGGTCCAGGTCAGGTAGCGCTCGGTGCCCATCGCCGTCTTGCCGGCCTTGCTATGCGCCGGCGACAGCGCACTGCCGGCCAGGTAGACGTGATCGACCCGGAAGGCGGCGGCGGTGCGAGTGATCGCGCCGATATTGAACGGCGACTCGACGCAGTCGAGCAAGATGGCGACGCGACGACCGGTCCGGCGGTGCCAGTCCCGGTGGAGGCGCTTGAGATCGGTCGGGCCGAGTTGCTTCATCGGGGCCTGACCTCGAGCAAGCGGTACCCCTTTCGTGAGGCCAATTTGGTCGTGGCGTGGCCCTGGGCGGTCAGCCAATCGGCGAGCGAGTCGCCCCCGAGGTGCTTGTGGACGACGAGGTGGGCTCGGCCGTCGGCGTTCAGGCGGCCGAGCCAGTCGAGGAGCAACTGGTGCAGGGCGTCCTTGCCGATCCGGATGGGCGGGTTGGACCAGATGGCGGCGAAGTGGATCTTGCCCGGCACTTCATCGGGCCGGCGCGCCCGTACGTTGCCAAGATGGAGCCGGGCCGCATTTTCCCCGGTCAAGGCCACTGCCCGGCGGTTGGCGTCGACCGCCCACACGGTCGCTCGCGGGGATCTCCGGGCCATTGTGACGGCGATCGGCCCGTAGCCACAGCCCAGGTCGAGCAGGTCGCCGGTGGCGGGTGGCGCCGGCACGGCCCGCAGCAACTCGACGGTGCCCGGGTCGACCCGGTGGCCGGAGAACACCCCGCGATCGGTCACCAAGGTGTCGGGACCGAGGGAAACCTCCGATGGCCGCGACGGCACGGCGGGCTCGGCGTCGAAGTAGTGGCTGTCCGTGACGGGGTCAGGGTAGCGAGGCTGGGGCCGATATCCTGTTTGGGTATGGCGCCTTACCGTATCCGCATGTTCGGTGACCCGGTTTTGAAGCAGCGCGCGGCCGAGGTCACCACGATCGACGGGAAACTGGTGAAGCTGTCGAAGGACATGATCACCACCATGTACAGCGCCGCCGGCCTGGGCTTGGCCGCGCCTCAGGTAGGGGTGCAAAAGCGGTTGTTCGTCTACCAGATGGGCGAGGACGACGATCCTGCCGTGCTGGTTAACCCGGTGATCAGCGAGGCTCGGGGTGAATGGGAGTACGAGGAGGGGTGCCTTTCCATCCCCGGCCTGTACTTCCCGATTGTGCGGCCCAAGGAGGTCCACCTGACCGGCTACGACCTGGCGGGCCGGGAGGTGTCGATCGAGGCCGACGAGTTGCTGGGCCGCATGGTCCAGCACGAGCTCGACCATCTCGACGGCAAGCTGTTGCTCGAGTATCTCGACAAGGATCAGCGCAAAGCGGCCTTGAAGGAGCTCCGGCGGCGCGATGTCGAGGGCGACAAGGCCGGGCGCAAGATGGTCTCGGCCGGTCGCCGGGACCGCGCCGACGACGGCTGGGAGCTCTAAGCGACCATCGCTCTTCCGAGGCCCCGCCGTTTGGTGTTCCTCGGGACGCCGCACGCCGCGGTCGAGCCGTTGCGAGCCCTGCACGCCGCGGCCTACGACATCGTCTTGGTGGTGAGCCGGGCTGACAAGCGGCGAGGTCGAGGCACCAGCTTGTCGCCAAGCCCCGTGAAGGCCGCCGCAACCGAGCTCGGCCTGCCGGTTAGCCACCGAGTCGACGACGTGATCGCGGCCGGCGCGGACCTGGGTGTCGTGGTGGCCTTCGGCCAGTTGATCAAGCCCCACGTCTTGGCGGCGCTGCCGATGGTCAACGTCCATTTCTCCTTGCTGCCCCGGTGGCGTGGGGCGGCCCCAGTGGAGCGAGCCATCCTGGCCGGCGACACCGAGACGGGCGTGTGCCTGATGGAACTGGAGGCCGGGTTGGACACCGGGCCGGTCCTGGCCCGCCACCTGGTACCAATCGGCCCGGACACCACGGCCAACGAGTTACGGACCGAGTTGACCCACGTCGGCACGGCGCTGTTGTTGGCTTCGCTGGCGGCTGGGCTGCCGGCCGGGCAGGCTCAGGTTGGCGAGGCGACCTATGCCGCCAAGATCGACCCGTCCGAGCTGCGCCTCGACTGGATGGCGCCGGCCGAGCAGCTGCACCGGGTCGTGCGGGTGGGCCGGGCCTGGACCACCTTCCGGGGCCGGCGCCTCGGCGTGTCGCGAGCGACGCTGCACACCGGCGCTGTCGCCCTGGCTCCGGGCGAGCTGAATGGCGTCATAGTCGGCACCGGTTCGGGCGAGCTGGAGCTGGTCGAGGTGCAGCCCGAGGGTCGGCCGGCGATGAGTGCGCTGGCGTGGGCAAACGGAGCCCGGTCGCGCCCCGGGGAGCACTTCGGGGAGCCTCAATGAGGTGCCAGGGCCGGTTCATAGCGTGACCGCGACCCCTGCCGTTGCAGCCCGCCGACGGGGCGTCTCGGCGCGGGCGCTGGCGCTTCAGGCCCTGGATGCGATCGACCGACCGGGGGCGCGGGCCAATGTCGTCGTGCCCGACCTGCTCGGCGGGTCGGGTCTGGCCGAACGGGATCGGGCCTTTGTGACCGAGCTCGTCTACGGGACGTTGCGGATGCAGCGGGCCTGTGACTGGCTGATCGACCGGCACCTGCGGCGACCGGTCGAGCCCCACGTCCGTGCCGCCCTGCGCATCGGCGCCTACCAGATGGCGATGCTTGGCACGCCGCCCCATGCCGGGGTCTCGGCCACGGTGGCCGAGGTCAACGGTCCTGCCCGCGGGCTGGTCAACGCCGTGCTGCGCCGGGTGGCCGAGGACACCGTGGCGGGCCTGGTGTGGCCGAGCGAGGAGGTGCGGCTCAGCTATCCCGATTGGATCGTCGCCGCCTTGATCGCCAGCCTCGGCCCCGACGCGGCGCAGCGGGCCATGGAGGAGATGAACCGGGCCGCGACCGTGACGGTCCGGGCCGACGGTTACATCCAGGATCGGGCCAGCCAATGGGTCGCCGACGCCGTCTTGGCCGGGCCCCTTGCAGGCGGGCCGGCGGCGGGCGAGCGGGTCCTCGACCTCTGCGCCGCGCCGGGCGGCAAGGCCACCTGGCTGGCGAGCGGCGCCGGCGGGCAGTCGGCGACACCCTCGATCGTGGTGGCCGCGGACATGGATCCGGTTCGGGCACGAGTCGTCGCCGGTAATGCGTGCCAACTGGACGTCGGTCATGTCGCAACGATCGTCGCTGACGGAGCACGCGCCCCTTTTCCCCGATCGATTTTTGACCGTGTCCTGGTCGACGCCCCATGCTCGGGCCTGGGCGTGCTGCGCCGGCGGCCCGACGCCCGCTGGCGGGTCCGCCCCGAAGACGTGGCCCGCCTCGCCGAACTCCAGCGCCGACTGCTGAACGAGGCCCTCCTCCTGGTGCGCCCCGGGGGGCTGGTGGTGTACAGCGTCTGCACCATGACCCGGGAGGAAACGACCGGTATCGACGAGTGGCTGGCGGCGGCGCATCCTTCGGCGAGTGCGGTCAGCGCCGATTCGTTGGTCGGGCCCGACTGGCAGCCCGCGGGCCGAGGCGCCCGCCTGTTGCCGCAGGCGGCCGGAACCGACGGGATGTTCATGCTGGCGGTCCGGCGCTTCGTTAGCCAACCACCGGGATCTGGGTAGATTCCCTCCAGTGGAAGGAGTCGCCATGGCACGCATCGCACCATCGATCCTCTCGGCCGATTTCGCCGCTCTGGGTCAGGCGATCGACGGGATCGCGGCGCAGGCTGATCTGCTGCACGTCGACGTCATGGACGGCCATTTCGTGCCCAACCTCACGATCGGGCCGCCGGTGGTCAGATCGCTGCGCCGGCACACCGACCTGTATTTCGATTGCCACCTGATGATGACGAACCCGGGCGACTACCTGGACGCGTTCCGCCAAGCCGGGGCGGACGGCTGCAGCGTTCACGTCGAGCTTGAGGACTGCGAGCGGCTTATTGCCGAGATGCGCCAGCTCGGCCTGGATGTTGGATTGGCCGTCAATCCCGAGACGCCATTCGAGGCATTCGAGCCGTGGTTGGATCGCATCGACCTGTTGCTGCTGATGACCGTGCACCCAGGTTTCGGCGGCCAGTCGTTCATGGGCACGGTCGTGCCCAAGATCGAGCAGGCCCGCGACGCGATCGACCGGCTGGGCCTCGGCGTCGCCATCGAGGTCGACGGCGGTATCGACGTCGATACCGCACCGGTGGTGGCGGCCGCCGGGGCGACGGTGTTCGTCGCCGGCAGTGCCATCTTCGGATCGGACGATCCGCTGGCTGCGGCCTTGGCGATTCGCCACGCGGCCGATAGGGGGGCGGCCGGCGGCCGGGCCGAGCCGGGCGCGACCCATTGGTCGGGCGCGGCGCCGGGACCAGCGTCGGCTGACGGGTCGGCCGCCCGGCCGGCGATAGGAGGTGCGCGCTGATGCCGCATCCGGAGAAGACCGGGCAACCCGGCGGTGGCTTCGGCGGCGGTCCCGGCAGTGGCGGCTGGTTTGCCCGAGTGGCGGCGCAGTCGGCGAGCGCCGGCGGGGGCGACGACGTCGCCGCCGGCCCCGTCGCCCTCCAAGCCAAGATCCTCACCGTCTCCGACGGGGTCGCCGCGGGCGAGCGGGAGGACCGGTCGGGTACCGCGCTGGCCGCGGTGCTGAAATCCAACGGCTTCGACGTCGTCGAGATGACGGTCGTGGCCGACGGGATCGTTTCGGTCGCCGGGGCGTTGGCCCGCATGTCGTCGGGCTTTGCCGGACTCATCGTGACGACCGGCGGTACCGGGTTCGCACCGCGGGACCAGACACCAGAAGGCACCCGGGAAGTCATCGACCGGGAGGCGCCCGGCCTGGCCGAGGCGATGCGGCTGGTCAACCCCCTTGGCCGCCTCTCGCGTGCCATCGCCGGCATCCGGGGCCAGGCGATCATCATCAACACGCCCGGATCGCCCAAGGGCGCGGCCCAGTGCCTGGGCGCGATCATCGACGTACTGGGCCATGCGCTCGAGCTCCTCGGCGACAAGCCGACGATGCACATGTAGCAGTCCGGCCATCTGTGGCGGGCGTCAAGCGAAGGGGTCACAACATGGCAGTCGTCCTCATCACGGGGTGTAGCAGCGGTTTCGGGCTGGAGGCATCCTTGGCCTTTGCCCGCCGCGGCGACCGGGTGTACGCCACCATGCGCAACCTGGCCAAGGCCGACGACCTGGTAGCCGCGGCTCGGGCCGAGGCGCTCGACCTCGACATCGTCGCCCTCGATGTGACCGACGACGGATCGGTACGAAGCGCGGTGGCGGAGATCCTGGCGGCCGAGGGCCGGATCGACGTGCTGGTCAACAATGCCGGCGTCGAGCACTGGGGCGCCCTTGAATTCCTGCCCGACGACCTGGTGCGGGCCATCTTCGAGACCAACGTCCTCGGTGCCGTGCGGATGCTCAAGGTCGTTCTTCCGGCCATGCGCGACCGCGGCGCCGGTGTGGTCGTCAACGTCTCCTCGGCCGCCGGGCGCGTCCCCGGGCTGCCTTGCAACTGGGCGTACTCGGCGAGCAAGCACGCCCTGTGCTCGCTGTCGGACTCCCTGTCGGGCGAGGTCCAGTCGTTCGGGATCCGTGTGGTGAGCATCGAGCCCGGCTTTTACGCAACCAAGAACATCGACAACGCCACTCGGCCGGTGCCCGGATCACCCTACGCCGAGATCGAAACGGCTCTGGTCACCTTCCTCGAGCACAGCCTCGACCACGGCGGCGATCCGAAAAACGTGGCCGCCGCCATCGTGGCCGCGGCCAATGATCCCACCAGCGCCATACATGTCCCGGTGGGGCCCGATGCCGAGATGTTCATTCAAGCGGCGGCGACGATGAGCGAGTCGGAGTGGCAGGCGGTTGGCCGGGCCATGATCGGCCTCCCGCCCCTCTGAGCCCGATAGCCGATCCGAGCCAAAGGCCGATCTGAGCCGAAGGTCGATTGGAGCCAGGCCGATCCGGGCTGGCGCCGGTTTGGCTCCGACCGCTGCTGCCGGTTACGGGTTACGTGGACGGCCTCGCGGGGTCCCCTGCGCCGGCATCGCCGCCGGCCAGATGCTGCACACGGTTGAGGCGTCCGGCTCCTTTGACACCAGGTGCTCGCCGTCGGTTGTGACGGGGAGATCGTGACTGATGCAGACCCCGTTCGCTGATCTCGAGGCGCAGTTGAGGACCGCCTGATAATTGAACGCCTGGTGGTCGTAGTATTTCGCGTACGGGTCCCACCATTCCACGTCCTTGCCGTAGAAGGCGACGAGGAACGCATCTCCGGCCTGCTCGTACCCATACCACAACGTCGGCGGATTGCACGGCACGATGTCATAGGTATTCTGAATGCGCAGCGCGCGCGTGGCGGGGTCGTGTTGTAGCGGCTGCGCGTCGAACAAGTCGGCAAAGTGGGCATTGCCCGTCTTAGGGCAGGCGTAATTGTAATTGACCGCGGGGATCGAGCTGTGCGTCGAGTACGCGAGATCGAGGGTAAAGAGCTGGCTCAACGACGCGCCCAGGCTGTGGCCGGTGACCAGGAGGCGGCTGATCGGAAAAGCGGACTGCTGGTACTTGTCGAGGAGCCGAAAAAGTTGCGACTGCATCGAGGAAGTCGTGCCGGTGCTGGCCGTATAGACGCTCCAGAATCCACTGGCCACGCCCGCTTCTGAATCGGGAGGGCTTTGAGCTCCGAAGGGTACGAACGTCTCTTTGTACTGGTAAAACGAGAGGTCCTCGATGATGTCGAGCAGGGAATCCGTGCCCCGGAACGCAAAGATATATGTGTATGGTCCCGGCGGCGGCGACCGGAACACGACGCCGAAGACCTCGACGGTGGTCAAACCTGGTACAAAAACCTCGTCCACGCCCGTCCAGCATTCGATGAAGTCGTAGCCATCGAGACATACCGGTTGGCAGGTCGCGGTGCCGTCGAACGCGGCATACGCGAGAATGCTTGCCTCAAGCAGCAGGTTGGCCATTGACCAGTCAATCTTCGTGGTAAACCCCATCACGTTCCTCCATTTGTGAATGTCCTACCCCGGTGGGTCTCGGCGAGTCGTTCCGGCTGCGGCGCCATGCGCACTCACTCCTTCATGTCGCCGGAGCGACGCTCAACCAGGATGGCTGAAGGTGAGCCACGCCAACGGGGCCCGCTCACATGGTAATACCAACCCGGTTGTCATGGAGCGGTATGTTTGGCGGATTTGACCGCTTCTTGACGGGCGTAGTTCCGCGGCATACGGTGTGCCACGGCGCATTTTCGTCGCGATATATCAGTCCCTGTCGACAGGAGGGACACGGATCCGATAACGAGCAAGGACGAACTCGGTCACGCCTTGCGCGACGCCGCCGAGCTTGAGCAGCAACTCATGTGCGAGTACTTGTATGCCGCGTTCTCATTGAAGCGCGAGCCGGACCATGGGTGCACACAAAGCCAGGCCGAGGTGGTTCGACGATGGTGCTCGACGCTGTATTACATCGCGCGCCAGGAGATGGAACATCTTTCGCTGGTCAACAGCATGCTGACGGCAATTGGCGCGACACCGTGGTTCCTCCGACCTAATTTTGTTCCGTCCCGCCTGGTCTCGCCGTATTTCAGTTCATCGGCTCGAGCTGCTCTGGCCGTCCCAGGCCGCCACCCCCTCGACTTGCCCTACACCCTGGAACGATTCACCGAAGCGACCATCGATCGATTCGTCTGCGGTGAGAGCCCGCCGGCCGCCGACGTCCCACCTGGGATGGATCCGTGGTGGTGCTTCGCCGAAGACGTCGGTGGTGCTTTGTCATCGTCGGCGGTTACGGCGCGCTCCGCGCCTGTGGTTATGACAAGCCACCTGGCGGCCGCTCGCGGCGGGATCTCGGCCGGTACCGTCCAGGAGTTGTACGACGCGATCGGCGAGGCCTTCGCCACTCTCCCCGACCTGTTCGTGCCCAATCCGTCGGAGGTGGTCATCCCGGTCGAGTACAACGTGTTCGTTTTCGCCGTGAACGACCGGGCATCGGCAAAAGCCGCGATCGACCTCATACTCCGCCAGGGTGAGGGGCTCCAGGGCCCATGGACCTACGAAAGTCATTTTCGTGCCTTTTTCGAAATGCGCCGAGAACTACTCACCGTCCGCGCGGCCGACCCCGGTTTCGAGCCTGCCCTGGATCTGGTGGACAACCCGCTGGCATCAGACATAACCAACGAATTCACCGTCGAGGTGTTCGCCGCCGCCGACTTTGGCTACGTCACCCTGCTGTACATGCTGAGCGGGTTGTACTCCCGATTTGTCCCCTCCGACAAGTATCCTCATTTATCGACCGCTCTGGCCCAGATGTCCTTCGCCCCGACCATGACCATGCTCATCCGGTCCTTGGCTGAAATACTGGTCCGGCTACCGATCGGCGACGGCCGCGACGCCGGCACCGGGCCGGGGTTTCACATCTCGGACCTCGATCGCGCAATCCTGCTCGATCCCTCCTCCGATGTCCTGGGCGACATCGAGCTGTACCTTCGTCGATGGGACGAGCTGACCGCGGACCTCGGCCGGCTCAGCGAGCGGGCTGGCCAGGTTGCACCGGCGGTCGCGCAGGAACTCACCTTCGTCTACCAGAGCAGTTTCCGGATCACGGCGAATCTCCGGCGAATCTACCAGCTCGGGTATTACTCGAAGTTTGTGTCGATCTGATGGGCGCACCGGTCAAATACCTCGAGGCCCATTTTGAGGGCTATTTTATGTGCCGGCTGGCGACCGATCCCGATCCCACCAACGAACGACGGGGCCGCAGCGGCTACACCATGGCCCTGGTCAGCGAAGACCCGCTCGACCAGATCATTCGCCTCCAGAGTGACGACTATGTCCGCCGCCACCTGCGCGCACCGGCCCAGGCGATGGGCATCGAGGTGGGCGTGACCGTGCGGAGGGTGCTCTTCGACGGCAAGCCTTGGGTCGCGTCGTCTCACCTGGTCGGGGCTTCGGTGAGCCTCCGCGGCAAGGACGACATCTTTTGCGGGCCGATATTCGAGAGTCGCAACAACGTGGTCGGGTCCGACGATTCGTTGGCTTTCGCGATCGTCCCGTTCGACCTTGCCATCGACGGTGCGGATGTGTCGGTACGAGCGCGCGACCATCTCAATCCTGCCGATCCTGACCAGGCCATCTGGCAGATGGAGGACCCCACTATCTACGGCCGGCGATTGCCGACCTCTTTCACCGCCAACTCCGGTGAGGTCACCGAGGCGCTCGGCGTCTTTGACTTCTACCGGTACTTTCGAGATCGCCGCACCTACCTGAGCGACGAGATTGCCCGGCTAGAAAAGGAATTGCTGGCCGCCAGCGCACCCACCGTCGATTTCGGGCGGGACATTGAGGAAGCCAGGAGCAGGATCTTCCAGCTGGAGTTCTGGGGCGAGCGGGTTCTCAATAAGATGGGTTTCCAACTCCGGTGGGACTTCGAGATCAACGGTCCGCAGTCGATCGACGGTGACCTGGGGGGCGTTGCCGACTGCAGCCAACCGTGGCCCGTGTCCCTGTGGTTCGGAGGATGGGATGGCGACCTCCTTGTCGGCTATGCGCGCGGATCGTTGTCGATCCCCTTTCAGCCCAACGCCGCGCCGGCGGGCTGAGCAGCTGCACCCTAGCGAATACCACAGCGTCTAGCGATCGGGCAGCAGCTGGCTAACGTGCAACGGCAATGGCCAGCCGGGACGAGATCGTCGAGGCGTTGATCGACTTCTCCTCGCGGTGCAATGCGAATGCCAAGCTGCGGAAGATGTTGCGGGACTGGTCGCGATGTGTCCAGTTTCTGGCTCAGGACACCGGCGATGTCTTTACCGTCGGGATCGACAGCGGCGAGATCACCTCTCGGGCCGTCGGTGCCGAGGGCATCGCCGACCTCGTCGTATCGGCGACCAGCGAGGACTTGTGCGACCTGTTCTGGGGGGATCTCAATCCGGCCCAGAAGTACCTCAACGGCGAGATCCAGGTGCGGGGTGCGGCGGCCGACGTCATGCGCATCGACGCAATGTCCAGACTCATGTGGTCCGAGTAGCAGTGGACCGATAGCTGGTGGCGGAACCATCCGGCCTCCGCCGTGCCCTCGGGCTGCGGACTGTGGTGTCGACGTCTACGGGGTTGGCGTTTGCCGCCCTCGAGTACCTCGCCATGGCTGGGCTCATCGCCTACGCCGCGGGCAACCTGGCCTGGATCAGCATCGGCGTCGCCGGCCTTCTAGCCCTCTTGGCCTGGGGGTTCTTCGGCGAGCTCAACGGCTTGTACCCGACGGCCGCCGCGGTGCGGCGCTACATGGCTCGGTCCATGGACGACCGGATCGCCCTGACGATCACCTTCACCTATCTCACGGCCATCGTGCTGGTCATCGCGGCCGACGCCTTCATCGTCGGTAGCGCCATCGCCCACGTGCTGGGCCAGCCGAGCTGGTTGGTCGGCGGCTACATCGCCATCCTTCTCGGCCTGGCCGCCCTTGCCAACCTGCGGGGCCTGGTCGTGGCCGGCGCCGTCCAGGACGTCGCCACCTTGATCATCGCGGTGACCACGGCGACCTTGGGTGTGGTCGCCATCGCGCACCACCCGACGCCAGCGGCCACCTTGGCCGCCCATCAGGCCCATCACGGAGTCGGCGCCTTCGTTCAGGCGGTGGCGCTCGGCGTGTTCCTGTACGGCGGTTTCGAATGGGTGACCACCAACGCCGAGGAGGTGCGTTCGCCGGAGCTGATCCCCCGGGGCATGCTGATCAGCGTCGTGGTCCTGTTCGGCTGCTGTGCCCTGGCGACCGCCGGCATGACCCACCTGCTCAGCCGCGCCGAGCTGTTGGCGGCGACGCTGATTGGTGATGGGCGGGCATCGTTGGTTGGGGATGGTTT
>OBLV0100000149.1_pt1 | contig 22976 bp, 22 predicted proteins | sample 1520071 | NCBI WGS metagenome assembly OBLV01 (sample SAMEA3888446, study PRJEB22518) | metagenome | reverse complement strand
CACCGAGATCTACACTCTTTCCCTACACGACGCTCTTCCGATCTGTCCAGGTCGTGGCCGCCACCTGGTACGGCATTTCGTCGTTGGGGAAGAGCAGCGTCGCCCCGTACATCGTGTCGTAGAGGCCCTTCAGCGCCAGCTGGTCTTTTTCCGGCAGCTTCGACGAGTACTGGATCTCCATCCGCCCGTGCTCGAGCGAGTGGACGTAGGTGATCGGCGCCGGCGTTTCCGAGTAGGCGCCGTCGGCCTGCTGGTAGGGCGGTTCGACGTGGGGCCCGGAGGTCGGTGGGTTCGTCTTGTAGTCGGGAGTGGGGGAGCCGAGCGGGATGTGCTCGTGGCCCTCGTCCTTGAGATGCAGTTTCAGCGTGCAGCCGGCCTGCTTCGCCGCCGCCTGCATGTCGGTCACCTTCGGCGCCGGGGGCGGCGTCCCCAGCCGTTCGTCGGGGACGATGCCGTTGGTCGAGCCGACCGAGGCGTCGAGGTTGATGTGGGCGCTCCCCTTCGGCGTGCCGCCGCCACCGCCGCCGCTGGCCAGGACGACGACCACGACCACGATCGCCACGACGATCGCGCCGGCCGCGCCGTAGGCGAGGTAGAGCCGCTGGCGTTTGGCGTTCGCCGCCGCCTCGGCGGCCTCCGCCTCTTCGCGCTCGCGTCGCCGATTCTCCCTGTCGTTGCGCCCGGCCATGCTCGGTCCCGCAGACTAGTCGGCGCCGCCGCTGAGCGCCGAGGCGGTCTCGCCCCGCACCCGCTCCCAGGGCCGCGAGGCGCGCAGGGCACCGAGCACGGCGCGCGTCGCCGGCGCCCGGTTGAGCGCGTAGAAGTGGATCCCCGGCGCTCCCGCGATCAGCAGCTCGGCGCACTGCTGCGCCGCGTAGGCGACCCCGAGCTCGAACTCGCGCTCGGGCTCGCCGCCGGCCGCCGCGAAGGCGGCCTCGAGCGGCTCCGGGATCGACGCGTCGCAGAGCTCGCAGATCCGTTTCGTCTGGGCGAAGCTGGCAACCGGGATCACGCCGGCCAGGATCGGAACCTCGATCCCCTTCGCCCGCGCCGCCCGCACGAAGTCGAAGTAGACCTGGTTGTCGAAGAAGAGCTGGGTGATGAGGAAGCCGGCGCCGGCATCGACCTTCGTCATCAAATAGCTGAGGTCGGTGTCGAGGTCGGACGCCTCCGGGTGCACCTCCGGGAAGCAGGCGCCGCCGACCCCGAAGTCCCAGCCCGCGGCGATGAAGGCGGCCAGCTCGGCGGCGCTGCCGAGGCCGCCCGCGGGCTGCTCGAAATCCTCCTGCCCGCGCGGCGGGTCGCCGCGCAGGGCGAAGACGTTCTCGATCCCCGCCGCGGCGATCCGGTCCAGGGTCGCGCCCAGCCCCTCGCGGCTCTCGCCGACGCAGCTGAGGTGGGCCATCGTCTCGTAGCCGAGGTCCTCCTTCAGGGCCTGCGTGATCTCGACCGTGCCGTCGCGGGTCGAGCCGCCGGCGCCGTAGGTGACCGAGACGAAGTCGGGCTCGAGCTCGCGCAGTGCCCGCGCCGTCGCAAACAGCTGCTCGGTCGCCTCCTCGCTCTTCGGCGGGAAGAACTCGACCGAGAAGGTCGGTGCCCGCGCGGCGATGATCTCGTCGATCCGCATCCGAGCAGGGTAGCCGGAGCGCGCCGACCGTCCCGATGCGGCGAGGGCGGCGGCTAAGGCGTTGCGGCGCCCTTGCGGCGGTCGACCCGGGCCTGGAAGTAGGCCTGGATCTCCTCCAGGTGCTTGCCCTTGGTCTCGGGCACGAGCTTCCAGCAGAAGACGAGCGTGAGGATGCCGATCGCGCCGTAGAACCAGAAGGCGCCGCTCTTGCCGAGCGCTTCGATCAGCAGCAGGAAGGTGAGCGAGACGATGAAGTTGAAGGTCCAGTTCGCCATCGTGCCGACGCCGGCCGCCTTGCTGCGGACGCCGAGCGGGTAGATCTCCGCGTTCAGCAGCCAGAAGATCGGCCCGAGGCTGATCGCGAAGGAGGCGACGTAGACCATCAGGCTGGCGATCGCGACGACCGAGGCGAGGGTGCTGCTGGCGTTGCCGGTGAAGGCGGCGCCGAGGGCGAAGAGCGAGATCACCATCCCGGAGACGCCGATCATCAGCAGGGTGCGCCGCCCGGCGCGGTCGAGCAGCCGCAGCGCCAGGATCGTGAAGGCGACGTTGATCACCCCGACCCCGACCGCGGCGAGGATCGAGCCGGCGGAGGAGTTGACGCCGGTGAATTCGACGATCGTCGGCGCGTAGTAGATGACGGTGTTGATGCCGGTGACCTGCTGCAGGATCGCCAACCCGACCCCGACCACCAGCGCCGCTTTCACCACCGGCTGCAGCAGCTCGCTCCAGGCGCCGGGCTTCTCGTCGATGCTCTCCTTGATCTCCTCGATCTCGCGGTCGATCGTGTCGGGATCGTCGACGCGGATCTTCGCCAGCGTCGCCCGCGCGGCGAAGTCGTCGCCGGTCATCACCAGCCAGCGCGGGCTCTGCGGCATCCGCACCATCCCGAAGGCGAGGCCGAGGGCCGGCACGCAGCCGAGGCCCAGCATCCAGCGCCAGCCTTCGATCCCGTCGAAGGCGAGCCCGATCAGGTAGGCGACCAGGATCCCGATCGTCACCGCCAGCTGGAAGAAGCTGACGAGGCGGCCGCGGCTCTCCGGCGGCGCCACCTCGGAGATGTAGACGGGGGCGGCGGCGGAGGCGAGGCCGATCGCGATGCCGATGACGATGCGGGCGATGACGAGCACCTCGACCCCGGGGGCGGCGGCGCTGGCGAGGGCGCCGAGGATGAAGACCCCGGCGGCGACCAGGATCATCAGCCGACGGCCGTAGCGGTCGGCTGCCGGCCCGGCGTAGGCGGCGCCGAAGACGGCACCGATCGGGACCGCGGCGACGACCAGGCCCTGGGCGAAGCTGCCGAGGTGGAAGTCGCCCTTGATGAAGAGCAGAGCACCGGCGATGACACCGGTGTCGTAGCCGAAGAGCAGCCCGCCGAGACCGGCGATGGCGGCGGTCAGGACGACGTTGCGGCGCGCGCGGCGTGCGGACTCCTCCGATCCACCCTGGCTCATCCCGGCAAGAACGTACCGCGCTGGGCGGATCGCACGCAGCCGATCAATCCGCCGGCTCCCCGTCGCTCAGCCGCGCCGCGATCGTCTCGCCGGGGATGCCGCGGTCCGAAGCGGCGCTGACCCGTACGCCCATCCACTCCGAGCCGCTCGGCAGCTGCACCGCGAAGGAGCCCTCGAGGCCCTGGACCGGCAGCGAGTCGGCCGGGCAGGGCTCGGCATCGCCGCTGGCGAGCGGCGCGGCGACGATCCGCGCCGGCTCGCCCTGCTCGGCCCGCGGGTAGGGGAAGCGGTAGGTGACGATCGCCAGCTCGCCCTCGCGTCGCGCCGTGACCTGCGGGCGCGGCGGCGCTGCCAAATCGACCGTGGTCGCCGCCTGCTCGAGCGGCTGCCAGGGCCGGGCTTCGCGGTGGAGCTCGTCCGGGTCCCACCACTGCGGCAGGCCGCGCGGGCCGCGCGGGCTGTCCCCCTCGAACGACTCGCGCCGCCGGGTCGAGCCCCAGCGCCCCGGCCAGAGCAGCCAGCTCGGCCCGTCGTCGGCGATCGGGACCAGCCGCGGTCGCACCCGGGCGCCGATGCCGTCGTTGTGGTCGGGGACGACCGGTGCGGGGAAGCTGCCGGCACGCGCCCGGGTGGCATGGGAGCCACGCGCCGGGTAGACCACCGGTGCCTCGCCGCCGTCGACGGCGACCCGCTCCAACTCATCCCAGCGCAGCCGCTCGCCGCCGGCGTGTTGGGCGAGGGTCGCCTCCTCCGGCCTGCCGTCGGCGCCGAGCCGCAGCTGGATCATCTCCCAGTCGCCCTCGTGCCGCGTGATCCCCAGCATCCCCTTGTCGTCGTAGTAGTAGAAGAGGAAGTACTGCAGCCAGAGGCGCCCGCGCTCGTCCTCGCGGGTGCGGCCGTAGACGACGTCGGCGTGGCCCTGGCGGCGGCGCACCGCCAGCGCGTCGGCGGCGTGCGAGCCGCCGCACTCGTCGAGGTAGTCGTCGCTGCGCACCGGCTCGCCGTCCGGGTAGGCCGGCGCTTGCAGGAAGTCGAGATCGAGCCGCGGCGCCTCCCCCCGCGGCTCGGCGGCGGCGAGCAGCGTCCCGTCGGCGCGGTGCAGGCTGTTGCAGCGCCCGGGCGCGACCAGGCTGCAGATCGTCTCGACCGAGTCGGCCCGGAAGCTCTCCAGCGAGTCGTACTGCAGCAGCGGCCGGTGTCGCTCCAGCACCTCCACCAGCTCGTCCGACGCCGGTTCCGGCCGCCGGGCGTGGCGATCGGGACGGCGCGCCGGCAGCAATCGCCCCAGCGGTTTCCGTCGCGAGCTTGCGGCCAATGCGGCCGAGACGCGCTCCTGGCTCATCCAGCGGGGGTGGGGCGGCTCCGGCGCCACGGTCACGATTCCCCGCCGCCCGCCGAGCCCGCGTGCCCGCACGGCGTGGTCGGCGAGCAGGTAGCCGTGGTTCTCCAGCACGGCCTGCTCCGCCTTGCCGAAGGCGTCGAGGTCGGTGCGGACCGAGGCGATCTCCCGCGAGACCAGCGAGGCCGGGTACCCGGCCGGCGGCACCGCCGTTGCCAGGTCCCACTCGACCCGCTCCGCCTGCGCCTGCACAAGGCCGGCGAGGGTGAGCCCGGCGGCGCCGAAGACGAAGCGCGGCCCCCGCTCGGGCTCGCCCCCGAGCGAGCTCAGCAGTTCCCGCGCGTAGCGCTCCTCCAGTGCCGCCTCGGCTCCCGGGGAGCCAAGCGGCATCCGCAGGATCGCGCGGGCGCGGGCGTTGCGGCGAGCGATCGAGCGCAGCGGCTCCGCCACCCGCTCGGGCCAGTCGCGGTAGGCGCCTTCCAGCGGCCACTCGACCCGGGAGGCCAGCAGCGCCGCGACGATCGCGCCGCCGGAGACGGCGGCGACCGTGTCGATCTGCCCGAGCAGACCCAGCTCATTCAGCCGCGTCAGCGCTCCGAGGTGGAAGAGGGCCGCCCGATAGCCGCCGCCGCAGAGCCACAGCGCCTTTTCGCCGCGGTCCGCTTCGCCGGGACCGAGGCCGCCGAGCCGGCCGACCGTCCCGCTCCCGAATTGACCCATCTGTCTTGAGCGATTCGCCCTGCCCACCATCTTAAGGGCGGCATCTTATTCAGTGATTTTTGCTGCAACGGATTGAATTGGTGAGCCGGTTCGGCGCTGTGGAAGGATGCGCGGATGGGCGAGGAGGTCCGCTACGAGCGAGTCGGCGCCGCCGTCGTGCTGACGATCGATCGTCCCGGCCACCGCAACGCGGTCGACATGGCGACGGCGACGCAGCTGCGCGAGGGCCTGCGGGAGTTCGAGGGAGACGACGAGGCCCGCGTCCTTATCCTCACCGGCGCCGGGGGCAAGGCCTTCTGCGCCGGCTTCGACCTCAAATCGGCTGGCCTCGACGTCGACGACCCAGCCGGCCCGATGGGCTTCACCCGCCTCACCCCGAGCAAGCCGACGATCGCCGCGGTCGACGGCTGGTGCGTCGCCGGCGGCCTCGAGCTCGCCCTCTGGTGCGACCTCCGCCTCGCCACCCCGCAATCGACCTTCGGCTGCTTCGAGCGCCGCTGGGGCGTGCCCCTGGTCGACGGCGGCACCCAGCGCCTGCCACGCGTCGTCGGCATCGGCCGTGCCCTGGACATGATCCTCAGCGGCCGCCCGGTCGAAGCCGAGGAGGCCCACCGCATCGGCCTCGTCACCCAGCTCGTCGACCCCGGCGCCCACCTCGACCGGGCCCTCGAGCTCGCCGAGCGCCTCGCCTCCTTCCCCCAGGAGACGATGCTCGCCGACCGCCGCGCCGCGATCGAGGGCTTCGGCCTGCCCCTCGACCAGGGCCTCGACCTCGAGCATCGCCTCGGCCGCGAGACGCTGGTCACGGCAATGGAAGGCGCCGCCAAGTTCGCCGCCGGCGAGGGTCGCCACGGCGAAGGCGTCTAACCCTCGCGGCATCTCGACCTCGGACAGTTAGCGTCCCTCTAAGGGGGGTTTCTGTCCGAGCTTCTCGAGCGATCGGACCGTGGCGGCCAGCTCCGCCCTCACGTAGGTCGCTTCGTAGCGGATCTGGCCATGTGTGAAGCGCAGCGTCGCCAGTCCCCGCCTCGCATTCGCGTTGTCGCGCCGCTTGTCCGCCGACTGCTTGAAGGCGGTGCGGTGATATCTCAGGCTGTCGGTCTCGACGATCAGGCCGATCTGCGGCCAGGCGAAGTCGACGCGGTGGGGCCCCAGCTGCACCTGTGAATTGGGCAGCGGCAATCCCGCTTCACCCACGAGCGGCAGGAAGAGGCGCTCCAGCTCGGTCGTCGTCAGCGTCTGGGAAGCCCTGTCGAGCAGAGTGCGCAGGTGCACGGCGCCGAGACGGCGGGGGAGGAGGTCGACCCCTACCCGCAGGCACTCGGGGTCGATCAGGCCCAGGTGATCCGCCTCGTTCACGGCTGCTTCAGTGACGCCTCGCGACGAGGTCGCCGCCAGATCGACAAGGGTTGGGATCGGCCCGGTGACCGGGATGCCGTCGAGCTGCCACCGATAGGACCAGCTCCTGGGCGAACCGCTCGGCCCCAGACGATCGCTCGGTAGAAGGCGCAGATCCACCTCCAGCACTGTGGCTTCTCCAGGGTTGTCCGTCGGGACCGCCGCTACCGGATCGAGCAGGCGGTAGGTCCGGATCCCTGGCCGCCGTATCCGCCGCTCGCGCGGGATTGCCACCTCAACGGGCCCGCTGTGCCCGCGTTTGATCCCCCACAGCGCAGCGGCGCTGCGGTGGCTGAGGAGTGCACCCGGACCGCAGGCGAGAACAGCCGCCATCCAGCGGCCCCGATCGCCAACCTCGGGCCGACCGACTGCATACACACCCCGGGCCAGTAGATGCAGCCTGCCATTCCGCAGCCGATGTTCGATCGCCTTCTCGCTCATCCCAAGCGCCTGCAGCTGCCGGCGGGCGACCACGCCGTGCTGCTTCCGTTGCAGCTGCCAGAGCCTTCCCCTGGCAGCTCGGACACTTGACTTCCTCATAGGGGCGCCAAGCGTCCGAGGTCCTAAGGCTCTCCCCCTATCTATCGATCGCTTTGCGCGAGTCGCGGCGGTGCCGTCGCACCACCGGGCCGACGTAGCCGATCACCGCGCCGACGCCGACGGCGACGAGGAGGATCACGATCAGCGGCGCGTTGACGCTGAGGAAGAGGACGTCGACGTGGACCTCCTGCGAGTTCTGCAGGCAGACGATGACGACGAGGGCGATCAGGACGCCGATGCCCCAGCCGCGCCAGTTGGCCTCTTTCGCCTGCCGTTTGTCGGGGAGCGCGCTCATTTGACGGGAGGCGGGTCGCCCTTGGCGGTCGCCGCCAGCTTTGGGTCCCAACTGCAGACCGCGCAGGCGTGGTCGAAGGCCGAATGGAGGAACTCGAGCGCGTAGGCGTGGGGGTCCGGGGCGGCGACCACGTCGTCCCAGTCGAGCACGTACTCGCCCAACCCGCCCTCCCAGCGGGCGGCCTGCGGCGACAGCTGGGCGCCGCCGAATCCCTCCGGCGCCGGGTGGGCGTAGGCGTAGAAGGCCGCCCGCGGATAGCGCGGGTCGCCCGGCCACCAGCCGACCGCCACCTCCTGCGAATCCATCGCGTTGCGCATGATGAAGTCCTCCGACGGCGGCGCTGCGGGGGCGCCCGAAAAGAGGCTGACGGCGAGGTCGAACGATCCCCACCAGGCGTTGACCGGGGTGGAGCGACCGCGGAAGGGTGCCCGGAACGCGGCCAGCGCCAGCCCCGCGCGCCCGGCGGCGCCGAAGTAGGCGGCGACCGCGCCGGCGTCATAGCGGGCGTGCTCGGTGTCCTGGTCCAGCGGCACCGACCAGGCGACCTCCTGCGGGGTTGGGTCGAACTCGACGGGACCGGCGATTTCGCGCACCGCCGCCAACAGCGCCTCGGCCACCTCGCCCACGGGCCGATCGGGAGTGAGCGGGATCGCGCTGCGCCGTCCGTCGGCGTGCTCGACGATCGCCAGGTGGGAGCGCAGGTCGAGGGCGATGACGAAGGGGCCGGAGCCATCGGGCGCCGCCAGCGGCGCCGTCTCCCAGCCGCGCGCGGTCAGGCGCAGGGCCGCGTGCTGCAGCTGCGGCTCCGGCGGCGCCAGCACCGCCGCCAGCTTGCCGAGGACCTGCGTATGCGCGTGCAGCGTGTCGCAGGTCTCGCTCCAGTCCGCGAAGGAGGCCGAAGGCCAGGTGGCGGGCATGGGGGGACGTTAGCGGGCCGTCAGGAGAGCGCCGGCGCCGACGGCGCCCGGAACAGCTCGGCGGAGGGGATCCCGATCACCTCTCCCTGGAATCGCTTCGTGGTCCCGTAGACGACCCAGGTGGTGTCGATTTCGCCGATGTCGAGATCGAGCCGGAGCTGGTCGGCGTGCTCCTCGACGTGCTCCATGTGGGTCAGCCCGGAGTCGTAGTCGCCGCGCAGCAGGCCCGCGGCGACGACCGGCTTCGAGACGACGTCGACTACCTCCTCCCACTGCGAGAGGTCGACGTAGCCCTTGGTCGCGGGCACGATCCCGACCGACCGTGGCCGCTCGACCTCGCGCCGGCTCGCCAGCACCAGGTGCTTGGTCGGGTAGATGAAGGTGTCGACGACGAAGACCTCGGTCCAGTGCTTCTCGGTGATCTCGTGGACCAGCGGGTGGGCGCTGCACTGGACCAGGAAGGCGTCGTCGCGGCCGCGCAGCCGCTCGAGCCCGTCGTGGAAGTCGGTGATCAGCTCGAGCTCGAGCTCGCCGACCCCCTGGAAATCGGCGTAGCGCCGGACCGCTCGTTCGTGGCAGGTGCCCTCGGGACCGAGCGTGATGAAGGTCGTCGGGGCCATCGCTCAAGCCTAGGCGACTGGTCGTCAAAGCTCAAGCAACTTTGATCTACCAAAATGCGCCAATGAGTAATAGTTATCGCATTGAGTGCGGGGGAGGAAGCAGGGAGCGGCATCCGCGCCGGGACCACGGGCCTGCGGCTGCTGGCTTCGCCGCTCAACGTCCTCATCCTCGAAGCGCTGGCGGAGAAAGCGAAAACGCTGGATGGCCTGCGCCGTCTCGGCGGGACTTCCTCGGTGGCGATGCAGCGGCAGCTGCAAGCCCTGATCCGGGTCGGGGTGGTGGAGGGCAGGCGCCTGGACGCCTTCTCCGGCTCCGCCAAGTTCGGGCTGACCTCCTGCGGCCAGGGGCTGGTCGACGTTGGCGCGGTTCTCGAACGATGGCTGGCGATGGCTCCTGGGGGCGGCCTTCGGCTCGGTGAGGAGACAGCAGCCGAGCAGATCCGAACGGTCACCGACGGCTGGGCCGCGGACCTGGTTCGGGTGCTGGCGGCCGGCCCGCTCTCGCCCACCGAGCTGAGAAGCCTGATGAGCGGCATCGACCCCGTTCAGCTCGAGCGGGTGCTCGAGGGCATCCGCCAGGGTGGGCTGGCGGAGCCGGCGGACGAGCATGGCTCGCCCGCGATGCGGCCGACGCGCCTGCTCCGGCTGGGAGTCGCACCGCTGGCGGCCTCGGCGCAGTGGGAGCAGGCCAACGGCGTTCCGGGCGCCGGTGCGATCTCGCGCTTCGACGTCGAGGCGGCCTTCCTCCTCGCCACGCCGATGGTGACCCTGCCGCACCAGGCCGACGGGACCTGCCGCCTCGCGGTGGAGGTGCCGGCAGCGGCTGGGAGGCGCCCGGCCGCCGGCGTCTTCGTCACGGTCGAGCGCGGCCGCGTGACCTCCTGCGTCACTTCCCTGGGCGGCCACTCGCCGAGCTGGGTGACCGGCTCGCCGATCGCCTGGCTCGCGGCGGTCGTCGACGGTCGCACCGAGGGCCTCGTGATCAACGGCAGCGGGCCGCTGGCACCGAGCCTGCTCAGCGGCCTGCATACAGCGCTCTTCCCTCCCGAGGAGCCCCCGCTCAACTGGACTTGAAACAGAAATACAAACTGACATAATCAACGGCCGTTGAGCGGAGCTGGGGAAGCTCCAAGACCGACGATCTTAGGAGGAGCCTCTATGAGCGTCCTGCCCAAGGAGATTCCGCAGGACTGGTATCGCACGGCCTTCGCGGACACCGCCGACATGGCCTGGACGGACCGCACCGAGTCCGAAATCAACCGCGCCCTGAACATGCTGCGGCCGCCTGAGGGCGCCCGCGTCCTCGACCTCGCCTGCGGAGCCGGCCGTCACTCGCTGGAGCTGCGCCGTCGCGGCTTCGAGGTCGTCGGCGCCGACATCTCACCCGAGCTGCTGGAGATCGCCCGCCGCGACGCCGAGGCGCAGGGGCTGGAGGCGGAGTTCGTCGAGGCGGACCTGCGCGAGCTCGACTTCGAGGCCGAGTTCGACGTCGTCCTCAGCCTCAACGACGGCGCGATCGGCTACTTCGAGAGCGACGAGGAGAACCTGCGCAGCTTCGAGGTGATCGGCCGGGCGCTGCGCCCCGGCGGCCAGCACCTGATGCAGCTGCCCAACGTGCTCTACGCGCAGACGCACCTGCCGCAGAAGTCCTGGATCGACGGCGACTCGATGATCGAACTCGTCGAGCACCGCTGGAACAAGTCGAACCGCTACATGGAAGGCGCGATGATCCCGATCCGCTTCGGCGAGGTCCTCGAGGAGCTGAAGCCGATCCAGTTCCGCCAGCGCCTGTACACGGTCGACGAGCTGCGGCAGATCCTCGCCGGCGTCGGCCTCGAGTTCGAGGCCACGTTCCACGGCAACGGGCGACCGAAGCGACCGAAGGACAGCCAATTCGAGGTGTTCGTAGCGAGCCGCAAGGCTTAGCAGACCCGGTCTCGGCCCGTTGACCGTGCAAAGCAAACCCAAACGGGGGACGACAGTGCGGGCTGGCGGCTACGCCCTCGGCCTCCTCGCCGCCCCACTGAACGTGGCAATTCTGCAAGCGCTTTCAAACGCACCCCTGCCGCTAGCGGAGCTTCGGAGCTCGGTCGGGGTACCTCCACAAACGACGATGCGTAAGCACCTCGGTACGCTGGCGAGCGCGGGCATCGTCGTGCGCGTTCGCGAGGGTGGATTCCCTGGGTCGGTCAGTTATTCGCTCGAGCGACCGGGGCGGGATCTCTCCGGTGTGGCGAGGGGTGTCGAACGCTGGCTCCAAGCCCGGCCGGGGGGAGCCGTGGAGCTCGGAACGGTCGCGGCGAAGAGTGCGATCAAAGCGCTTGTCGAGGGGTGGTCGACGACGGTGCTGCGTGCGCTTTCCGCCCGGCCACTGACGTTGACCGAGCTCGACGCGCTAATTGCGGGAGTGAGTTATCCGTCTCTGGAGCGGCGGCTGGTCGCGATGCGAATGGCCGGGCAGGTCGAGCCGGTACCGAGTCCTGAGCGGGGGACCCCCTATGCGGTGACCGACTGGCTCCGACACGCAGTTGGGCCGCTCGTCAGCGCCGCGTACTGGGAGCGTCGCCACGTTGCCGACAGAGCGCCAGCCATTGGCCGACTGGACATCGAGTCCGCCTTCCTGCTCGTCCTCCCGCTGCTGCGCCTGCCGCGAGAGCTATCGGGGGTCTGTCGGCTGGCTGTCGACACCTATGGCCAGGGGAAGCGTCGCCCGATAGGTGCGACGCTCGGCCTGGAGGAAGGCAGAGTGACCTTCTGTCGGGCCCGGCTGGAGGGTCACGCAGACGCCTGGGCCTCCGGTTCGATTCCTGCCTGGTTTCGTGCGGTCGACGGCGGGCAGGTGGACCAGCTCGAGGCAGGCGGGGATCGTTCGCTCGCCGATGCGATCGTCAGCGAGCTGCACGGCAACCTGGCCCCGGGCGGTCGCTGGAGCGCTATCCGACCAAGTACGGCTTGAGCACTTCCATCGTGTGCTTCACCGACGCCGGTTTCGCAAAGGCGCCATCCGGCGTAATCGGTTTCTGAATCAGATAATTGATCGCGGCGGCGTGCCGACCCTCGACGGTGTGGATCGTGACGACCATGTCTCGGGCGCCTTCGTCCTCGATGTTCGGCAGTTGGGCCCGGTAAGCGGCCGCGCCAGTGTCCTCGAGCCGACTCGCGACTTCGAGCGTGGCGGGACCGGTATTGAGTTCGAACTTGGTCCTCGGCTTTGGTTTCGCATCGCCGCCGAGTTCTTCGACCCGCTTGGTCAAGGCCAAGATGTGATCTTCCTCCTGTTTCCCGAATTCGCCGAGGGCATTGCGCTCGGCTTCCGCAAACAGGGTGCTGCTGACAAGGGCTTTGTAGAAAGCGGCCTGGACATAATCGATCGTCAGCAGGTAGTTGAGGATGCCGACATCGCCATCACCGAATTCCGACGTTTCCGAGCTAGCGGTGCTGCTGTCGCTTCCACAAGCCGACAGTACCGCCGCGGCGCCCGCCGAGCCCCCGGCCAAACCGATGAACTCCCGACGGGAGACCATGCCGAAACGGGAGGGCATCCGATCTTCGCTCTCCGCTTTCACAATCTTTCCCCCTTCATTCTTCTTCGGGGTAGACCCCGGTGTACGGGACCACGTGCAGGATCGCGTCCTTTTCGGGATACCCGTGGTCGAAGGCGTAGGGTGCGGGCACTTCCTTGACGCCGATTCGCGCCGTCGCGGCGTGGCGAGCATCGACTTGGACGATCTCGTAGGCAAGCTCTCGGGTTTCCGCCGATTCCATCCTCGGGATCGCTCCATTCCAAGCTCCCACGACCGTTGACTCGAGCTCGCCGGCAAGTGAGAGCACCTCTTCGAAGATCCGGAAGGCGAAGGCGTAGTTGCCTTTCTTGACCGGTTTGGCGCCCAGCTTTTCGATCCGTTCCTCGACCGCGGCGACGTGCTGGGCCTCCTGACTGAAGAGCAAATCGATGAATTCCTTTTCCTTGCTCTGCAGTTTCATTTTTTCGCCTTTGTCGTTCACTTCCGATTTGACTCGGTTGTAGAACGACACCTGCAGGTACTCGAAGGGGAGCAGGTAGTTGAGGACTTCGGCGTCGTTCCCCCCCGAGTCGGCCAAAGCGCGGTGCACGAACGGGCCGACGGCAGCGGCGCCGTAGTAAGCACCAACCGCGAGTGCTCCCTTGAGCAGCAGATCTGCCCGGGACAGCTCCGCGACAGCCTCGTCGCGGCCAGCGTTGTGCCCCCTCTTGACTTCAATCTCCCTCATCGATTTCCCCTTGCTAGACAACCCGGTTAAGAAGTCTAGCTTGATCAGGGAAACTTGGCACAGAGGATGTCTCTCTAGCGCCTCTACCGTCTTGCGTCCATAAGCCGATTGTGAGATATTGTCTGCGCAGGCACGGAGCGGGACCGCTTCACGACTCGGTTCGTACCTGCAGGGACCCCGCGCTGTGGCGCGGAGCATGGCGTCGGCGGGGGAATGGGATGGGTTGAGCTACGTGACGCCTCTGGGGCGCCGCTCGGCGGCCAGGGCAGAAGGAGTTAGAAGATGATTTCGAGAATCCGAGACCGCCTCGGGCCGGCTGGCTTCGTGGTCGCGGTCGTGGCCTTGGTCGCTGCCCTCGCTGGCGGCGCCTACGCCGCCAGCGGCGGGCTGAGTGGCAAGCAGAAGAAGGAAGTCGAAAAGATCGCCAAGAAGAGCGGCAAGCCGGGGCCGGCCGGGCCTGCCGGGCCTGCCGGGCCGAAGGGCGACACTGGCGCCAAGGGGGACGCTGGCGCGGCTGGGACGAACGGGACCAATGGAGCGGACGGGACCAGCGCCACTACCGCCGCCATCCCAACCAGTAGCGCGACGTGTAATCACAATGGCGGCGTCGAAGTCAAATCGGCCAGCGCGGCGCAGAATGTGTGCAACGGCACCACTGGCTTTACCGACACCTTGCCGTCCAAAAAAACCGAGGCAGGAGTCTGGCAGATGACCGGGACCGGGGAAGGTTTCCAGTACACGCCGATCACCTTCTCGATTCCCCTCGCAGCTGCGGATGCAGCTGCGATCGAACCGTTCGTCTGGGTTGAAGGCGGAGGCAGTAACCCCGTCCAGTGCAAAGGCACGCCTGACGAACCAAAGGCGGAAGCCGGGACGATTTGCATTTACCTCGCCAAAGGCGAATCGGAAGAAGCGACCAACATCCACACCGCGCCAAAAGTCTATTCGCCAGAGTTGACCGAAATCACCTTGGCCGGCCAAGGTGTCGGACAGAGTGGGGCACTGATGCTGTTTGAATCCGCCGAACTCGAAAGCCCCCCCAGCAAGCACGCAGCCGGCAGCTTCGCGGTTACGGCCCCTTAGTACTGGAGCTTCGGCGACCCGGACGTTGGCGGTCCGGGTCGTCGAGTTTCGTCGCGGAGTCTTTAAAACTCATACGCCCGTTCGCGCTCATGGCGCTCGACCGCGAGCTTGACCAAGCGGTCGCAGAGCTCGGGGTAGGCGATGCCGGTGGCCTCGAAGAGCTTGGCGTAGACGCTGGTGTCGGTGAAGCCGGGCATGGTGTTGATCTCGTTGACGAGGATCTCCTCGCCGGGGCCGACGAAGAAGTCACAGCGGGCGAGGCCGGAGCAGCCGGCGAGCTTGAAGACCTCGACCGCGAGGGCGCGGACACGGGCGGTGGATGCGGCGTCCAGCGGGGCCGGGACGCGCAGCTCCATCCCGCCCTCGGTGTACTTGGCCTCGAAGTCGTACCAGTCCGAGTGGGCGACGATCTCGCCGGGCAGGGACGCCTCCGGCTCCTCGTTGCCGAGCACCGAGCACTCGACCTCACGGCCATCGGCGGCGGCCTCGACGATCACCCGCGGGTCGTGGCGCAGCGCCAGCTCGACCGCCTCGTCGAGCTGGGCGAGGTCGGCGACGCGGGTGATGCCGACGCTGGAGCCGAGCCGCGAGGGCTTCACCCAGAGCGGCAGGCCGAGGCGCTCGCATTCGCCCCACCAGCCCGGCCCCTCGACCGCGATGAAGTCGACCTGCGGCACACCGTGGTTGGCGAACAGGCGCTTCAGCGTCAGCTTGTCCATGCAGATCGCCGAGGAGAGGACGTCGGAGCCGACGTAGGGGACGTCGAGCCACTCGAGCAGGCCCTGGACGCTGCCGTCCTCGCCGAAGGGACCGTGCAGGGCCGGGAAGACGGCGTCGGCATCTAGCAGGCCGCCGCCCGGCGTCAGCGCCACCGGCCCGCCGGCGACGCTCCAGCGCCCCTCGCGCGAGATCGTCACCTCGATCGCCTCGTGGCCGGCGGCGCGCATGCCGCGCGCCACCGCGGCGCCGGAGCGCCGCGAGACGTCGTGCTCGGAGGAGCGCCCGCCAGCGAGGACCGCGACCCTCACGGCGCCGGTTCTTCTTCGGCTTCCGGCGTCGCCGCGGCCCGCTTGCCGACGACGATCGTCACTTCCGCCTTCGGTTCGACTTCGGTCCGCGGCGGCGGGAACTGGTTCAGCGCCCGCCCGACCTGGCTCGGCACTTCGGTTTCTTCTTCTTCGACCTTCGGCGTCAGCCCGGCCGCCCGCACCGCTTCCACCGCTTCGGAGCGCTGCTTGCCGATCACGTTCGGCACCTTGGCCTTTTCCCTGCCGGCGGAGACGACGATCGCGACCGGGGAGCCGCGTTCGACTTCGCGGCCGGCGCTGGGCGACTGGCGGATCACCTCGCCCGCCGGCCGCGAGCTTTCCTCTTCGCTGACGCTGGGAACGAGGCCGCGGCCGCGAATCTGCTGCACGGCGACGCCGCGCTGGGTGCCGACGACGATCGGCACCTTGGCCAGCTTCGGGCCCTTGGAGACGAACAGGGTCACGGTCGAGCCGTGGGTGGCGGTATCGCCGGCCGAGGGTTCGGTGTGGACGACCTTGCCGGCTGCGACCGAGCCCGAGTTGACGTTTTCCACCCGAGTCTCGAAGTTCGCCGCTTCCAGCTTTTCTTCCGCTTCTTCGCGGCTCAGGCCCGAGGTCGCCGGCACCTTGCCGCTGCCGGGGCCGGAACTGACGGTCAGCGTCACCGACGGCTTCGAGCAGAACAGGGTCAGGAACGAGCAGTCTTCTTCCGCCTGCCGGGCCGGCGGCGAGGGCAGCGGGTCCTGCTCGAGGACTTCGTTCTGGGCGGCGCCGACGCGCTGGACGCGGTTGATCTCCCCGACGCTGAAGCCGTGCTGGTTGAGGATTTCGATCGCCGCCGCTTCCTGGCTGCCCTGCACGTTGGGCACCGGCGTCGTCGTGTCGCGGGTCAGCAGCAGGCCTAGCAGGGCACCGATCAGGATCGCGGCGGCGATCGCCAGGAGCCAACGCATGTTGCGGCGACGGCGCTCCTCCTCGGGGTCCCCCCCCTCCTCGACCGGCTCCACCGGCGTCGCCACCACCGGTGGCAGCGGCGCGAAGGCGGCGGTGTTGGTCCCGCCGGGGCTCGGTTCCCGCATCGCCGCGTCGAGGGCGGCGATGAAGGCGTCGGCGCTCTGGAAGCGCTGCCCGGGGTCCTTCTCCAGCGCTCGCATCACGACCGCGTCGAGTGCCGGCGAGACCGCCGGGTTGATCGAGCTCGGCCGCTGCGGCGTCTGCGAGACCTGTTTCATCGCCACCGCGACGGCGCTCTCGGCCTCGAACGGGACCCGCCCGGTCAGCGCCTCGTAGAGGAGGACGCCGACCGAGTAGAGGTCGGAGACCGCGGTGACGTCGTGGCCCTGCGCCTGCTCCGGCGAGAGGTAGTGCGGCGTCCCCATCACCGAGCCGGTCTGGGTGATCTCGGAGATGCCGGCGCGGGCGATCCCGAAGTCGGTCACCACCGCCTTGCCGTCGCCGTCGACGATCACGTTCTGCGGCTTCAGGTCCCGGTGGACGATGCCGCGCTTGTGGGCGAAGCGCGCCGCCTCCAGAACCTGGCGGATCAGCGGCACCGCTTCGTCGGGGCTGAGGCCGCGGTCGATCAGCTGCTTCAGCGTCGCCCCCTCGACGTACTGCATGGCGATGTAATAGGTGCCGGCGAACTCGCCGCGGTCGAAGACGGCGACGACGTTGGGGTGCTGCAGCCCGGCCGCCGCCTCGGCCTCGCGGCGGAAGCGCTCGACGAACTCGCGGTCCTGGGCGAACTGCTTGTGCAGGACCTTCAACGCCACCCGCCGCTGCAGGTGGTCGTCCTCGGCCAGCCAGACGTCCGCCATGCCGCCGCTGCCGAGCCGGTGCAGGACCCGGTAACGACCGTCGACGACGCTCCCCTCGCTTACCTCGGCCACTCCACCCTCCTCGTCTCCATCATTCGCCGTTCAAGATCGTTTCGGCGACGTTGCGGAAGATCGGGGCCGCGACGTCGTTGCCGAACTGTTCGGTGCACTCGACCGTCGCCGCGATCGCGATCTTCGGTTCGTTCGCGGGGGCGAAGCCCATGAACCAGGCCTGGTTCTCTTCCAGGCCGCCGCCGCAGGCGGCGTTGCCCGGGGTTTCCGCGGTTCCGGTCTTGCCCGCCACCGGCACCCCGGGGATCTCCGCATTGGTCCCGGTGCCTTCGTTGACCACGCCTTCCATCGCCGTGGTCAGCTGTTCCGCGGTCTTGGCGCTGACCGGCTGGCTGTACACCGAGGGGTCGAGGCGGTCGACCACGCGGCCGTCCGAGTCGACCACGCGGTTCCAGATCTGCGGCTTCATCAGCTTGCCGTGGTTGGCGACCGCGGCGGCAACCTCGGCGATCTGCAGCGGCGTCGCCAGCAGCCGCTCCTGGCCGATCGCCATCCGAGCCAGGTCGACCGGGTCGTCCTTCGTCAGCAGTTCGCGGTTTTCGCCGTAGACGCCGCTCTTTTCGACCTCGTCGGCGGGCAGGTCGATCGCCGGGGTCGAGTTGAAGCCGAACTTCTGCATCGTTTCGAACAGCCCGTCCTGGCCGACCTTCTGGCCGAGCTGGCCGAACCAGGTGTTGACCGAGTTGGTCAGCGCCGTATCGAGCGGGATCGAGCCCCAGTCTTTGTCGAAATCGTTGTTGAGTTCGTGGCCTTCGTCGATGATCGTGCCGGGAGCGTCGATCGTCGTTTCCGGCGTGATCACGCCGCTTTCCAGGCCCGCGGCCGCGGTCACGACCTTGAAGGTCGAGCCCGGTGGATAGAGCCCCTGCGTCGCTCGGTTAAGCAGCGGCGTTTCGACGTTGTTCGTGTTCATCTTCGAGAGCCGGTAGGGGACGAGGTTCGGGTTGTAGGACTTGTTCGACGCCATCACCTTGATTTCGCCGGTGCTGGGGACGATCGCGACCACGGCGCCGAAGCCCTGTTCTTCGAGGTCGGACAGCGCCACCCGCTGCGCCGCCGGGTCGATGTTGGTGACGATGTCGTTGCCTTCGCGGTTGCGGCCGGTGAGTTCGTCGAGGATCGAGCCGAATTCGGATTCTTCCCCGATCAGCTGGGCGTTGTGGAACTGCTCGAACTCGCTGTCGCCCTGGCGCACGAAGCTGTAGCCGATCGGGTGGCCGTAGAGGGAGCCGTGCGGGTAGCGTCGGACGAAGCGCAGCGAGTCGCCGTGCCCCTTCGCCACCGACTTGGCGATCACCGTGCCGTCGGCGGCGAGGATGCGGCCACGGCGGATCTGCTGCTGCTCCAGCAGCGGGCGTTTGTTCGCTTCCTTCTGCTTCAGCGCCTTCGCGTCGAAGACCGACCAGTAGGACGTGAAGCCGACCAGGACCCCGAAGAGGACGACGATGAAGGCGAACAATTTGACGATCTGGCGGTTCACACGTTCCCCAGGGCCAGGGGCCGGCCGGCCGGCTCGGCGATGGCCTCGCGGCGGGCCCGGTCGGAGATCAGCAGCAGCAGCGCCAGAAGGACGAAGTTGGCGACGATCGAGCTGCCGCCGTAGCTGACGAAGGGCAGGGTGACGCCGGTCAGCGGGATCACCCTGGTGACGCCGCCGACGATCACGAAGGCCTGGATCGAGAAGACCGCGGTCAGCCCGGTCGCCAGCAGCTTCGAGAAGCCGTCGCTGGCCAGCAGCGCCACTTTGAACCCGCGGGCGGCGATCAAGAGGTAGACGAGGATCACCCCGCAGGCGCCGAACAGGCCCGTCTCGTTGACGATCAGCGAGTAGATCGTGTCGGTCTGCGCCGCCGGCAGCAGCGCCGCGTTGGTGCCGGGGATCGTGATCAGCGCCTCTCCAAACCCTTTGCCGAAGAGGCCGCCGTCAGCCTGGGCGAAGATCGACTGCAGGATCTGGTACCCGCCTTCGGTCGGTTCGCTGTACGGGTTGAGCCAGATGTCGACCCGCTGGTGCACGTGCGGCACCGTGGTCGCGAAGAACCAGGCGCCGACGACGAACATCGCCATCCCGATCACGACGAACGAGAACCGCCCGGTGGCGACGTAGAGCAGGGCGAGGAAGGCGGCGAAGAACATCAGCGAGCTGCCGAGGTCGCGGATGAAGACGAGCATGAACATCGAGGCGCCCCAGACGACCAGCATCGGTCCGAAGTGCTTCAGCGGCGGCAGCGTCACCCCCATCACCCGGCGGGCGCCGACGATCAGCACCTCGCGCCGCTCGCGCAGGTAGCTGGCGAGGAAGATGACGATCGCGATCTTCGAGAACTCGGCCGGCTGGAACGCCAGCGGGCCGATCTTCACCCCGAGGTAGGCCCCGTTCACCTGCTGCCCGATCCCCGGCAGCCGCGGCGCCAGCAGCAGCAGCAGGCCGGCGACCGCAATCGTGTACCGGTAGCGCTCGAGCAGCTCGTAGTCCTTGAGGAAGTGGATCGTCAGCGCGAACAGAACGAGGCCGAGGACGAACCAGTTGGCCTGGTCGCGGGCGAGGTTTTCGTCGATTCGGTAGATCATCACCAGCCCAAACGCGGTCAGCAGCGCCATCAGCGGAAACAGGTAGGGGTCGGCGTTGGGCAGGCGGAAGCGCAGATAGACGTGGGTGGCGAGACAGACGGCGAAGAAGTAGGCGCCGTAGATCAGGCTGAGGTTGCCGAGCTGGGCGTTCTCCTGGTTGAAGACCGCGGCGAAGCCGGCGGTGAGCAGCAGGGCGACCGGGATCAGCGCCGCCAGCTCGCGGTTGCGGGCGGGGGTCAAGGACCCCCCTGCGACTTGCCGGCCTGGGGCTGGCTGCCGCCGCCGGCCTGGCTGTTCTCGATGTCTTCGATCAGCGAGACCGCGTCCGCGCGTGAGCGCAGGTCGTGGCCGGTGACCGAGTCCTGGCGGCGCTGCGGCAGCGAGGAGGTCTGGACCGGGATCGCGTAGCGCTCGTCGTAGAGCGCAATCCCGAAGGGGAGCTCATAGGGCAGGCCGCGGTAGAGGGCGACGCGGCCGGCGGAGTCGGTGCCGAGGAACCAGACCTGGCGGTTGCCGTACCAGGCGCCGAAGGCGATCGCCGCGATCACGATCGCGGCGGCGGCGACCTTGGCGAACGCGCGCAGGCGTGGGTGGCCGGGCCTCGCGGTCTGTTCCTCGCGGCGCTTGCGGGCCGCCTCGGCGGCGGCACGGCGGCGCACCTCGGTTGCCGTCAGCCCCGCCTCCTCGGCGCTGGCCCCGATCAGCGTCGCCCCCTCCGGGTTGCCCTTGGCCGGCGCCGCCGTGTCCTGCACCTTGAAGACGATCGCGGTGATGTTGTCGCGGCCGCCGGCCCGGTTGGCTTCGTCGACCAGGGCCCGCACCGCCGATTCCATCGTGGTCGCCCGCAGCAGCAGGCGGGCGACGTGGTCGTCGTCGAGCATCGTCGTCAGCCCGTCGGAACAGATCAGGAAGACGTCGCCGGATTGCGCCGGCACCGTCTGCACGTCGACCTCGACCTCGGGTTCGGGGCCGAGGGCGCGGGTGATGATCGAGCGCTGCGGGTGGTCCTCGGCCTGGGCGTCGGTCAGCTGCCCCTTGCGCCGCATCTCCTCGACCAGCGAGTGGTCGCGGGTCAGCCGCTCCAGCTTGCCGCCGCGCAGGCGGTAGGCGCGGCTGTCGCCGACGTGGCCGATCGCCACCTCCTCCGCCGCCGGGTCGAGGATCGCCGCCGTCACCGTCGTCCCCATCCCGGCCAGCGAGGGGTCGGAGAGGGCGAGCTCGTGGACGCGGCGGTTGGCGGCTTCGATCGTCTCCCTCAGCGCCTGCTCGGGCGGCCCCGGCGGCAGCTCGGCGTCGAAGGTCTCGGCGGCGGTCTTCGAGGCGACCTCGCCGGCCTGGGCGCCGCCCATCCCGTCGGCGACGACGAACAGCGGCGGCCGGGTGAAGAGCGAGTCCTCGTTGGCGCTGCGCTGGCGGCCGGTGTCGGTGCGAAAGGCCTGGTCCTCGATCCGCAGCATCAGCTCCCCCCGGCCTCGAAGCGGAACTCGGTGTCGCCGATCTGCACCGTGTCGCCGTCGACCAGGTCCGCCTCGCCGTTCAGCGTCGCCCCGTTCAGCAGGGTGCCGTTGGTCGAGCGCATGTCCTCGACGTAGAAGTGCCCGCCGCGGGAGAAGACGCGGGCGTGCAGGCCGGAGGCATAGCGATCGTCGATCTGCACGTCGGCGTCCTTGGAGCGGCCGATCGAGAGGCCGCCGATCAGGTCGAAGCGCTCGTCGCGCTGGAGGCCGCCGCCGCGCTCGGCGATCAGCCAGGCGTCGACCGTGCGCGGGGCCTCGGCGAAGGCCGGCACGGCGTGAAAGCCGGTTGCATCCGGGGCCGGCGACGTCGTCCGGCGCAGGTCCTTCATCGCGCTGCGGGCGATCACCAGCAGGAACAGGTAGAGGACCACCAGGAAACCGAATTTGAGGGCTACTGAGATTGGGTCGTAGGCCACGCGCCTCGCACCTTAATGACGGACCCAGGCGTCGCCTGAGCTACTGCTCGATGTCGAACCTGAAGGTCGTGGTGCCGACCGTCACCTCGTCGCCGGGGCTGAGCCTGGTCGAGGCGACGCGACGGCCGTTCACCTTGATGCCGTTGGTCGAGCCGAGGTCGGCGATCTGCCAGTCGCCGGACTCCGAGCGCCGCAGCTCGGCGTGGCGACGGGAGACGTTCGGGTCGGAGAGCACGCACTCGACCGACTTCGAGCGGCCGATCGTCGCCCGCGGCCCGTCGAGGACGTAACGGCGGTCGCCGAGGGCGACGACGGCCCGGGTCGAGACCAGCGCCGTCACCGCCTCCTCGGGGTGCTTCGGGCGGCTGCGGTCGCGCTCGCGCACCGCCGAGTAGACCATCGTGTGCCCTTCCTCGCCCTGCTGTGGGCTCTCGCCCTCGTGCGCCGGCGGCTTCACCAGCCGCGCCTGGATCCCGAACTCGCCGAGCCGCAGGCGCTCGTCGGTGTCGAACTCGACCGCCGGCCGGGTCAGCAGGTCGTAGCCGCGCCGGCGTGCGTGCTCCAGCAGGTAGCCGGAGAGTTCCTGCTCGAGCGAGCGCTCGTAGCCTTCGAGCTTGGCCCGGTCCTGTTTGCCGAGGTAGACCGTGTACTCGTTGGGGACGTAGACGCGGGCGACCGAGGCGGTCTTGTGGGCGTCCATTTCCTTCGCCAGCTTGCGGGCGAGTTCGACCGGCTGCACCTCGGAGCTGAAGGCGCGGCTGAAGACGCCCTCGACGAGGCCTTCGATGCGGGACTCGAGGTTGCGTAGAAGGCCGATCGCGAAATCCTAGAGAGTGGGCCTGAGGATCAGGGCCATGGCCGGCTCCTACAAGACCCCGTGCCCGATCACCAGGAAGATCGCGATCGTGGCGAGGACGACGGGAGCGGCGAGGGCGGCGAAGAGGTGGCGGTGGCCCTCGCCCGGGAGGTCGTCGGCGAGGTCGTCGAGGCAGTCCTCGATCGCGGTCCCCAGCTGCTCCAGCGAGGGCCGTCGGTTGGGGCGGGCGGCGAGGCAGGCGTCGATCTCCTCGCTCAGCCCACGCGGCAGGTCGGGGCGCAGCTTGCGGAGGCTGCGGGCGCGGCCGCCGATCGCTCGGGCGGTGGCGGCCGGGGTGGCGCGGCGGTGCGGGTTCTCGCCGCTCCAGCACTCATACAGGGTGAGGGCGAGCGAGTAGACGTCGGCCTCGGGGCCGGCTTCGCGGCCCTCGGCCTGCTCGGGCGACATGTAGGCGAGGGTGCCGACCACGTCGCCGGCGGCAGTCAGCGGCACCT
>OBLV0100000148.1_pt1 | contig 23054 bp, 25 predicted proteins | sample 1520071 | NCBI WGS metagenome assembly OBLV01 (sample SAMEA3888446, study PRJEB22518) | metagenome | reverse complement strand
TCGTCGATCAGGCCGTACCCCGACGCTCGCCATGGCGTGCGTGCGCTGCGCGAGCTCGGCGAGGTCTACGTCGTCACCGCGCCGTGGAATAGCAGCCCCACGTGGATGAGCGAGCGCGAGTCGTGGCTCGAGCGGCACTTCTCGATTCCGCACAGCCACGTGATCCATTGCTCGTGCAAGCAGCTCATCTCCGGCGATGTATTCGTCGACGACAAAGCATCGGCCGTCGATGCCTGGAAGCTCGCGCACGTGGGGCTCGCCGTTCACTGGAAGAATCTCCACAACCGCACCGAGCCGAGCCGCTGGGGCTATCCCTGCTCGGATTGGAGCTCACTCGTCGCGCTCGTCGAGCGCACCAAGGAGTGTCTCGCTTGAGGGATCTCCGCGATGAAGCACGCATGTCGATGCTCGCGGACGAGCTCGACCAGGTCGACGAGGTTGTCGATCGGATTCTCGAGAAACGTCACGAGGAGCGCGACGCGCCTCCCTCCATGCCTTCGCCCCAGGGCATGTCCACGCGTCGCGTTTACGAGCCCGCGGCGGCCGGGTCCTCGAAAGCCGCCACTATTTTCAGCGACCTCGACGACGAGGTGACGACGGTCGCGGGGCATCCGATCGATCTGGGCGGTGAAGGATGACGGTCCTCGCGCGCAAGGTCGTGCCGTCGTGCATGTGCGACGTCATCGGCCGCACCGGGCCGCTCATCCGCCTCGCCGCGCGCGGCAAGGTCGACCTGTTCGCCTCGCCGCTGGTCGAGCTTGGCATCGCGGTCGGCGATGTCGTGTTGCTCCGCGGGCAGCACGAGGATGGCGAGGAGACGGTCTCCGCGGAGGTGATCGCGCTACCGCGTGCGGGCATCGTCGAGCTGCGCCAGCGCGCCGAGCTCGAGCGCGGGACGAAGGTCGTGACGATCCGGAAGTCGAGGATGGCGTGAACGTCGACCCCGATCGCTTCACCATGCGCGCGCCCTGTCGCTGCGGCGAGAACTTGGGGCGAATCGTCGAGAAGAATGGCCAGGACACGGTTCGCTGCATCTCGTGCAACGCCTATTGCTACTGCGCTCCGCGCTCGGTGTCGACCGTGCACAAGGCGATCAGGACGTCGCAGCGCGAGCGCATCCTCGAGCGCGCGACCGTCAAGTGCGAGCTCTGCGGCGCGCGCGGCAATCTACACGTCGGCCACATCATCTCGGTCGAGATCGGGCTCGGGTTCGGGCTGACCGAGATCGAGCTCAATGACGACGAGAACCTTCTCTGTCTGTGCGAGGAATGCAATCTCGGCATGGGCTCCAAGCCGATGCCAATGCGCGTCGCCATCGTGGTGCTACGCGCGCGGATCAGCTGGCGCGATCGCCACGAGGCGACGGCATGACCCCACAGCAGCGCAGCTCGCTCGACGACGCTCGTCGGTTCTTCGCGCTCCTCGCGCGACCCGGCGACGTGTTCGAGCTGCGCGGGCTGGCCAAGAACGACCGCGGCGCGCCGTACGTCACCAGCGGTTACTTCGACGACATCGACGCGCTGGTGAAGGCGGCGGTCGAGCGCAGCGGCAAGGACACGGGCGTGTACGTCACGCTCAACCCGGTGAACCCCGCGCTGCTCGCGCGCGCGCCGAAGAATCAGCTACGCCGCGCCGGCAATGGCGACACCACGAGCGACCGCGACGTGCGGCAGCGCCGGAACATCCTCATCGACGTCGACCCCGTGCGGCCCGCGGGCATCTCGTCAACCAACGCCGAGCACGTGCAGGCGATCGGGGTGGCGTGGCAAATCGCGGCCGACCTATCCGACGCGGGCTGGCCCGAGCCGATTATCGCTGACAGCGGCAACGGCGGTCACGTCATCTTCGGCGTCGACCTGCCCGTCGAGGACGGCGGCCTGGTCAAGCGGGTGCTCGAGCGGCTGTCGAAGAAATACTCGACGGCCGAGCTCAAGGTCGACGAGAAGGTGTTCAACGCCGCGCGCATCTCGAAGATCTACGGGACGCTCACGAAGAAGGGCGAGGACACGCCCGATCGCCCGCATCGCATGGCGATGCTCCTGTACGAGCCCGAGCGACTGGTCGAGGTCCCGCACGCCATGCTGGAAGCGTTCGCTCCCGCCGCCGCGCCGGCACAGCGGACTGCGCCTGGGGCATCGGAGTACAAGGGCCCCGCGTTCGACCTCGACGCATGGATCGCCCAGCATCTCCCCGACGCGGTCGCGACGTCATGGAGCGAAGGCCGCAAGTGGCTCCTGCCGATCTGCCCGTTCAACTCGGACCACAACCGCAAAGAGGCGTACGTCACCCAAAAGCACGGGGGCCAGATCGCCGCGGGCTGCCAGCACGAGTCGTGTTTCCGGTCGTGGAAGGAGCTCCGCGAGCACTTCGAGCCGGGCGCGTACAAGCGCAACGGGAACGGCCACGCGAGCGGCAACGGGCACGTCAACGGCCACAAGACGACCAACCGCGAGCCGCCGCCCGAGGTCGTCTACCAGCACCCCGACTACGAGCCTGACGTCGACGCGTTCGCCGATCGGGATCGCGAGCCAGGCCCCCAGACATCCGACGCGGCGCCACCGCGGAAGCCCGTGTGGAAGCGCGCCCCCGAGCTCGTCGCTGCGATCATGGAGCGGGCGGCGGACCCGTGGGTGGCACTGACGCTCGCGGGCGAGGTGCTGGCGCGCATCCGTGCCGGCGGCACGGCCGTCATCATCGGCGGCTCGGGGTCGGGCAAGTCGTCGCTTGCGTCGTGCATGCTGGTCGAGCACGCCCGCGATGTCGGGCCGGCGATCGCGCTGTCCATCGAGCTGCCGGCCGAGGAACTCGCAGCGCGCATCGTGAGCCAGCGCTGCGACGCGTCATGGGAAGATGCGCTCTGCGGTCGCGTCCCCGGCCAGGACATGGCGCGCGTCCTCGATCTGCCGCGGCTGTACGTGCTCGATCGCCGCCGTGCCACGATCGCGAACCTCGAGAAGGTCGTCGACGCGGCGCGCGCAGAATACCCTGGCCAGCCGATTCTCGTCGCGATCGACTACGCGCAGCTCCTCGACAGCAAGGAGCGCGAGGCGCGCATGCGCGCGGCTGACGCGTTCGCGCAGATCGACGACTGCGCACGCGAGAAGAAGTTCGTTGCGATCGCGCTGTCGCAGATGTCCCGGCTGTCCGCGCAAAAGGCGCGCCGCGGCGAGGCGCTGGGCGCGGAGTCGTCGGACCTCGGCGCCGAGTCGGCTGCCATCGAGCGGTTCGCGACGGTGACCATGGCGATCGGGCTCGCGGCCGAGCGCGAGGATGGCTCGCAGGCCGTGGAGCTGTCCATCGGTAAGTCGCGGATGAGCAAGGGCGACCGCGTCATCCCGATGACGTATTACGGCCGCTCGGGGCTGTGGCGCGTCGCTGGGGATGCCAAGACGGCCGACGCGGTCCGCGAGACGCGCGAGGTCGAGAAGAACGTCAAGATCGATCGCACCCTCGAAGCCGCGCTGGTCGCGGTGGCGGGGAAGTCGAAGGAACCTCTGTCGCGAAAGGACCTGAAGAGCGAGATCGCTGGCAACGGAACACGAAAGACCATGGCCATCGCCCGTCTTCTTCGAACGGGTGAGCTCGTCCAGGTCATGAAGCGTGCCAGAGGTGCAAGGAAGGGCGACTGGATGATTTGGACCCCGGACCGCGCAGCCGACGCCGGGATTCAGATCGTTCCGTTCAGCGAAGAACACCCCCAACTCGAGCTCGAGAACAACCTATGAAGCGATCTCAAGCCGAGGTTGTTCCAGGTTGTTCCGAGGTTGTTCCGGAGGAGGTTGTTCTTGTTCCCTCGCCCCTTAAGGGGCGAGAGGGGAACGGGAACAAGGAACATCCTCGTGGCCAGGACCTCGTTCCGGAACAACCTCGCCGGAACAACCTCACAGCAGGCAGAGCTGAGGCGGGCAACGTCCGCGGCGGCAGCACCGATCCCGCGCGCGGCGGATACTGCACGCCAAAATGGCTAGCTGACGCCGTGGGCGAGTTCGACCTCGACCCGTTCTCGAACCCTCGCAGCCACATCGCAGCCACGCATGCCTGCTGGCTCGAGCGAGGCGATGACGGCTTCGGCGACCAACCCCCGGGGTCGTTTCGAACGTGCGGCAAAACGCAAACGGCACGCGATTCCTGGAAGGTCTGGCTCCAACCGCCGTACGAGCGCGGCTTCGTGGCCCGCGCCTTCGAGCATTACGTGCACACCGCCTGGGTCGCGCTCTTGCGCTTCGACCCGCGCACGGCCTGGTTTGACGCCGTGTACGAGGCGGCCGAGCTGGTCGCCGTGATCCGTAGCGATCCGCGGGGCAAGCCATTCGGCTTCGAAGCGCCACCCGGGGTGAAGCTGAGCTCGCTGACGTTTCCGCACGCCCTGTATTTCCGCAACGCCGAAGACGCGACGCCAGCTGCCCTACGGCACTGCGCCGCCTGGAGAAAGAGACGCCGATGACCGGACAGCAACTCGAAATCGCAGGCACCGAGGCGCCCAAGAACGCCGACATCGAGAAGGCGATCGACATGTGGCTCGACGCCAAGACCGAACAGCGTCGCGCCGTCGAGACGACGAAGATGCGCCACGCGACGCTGCTCCTGCACATGCAGAACGCGAAGCTCGACGCGTATCCGTTTGTCGATCCTGCGAACGGCAAGAAAAAGCAGGTGGTCATCGCGCGCGATCCGAAGGCCAAGGCGATCAAGGCCTCGCCGCGCAATCGCCGCGATGATGACGCCGAGATTGGCGACGAGATCACGGTCGAGGACGCCGAGCCCGACAACGTCGTCGAGATGCGCCGCGTGCCGCGCGACACCGTGGAGCAGGAAATCGATCCGTTCGCGGCGACCCGACAGGCGATGGACGCCGAAGAAGCGGCAGCGAGCGCAGAGCTCGCAGATGACGATGGCGCGCATTCGGCACTGGCGAAGAAGTCGAAAGGCAAGAGGGGCAAGTGATCGTGCTCGACGTCCTCGGCTCGCCAGGCGCCAAGGGATCGCCGCACACGCGCGTTCACAACGGCCGCGTCATCGTGCAGGAGACGAAGGCGGTGAAGTCGTGGGAGCGCAGCGTGCGCAGCCAGGCCGTGCTCGTGGTGGGCGAGCGCGTCGAGCCCGTGTTCGTCGACCAGCCGCTGCGCGTGGGCATCGTGTTTCGTCTCGCGCGGCCCGCTGGCCACTGGGGGAAGAAAGGGCTCAAACCGAAGGCGCCAGCCAGGCCGCTACGAAAGCCGGACCTCGACAAGTGCGCCAGGGCCACCCTGGACGCGCTCACGGGATACGTCTGGGATGACGACGCGCGCGTGGTCGAACTCGGCGTTGTGAAAGTCTACGCGCAGCCTGGACGCGAAGGGGCAAGGATCACCATCGAGGCGGTGGATGCGTGACCGACGCGACATAGCGCGCGAGATTGCGGTGCTCGAGAGCTATCTCCTGTCGTGCGTGCGTCGCCGCGACTGGCACGGCGTCAGCGATGCGGCGAATGACCTGCGCGTGATCGAGGCCATCCGCGAGGCACGACGATGAGCGCATCGACGTTCGAGATCGATCCGGTCTTCGGCTGCCATCTCTGGACCGGCAGGCTCGGCAGTAACGGTCGCCCGATCGTCTGGCGCGGTCGCGCGCCGATCTCCGCGCACAAGCTCGCGTACGAGGAGCTGCACGGCGCGGTCGATCCAGACAAGGTGCTCGACCACGTGTGTCGCCGCGTGCTGTGCGTGAATCCAGCGCATCTCGAGGTCGTGAGCAAGAGCGAGAACGAGAGACGCAAGAGCTGGCGCTATCGTGCGGCACGCCAGCGCTGCGCACGTGGACATGACCTGTCGAGAACGAGAATGGTCACGCCCGAGATGGGCGTGCTGTGTCGCGAATGCGCGAGGGAAGCATGACCCGGCAAGGTCCATGCCATACCCGCCGGGGGTACACCCCGATCGGGCTCACAGGCCGACTCGCTGGCAGTCCAGAGACAGTTTTGACTGAAATCCTGGAAAATCAATGAGCAAGAAGACATACCTGGAGAAAACCGCTCCGAAATCCTTCGATTTCGACGCGAGCCTGCGCGCTGCTGCCGCGAAACTCATGGCGCTCATGGAGTTCGCGAGCGATGCGACGGACGTGTCGAAACTCGCGGCGGCCCTGGCGTCGATCGAGGCACGGGTGACGAACCGCGGGCGCGCACACCGCCGCCAGCTTGACGAGTACGCCGTCGACGACATCGTGGCCAATCTGCTGACGCGGTCCGAGCGCGACCGGCAGGCCGTCGTGCGAGCACTGACCGGCGGCGGAAAGGACGAGCCGCTGCTATGAGCCAGTGGGCAATCGCCGAGTACCTCTGCCCCGTGCACGGCCGCTTCGAGGCACTGGTCGAGCGTCCGGTGCCGGACGAGCAGCCGTGTCCCTGCGGTGCGTCGTCGCCCTGGACGATCAGTGCGCCGAAGACGACGAAGGACTCTCGCCCCTGCTACGCCGAAGTCCGCGGCGGCGACACCGAGCGGCGTCCCGGGATGCTCGACACCAGGCCACTGGCCGAAGGCATGTCGCCCAAGGAGTGGCGCAAGAAACAGCGCGGCGTCACTGAGGAGCGGCGACATCAGCAGATGCTGAAGCGTGGGCTCAAGCAGAAGAGGATCCAGGTCGGATGATCGCCGTCCGCCCCATCGTCGAGGCCGATCGCCCATTCGTCATCTCGGGCTGGAGCGCGAGCTACCGCGACTCACGCGACCTCAGCTTCATCTCGATGGTCGACTACGCGACCATCATGCACAGTCAGATCGAGCGCCTGCTCGCGAACCCGCGCTTCGAGACGCTCGTCCTGTGGTCGTCCGACGTGCGCGCGGGGTTCATCTGCTTCGAGCGCCCGGACTACGTCGTCTACGTCTACGTGGCTGGTCCATACCGAAGCCGCGGGTTCGCGCATCACCTGCTCGACGCCGCGGGCATCGATCCGACATCCCGATTCGAGTACGCCGGCCGCACGCGCGCGAGCTGGATGCTCGTGGCCTCCGGGAAGCTCCCGGCGGCGAAGTACAACCCGTACAGAGCGCGCTTCGAGCGCAAGGAGCAACGATGACATTCCAGACAGGCGACGTCGTGAAATTGCGTTGCGGTTCGCCGCCGATGACCGTACACGATCAGGTCGAAGACAGTGTGAAGGTTGTCTGGTTCTCGCAGTTCGCGGATGGAAGCTATGCGACCAGCGGTCCACTCTTCGCCACGTTCCCGTCCGATACGCTGACTAAGGTGTCCGAATGAGCAACGAGCAACCGCAAGAGAAGCGCGCGCCGGAGATCCCGGTGCGCCATTTGTATTTCGTCGAGAATCTGGACCTCCAAGGTGCCTCGCAGATCAGCAATCTGCGCTGCTACCCCGACCCGGCGAGGCAGCCCAACTACTGGACTGCCGACTTCCTCCCCGCGTGGCGGATGTTCCGGATCACGTGGCATCGTCCTGGCACCGAGCCCGAGATCCGCTACATGCCGGTCGAGTTCGTGCGCACGTGGTCCAAGTTCGACGAGAAGGCGATCGCCGAGCTCACGAAGGCGCGCGAGGGGAACTGGCGCTAGTACTCATAGCCCATCTCCCCAACGTCGTACATGGCATCAGCGTCGCGGTAGTCCGGCTCTGGTTCGACGGGTTCCATGTCCTCGTCGCGCGGCCGGATCGCACGGCTGGCGGTTGCCACTGGCGGTGACGACGGCCCCGCCGCCGGCAAGAGCGGCGCGAGCGCATCGCGGAGGTAGATCATCGCGTCGCACGCGTGGTTGTTCTGGCTCTTGTTTTCCATGCGCTTGCCGTACTGGTCGACCACCCACTGCAAGGCGATCAGCTCTTCCGCGAGGTGCGAGCCCTTCATGATCTTGATGCGGCCCTCGTAGAACGTCGAGTTGGCGAGCTCGATGCTCGACTCCTTCTGGTGGTAGGGCTTGTCGGCCGCGGCGATCGTGATCCCGTAGACCTCGGCGAGCTCCTTGAGTAGCGATCCGCCGCCGCGCGCGAAGTCGCCGACCATGACCACCGGCCAGCCGATGCGGCCGATCACGCCAGCGCATTTCTCCAGGTTCAGCTTCTCGCCGACCAGGATCTCGGCGAGCTTCCGCGCGTAGATGCGCGGCGTGTAGATCTCATAGACGTGATAGAGCGTGCGGCTGGTGTCGCTCGGCGAGAACGCGAACACCTCGAGCGCGAACGCGTCCTTCCAGCCGATGTCGACGCCGATCCCGTAGTCCCAATCGCGGAACTCCGGCGGCAGCACGGCGAAGCCGAACGAGTCGCGTTTCGGCGACCACTCATTGAACTCGTTGCCCTCATCGTCGTGCGGGCGGTACTGATACACGCTCGCGGTGTCGTCGGGCACCCAGACACCCATGTACTCGCGGAGCCAGTACGGGTTCGAGTCGCTCCACCCGTGGCGGCGCTTCTCGAGGAGCTGCGCGGCGTAAATTTCCGCCATGGCTGCAATGCCCGCGTCGACGCCGTCCTTGATGTTCCACGCGTGCGAGCTCCATCCCTCCCAGCCGGCGTACTCGGGCAGCTCGCGATCGTTCCACGGACGATGCCGCGGCTTCTCAGTCGCCGAGTCGACGCCGGCCATCGCCGGCGACGTCGCCTCGAAGAACATGCCGTCGAGCTGTTTGCCTGGGGTGCCGAGCAAGGCGAGCGTGCCGATCATGCGCGGCCCGAGGACCTCGATGAGGAGCTCCTGCAGGATGCCGATCTTGATGCTCGCCGTCTCGTCGACGCCGACCTCGTGGTACGTGATGCCGCGGAGCCGGTTGATGTCATCCTTGCCATCGGCACCGAACAGCTGCAGCCGCGATCCGTTCGGCAACGTGCACACGAGCTTGGCCTCGTGAAACATGACGCCACTCAGGCGCAGGCTGTCGACGATGATCCGCTTGAGCTCGTTCCACGCCAGGCGCTCGGCCGACTCGCGCGTCGACGCGATATAGAGGCAGTTCGCGCGCACGCGGTGCATCATCGCGCGCACCATCCGCATGAGCTGGGCGGCACTCTTGCCCGCGCCACGGCCGGTCACCAGCGAGATGCGGCGGCCCTCGTCGAAGACATACCCGCGCTGGGCGAGGAAGCACGTGCGGCGGATGCGGTTATCCGCGAGCTCGAGCTGCTCGGCCGTGTAGGGCCGGGGCTCGACGTGCTTCTTGACGTTCATGCGGTCATCGGCGCGAACGCGCCCGGGGCGAACGTGGTCGCGCTCGCCTGCGCGGGCCCGTTCGCGTTGGGCATGCCGGGCGGCGCTGGCGCCACTGGGCCGCCGGGCGGACCCATTCCAGGTGGTCCCATGCCCGGGGGCGGAGCGGGCGGATTGAGCTCGTTCGAGGCCAGCGCGATCCAGTCGGCGAGCGCTTCCAGGATGTCTTCGGGAACATCGGGCACGACCTTGATTCGGTTGTACTCGCGCTGCAGCATGACGCACCCGAGCTGCAGGTTGTCGAACGGCTCGGGCATGATGTTGCGCTCGCCCCGCTCGACGCGCTCGATCACGTTCTCGATCGACTCCATCGTCGCGTTGTAGAGCGACATGATGCGCTCGATGTCGGGGTGATCCGCGAGCTCGCGGGCCTCGTCAAGCGTGATGACGCCAGCCTGGGCGAGCTCGACCACGCGCTGCTGTCGGCCAGCCGGCGAGTCGGCGAGCGTCGATGCGGCCATCATCTCGATCTTGAGGTCGTCCATGTCGACCTCCGACCATTTGATCCGCTCGTTGCCGTACTTGCTGACCTTGATGATGTCGGGCGCCTTCGTCCCACCGAGGTCGCGGCAGCAGTCGAGGATGAGCCACAGGGTGTCGAGCCAGAACCGCTCGAACGCCTTCTCCTGTGGCGAGAACGGTTGCGTGTTCGTCGTGCGGACCTCGCGCACGCCCACGCCCGACTCGATGCCCGCGGGGACGCCACCGCCTGCCATCTGGCGATTGACGAGCGCCTCCTCGGAGGCGTCCTGCTTGATCTGGATCCGCGAGTTGTAGGTCTCCTGCCCGACCGCCTGGTGGTCGACCGTGATCGGTGGTTGAGCGCCGCGGAAGGGAACCAGGGTGCCGATCTGGTTCACGGTCTTCACCGCGAGAGCAGCGTCAATTTGGGGGATGTACGTGACCGGGTCGGCCTTCAGGTCTAGCGAGCGGTTGATCTGGTAGTTGCGGCGGTTCAGGAGGTTCTGATGCGGCAGGATGCGCTCGGCGAGCGAGATGCCGTAGAACCCCCAGCAGGGGTCATTCCAGACCATCTTTGCGAACGGGTAGTGCGGCTTGTGGTACTCCTCATCGAGCAGGTCGCCGCCGTCGATGCAGAGCGTGTGGCGACCGGGGACGTAGCGCGGATGGCCCTTGGGGCCGATCGGCAGCCGCCACGATTCGATCACGATGACCTCGGTGTTGCGCATGGGGCGGTACCCCGCCCAGAGCTTCCAGTTGCCGCTCGACTGCGCCTTCTCGATCTGCTCGGCGTAGTCGGGAAACTGCGCCTGCATCTCTTCGCGGTCGAAGAAGTCGCGGTAGTGCAGATGCTTCGGATGCCCGTCGCGGCATTCGAGTTCGTCGACCACGACGTTGTCGATCGGCACGGGCGTCACGCGGATCTGATCGAACTCGTCGATCCAGACCTTGTTCAGACCCGTGCCCTTCAGGCTTGCCCCGTGCTTGAAACCGCGGCGGCACTTCGGCCCCACGTCGAATAGCCTCGACAGGCCATCGAGGTACCTCTCGAGTCGCTTGGCCGTCCGCTGGTGCGACCAGTCGGCGCCGTCGGTCTCGATGCGGCAGCGGATGTCGCTATCGGCGACGTTCGCGGCAACGATGTCGACGTTGCGCGCGATCAGGTTCTCGGTGACTACCGCCTTCACGCGGCCGACGCGATTGACGAGGTTCACGCTCGCCGAGACGCGCTGGGTCCGCGGGTTGGTGTCATAGGTCGCTTCGAGCTTGCAGAACTTGTCGAACAGCTCGGCCTGAAAGTTCTCGACGGCGCGGACGTACGGCAACACGTTCAGGTGGACGTCGCCCTTCTTCGCGCGCCACCAGCTGCGCGTCCCGGTGAGCCCCAGCCCGAGGTCCTCGCGCATCAGAAGCCCTCGAGGTCGGTCGGGAACTTCTCGATCGCGAAGCCGGGGACGATGCCATCGGGGTAGCTCGCCGGGTCGTGGAGCGCGTCGAGCGTGGGTTCGATCGGCACCTCGGCGCGCTCGAGCGGCAGGTGATCGGCGACTTGCGGCCCGAGCGGCGCGAAGGTGGCCGCGTTGCCGCCCACCGACACCGACAAGATCCCGGCGGCTCGCAGCGCCGGAGCTCTCGCCTGGATGACGTCGAGCCACTCTTCGTCAATCACGCTGCCATCGTAGTGTCAACCGTGGCGTTGACACAATCGCATATGGTCACGTATCGTCATTCGCAATGGCGGACGTCCCGATCGGCGCGGTACCCAAGCCCGAGGTCACGGTCGCGCCCGCGAAGGCGCCAGTATCCGCGCGCGCGGCGAAGCTCGCCGCGCTCAATGCGGGGCTCCGGAAGCTGAATGTTCAGGGCGAGACGCCGGGCCCGGCCACGGAGGCGCCCCCGCCTGCACCTCCAGCCGACGCGCCGACCGAGCCAGCGCCCGTGGAGCCGAAGAACGAACCCCCGCCGCTACCTTCGCCGCCGGACGAGAAACTACCGGAGGCGCCGAAGGAACCGCCCAAGGGCGACGACGCGCCGGCCGACGACAAGACAGCGCGGGGGCTGGCGCAGATCGATCGCGCGACCAAGCGCTTCCGCGAAGAGCAAAAGCAGGCAAAGGCCGAGTTCGAGCGCCGCGAAGCCGAGCTCGCGAGGCGCGAGGCGGCGATCGCCGAGCGGTCATCGAGCGACGACTCCCTGCGCGAGCTCGCCCGGCGCGACCCGGCGGCGCTGCTCGAGCGTCTGGGCGTCGCCAGCGAAGACGACTGGGATGCAGTGGGCCGCCAGGCCTACCTGCGCACGAAGGCCGGCAAGGCCGATCCTAAGGCGAAGCCGTCAGTCGACGCGCTCCAAAGTCAGCGCGCACAGAGCTCCGAGGTCGCCGAGCTCCGCCAGCAGGTCAGCGAGCTGACGAACTACCTGAAGCAGCAGCAGCAGCAGCAGCAGGCGCAAGCGTTCGTGTCGAGCTGGCAGGACAGCGCCGTGAAGGCGATCCCCGCCGACAAGCCGACGCTCATCGCCAAGCTGCACGCGAAGTCGCCCGACAAGGCGCGCGCGGCGCTGCTCGAGATCGGCCAGCGGCTCGAGCGCGAGAACGACAACGAGACGCCAACCCACGCCGACGTGATCGCCGAGTATGAGCGTGTGCGGCGCGCCGAGCTCGAAGAGGCTGGCGTCGACGTCGACGCGCTCCTCAGACCCACGACGATCAAGGCGCCGGTTGCGGCGGCGCCCGCACGGACGCTCGACCCCACCGCGGTCACGGGCACGCGCCCCGTCAACGGACACCAGACCAAAACGGACAGGATCGCGCAGGTCTCTGCGGGTCTTCGACGCGAAGGTCTCATCTAACGAACCCCGACAAAGAATCGCCGAGACACCGACGGCTCAACTGAAGAGCAACCCCAGTCGCGCGAATGCTCGCGCGGAGGGCCGTCATGTCTGCCAACGGCACAATTCCAACTCTCGCGTACCTGTTCAAGCACATGTACGACACGGGCGTCGCCGATGAAGCGCTACGCCTCCACCCGACCATCGAGGGCATTCCCAAGATGGCAGACTTCGGCGGCGACCAGATCAACTACGCCGTCAAGATCAACAACGCGCAGAACATCACCTCGGGCGCGCTGAGCAAGGCGCAAGCCGTCGGGACCGCCTCCAAGGGCGTGCAGTTCCAGATGGTGCGCAAGATCAAGCGCGGCACGATCACTCTCGACGTCGAGGCGCTCGAAGCCGCGAAGCTACAGCCCGAGGGCGCGTTCGCGACGCTCGTGGTCAATGAGGTCGACGGGTTCGTGAACGAGTTCATGGATCGGATGGGCTTCGACATCTTCCGCGACGGCTACGGCGTGCGCGGCCAGGTGTCATCGATCTCGACGAACACGATCACGCTCGTCACCGCCGACGATGCACGCAACTTCAAGGTCGGGATGCCCGTCGCGGCCTATACGGGATCCGACGGTGCAACTGGCCAGCGGACCGGCACGTCGCCGGTGACGAACATCGACGAGGACGCCGGCACGATCACGTTAAGCAACGTCTCGTCGATCGCGTCGCTGTCGGCGAACGACTTTCTCTACGCCGATCCGGAGACCACCGGGAACCTCGAGGGCATGGAGATGTGCACGCCGCTGACGGCGCCGGGCGTCGGGACCGACAGCTTCAGAAGTGTCGACCGGTCGCAAAACGCGTCGCTCCTCGCGGGCTCGCGCATCAACGACACCTCGACGATGATCGAGGAGAACGCTGGCAAGATCGCGGTCAAGATCCGCCAGAACGGCGGCCGCGCGGACACGCTGGTTCTGAACCCACAGCGCTACTGGGAGATGGTCCGTCGCCTCGGCGCCAAGATCATGTACTCGGGCGGTGGCGGGTCAGCCGACTACGGCTTCGAGAAGGTGCTCATCAACTCGCCCGCGGGCGTGCTCGGCGTCGTCTCGGATCCGGACTGCCCGACGAACCGCGGACGCGTGTTCCTGAACTCATCGCACCGCATTCGCACGCTCAAGGAGTTCGTTCATATCGCGAACGAGGACGGGCTCTACAACCTGCGCGTCTACAACGACGACTCGATCGAGACGCGGGTCCGATCGATGGGCAACTACCAGCAGCCGGAACCCCGCAACCACGGCGTGTTCGCCATCTGAAGGGAGACAGCCATGACTGACCAAGTCATCATTCAGGGCGAAACACGAAAGGGCTCATCGACACAAGGCCCGGTCGTCTACGCCGACGGGCTCGCGCGCAACGTGCGGCTCGCCTCGACGGGCGAGCAGATCATCGCGACCTTGTTCGGGGCGAAGGAGTGGACCGCGGCCGACGAGGGCTCGTTCTACACGGCGGTCAATCCGACGGCGGGAACGGGCATCGTCGATACCGCAGCGCTGACGGGGTTTGTCACGACGACGCCCACGATGGTCGTCGTCAACAACAACGCCGTTGGCGGCAAGTCCATCTACCTGAACCATCTGCGGCTCAACGTGACCGCGGCCGGATCGTCAGGGACGAACTGGGCCTGGGCGATGTACGTCGACACGGGGAACCGCTACTCGAGCGGCGGCTCGCAGATCACGCCAGTCAACGTGAACCTGAACTATGCGAGCGCGACCGGCGCGCTCGTCTACTTCGGGGCGATCACCGCGACGGCCGCGAACGCGCAGCGCAAGATCGCCGCGTCTCCGGGCCGCACGGTCATCAAGGTGGCCGGCGACGAGTACGTGTTCCGGTTCGGCGAGACCTCGCCGATGGTGCCGGGGATGGTCATGGAGGGCACGGCGCAGCTCACGCGGCCGTTCAACTGCCCGCCGGCCGTCATCCCGCCGCAGTGCTCGTTCTGCTTCTACGAGTGGGCCGGGTCGCAATCGGGCGCCGCGGGCTTCGAGTTCTTCCTCTCCTACGTGGAGCGCTGAACCATGTCATTCGAGGCAGAACTAGTCCGCGTTCCCGAGCCCGACGTCGTCGGGCGACCGATCAAATGGGTCGGCGGGACGAACGCCATCACGAAAGTGTGGGGGCGCGGCGCGACGACCACGTACATCTCGACGGGCGTGGTCGACATCAAGTGGGCGGACAACCCCGGGACGTTCATGGGGCTCTTCGGTCACGCGTTCGAGGCGACGGTGCAGTCGGGCGTGAAGGGATGGACCGCGGTCGCGGGCGTGTTCAGCACGACCACGAACACGCTGCGCATCAACCTCACGGACAACACCGATACGCTCGCGAATCTCGCCGCGCTGCAGTGGGTGTCGCTCTTGCCGCTGTTCAAGATGAACGGCGGGTGATCCATGGCTCGCCTCTACGCCATGGCCGACCTTCGAAAGCGCGTGCAGCGGCGCGCTGACAAGGAAGGCGATCCGCAGGTCAAGAATCCCGAGTGGAATGCTTTGATCAGCGAGGCGTACGGCGAGCTCTACAACATCGCGTCCGAGACCGGGATGGAACACTTCGAGACGGCGGCGCAGTTGACGACGACGGGCGTGAACTACGTCTCGACGCCGTCGGATCTTCAGTCGCTCGTCCTGATCGCGTACGTCGTCGATGCGACGACGAATCGCTACGTCGCGCTCCGCGAGCTCATGGCGCAAGAGCGGACCATGATGTCCGGTCTGAACCTGACCGCGGGCTCGCGCGCGCGTGGCTACGCGCTGGTTGCCGATAAGATCTATCTCTACCCGACGCCGCCGTCGGGCCAGGTCTACGAGGTCCGCTATGTGCCGCAGGCACCTGATCTCGACGCGTACACGGACAACCAAACCGTCGACGTGATCTCGCCGAACGGCCTGGCGTTCCTGATCTGGAATGCCGCGATCATGGCGATGTCCAAGTCCGAGGCGGACGTCACGCTCGCGGTGCAGCGGACGAACGAGGCGCGCGAGCGCTTCATGAACGACTGCATCCAGCGCTCGCTGAACACGCCGCGGCGCCGCATTCTCGACGTCGAGTCGCAGGGCGGCTACGGCGAGGATTGGTGGGGCTTCGGACCGTGGGGCGATTGATGCGTCGCCCGATGGAGCCCCACCTTGCCGACCAGGAGACGGAGCGCGTTCGCCGCGATCTGACGCAGCGGATCCGTGACCTGCAAGATGCCGTCGGCAATGGCGTGGCCGAGTTCACCGCCACCGCCCCGGGCATCGTGCCAGCGAGCGGCGGCGATCCCACGAAGTTCATCGCGGCCGACCAGACCTGGAAGGTTCCGGCGGGCACGGGCGAAGGACCCGGGGGCACGGGCATCGTTCGCGTGAGCAGCAGCGCCTATGACACGTCCGGGCCGCTCACCGGAGATGTGACGACGAGCGGCGATGGACTTGCGACATCGTTTCGCAGCTTCTCGGCGACCAGCGTGCTCGCGCGCGCCTCGGGCTTGAGCGGCATCCCGACGGACCTCGCAGCGGGGGCTGATGGCGAGCTCCTCATGCGGCTCGCGGGCGCGCTCGTGTGGGCGATCCCGGACCTCGGCCTCTTCGGCGATGGCAGCGACGGAGCTGTCCATCTGACCGCAGGAACGACGACGCTCACACGGGACCAGTTTTACGACACGCTGACGATGGACGACGGCGCCATCATCGTCACGAATGGGTATCGCATCTGCATCAAGACAGCGCTCGTGGGTCCGTCGACGAACACGAGCGGCGGCGCGATCATCCGCAACAACGGCGCTGATGGCACCAACGCCAGCGGCATCACCCCGGGCGTCGGCGCCACGGCCGTCAACATCAACACCGGGACCATCTGCCCGGGGTCAAACACGACCGCCGGGAATGGCGGCTCACAGGGCAGCAACGGCTCGGCTGGGGGCGTATGGGGCACGTCGGCGCGCTGGCCGAACAACTTCGCGCCCGGTGCTGGCGGTGCTGGCGGTAATGGCTCCAGCGGTCTGACTGGCGGCGCAGCGGGCGGCGCGACCGCCGGCACAGCACAGCAGGGAACGAATCGGGCGCTTCGGAACGCACTCGATGGCGTGATCTCGATCGGCAACGGCGCGGCGCCGATCGCGGTAGCTGGCGGCGGCAATGCCGGCGGCGGTGCAGGTAGCGCCGCTGCCGCGGGGGCAGCTGGCGGGGGCGGTGGTTCAGGTGCGGGCTACGTGTCGCTGGCCGCGAAGACGATCACGAACCCGTCGAACGTCACCCTCCAGGCCAACGGTGGCAAGGGAGGCAACGGCGTCACCGCGACCGGCTCGAGCGGTGGCGGCGGGGGCGGCGGGGGCGGCTTCACGTTCTGCGTCGTCTCGTACGGCTCGCTCCCGGCGATGTCGGTGACCGGCGGCGCCGGGGGCACGGGCGGCTCGGGCGCGCAAAACGGCGTCAACGGTGGCGACGGCCAGAAGTGGGGTTATGTTCTGCTCGGGTGAGGTGTCGCCATGGGGCTGAACGGCCTCGAATGGCAGACCGTCCAGATCCCGTTCGGGTATGGCCTGAACCAGAAGGGCGACAAGCGCGCGCAGGCGGCGCCGCAACTCGAGGTCTTGCTCGATGCGCAGTTCGACGAGCTCGGCGCGCTCGAGACGCGCAGGCCGCTCACGGCGATGAGCACGAGCATCCTCGGCGGCGGGTCGCTCGCGAACTACCGCGCGCTCGCGGTGAACGGCGATGAACTGCTGCTGTTCACGGACGTGGCGATGTACAGCTGGGACGCTCGCGATTCGTCGTGGGTGCTCAAGGATACGCATCTTGCGGTGGTCTCCGACGAGAAGTCCGTGTTCAACGAGAGCGGCGATCAGTACGGGTTTGATCGCGCCGAGCTGAACAACACGATCCTATACTCGTGGCAGCTCACCGGCGGTCGCGCGTATGTCGCCGCGGTGGACGCGACCACCGGCACGACCATCGCGGCGCCGACGCCAATCAACGGGGGTGCGGACAGCAGCAAGCTGCGCCTCGTTCCGTTGCAGACGAAGATCCTGGCTTTCTACGAGGACAACAACGGCGATTTGGCCGTGAAGGCGATCGACCCGGCGAACGTCGCATCGAGCATCCTGGTAGGCGGCACGGCGCTCACCTCAGGCAACTTCGGCGGCACAGCCTACGACGTCGCGCCCAAGCCGAATGGAGACGAGTGCATCGTCGCGGTCGGGCTATCTCCGACCACGAGCTACGAGGTCTTCAAGGTCACCGCTGGGCTCACGGTCACGAGCTCGACGAAGGCGCGCACTTGCGACGGCCCTGTCGCGGTCGCGATCGATCCGACCGCATCCGTCATTCAGATCGCCCGTGGCAACAGCACGAACATCCAGGGCGATCGGCTGACGTACAGCTCGCTCGCGGATGCGGCCACGGGCCAGGCGATCGGGACGTGCGCGAACGGCCCGGTCGACAACATCACCGCGGCGTTTCGGTCGGTCCAGAACAGCGGCCACTACCGCTGCTACGTGTTCTGGACGTTCGGGGCGGACGTGCCGGAGTGGTACTCGAAATCGAACTGGGTCGATGACAGCGGATCGCTGGGAACGCAGGGCGTGTTCATCCGAGATCTGGGCATTGCCGCACGCGCGTTCTCGTACAACGGAAGCGTCTATCTCTGGGGCGTGTTCGCGGAAGCATCGACGATTGATCCAAATGGCGATCGACACGTCGACCAGAACATCTACCTGCTCTATCGCGACGACGGCTATCTCGTGGCGCATGCAGCGGACGGGTTCTCGGCCGGATACACGAGCTCGCCGCTCGCGGGCGTGCAGCTCGTCTCGGGCTCGACGGGCTTCGCGTGGTGTGGCGGATTCCGACGCATCATCCCGGTGGGCGCCAACGCGAGCACCGCCTATGCGGAACGCGCGCCGCGCGAGGTGACGTTTGGCTTCGACGACGACCGCGCTCGCCGCGCAGCGCGACTCGGCGACACTCTCTACATCACGGGCAGCCCGGTCGTGCAGTACGACGGCGCGGGGCTGTACGAGGTCGGGTTCCTGATCTGGCCGTGGGGCATCGCCACCCTACCCGCGGTCACCGGCAATCTCGCCAACGGACAGTACACCTACAAGGCGACGTGGCGGTGGAACAACGCGCGCGGCGAGCTCGACCGCTCCAGTAATGCGACGTCATCGCAGGTGACCATCTCATCGGGGCCGCAGGGAGTCACGATCGACGACATCAACCTGTTCACGACGCGCAAGCCAGCGGTGACGTACGAGCTCTGGCGGACCACGGTCGACCCCGTGCCCAGCGCGCCGTTCTATTTGGTCACGAGTTCCGATCCGACCGCGACCGATCCGAACGGATGGCACGCGAACAACACGGGCGTCCTCAGCGTGCAGGTGACCGATGCGTTCGCGGATTCCGTCGCTTCGACGAAGGCAAACAATCCCGAGAACGATGGCGTGCTGGCGCCATGGGCACCGGAGCCAAGCTCGATCATCTTCGTCGCGGGGGCCCGCATCTTTCTCGCGGGGATCGCCGGCTCGCCGAACACCATCTGGTACTCTAAGCAACGCGGCGATGGCGAGGTCGTGGCGTTCAACGGCCAGCTCGCCTTTGACGTCCCGCCGACCGGAGGCGCGATCACGGCGATCGCATTCCTCAACGAGACGCTCGTCGTGTTCCGCGAGTCGGCCATCTACGCCGTGTCGGGCGACGGTCAGGACAACGACGGTCAGGGTAACAACTTCAACACGCCGACGATTATCTCGCTGGACGTCGGCGCGCGCGATTCCCAGTCCATCGGTGTCACCTCCCAGGGGATCCTGTTCAAGTCGGCCAAGGGCTGGCATCGCCTCGATCGCGGCTGGAACGTCCAGTACATCGGCGCGCAGGTATTCGACTACGACGACGAGACGATCGTCGCCACCACGGTCATGCCGGGGACGCACGAGGTGCGGTTCCTGTCGAGCGCGCGCATGCTCGTCTGGGACGACGTCGCCGACCAGTGGGGCGAGCGCACGATCGGCGGCGGCCTCGATGCTTGCGTCTGGAACGGCTCCTACGTCTGTCTGACGAACGCCGGGCCGCTCATCGAGCAGGCCGACTACTCCAGTGTGAACTACGGGATGTCGATCGAGACACCGTGGATCAAGATGGCCGACCTACAGGGCGCGGGTCGCGTTCGGTGGGCCGAGATCCTCGGTGAGTTCGAGTCGTCTTGCGTGGTTCACATTCAAAGCGCTTACGACTACGAGACCGACAAGAACGGTGCGTGGCTCTGGCGCGACGATTCCTACTGGACGCCGAACGTCACGACGCCCGGCGGGAAGCTGCAGTTCCGCCACGGCCTCAGCTTCCAGCAGTGCGAGGCGATCAAGTTCGCGATCAAGGTGATCGGTGCGGCGTCCGCGAGCTTCCAGTCGCTGGCGATCGGCGGCGGGATCACGCTCACCGCGTCCGATCCCGGCCAGCTGGCGTTCTATGCCACCGCGATCGGGGACCAGACGTCCGGCTGCTACGTCGAGCAGTTCGGCAACGTCGTCGAGATCCACTACACGCCGGGCTCGACCAAATCGAGCGACGTCGCGACCGCGTTCGGCTACGCGATCACGCACGAGGTCTCGATCACCGCCAACACGACGCCGAACTACGTCTGGCAAACCGGCGACGCGTACGCGCATACTCCGTTCGCGGGCGCGACCGATACCGCGGCGAGCGGCGGCGCCGGCATCAAGCTGACAGGGCTCGGACTCGAGGTCGGCGTGAAACGCGGGCTCAACCGCCGCCTCGCGGCCGAGCAGAAAGGATGACGCGATGAATGATCCACTCGCATCACAACGCGCACAGCTGTCCGGCACTGTTGCGCCGAACGCCCTGCATTTCGGCGAGGGCGCCGGTGGTCAGTACTGGCTAAACCAGCAGGGGATCAACAACACGCTCGGGCAGCTGCAGGCGCTCGCGAACGGACAGAACAGCGTCAGCGCGCTGCAGCTTCGCCAAGGGCTGCAGCAGCAACTCGCCGGGCAGCAGTCGATGGCCGCGGGCGCGTCGCCGCAAAACCAGCTCATGGCCGCGCGCAACGCGGCCTCGAACATGATGAACCTTGGCTCCGGACTCGCGGGCCAGCAGGCACTCGCCGGGCTCCAAGAGCGTAACGCGGCCTGGGGGCAGATGGCGGGGCTCCAGCAGGCGCAGGCGCAGATGAACCTCCAGGGCGCGCTCGGCGGATACAACGCGGCGACCGGGGCATACGGCGCGGCCATGCAGAACCCGCCGCAGACGTGGCAGCAGCAATACCTCCCGCTGATCGGATCGGGGCTGAGCGCCGGGGGGTCGACCATCCAGGGCCTCGGCGCGGCAGGAGTCCTCTCCGACGAGCGCGCAAAGAAGAACGTCAAGCCGGGCGATGCCGACGCGAAGAAGGCACTCGGCAGGCTCAACGCGGTCTCCTACGACTACAAGGACGATCGGAACGGCAAGGGCAAGCAGTTCGGGATCATGGCGCAGGACCTCGAGAAGGCGGGGCTTGGCCATGCCGTGATCGACACGTCGGGCGGCAAGCTCGTGCACGCCGGCAAGGCAGCAGCGGCCGCGCTGGGGCTCGCAGCTTCCATGCACAGGCGCCTGAATGCGCTGGAGGCCCGGAAGTAATGGCTGACGGCGACGCGCCAGCGCTGACGCCCGAGGAGGAGTCGCAGATCCAGATCGACCAGCCGCCGCCGGTCGCGGATCCGACGCTCATCCCGGGCACGGAGATTCCGACTGCGCTCGCGGGATATCCGCCGCCGGGCTGGGATCCGAATGCGCTGATGCCGCCGCAGGGCGACGACGGGTACCAGCAGTACGCCGCGCAGAACTGGGCGCCGCCACCCCCGGTCGCGCCTCCGATGCCATCGCCAGAGCAGCACGCGCTCGCTGGCATCGCACAGCCGGTCAAGACCGAACAGCCGGCCGCGCAGGTGCTGACGCCAGAGCAGCAAGCGAGCGTCGCGCCCACGGTGCAGCAGCTGCCCGCGGCGCAAGACATGGCGCAGTACGGCGCCGCGAAGACACCCGAGGAGCGCATCGCTGCGCTCCGCTCGATGTCGCCCGACCAGCGCGCGGCGCTCGTGGCGACGATGGATCCGCTCACGTATGGCGGCTACCTGGCCATGCGGCAGTCCGACGCTGCCGGGGACATCAGAAAAGAGAACGAGACTGCAGCGGCGGAAGAACTGAGGCGGCGCGAGCAACTCGTCGCGCAGACCGACCAGCGCATGAAGGCGATCGACGACGACGCCGCGCGAATCGCGAACACCAAGATCGACCGGGGGCGCCTCGGGAAGAGGATGACCACGGGGCAGAAGGTCGGCTTCACGATCGCGTCGATCATGGGGGCACTCGGCGGAGCGCTCAGTCGGACAGGGCGCAACACGGTCATCGATCAGTTCAATCGCGACGTCGAAGACGACGTCGAAGATCAGAAGTCGGATCTCGCGAATCAGCGAGAGGCGAATTCGGCGAAACGGAACCTCATCCTCGAGGAATATGCGCGCCACGGCGATCTCTTGCGCGCGCAAGAGGCAGTCCGCCAGGCGCACTACGTCGGGGCGCTCAACGACCTGAATGCCGAGCTCGTGAAGCGCGACCCGCAGGGCTCGCAGGCGGTCGCGATTCGCCAGGGCATCGGCAACGTGCAGGCGCAGATCGTCGCGAACCAGCAGATGGCACGGAAGCAGGCCCTCGAGGAGGGCGCACAGCAGCTCAAGGGGCTGGAGACCATCTCGACGATCAAAAAGAACGAGGCCGAGACCGCGAAGATCGAGGGCAAGCTTGGCGGCGGCGCATCGCCGACCGCACCGGTGATGCCGGTCAGCTACTACCAGGGACTCGGCCTCACGCCGCCGCCCGAGGATATGTCGGTCGACGCCTATCAGAAGTGGCTGGCCATGAAGAAAGCGGGCGGCGAGGCGACCGATGCGGCATCGAAGGCCGAGGCGACGCAGAACGCGCAGACCGTGCAGAACCCTGTCACTGGCGAATCCATCCCTGGCGACAAGGGGAAACCGGCGCAGCTGCCAGCCGAGGAGGCAGGGAAGCTCAACGACGTGCTCGCATCGTCGCAGTCCGCGATCGACGCGCTGTCGGACGTGCGCCGCGCGCTCGCGGCCGACCCGGGGACGTTCGACCGCAGTACTTGGGCAGGCATCCAGACGCGCATCGCGACCGCGCTGCTCGACGTGGCCGCGCTGTACGGCGAGAAGTACGGCGCGAAGACCGAGCAGGCGCTGAAGGACGTGGTGAACCTCGACTTCGACGGCTACCGCGAGCGCTACGCCGGCAAGGGCAAGGGCGAGGCTTCGATCGACCAGATGATCAAGGCGATCAAGCTCGACACCGGGACCATGCTTAAGACGAAACTCCGCTACCGCGGGGGTTCCGTTCTACTGGATACATCGAAGCCAGAGCCGAGCTCGAAGACCGATGTCGATCGCGCCGCCGAGGCTCTCTCGCTGGTGCTGCCTGAAGGGCGAGCGCCCAACGATCACGGTTCGCCGGAAGAGCAGATAGGA
>OBLV0100000147.1_pt1 | contig 23097 bp, 25 predicted proteins | sample 1520071 | NCBI WGS metagenome assembly OBLV01 (sample SAMEA3888446, study PRJEB22518) | metagenome | reverse complement strand
CCGAGATCTACACTCTTTCCCTACACGACGCTCTTCCGATCTCTCGACGGCAACCGATCGGGCCAGAGGGCATCGGCGAGTTCGTCACGCGTGACCGTCCGGTGGTGTTCGGCCGCCAAGTAGGCGAAGACCAGCTCCGCCCGCCGTCCCGGCAGGCCGTTCGATGCCGCCGACGGGGAGGTGACCGCCAGCCGGCCCAGTAGCGCTATGCGGACCGATACCGCCATGGGCGATTCTCGCACACTCCGGGCCGGGGTCGGCACGCAACGGCGTTTACGTGCCGTTCACACAGATGTTTCAAATCGCCGACCATTTTGGCCGCGATTGAGACCGATAAGACGGCGACCTGCTGATTCGCTGTGGCAACTCGGTCAGGGAAACGAAAGGTCCTCGTAGCAATTCCAGGTTGACTCCCGGCATTCTGGATCTCGCTTGCAATCGGGTTGCATTCGCCTTGCGTCCCATTCGTACGTTCGCCGTGATACACGTCCCGGTCATCTACATGGAGGTCGCAGTCTATGTCAACAGCCACGGAGCCACCGCCGACACGGTCGCGGAGCGAACGCTATAAGGCTTGGGTCGAGGACGAGCGCATCGAAGATTATTCACTTCGTTATGCGCCCCAGTCGTTCCGGCGTTGGGGTCCCTACGCCGTCGCCACGACCGCACTCGGCGGAATCGCCTATTTGGCCGATTTTTCCATCGGCGGGTCCATCGCGCTCAGCCACGGCTACACCAACGCGATGCTCGCGATCGGGGCTGCCGCGATCATCATCTTCCTGACGGGTATTCCGATCGCGTATTACTCGGCCCGCTACGGAGTCGATATGGACCTGCTCACTCGGGGATCGGGGTTCGGATATCTGGGCTCGACGTTGACGTCGATCGTCTACGCCAGCTTCTGCTTCATCTTCTTTGCCCTCGAAGGGTCGATCATGGCTCAGGCCCTCAAGCTCGGGCTCCACATCCCCATCGACATCTCCTACCTGCTGGCGTGCGTGATCGTGCTGCCGCTGGTGATCTTCGGCATGAGTGCCCTGTCCAAGATGCAGGTTTGGACCCAGCCCTTCTGGCTGGCCATGATGGTCGCCCCGTTCCTCATCATCTTGATCAACAACCCTCACAGCTATGCCGCCTTCACCCATTGGGGCGGCACCGGCGCCAACAATCACTTCACCGCCATCGGTTTCGGTGCCGGTTCCGGCGTGGCGCTGTCGCTGATCGCCCAGATCGGGGAGCAGGCCGACTACCTACGCTTCATGCCGGCCAAGACTCCTGAGAACTCCACCCGGTGGTGGTGGGCGGTCATCACCGCCGGTCCCGGTTGGATCGTGCTCGGTGCGCTCAAGCAGATCGGCGGTGCGTTCCTGGCGTTCTACGTCGTTTCCCAGGTCGGGGCCACGTTGGCTGATCAACCCGTCCACCAGTACCTGAGCGGCCTCCACGCCGCCTGGGCCGGCGGAGCACTTACCCTGGCGGTCATCTTCGTCCTGCTGTCCCAAGTGAAGATCAATACCACCAATGCGTATTCCGGCTCCCTCTCGTGGTCGAACTTCTTCAGCCGTATTCTCCACCGCCATCCTGGCCGGTTCGTGTGGATCTTCTTCAGCGTCGGCATCTCGCTGCTGCTCATGGAGTTCAACATGTTCAGCTACCTGGGGTCGGTGTTGAATTTCTACTCCAACGTCGCTATTGCCTGGATTGGTGCCATTACGGCGGACCTGGTGATCAACAAGCCACTCGGTTTGTCACCCAAGGGCATCGAGTTCAAGCGCGGCCACCTCTACAACTTCAACCCGGTCGGGTTCGGTTCGATGGTGGTGGCTTCGGCGATTTCCATCGCCGCCTACTTCTCGGCGTTCGGCGCTTATGCAAAGGCATTTTCACCCTTTATCGCCCTGGCTATCGCGATGATCCTGTCACCGATCCTGGCGGTCCTCACCAAGGGCAAGTACTACATCGCCCGGCCGGACACGATGGCCGACCCACTGTGGGACGGCGACAACATGTCCACGGTCAGTCACGTCTGCATCGCCTGTGGCGGGACCTTTGAGCGACCCGATGTCCTCACCTGCCCGGCCTACGGCGGCGATATCTGCTCGCTGTGTTGCAGCGTCGAAAGCCAGTGTCACGACAGTTGCAAGGGAGAGGTGCTCATCGACCTGACCGTGAAAGGGCAGGCGTCGCAACCTCGGGTGTTGGAAACTTCGGTTCCGGCCGCCTGGTTGGCGACCGACGGCGACAAAACGCCGCTCGGAGCGGGATAACGCCAACGCCGTGACCAGCAGGGGCGGCCGGACCGATGGGGTCCGGCCGCCTCGGCCTACTGAGGCCGAAGGCGAACTGACCGCTACCGACTCGGGCCGAAACGGTCGTGGAGAAGGGGAATCTATCTTATTGGATAGAGGTACAACCGATTGGTGAATGTCGCGGACCAGGGAGCCGATAATGGTTGTAGACCTCGAGGTAGGAGCCAACGATGGAACCGACGACCGAATCCAGCGGGTATTGGCCGCCCCAAGACCAGGCTCCCGCGCCTGGCTGGTGGAGGGCCAGCGATGGTCGGTGGTACCCGCCTTCCCAGTCGCCCGGGGAATGGGCACCGCCGGCCCCGCCAGCCTTCCCATACGGCACGGCGGCACCAGGCGGCACGCCGTACTACCCGAGTTCGGGTCCGCCGCCCTCGTGGGCCCCGTTGTGGGCCGAGCCGCAGTCGAGCGGCAACGGGTTCAGCATCACCGCCATCGTCATGGGGGCCATTGCGCTGTTGTTCGTACCCCCGCTGTTCGGGGTCCTCGGTCTCATCTTCGGCGGGGTCGGTCTGCATCGCAAGGAGAAGCTCGCCCCGCTCGGCATGATCATCGCCAGCCTCGGCCTGGTCCTCGGCTTTGTCCTCGGCGCCATCATCGTCGGCGTCTTCCACCGCTAGCGCGGTCTCGGTATCCAAGACACCGGGTCCTCAGTGGTCCACAATTTGGCGATCGCCGGGGGTGCGATGAATAGGTGGGGTGTACACCCCACCTATTCATCGCACCCCCACTCGGGCGACGACGAGCCCGTGGCCGTGCTCGGGGAGCGGTGGTTCACTGCCAGCATCCCCCGGCTGCTGCTGGCAGACGGGACATGGGCATGACCACCTCCGACTGGCTCCACCACCTCGCCCCCGGGCAGCTGTGCTACGTCCAGATCCCGGCGGTGGACCTTTGGCGGTCGGCGGAGTTCTACGAGCTGGTCTTCGGCTGGCACATCGAGCGGCCGTACCCGAGTTTCGAGGCGCCGATGCTGATTGGCCAATGGGTGGACGACCGGCCGCCGGCGCCCGACGCCGGGCCGCTGCTGTGGATCAACGTCGAGCACCTCGACGCCACCTTGGCCATGGTGGCCGCTGAGGGCGGCACCGTCGTCGCTCCGCCCTCGCTGGACGATGGCGTGCGCCTCCTGGCCACCTTCCGCGACCCCGCCGGCAATACCGTCGGCGTGGTCCAGCAGGTCCGGCGCTGACTCAATCGCTCGGCGGGCGAAGCAGCCGCCGCATCGCCGGGCGCCAGTGATTGAGATCGGGTGTCGGGGCGTTAGGGACCTTGGCCCGATCGTCCCATTGGCGGAGCCGGACGGCGGCGTCGGAGTAGGGGAGCTGGGTAAAATGGGCGACGTCAGCTGGAGGCAGTGCTCCCCCTTGCAACCTGAGGCTCTGGACAGATGCGTCGGAGAGGCGGCCGGCGTAGTCAGTGTCGACCGTCACCAGGAACCGCTTGGCGATGACATGAAGCGCTACCGGGCCGGCCACGCCGGGTCCGAAGAGCCGGCCGAGGAACCTCGCCCCGACCTTCTCGTGTTCGAGATCCACGTCCCCCGCGGCGGTGCCGAGGGCGTCACCGAGCAGGAGGTGGCCGATGTCGTGCAGCAGCGCCGCGACCACCAGCTCGTCGGGCGCACCGTCGGCCTCGGCGAGGGATGCGGCCTGGCGGGCGTGGTCGAGCTGGCTGACGTCCTCGTCATAGTGCCCGTGGCCGCGCGTGACGAGTAGCGAGAACAGGCTGTCGCAACACGCGTCCTGATCGTGCGTCATCACCGCTCCCTTGCATGGTTTGTCCGATACCAGACTGCTGTCCCGTACCAGACTGCTGTCCGAAACCAGACTGCTGTCCGAAACCAGACTGCTGTCCCGTACCAGTCAAGGCGCTCCACGCGACCCTGCCGTGTCAGCCAGGCGGCATTTCGGTTACGAGGTCAAACAACAACCGGCCACGACGTAAACATTTGGCGCTGCGTACCACCATGGCGACGCCGGCTAGCCCAGGATGAAATGCTGCGCCGATGAAGCGCGCCATCGTGGTGGGCGGAGGCATCGTGGGCACGATGCACGCCGTGTACCTCCAACGTGCCGGGTTTGAGGTCACACAACTGGAGGCCGACGCCGAGCCCCGCGGGGCGTCGGTGCGCAATTTCGGCCTGATCTGGGTCGGCGGTCGCAAGGCCGGCGCCGAGCTGGCCGCCGCCATCCGTGCCCGCCAGGGGTGGGAACGGCTGGCCGCCGATGTGCCCGGCATCGGCTTTCGTGCCGAGGGCTCGCTGACGATCGCGCTGGAGGCGGCCGAGCTCAAGGTGATGGCCTCCTTCGCCGAGCATCCCGCCGCCGCGGCGCGACGGATCGAACTGCTTGACCCGGGGGAGGTCAAGGCCGTCAACCCGGCCGTTCGCGGCGAGGTCCTCGGTGCCCTTTGGTGCCAGTGGGACGCCGTGGTCGAGCCCCGTTCGGTGCTCGGGGCGTTGCGGTGCTTCCTCGCCGCCGGCGGTGGCTACCGCTTCGCCGGGGGCCACCAGATCGTCGAGGTCGACGAGAGTGCGGTGATAGACGACCAGGGAACGCGCTGGCAAGGCGACCTCGTCGTCCTGGCGACCGGCGCAGCCCACCGTGGCGTCAGGGGCGCCGACCTGAGCCGGGCGCCGGTGCGCCCGGTCCGCCTCCAGATGCTCCAGACCGAGCGGTATCCCGAGCGCCTCCAGACGTCGCTGGCCGACGCCGATTCCTTGCGGTATTACCCCGCCTACGACATCGTCGAACTCGACGACCTGCCGCCACAATCCCCCTTGGCGCTACGCCATCACCTGCAGTTGCTCGTCGCCCAGCGGGCCGACGGGGGCCTGACGATCGGCGACACCCACCTCTACCGGGAGCCCTTCGATTTCGACCTCGACGAGGCGCCCTCGGAGGAGCTTCTGCGGCGCGCCGGCCGCATCCTGGGACGGAGCCTCCCGCCGGTGGCCCGGCGATGGGAGGGGGTGTACTCGCAGTGCACCGACGGTGACCGCCTGTGTTACCGGGCCGAGGTGCGCCCTGGGGTGTGGGTGGTCACCGGCCCCGGCGGGCGGGGCATGACCTGCGCGCCGGCGATCGCCGAGGACACCCTGGTGGCGGCCGGCATTGCCTCATGAATCGCCTTCCCATCCGGCTGGCCTGCCTCGACATGGCGGGTACCACGGTCAGCGACGACGGCGTCGTGGCCGAGGCCTTTGGCTGCGCGGTCACCGCCGCCGGTATCGAACCCGGCAGCTCTCGCTATGACGAAGCCTTCGAGTATGTCGGCGAAACCATGGGCCAGTCGAAGATCGAGGTCTTCACCCACATCTTCCCCGGTGATCCTTACGGTGCCGAGGCGGCCAACGGCGCCTTCGAGGCGGCCTACCAGTCGCTGCTGCTGGCGGGCCGGGTCGGGCCAATGAACGGCGCCGAGGAGGCCATGGCGGCGCTTCGGGCGAGGGGCGTCAAGGTCTGCCTGACCACCGGTTTCTCGCCCGCCACACGCGACGCCGTGATCGACGTCCTGGGCTGGGGCTCCATCATCGATCTCGCCCTTTCGCCCGCGGACTGCGGCCGGGGCCGGCCCTACCCCGACATGATCCTCTCGGCGGTCATCCGCCTCGCCATCGACGACGTGGCCGCGGTCGCGGTCGTCGGCGACACCGCCAGTGACCTGCTGGCTGGGCATCGCTCGGGCGCCTCGTTGGTGGTGGGCGTGCTGAGCGGAGCGGACAGCGAGGCGGTCCTGGCGGCGGCGCCGCACACGCACCTGCTGGCAAGTGTGGCCGACCTGCCCCCGCTGGTGTTCGCGGCCTCGTCGGAGGATGCTGGCAGTTTGTGAACATCCTCCTGGTTACCTGCGACCAGTTCCGCGGCGACTGCCTGTCGGCGGCCGGACACCCGGTCGTCAAAACCCCGAATCTGGATAGCCTGGCGGCGAGCGGCACCCGCTTGGCGCGCCACTACAGCCAGGCCGCCCCGTGCGCCCCCGGGCGGGCGTGCCTCTACACCGGGACCTACCAGTTGACGAACCGGGTGGTGACCAACGGCACGCCTCTCGACGACCGCTTCGACAACGTGGCCCGCGCTGCCCGCCGCGCCGGGTACGTCCCGACGCTGTTCGGCTACACCGATACCGCGCTCGACCCGCGGCCGCTGGCCGACGATGACCCGCGGCTGCGCACCTACCAGGGGATCCTTCCCGGCTTCGAGGTCGGCGTCGAGCTGCTGGACGACCACGGCGCGTGGCGGGCGTGGCTGGAGGAGGCGGGGTACGACCCGAAGAAATCGGGCCGTGCAGCAGCGGGTAGCGAAGCTGAGCGGCCGGCCGAGTTCGGCGTCTCGGCCTTCCTCACCAACTGCTTCATCGACTGGCTCGAACGCCGTGATCAGCCGTGGTTCGCCCACGTCAGCTACTACCGGCCCCATCCTCCCTATGCCGCCGCCGGCGAGTGGTCGAGGCGCTATGCACTCGACGACGTCGGACCTGCGGCGCCGAAGGTGGACAACCCGTTCGTGGGTCGGTGGATGGCAGCACCGTCCTCCGAGTTCGACCGGCGCGGGTTGGCGGCCCAGTACTACGGCATGGTGTCCGACGTCGACGCCCAGCTCGGGCGGGTCTGGGACGCGCTCGTCCGCCTCGGGATGTGGGACGACACCTTCATCGTGGTCACGTCCGATCACGGCGAGCAGCTCGGGGATCAGGGTCTGTTGGGCAAGGGCGGGTTCTTCGAGGCCAGCTACCATGTGCCCGGCATCGTCCGCGACCCTCGTTTTCCCGGCGGCGTCACCGTCGACGCGTTCACCGAGAACGTCGACATCATGCCCACCCTGTGCGAGGTCATGGGACTCGAGGTGCCGCGGCAGTGCGACGGGATGCCGCTGGACCTGTTCGTGCAGGGGGGCAAGCCGCGGTGGTGGCGTGAGGCCGCCCACTGGGAGTTTCACTGGCGGTCGCGGGCCGCCGCCACCGATTGGCCCGGGGACCGCTCCACCACCCGCGACCAGTTGGCGGTGCTTCGTAGCGGCGAGGGGGCGTACGTCCAGTTCGGCGACGGGTCATGGCGCTGCTTCGACCTGTCCACCGACCCGGGATGGGGCGCCGAAACCGTCGATCCTGCCGTGGTGCTGGGCTACGCCCAATCCATGCTGGCGTGGCGGTCGCAGCACGCCGACCAGACCCTTACCGGCACCCTGATCGGCCTCGATCTCTAGCCGGTCCTAGGACGCCGCCAGGTCCCGCGACAGGTTGTTGGCGTCGGCCGAGTTGGCGATCGAGAAGGCGACCGAATCGGCCCGGTAGCGGTCGTCGGACCATTCCAGCGCCCGGCCGGCCGGGTCGGTCGTGAGCCGGCGGGCCCGCAGCAATGGGCTGCCCCGGCGCACCCCGAGCAGGGTCGCATCCTCGGTTGACGCCGCCAACGCGTCGATGCAGTGGCTGGCTCGGGCAAACAGGTAGCCGTGCTCGGTCAGGGTCTCGGTGATCGACACGCTGTCGGTGTTCATGTCGGCGATGATGCGGCCCAGGTCCTCGGGATAGCTGGCCCGCTCGACCATGGTCGGCCGGCCCGAGAGGAGCCTCAGGCGGAGGAGGTGAAAGACGGTCGCTTCGGCCGGCAGGCCGAGCTCGCGCTGCTCCTCACCAGTGGCGGGCCGCTTGACGAGGCGGATCAGGCGAGCCGACGGTTGCTCACCGATGGAGCGGCCCCACAAGGAAAAGCTGAGTAATCGCTCGAAACGCTGGAGGCGGGGCCCGTCGACGACGACGCGCCGGCTGCCTCGGCGCGACGAGATAATCCCTTCGTGCTGGAGCTGGGCGTAGGTCTGGCGAATCGTCCCCCGTGAGACCCCGTGGAGTTTCATCAGCTCGCTTTCCGACGGCAGGTTGGCCCCCGGTGGAAAGGGTCGGCCTGGGCCGATGGCGGCGCGGATCTGATCGGCTACGCGCCGATAAGCCACTCCCGAGTCGGGGGTAACGCCTGCCACCGAAACAACCTTCGCGCAAGGTATCTGTACATGTCAACGACGGTCGCCGGAGCCATCGAAATTAGAATTCTGCAATAAATACAATGAAACTTTTGTCGGCGAGGATTAACTCCAGGAAAACGAAGCTCGAACAGTAGCGGTACGGGGCCAACATGGCTAGACACGTCTGAGCCCGGGCGCGAAGCTCACGCCGAGACAGGAATACCCACCTTTTTCGACTCATTCCTTTGCTTAGGAGGCGCGCGTGATCGCCAAAAGGGTGCTTGTAACAGGCGCGGTCGTGTTCGCCCTCGCCGCCACGGCGTGCGGCTCCTCGAGCAAGACGTCGGCCACCACGGCCGGTAGTTCGTCCGTCAATCCTGCTACGGCGACGTCGGTCGCTGCCTTCGGGGGCATGAACGGGCTGATCGCGGCGGCCAAGGCAGAAGGGACCCTCAACGTCATCACCCTGCCGCGGGACTGGGCCAACTACGGGGCCATCATCGATGGTTTCACGGCCAAATATGGCATAAAGATCAACGATGCCAACCCCGACGGCTCGAGCCAGGACGAGATCAATGCCGTTGAGCAGCTGAAGGGCCAGTCCCGGGCTCCCGACGTGCTCGACATGGGTACCGGATTTGCCATCACCAACTCCAACCTGCTGGCGCCCTACAAGGTGGCGTCCTGGGACGACATCCCCTCGGCCAACAAGGATCCCAACGGGTTGTGGTGGGACGATTACGGCGGATTCGTCGCCATCGGCTACGACTCGTCGAAGGTGACCATGCCGCCGACGTCATTTGCCGATCTGCTGAAGCCCATGTACAAGAACGAAATCGCGATCAACGGCGACCCGACCCAGGCCAGCGCGGCGTTCTCTGCCGTGTTCGCCGCCGCCCTCGCCAATGGCGGTTCGTTTGACAACATTGCGCCCGGTATCCAGTACTTCCAGAAGCTCCACCAAGAGGGCAACTTCGTTCCCGTCAAGGGCGGCGCCGCGACCGTGCAGAGCGGCCAGACGCCGATCCTGATCTGGTGGGACTACCTGCAGGCGTCGGAGGTGGCGAGTGAGGTCCCGACTTGGAAGGTGGTGATCCCGACCGACGGGCAGTACGCCGCCTACTACACCCAGGCCATCAGCAAGACGGCGCCCCATCCGGCCGCGGCCCGGTTGTGGGAGGAATACCTCTACTCCGTCACCGGGCAGAACCTTTGGTTGCAGGGCGAGGCCCGACCGATCGAGCTGACCGCGCTGGTCCAAAACGGCACCGTCGACCAAGCGGCCTACGCCAAGCTGCCCCCCGCCCCGGCCACCGTGAGCTTCCCCACCGAGGCTCAGCTCACCCAGGCCCAGACCGTTGTCTCGCAGCAGTGGGCCTCGGCCATCGGCGGGTAACGACCCGGTGACGCTCCCCGACGGGGACCCCTCCGCGGACGCCGGCCCTGGAGACCCCTCCAGGGCCGGCGTCGTCATTCCCCGTCGCGCTCGGCGCCGACTCGGCGTCGGCCTACCGCTGGTCCCCTTCGCCCTGTACGCCCTCGTGTTTCTCGGGCTGCCGACGCTGGCGGTGGCCTTTGGCGCCTTCCAGCGCCACGGCGGTGGGTGGACCCTCGACAACATCCGGCTGGCCTCGCAGGGCGTGTACCGCAAGGGTTTCGAGACCAGCCTCGAGCTGGCAACGATCACCGCCGTCGTTCCCGGCGTCGCCGGGGCGTGGTTGGCCTATGCCGTCCATACCGCCCGGCGGGCCAGCCTGCTCAAACGGCTGGTGTCGACGGCGTCGGGGGTGTTCGCCAACTTCGGTGGCGTGCCGCTGGCGTTTTTGTTCATCGCGTCGCTCGGCACCACCGGCCTCGCCACGAGCTGGCTCAAGGTTGTCGGGCTCGACCCCTATCACCACGGATTCAACCTCTATGCCTTCAGCGGGCTGGTGCTCGTCTACATGTATTTCCAGATCCCGCTCATGGTCCTGGTCATCACGCCAGCGCTTGAAGGGCTGCGCCCGGCGTGGCGGGAGGCGGCGCACAACCTGGGCGCGACCGGGTGGGAATACTGGCGCCTGGTGGGCGTGCCGGTGCTGCTGCCGTCGTTCCTCGGCGCCGTGCTCTTGCTGTTCGGTAGCGGTTTCTCGGCCTACGCCACCGCCGAGGCCCTGACCAACGGGAGTGTGGCCCTCACCTCCATCCAGATCGGCTCGTTCCTCAACGGCAATGTCATCGCCGGCCAGGAGAACGTGGGCAAGGCCCTCGGCTTCGGGATGATCGTCGTCGTCGTGTTCGTCATGGTCATCTATGTCGTCCTGCAACGTCGAGCCTCGCGATGGCTGCAGTAGTCACCCCGGTCGGCTCCGCCGGCTCCACTGCCTCCGCCTCCAGCGACGGCGGAGGGACCGAGCCCCCGCCCTATCCCGGGCGGTTCCCGGGTGGGCGTGGCCCGGGTGGACGGCGGGCCCGACCGCGAGTGTGGCGCGGGGTCATCCTGAGCGCGGCGGCGGTGTTCTTCGGCGTCCCCCTCTACGCCGCAGTGCGCTACGCCCTGCGCAACGCGGTCGGGAAACTTACGCTAACGGCGTTCACCAGCATCCCCCACCAGCAAGGTTTCATGCCCGCCTTCACCCTGACGTTGCGCCTGGCCCTCGTCACCACGGTGATCACCTTGCTCCTCATGGTGCCGACCGCGGTATACGTGCACCTGCGCCTGCCGCGACTTCGCCGGCTCTTCGACGGCATCACCTTGCTGCCGATCGTGATCCCGCCGGTGGTGTTGATCGTCGGCGTCCTCACCGTCGCACCCCAACGGCTGAAGGGCACGCCGTACCTGCTGGCCCTCGAGTACGTGGTGCTGGCCATGCCCTTCGCCTACCGCTCCCTTGATGCCGGCCTGCGAGCCATCGACCTCAAGGTCCTGTTCGAGGCGTCGCGGTCGCTCGGCGGTGGGTGGGCCAAGACCCTGCTCGGTGTCGTGATCCCCAACCTGCGTGCCGCCCTGCTGTCGGCCACCGTGCTGACCGTGGCCCTCGTCTTGGGCGAGTTCACCATGGCCAACCTCGACCAGTACGCCACCGTCCAGGTCTGGATCGTCAGCTTCGACCAGGACAACTCGCATGTCTCGGTCGCCGTGTCCCTGCTCGCCCTCGTCCTCACCTGGGGCTTCTTGCTGCTGATCTCAACAGTGGGGTGGCGTCGGAGCCGCCGTTCTCGGTCCACGGCGCCTATCGCTACGGGAGGCTCCTGATGGCTGTGCCCACCAACTCGCCGGGACCAGCGGCGGGCGGCTCTCGAGTCGAGCTGGCCAACCTGTGCCGGTCCTACGGTTCGACCCGGGCCCTCGACGACCTGTCCCTCACCGTCTCGCCCGGTGAGCTGGTCGCCCTGCTCGGACCCTCGGGATGTGGCAAAACCACGGCGCTGCGCGTCTTGGCCGGGTTCGAGACGGTCGACTCGGGGCGCGTCGTCGTGGACGGCAAGGAGATCAACCGGGTGCCGGCCCAGCGTCGCGATATGGGCATGGTTTTCCAGAGCTACAGCCTCTTTCCCAATATGGATGCCCTCGACAACGTGGCATTCGGACTCCGGGTGCGGGGGCGCAAGTCGACCGAGCGGCGGGAGCACGCGACCCGCATGCTCGAATTGGTGGGTCTAGGCCCCCAAGCCGCCAAGTATCCCCACCAATTGTCGGGCGGGCAGCAGCAGCGGGTAGCCCTGGCGAGGGCGCTGGCCATCGAACCCAAGGTCCTGCTGCTCGACGAGCCCCTCTCGGCGCTCGACGCCAAGGTTCGCCTGCAACTGCGCGATCAGATCCGGGAGCTCCAGACCCGCCTCGGGACGACGACCCTGTTCGTCACCCACGACCAGGAGGAGGCGCTGTCGATGGCCGATCGGGTAGGGGTGATGCGCAGTGGCCGGATCGAGCAGATCGATTCGCCCACGGCGCTGTACGAAGAGCCGGCATCGCCGTTCGTCGCCGAGTTCGTCGGCCTCATGAACCGCCTTCCCGGCACCGTCGAACAAGGCGGCGCCGCCGTGCTTGGCCGCATCATTCCGATCCGCAATCACCACGACTTTGGGGTGGGGAAAGGGGTAGACGTCCTCATCCGGCCCGAAGGACTCGGACTCACGCCGTCGGCCACCGGCCAGCACACCGTCACCGCCAAAACCTTTCTCGGTTCGCTCACCCGGGTCACGGTGCAGGCCGATGGCGTTACCGTCCTCGTCGACCAGCCGAGCGAGGCCGCCGGCGCGCTGTCGCCGGGAAGCCCGGTGGAGGTGACCGTTACCTCCTCGAAGGTCCTCGTCGCCGATCGCACCGTGGCGGCGCCGGCCGGCTCGCCGGTGCTGGCACCTTCCGGCGCCGCGACCTGAGCGACCACTTCGGGAGCCCGCCCCCGCGCTGCGGTGCCGCTCGGGGGCGGTTGGCGGAGCGACCATTGCGGGAGCCCGCCCCCGCGCTGCGGTGCCGCTCGGGGGCGGTTGGCGCAGCGACCTCGTCCTTGGATGCGCTTCGGTCCACCTCCGAGGTCGGCCGCTATCGGGTGGGGTGGGGCGTGCGGGGCCGGCGCGGCGACGCACGATGGGCCTGTTGCAACCGACGGCCCAAACCTCGCAGGGCAGTGCGCACCTCGGGCGGGCTGCGTACCTCGGCGTCGAAGGGCAACCCGGCGATGAACCGCGCCAGCCACTCCACCTCGTTGGCGCCGATATGGAGAATGGTCTCGCCCGCCACCTCCTCGACCGAACCCACTGTTGCCGGCAACTGGGCCCGAGCGGTCGCTACGTCGACGCCGAGGACAACCTCGGCCTGCCATCGGTAGGGAGCCACGGTGAGCCCTTGGGCGACCACGGTCGCCGCGTCGATGTCGACCGCGGCGACGAAGCGGTGGCCCGTCAGAACCGGATCGGTCATGCGGTCCAGGCGAAACGTTCGCCAGTCGTTGCGGTCGAGATCGCGGGCGACGAGGTACCAGCGCCGCTCGGTGTTGACCAGCCCATGGGGCTCGACCCTGCGCTCGGTGGGGTTGCCGGCGCCGTCGCGGTACCCGAAGCGGACCCGCTCGGTCCGCCGGCACGCCTGGGCGGTGGTCAGCAGCACCTCGGGATCGACGATGGGCTCGGCGCCCGGGCGGGTCACGACGGTCGCGGCGTTGAGGGCCAAGACCTTCTCCCGCACCGGCGCCGGCAGCATCTGCTCCAGCTTGGCGAGGGCGGCCACCGCCGCTTCGTCGTAGCCGGCGACGCCGCCACTGGCCGCGGCCCGCAATCCGACCGCGACGGCGACCGATTCGTCGTCGGTAAGCAGAAGGGGCGGCAAGGCACCGCCCCGCCCGAGCTGGTAGCCGCCGTCGCGGCCGGCGTCGGCCACCACCGGATAGCCGAGATCGCGCAGCCGGGTCACGTCGCGCCGCACGGTCCGCTCGGTCACGCCGAGGCGTTGGGCCAGCTCCGGAGCGCTCCAGTGGGGCCGGGCTTGGAGCAGGGAGAGCAGCTCCAAGAGCCGAGCGGAGGGCGATGCCATGATTATCAATTTAGGTCGGAATGCGGACCGAATCTGTCCGGGTACTGAGCCACGATAGATCCATGACACAGCCCATGATGAGCGAACTCCTCATGCGGGAGGAGCAGCGTCGGGTCAGGCAAGCGACCGCCCGCGATTGGCAGGTGCAGTACCACCACGGCGCCCGTATTGGCTCGGTTCGGACCGCGATGGGTCGGGTCCTGATCCGTGCCGGGCAGCGGTTGACGCCGGTCGAGGTGACGTTCCCGCCGCCCAACCACCTCCTCACCAGCTGAATATCGGACAACATGACGCCGTGGATATCACGGCGGTGGTGTTTGACGTCGGGGGCGTCATCGAGCTCACCCCGGCAACGGGCTGGGCCCGGCGATGGGCCAGCCTCCTCGGTATCGACGAGCCCGGGATGGCAACGCGGCTCTCGGGTATCTGGCGCGCCGGCGGCATCGGAGCGATAACCGCCGCCGAGGTCGAGCAGGAGACAGCCGCGGTCCTCGGTATCGGGGGAGACGAGCTAGCCAGCTTCCTGGCTGATGTCTGGGCCGAGTACCTGGGCACGCTGAACGACGAGCTGGTCGACTACTTCGCCGGCCTTCGGCCGCGCTACCGCACCGGGATCCTGAGCAACAGTTTCGTCGGGGCGAGAGAGCGGGAGCGGGAGGCCTACGACCTCGAAGCACGCTGTGACGTCGTCGTCTACTCCCATGAGGAGGGCGTGGCCAAACCGGACCCACGCTTCTACCGGATCGTCTGCCAGCGCCTAGGCGTCGTGCCCGACGAGGTCGTTTTCCTGGATGACAAGCAACATTGTGTCGACGGCGCCGTAGCGCTCGGGATGAAAGCGGTACTTTTCCGTGCCAACGATCAGGCCATTGCCGAGATCGAAGCCCACCTTCTGGGTACGGCCACTGCGGGGATGACCCTGCCGGGATGCCGCTAGCTGGCGAGGGGCCACGGGGCCGACGGCGAGGCAGTGGACGTCTCGGCTTGGTCAACGACCCATCGGGAGCTGAGTTGCCCGCTCTGGTCGACGAACCATACGAGCACGAGTTGGCCCGGGCGATCAGCCGAGCGCAGGTTGGCGAAGAGCGGTGTTGCGGTGTCGCTGGTCTGTTCCATTCCGGTGAGGTGTGGATGCGGTCTGACGATTTCGACGACGATGACGATGACAACAAGTGGGACCCTGAACTGCGGCGCTGCGCCTGCTTGATCGAAACGCTGCCGTCCTGGATCGGATACAACGACATGTCGGACTTCATCGACGGCATTTCCGACCCTCGCGCCGCAGGCCTCCTGGGCCGGGCGATAGCCGGGCGGGGCGCATTCCGGCGTTTCAAAGACGCCCTGACCGAGTTTCCCAGGTTGCGCCAGGTTGCGCCAGGCATGGTTCGACTTCCACGATCGTCGGATGCAGCGACGGGCCATCGAGTTCCTGATCGATGAGGACCTTGTCGCACCCGAAAAGGCCCAGGCGGCCTTGGCGAAGCTGGGAGATCGGTAACTGCGGCGCCAAGCGCAGCGCATCCGTTGTCGCGTAGCAACTCATGATGTCGACCGCGAGGCGGGCGGCCAGCCGACCGGGTGGGCAGCACCGACCCGAACGAACTGGCGGCCGCAATTTCCCCCGCTCAGCTTTGCCCGCTGCTGCCCCTTCGAAGTTGGGCGTAGGCGGTTGCCAGGTGGAGCACGCCTTCGGTCGATGCCGTCGCGCTGAGTTCCTGCATCCGGCGCAACAGGGCGACCTCCACCTTGCCCTGCAGGTCGCCGACGCTCTCGCGCCCACCGACGATGTCCTTGAGCCGGGCACCGAAGTCGGACAGGGGTTTGGTGGCGTCGGTCTGACTGGCAAACTGCTCCACCAGCGCCTTCGGGGGTTTGAACACCTCCGACCCTCGCCCATCGCTGCGAGCCGCATCCAGCGCGTCGGTGAGGGCGCCGACATCGGTGACGCCCAGCTCCTTGGCCAGCGCCGCGACCTTTCGCAGGCCGGCCAGCGGGTCGTCGGTTGATTGGTCGGAATCCGGGGGCGCCATCGCTGACGAACCTACCTCGACCGGCTGTTCAAGCAGGCCCAATACCGGTGGCAGACTACGTCATGGCGCGTCCCGCGACGATACGAACCAAGATCGTGGCCACGATCGGCCCGGCCTCCGACGCCCCCTCGACATTGAAGGCCATGGCGGAGGCGGGTATGAACGTGGCCCGGGTCCCGATGGCCCATGGGACCGTCGCCGACGCCGTGGATCGGGTACGGCGAGTTCGCGAGGCCGTCCCTGGGCTCGGGATCATGGCCGATCTACCCGGCCCGAAGATCCGTTGCGCCGCGTTCGCCGAAGGCGGCGTCGAGCTGGTGACCGGTGCCCCGCTCGCGCTCGTGACCGCGCTCGAGGGCGATGTGAGTACCGACACCCGCATCGGCGTGTGCCATCCCGACCTGGTTTCGGAGTTGCAGGCCGGAGACGCGGTCGCGCTGGGCGACGGCGGAGTCATCCTGGCCGTGGTGGCGGCCGGCGATGGCGGTGCCGAGGCGGTCGTGCGCAGCGGCGGCGCGGTGCAAGGCCGCCCGGGTGTGACCGCACCGGCGGGTCGCATCCCGATCGAGACGCCGACCGCCGAGGATCTCGAACGCCTCGCCGCCATGGTGGCGGAGCAGGTCGACATGATCGCGGTGTCCTTTGTTCGCGAGTCCGGCGACATCGACGCCATCCGCAGCGCCGCCGGGGCAGGGTGCCCGCTGCTCATCGCCAAGATCGAGACGCCCCAAGCAGTGGCCAACCTCGACGCGATCGTGGCCGTCGCCGACGCCGTGATGGTCGCCCGCGGCGACCTCGGCGTACGCATGGCGTTGGAGGATGTGCCGCACATCCAAAAGCGCATCATCCGCTCGGCGGTGCGCTATGGCCGGCCCGTCATCACCGCAACCCAGATGTTGGAGTCGATGGTGCACGCGCCGGTTCCGACCCGTGCCGAGGTGGCGGATGTGGCCAATGCCGTCCTCGACAGCACCAGCGCCCTCATGCTCTCGGCCGAGACGGCGATCGGCGCCGACCCCGTCACGGTCGTGGCGACGATGGCGCGCATCGCCCGCCGGGCCGAACTCGACTTCGATTATCTCGCCTGGGGATCCAGTTTGGCCCCCCAGGACGTGGTCGGCGACGCCTTCAGCGCCGCTCGCCTGACCGCTGCGACAACGGCGGCGGGGTGGCGAGCCGCGGTTGAACAGGATGCGGCGTGCATCGTGGCCTGCACCAACAACGGCGTCACGGCGCGAGCCATCTCACGGTTCCGCCCGTCCATGCCGATCGTCGCCTGCACACCCTCGGAGCGCGCGGCGCGCCAGCTCACCTTGAGCTGGGGGGTCCACACCATCACCACCCGGCAGTCGGGCAGTACCGATGAGATCGTATGGTTCGCGGTCGACGCCGCGGTCCAGGCCGGCTACGCCAAGGCCGGCGACGTCGTCGTCGTGCTTGCCGGCTCGCCGACCGACCCCGAACCAGCAACGGACACCATGCGCCTGGTTCGTATCCGCTGGTAGTCGCAGGTCCGCCCGTGGGGGGAGACGCGCCTTCCACCCCTCGGAGGAGGCCCGCCGTCGCCGCCGGCCGGTAGCGTCGGGCGTGGTGGCCAGGTCGTCGTGGTCCTATCGCAGCGACGTGTGGTGGGCGCACGTGGCCGCCGCCTTGACCTTCGCGGTCGGGCTGATCGGCGTGATCGGGGCGTCGGACCGCCATGGACCGGCCGTCTACGGCCTCGTCACCATCGCCAACGCGAACGCGTTCGAGGTCAAGGCCCGGTGGCCGCGACTACCCACGCTGGCCCTGGTGGCATGCACGGCCGCCCCGCTCGTCGTCGCCGATTTTTATGTGTGGAGCGAGGGCACCTTCTTCCTTCTCGTCGTCGTGATCTACTTCGTGGCCCTGACCGAGGCGGACTGGCGGCTCGGCCTCGCCGTCGAGATCGCCATCGTGGGTGCCCCGGCGCTAGTGGCGGCCTTCGGTGACCACCCGTTCCGGTGGCCGTTCTGGATGATCGGCATCACCTTCGGGTGGCTGTCGGGCCTCCAGATGCGCCGGTTCCGGATCCTGGTCGTCGAACTGGAGGCGACCCGCGAACGCCTGGCCGCCCAAGCCGTCCACCTCGAACGTCGGCGCATCGCCGCCGACCTGCATGACCTGGTCGGCCATTCGCTGACGGTTGTACTTCTCTACCTGACCGGCGCCCGCCGCCAACTCGAAGACGACCCGGCCGGCGCGGCCGACGCCCTCCGGGAGGCGGAGGAGATCGGACGGGCCAGCCTGGCCGAGATCCGGCGCAACGTGGCCGCCCTCCGTGATGCCGGCGACGGCGCCATGACCCCGACCCCGGGCGCGCCCGATCTCTCCGACCTCGTCGATCAGATGGTCGCGGCCGGCTCGACCATCGATCTCCACGTCGAGGGCGACCTCGCCGCGGTCGAGGCCATCGTCGGCGTGGTCGTCTACCGGGTGGTGCAGGAGTCGCTCAACAACGCGACTCGCCACGCCCCCGGCGCCGCGGTCGCCATCGCCATCGCCGTCGGCTCCGGCGCGGTCGAGGTCTCGGTCATCGATGCCGGCAGTCCGGCTGTGAATGGCAAGGGCAAACCCGGCGTCGGGCTGGTCGGGATGCGGGAACGTGTCGAAGCCGTCGGTGGGACGCTCCAGGCCGGGCCGGCGGCTGGTGGCGCCGGCTGGGCGGTCCGAGCGAGGGTGCCGCGGCCGTCATGATCACGGTTGTGCTCGTCGATGACCAGCCGCTGGTGCGCGCCGGCCTGCAGCGGATACTCGCCTCCGACGGTGCGTTCTCGGTCGTGGCGGAGTGCCGCGACGGCACCGAGGCCCTGGCCGCCATCGCCGGCGCCGCCATCGACGTGGTGGTCATGGATGTGCGCATGCGCGGCATGGACGGCATCGAGGCGACCCGGCGGATCCGGGACCTGGACGGCCCGCCCGTTCTCATCCTTACTACCTTCGACGACGATGAGGTGTTATGGAGCGCCATCGAGGCCGGGGCGGCGGGCTTCGTGCTCAAGGAGGCCTCGGCCGAGGATCTCATCGCCGCGACGCGCGCCGTGGCCGGTGGCGGGTCCTGGCTCGACCCGGCCGTGACCGGGCGGGTGCTCGAGGTCACCCGCCGGGCCGCCCTGCCCCGCAAGCGCCAGGCCGACCGGGTCACCGAGCTCACGGGCCGGGAGCTCGAGGTGCTGCGGGCGATGGCCAGCGGGGCGTCCAACGCCGAGATCGCGGTCGGGTTGTTCGTCAGCGAGGCGACGGTGAAGACGCACGTGGGGTCGATTTTCGCCAAACTCGGCGTGCGCGACCGCGCCGGGGCCATCGTGTTTGCCTACCAGCACGGGATCACTCCTACCGTGGGTGGAGACGCGAAATGGTCGCCGGGCTGATGTAAGCCTCGACCCCTCTTCCTTACCGTTTGTGGTGGTGCGGGAATGCCCCCACCGGTAAAGGAGGCGACGGTGATTGAGGTTCGCGGGTTATGCAAACGTTATGGCGAAAAGCTCGTCGTTGACGGCGTCGACCTGGATGTCGACGAAGGCGAGATCGTCGGCCTGTTAGGGGCCAACGGGGCGGGAAAGACCACGACCGTCGAATGCATCCAGGGCCTGCGCCGGGCCGACGGCGGCACTCTTCGCGTCCTCGGCCTCGATCCGGCGGTCGACGGCGCTCGTCTGCGCACCATGGTGGGAAGCCAACTCCAGTCCTCGGCCCTACCGGATCGACTACGGGTTGGGGAGGCGGTCGAGCTTTTCCGGAGAACCGGCTCGCCTGCCGTTGATGGCCTGCTCAGCGCCTTCGGCCTGGCCCAGGAGCGCAAGACGGCCTTTTCCGCCCTGAGCGGCGGGCAGCAGCAGCGCCTCTTTCTCACCCTTGCCTTGCTCAATCGCCCCAAGCTGGTGATCCTGGACGAGCTGACCCAGGGCTTGGACCCGGCGGCTCGGCGCGATGTCTGGGACGCCATCTTGACGCTTCGCCAGGCCGGGACCACGGTGTTGCTGGTCACCCACTACATGGACGAGGCCGAGGCGCTGTGCGACCGGGTGGTGGTGATGCGCTCCGGCCGGGTCATCGACGCCGGCCGGCCCAAGGAACTGGTCCAGCGGCATGCGCGCTGCGCCTCCATGCGATTCGATTGCCCGGCCGGCGTCAGCTGGCCCGATGGGCTGGTAGCCATCGACGGGGTCCAGCACGTCCACCGCAGTGCGAGCGGCGTCGAGGTCGTCGGTGAACGGCGCATGGTCGCCCACGTGTGCGCCGACCTGGTGCGCCGGGGCGAGGTGCCCGACGACTTGTCGATCACCATGCCTGACCTCGAAGACGCCCTGGTGTCACTCCTCGCCGGAGCCCTCCAGTGACCGCCGTCGCAAAGCTGGTCCGCACCGAGATCCGCCTTTTGCTGCGTGAACCACTGGTGCTCACATTCGTCTTCGCTTTCCCTGTTGTCACGGTATTGGTCATCGCGGGTTCGTTTGGGGCCGCCGACGCCCATGCGTTTGCTGGCATGCAGCCGTCGCAGTGGTACGTGTCGTCGTATCTCGCGGTCGTGATCGCCGCCATTGGGCTGGTCATGGTGCCGGCGCATATCGCCGGCTACCGAGAGCGCGGTGTGCTGCGGCGCTTTGGCACCGCCGGTTTTCCCCGGTGGTCATTCGCCGCGTCCCAATTGGTCGTGGGGGTCGTTTTGACCATCGCGTCGTGCGTGGTGCTCTTGGCGGTCGCCGGCGTGGTGTATGGCATACCGCCCATCACGTCGCCATTCCGGGCCATCGCGGGCGTCGGCGCCGGTGCCATCGCCTTCACCAGCCTCGGCCTGATGATCGGCTCGTGGATGCCCACGGCCCGCGCCGCGCAGGGAGTGGGCCTGCTGTTGTTCTTCCCCTCGTTCCTGCTCGGCGCCGGCGGCCCGCCACCGTCGCAGCTGGGCTCGGTCATGCGGTCCATCGCCCAGTGGCTCCCCCTGACCCATGTCACCGCAGCAATCCGCAACCCGTGGTTGGGCCTTGGATCGGGCTCGGTGGACCTGGCCATCGTCGCCGCGGTCGCGCTGGTCTCGGCCGTCGGCTGGCGCCGGGCGCTGCGCCTCTAGCTCCTCGGTGCCGGTCACGGGTAGAGGACGGGGTTCTCATTGTCCTGATGGTGCTGAGCCGCAGCCACGAGCGTCGTCCACGCCGTCGAGGTGGTGTCGACGGTCTGCAAGTGATCGAGGATCGGGACGAGCTGGGCGGCGGTGGCGGCTGCGGTGCTCCCGTAGGTGAGGCTGAGGAGGGTGTCGGGGCCGGGTTCGCTAAAGATGGTGTAGCCGTGGGCGACGGGGGCGACGAGCGTCGGCGGGCCGGTGCTGCTGCCGGGCTGCGCATCGGGATACTGCCAGGCGAAGGCGGTGAGGGCGGGGGTCTGGGCGCTGTGCTGGTAGGTAAAGGTGAGGACGGCGTTGCCGTCGACCGCGGTCCAGGTGAGGCTGGCGTAGGCGTCGATGCCGGCAGGGACGATGTTGTCGTTGGAGTCAGCCGGGCCGTCGTAGACCGTGACCATTCCGGCGAGGAGGGGCGACGAATGGTCGAGAACCTGCGTCGCCAGCTTGAGGTAGTCGGCCTTGTTCAGCCCGTAGCCGATGAGGACGAAGTCGGGGCCGGTGATCAACCCAGTCGACGAGTCGATCTGCGGGTTGATCGGCACCGCCATCATGGCCCGGGCCCCGGCGGTGGCCGGAGGCTCGTAGGCGTAGGAGGTGCCGCCGACGAGGCCGGTTTGCTGGCCGGCGGTGGAGCCGTCGTCCCATGTATCGCGCTTGCTGCTCGTCGAGATGGCGACCGCCGCGGTCGGATGCGCGCAGGTCGAACAGCTCGCCAACGCCGTGACCTGGAACTGACCGGCCGCAGGTGCGCCGGCCACCGTTTGCACCAGGCACAATCCGGCCGGGATCGAGGTGGGAAACATGGCGCTGGTACTGGTCGGTCCGCTCTTGCCGATCACAGTGGTCGTCGTGTTTGGCAGCGTTGGCGCTCCACCGATGCTCGGGCAGTTGTGTGTCACCGTCGTGTCGGCGAGGCCCTGGGTATTCGGCGGCTTGGCGGTGGTCGACGGTACAACCGGCCCGGTCGACACCTCGACATGATGGGACGGGCGAGCCAGGCCCCACACTGCTGCCGCCACGGCGAGTAGCCCAATGAGGGTCGCGGTGCTCAGCAGGTTGCGCCGGCGCCGGCGGGCTTGGCGTCGAGCGACCCTCCGGCGGATGTGGCCCTCCGGCGGGGCGAGGGGAGCGATGGTCGCGGCCCGCTCGCGAAGGGCCGCTTCCAGCGCGGTGGTGAGGTCGTCGATGGTCATTCGCCCAACTCCTCCCGCAGCTGGCGTAGGGCGCGGTGCATCGTCGACTTCACGGTCCCGAGCGGTATCGCCAGGGCGTTGGCGATCTCGGCGGTGTTCATGCCGGCGTAGAAGCGCAAGACGACGACCGCCCGCGGGCGATAGGGGAGTCGCTGCACGACCGCGAGCAGGTGATCGGCGCCCAATCCCGCCGGCGCGGGCGGCGCGGCCGGATGGCGCCGGGCGACACCGCGCTTGCGCTGAACTTCCCGTGCCCCATTGACGACGCAACGGCGGAGATAGGCACCCGGATTATCCAGGCGGTCGAAGCGCTCCCAAACCGCGGCAAAGGCCTCCTGGACCACCTCCTCGGCCACCTCGGGCGAATCGACGAGCAAGAAGGCCAGACGGACCATTGCGGTGTACTCGCGGGCGTACCAGGGTCCGAACCCGGACAATCCGACGTGGATGCCCTCCGCGTCGACCAAGAGCGGAATGCCCAGTCCCTCCACACTGTTCACCGACTACATCGGCCCCTTTTGGGTTCCGAGGAGATAGTGGGAACCTTCATGCCCGTTTGGTGGTCAAACATGCTGCCTGTAGTGCAAAAGTTGGGTACCAATGGCATCATCGTGCAACACAAGGCGAAGACAGTGGGGACGTGGGCGCACACTCGATGACACATCGACACCGGGGCTGGCTTAGACGCCTCGCGATCGGCGCCGCCGCCGTGGTCGGCGTCGCCGGTGTCGCGGTCGTGCTCGCCCTGGTTTTCGGCCGTCCCCAGGTCTCGGTCTCAGCGTCGAGCCAGGCGCTCATCCACGTCCGCATCAGCGGGCTCGGGACCAAGCTCACGGGCGTCCAAGCAACCAGCGCCGGCCAGTCGGTGGTCCTGCTGCGCCAGAACGACGGCCTGGTGCCGGCGTCGCAACTGGCGCAGGGCCGCGCCGTGCACGTCACCGCCAGTGTCACTTCCC
>OBLV0100000146.1_pt1 | contig 23324 bp, 22 predicted proteins | sample 1520071 | NCBI WGS metagenome assembly OBLV01 (sample SAMEA3888446, study PRJEB22518) | metagenome | reverse complement strand
ACGGGTTCACCTGGGAATCAACCGACCTCGATGAGACCGCGGCCAAGGGCCGCCATGCCTGGCGGGTGGCACGGGAGAAGCTGGCTTCGGGCCACTACGACCTGCTGATCCTCGATGAGCTGACCTATGCCGTGAAATACGGGTGGGTGGATGTCGCCGACGTCGTAGCTGGGGTACGGGAGCGGGCGCCCAAGACCAATGTCGTGATCACCGGCCGCGACGCCGCCCCTGAGCTGGTCGAGGTGGCGGACACCGTGACCGAGATGCGCAAGGTCAAGCACGCCTACGACCAGGGCATCCGGGCCAAGAAGGGGATCGAGTACTGAATCACCTCCCGCGGCTGGTGATCGCCGGCACCTCGTCGGGCGTGGGCAAGACCACCGTCGCCACGGGGCTCATGGCGGCGTTGCGGCGTCGCGGCGATCGAGTCGCGGCGGCCAAGGTAGGGCCGGACTTCATCGACCCCGGTTACCACGCTCTGGCCACCGGGCGGCCCGGGCGCAACCTCGACCCGTGGATGTGCGGCGAATCGGTGATCCCGGCGCTGGCCGCCCGCGCCGGCGCCGGCGCCGACGTGCTGATCATCGAGGGCGTGATGGGCCTCTTCGACGGCGCCGGGGCGACCTCGGTGTCGAGCACCGCCCATGTCGCCCGGCTCCTTGACGCGCCGGTCGTCCTGGTCGTCGACGCCTCGTCCATGAGCAGATCGGTTGGCGCCATCGTCCACGGCTTCGCCACCTACGACCCCGACGTCACCATTGCCGGCGTCATCCTGAACCGGGTCGGCAGCGACAACCACGAATCGCTGCTCCGCGCCGCTCTCTCGGGGATACCGGTCCTCGGAGCCCTGCGCCGGGACTCCGCCTTTGGCTGGCGGGATCGCCACCTAGGCCTGGTACCGGTGATCGAGCAACCGGACTCGGTCCGGCAGTCACTTTCCCGCCTCGCCGACGCTGTCTGTTCTTGTTTGGATCTCGACGCCGTGATGCGCCTCGCCGCCTCGGCTCCCCTGCTGTGCGCGCCCGCGCCGCCCACAGCCCCGCCAGGAGGACGGTGCCGGATCGCGGTGGCGTCGGGGCCCGCCTTCTCGTTCTCCTATGCCGACAACTTGGACCTGTTAGCCGACGCCGGCGCCGAGATCGTGGCCTTCGATCCGCTCCACGAACCGGCCCTGCCCGATGGGATCGATGCCCTGATCGCTGGGGGCGGCTTTCCCGAGGTGTTCGCCGGGGCCCTGGCCGAGAATCGATCGTTACTGGCCGATACCCGCCAGCGGGTGTCGGCTGGGCTGGTCACGTGGGCTGAATGCGGGGGACTTCTGTGGCTTGGGCGGGAACTCGACGGTCATTGTTTGTGCGGGGTCATCGACGCCCGGGCCTCGATGACCGCTCAGCTAAGCCTCGGCTATCGCGGCGCGACCTTCCGCCGGGCCAACCCATTTGGTCCCGCCGGCACGGTCGTACGCGGGCATGAGTTCCACTACTCGACCATCGAGCCGGCTGGCGATGCGCTGGCACTCTCGGGCGCTTCGGCTGGTGGTTGGGCGACGCCTCGGCTCCTGGCGTCCTACCTCCATTTGCACCTGGCCGGGGCGCCGGAGCTCGCGACCGCGCTGGTCAGGACGGCGTCGGCTCTGTCAACCGAAACCGGATCTCGGGCGTCTGTCGGGTGATGATTGCAACCATGGCCACACCGACCCCCCTCTGGGACCGGAGCGACCTCCGGGATCTCTACGAGTCGCAGCGGTGGGCGCTCGTCCGCCTGGCGTCGTTGTTGCTGCACGATCCCGCCGACGCCGAAGAGGTCGTCCAGGACGCCTTCGTACAGGCCCATCTGGCCTGGAACCGGCTGCGTGACCCGGGCAAGGCGCTCCCGTACCTCCGCAGCGCGGTCCTGAACGGCGCCCGGTCGCGCCTGCGCCACCGCAAAGTCGTCGAGCGTGTTGCCCACGATGCCAGCTCTGTCGGTCCGTCGCCGGAAGCGGCGATCGAAGCCGGTGACGATCGCCGGCGAGTGATGGCGGCGCTGCGGTCGCTGCCCTCACGCCAGCGCGAATGCCTGGTGCTGCGGTACTACCTCGACCTGTCCGAGGCCGAGATCGCCGCCACCTTGGGCATCTCGGCCGGATCGGTCAAGACCCATTCGCATCGCGGCATGGCCGCCCTCGCCACTCGTTTGGAGGCACGATGATCGACTGGCTCAGCCACACCATGGCGGCCGAAGCCGCAACCATTGCTCAGCCGGCCAACCGCTGGGACGAGATCGAGGCGCAGGCGGCTGCCGCCCGCCGGGCCCAGGTCCGGCGGCGGGCCCGCAGCAAGCGAGGCGGCGGCGCCCTTGTCGCCGTAGCAGTCGCCGCGGCTGTCGCCTTGGTCGCTCTTCCCGGCCATGACCAGACCCGGCGGGTTGTGGTGCGCCCGGCGGGGCACCCGACCAGCGTCACTGCCCCTCCTGCCACTGCCCCTCCTGCCGCTCCGCCGTCCACCGTTTCCGGCTACCTGCCGCTGTATCCATTCGCCAGCCTGGCCGACGCCAATGCCTGGCGGGCCGCCAACGAGGCAACCGGGGCGCAGCCGTGGCACCTGGACCCGAGCATGACCGCACTCAGCTTCGTGCGTTTCCTCGGGTACAGCGACATCACTGCGGCGTTCGGCGTGACCACCAATTCGACTGGCGCCCACGTCACAGTCGGTTTCCGTAACCCGAATGGCGCGCCGGTCGACTCGGCGGTCGTCCACCTTCGGAAGTTCGGGACCGCTACCGACGCCCCCTGGGAGGTGGTCGGCACCGACGACACCGCCAGCTTCAGCGTCACCTCGCCCCACTACGGCTCGGTCGTCACCTCACCGCTGACAGTGGGGGGCGCCATCAACGGGGTCGACGAGAGCATCCGCGTCGAGGTCCTGCAGGCGTCGTCTCGCCTCGGGACCTTCTGCTGCCTGCCCGCGGGCACCGCCCCCTGGCAGGCGAGGGTCACCTTCCACGGTGCGACCGCCCAGGTCCTGATCGTGTCCGCATCGACGGGGGGCGGCCTGGTGGCCGACGGCCAGTTCGCGGTGACCGGCGTGCGTACGAGGCCGGGGTCAACCCCGGGCCTGTGATCAACAAGTATCCGTTCGGATCTGTCGTGCCTGCACTCCGGTCGTTCAAAGGGCGACACGATGACTTTGGAGGCGCGCAAAAATGACATCGAGGCACGTTCTTATCGGTGGACTATCGGCCACCGCGCTTATCGTCGTCGGCGCATGTGCTCCCACGGGCGGCCCCACCGCCCTCGGCCCCACCGCCCTCGGCTCCGCTAGCCCTTGCGAGCGGCCCCTATGGCTTCTTGGTACCGCAGGGCTGGAGCGAGCAACGCCTCACCTCGGGCGGCCCGGCCAGCTTTGCGCATTTCACCGATCTGCCCACGGGGCGAGATCAGGTCAGTGGCGGCGAGCAGGGCGTGGTCTATAACCCTGATCACAGCGCCAACGTCACCGGTGCCCTCACCGAGGTCGGCTGCGGCGTCAACACCTCCACCAAGGTGACAGACAGCGAGGCGTCCTACACCTGCGGCAGCTCGGAGACAGACGGCGCGGTGATCGTCGAAGCGTTCCCCCAGGGCTGGAAGACCCTGCAGGTGACCCTTCGCTGACCACCAAAGGGCGACACAGATCCTCGACAGCTTCAAGTAAGCGGAGAGGCCAGCAGGCGGCGGAGGTGAACGACCGTCGCCGTCCAGGCGCTCGAGGCTGGGTCGATCAGCTCCATGTGGCCGACCGCGGGTAACTCGAGGAAGGTCACCTCATCCCCCGCCGCTCGCGCCCGCTCGACGTAGTGCCGGCTGAGCTCGATCGGCACCGCCCTATCGGCATCACCATGAACGAGGACTTGGGGGACACCCAGGGGCAGGAGCGCAGCCGGGTTGGCGACCGCGTAGCGCTCGGGATGGCGTTCTGGCGGGCCGCCCAGGAGGCCTTGAACGGCGCCGCCGCCCAGGGTCATCCCCTCCTCGAGGTCGGAGACCGGCGCCAACCCGACTGCGCCGCGCAGGGTCACCGACCCCGGCGCCGGGGCTCCCGGATCACCCGCGGCCAGCTTGGCTCGCGCCGCGGCCCACAGCGCCAGATGCCCACCGGCGGAATGGCCGACGGTCACGACCCGGGAAAGGTCGAGCTGCGGGGCGAGGGTGGCCAGGTGGTCTATCCCCGCGCCCACGTCATCGAACGTCGAGGGCCAGCCGCAGGTCAGCCCGACCCGACGGTATTCGAGGTTCCACGCCGCCCAGCCCCGGTCGATGATGTCGGCGGCCATGTGGTTCATCAGGCCCTTGGTGTAGATCGCCTTCCAGAACCCGCCATGCAGCAGGACCACGACCGGGTAGGGGCCAGCGCCCTCGGGCAACCACAGATCGCCGGTTTGACCATGCCGACGGCCGTAGTCGAGACGGTGTCGGGCCATGGTGAGCGACGGTAGCGGTGGGCAACGGGAATGGAGCCAGTACGGGCTGCGTTTTCCCCGACGTGTCGACATGAAGCTGGCGGTGGCGGCACAGGAGCGGCTGATTGCCGCCTACCCAGGTGACGCGATCGGCGACCAACGCTGGTCCGGGCCGACGAGCGCCGGGCGTACCTGAGCGCATGTAGGGACCGGTACATTTGGCGGGCCGTGTCCAAACTCTCTGCCCGCAACCTGGCGGCAGCCGGCATACACCGGGCGTGGCGATGGATCGCAACGGTCGGATGTGTCGGCCCCGACGATGCACTGGGACGGCGTTACCGGCACATGGGGGCCAACAGTTGCATCGCATTTCCCCCGGGTTCGGTCATCGGCGAGCGGGCCATCGAGATCGGCGCCGAGACCATGATCGGGCCGTACGTGAGCCTGGCTGCCGGCATGCCGCTGGCCACCGGCCCGATCGGCGAGGGTGACCGCCCGGTGATCGTGATCGGGGACCGGTGCAGCATCGGGCGGGGCACCTCGATCGTGGGCCTGCGCGAGATCCGCATCGGCGACGACGTCGCCATCGCCCCCAACGTGTACATCACCGATCACAACCACAGCTACGCCGACGTGGCCGTTCCCATCGCTGGGCAATGGCCGGCCATCGGATCGGTGCGGATCGGTTCGGGCAGTTGGCTCGGCACCGGTGTCGTCGTCCTACCGGGCAGCGATATCGGCACCCACGTGACCGTCGCTGCGGGCTCGGTGGTCCGAGGCCCAGTCCCGGATAATTCCGTCGTCGCTGGGGCACCGGCCCGGGTGGTCCGGCACTATGCAGGGGGAAAGGGTTGGATCCCACCGATCCGGCCGATAGCGAGAAGCGGAGCAACAACCGACCACGACCCGGAGGCGTCCGTGACCGATCTGCCCGAAAGCCTGCTCACCGACCACGTCCGCCACGCCCTGACCTCGGGCCACCTGGCACATCTCGTCACGCTCGGCGCCAGCGGCGACCCCCAGGTGACCCTCGTCTGGGTCGGCATCGAAAACAACGAGATCGTGGCCGCCCACCTCGGCGCCTGGCAGAAGGTGAGGAACATCCGGCGCGACCCTCGCGTGGTGCTCTCCATCGAGACCGGCGAACGCAACGACCACGGGCTCGACGAGTACCTGGTGGTGTACGGGCGGGCTCGGATCACCGAAGGTGGAGCGGCCGACCTGCTGCAGAAGCTGGCCTGGGTGTACATCGGCCCCGACGTCAAGTTCCCACCGATGGACAACCCGCCGCCGGGTTATGTCACCCGCATCACCCCCGAGCGGATCGCCGGCGTCGGGCCCTGGACGACCTGATCGTCTTACTCTCGGCGCGATAGGTCGGGATACGATCAATAGGACATGGCACCGCTCGCTCTCGTCCCGCAGCGGCGGCTGCTGGCCATGGTCGCCGCCGTCGGCATCGGCTCGGGGCTGATCGGCGCGGCATTCATCGGTTCGCTCCACCTCTTGCAGCACGCCCTGGCGCCGGGAAACTGGGCGACGCTTCCCCACCTGTTCGTGATGATCGTCGTTGGGGCGGCGGTAGCGGTGCTGGTCCGGGTGCTCGGTAACCCCGGCGACGTCGAGCTGCTGGTCAACAACATCCACGTCATGGGCGGGCCCGACGATGTCCGCGACCTCCGGTCGTTGATTCCCGTCGCCCTCCTGTGCATCGCCACCGGCGGGGCCATGGGCCCGGAGGCGCCCATGGTCCAGACCACCGGGTCCTTCGGAGCCTGGATGGCGAGGCGGTGGGGGCTGTCGCACGACGACACCAGGGTCCTCACCATCAGCGGCATGGCCGCCGGCTTCACCGTCCTGTTCGGTGCGCCGCTCGGCTCGGCCATCTTCGCCCTCGAAATCCTGCACCGCCGGGGACTGGAGTACTACGAGGCCCTGCTGCCGGCCGTGCTCGGTTCGCTGTCGGGCTACGCCGTCTACGTCGCCATCACCAACGCCGGCCTTTCTCCGATCTGGCATTTCCCGCCGTTCGGACCGCTTCGAGTCGTCGACTTGTTCTGGGCCGTGGCCGCCGGCGCCGCCGGGGCGGTCGTCAGCGTCGTGTTCACGTATTTGGCCACGGGGCTGCTGTGGACCTTCCGCCACCTTCACCCCATGCTCCGCCCGGTGATCGGTGGGGCGGCGCTCGGGGCGCTGGCCTTCTGGTCGCCCTACGCCCTGACCTTCGGCGAGGCGCAGGTCAACCCGCTGCTGGCCCGCAAGGCGCTGGTCATGATCTTCGTCGTCGCCGCCTTGGCCAAGCTGTGCGGCACCGCGATCACCCTGGCGTCGGGCTGGCGCGGTGGGTTCATCATCCCGATGTTCTTCATCGGCGTGGCGTTGGGGCGCCTTGTTCACGTGGTCGCGCCCTCGACCAACGAGGTGGTGATGATGACGGCATTCATGGCCGCCATCAACGTCGGCGTGACCAAGACACCGCTCGGCTCCACCCTGGTGGTGTCCGAGATGGCGGGGCTCTCGGCGGTCCCGACCACGCTGATCGCCGCCGTGACGGCGCTGCTGCTCACCAGCCAGGTGGGCCTGATTCACACCCAGCAAGCCCGGTCGGATGACACAGCGCGGCCTCCGGACGATTCATCGGGATCATCGGGATCATCGGGAAAAGGAGACCGGGTTTGACTCTTGACCTCGTTACCGCCAACGACTACCAATCCCTGGCCCGATTCCGTCGCGCGCTGCGGGCGTTCCTCTATTTCTCCGAACAGGCGGCCCGGGCGGAGGGGCTCACGCCGGCCCAGCATCAGGTCCTGCTGGCCACGAAGGGCGCCGACCAACCACCCACAATTGGCGACCTCGCCGAGGCCCTGAAGCTGCGGCACCATTCGGTGGTCGAGCTGGTCGACCGAGCCGTCACCGCCGGCCTCGTTGTCCGCTTACCCGATCCCCACGACGGACGCGTCCAGCGCGTCGGGCTCACCGCCGTCGGCGAGTCAAAGCTATCGGCCCTCTCCGCGCTGCATCGCGAGGAACTGCGCCGGTTCCGGGAGGAGGCCCTCGTCCACCTTGAGGCGCTCTGAGCCCTACTCCCAGGTGGTGGCTCGGGCCGGCGAACCTCGGCCCCCGACGCCGTCGGTCTCGCTAGGTTGACGCCATGATCCGGCTCGGCTTGCAGATTCCCAACTTCACCTACCCCGGCGTCGGGACCGCCGAGCTGTTCGAGCGGGTGGCAACCGTCGCCGAGACGGCAGAGCAATCGGGCTTCGACAGCATTTGGGTGATGGACCACTTCTACCAGTTGCCGTTGCTCGGCCCGGCCGAGAACGCCATGTTGGAGGCCTACACCCTCCTCGGCGCGCTGGCCGCCCGAACGAAGACGGCACGATTGGGCACGCTGGTCACCGGCGTCACCTATCGCAACCCGGCGATCCTCGCCAAACAGGTCACGACATTGGACGTCATCTCCGGCGGCCGGGCCGTGCTCGGGATCGGAGCGGCGTGGTTCGCGCCCGAACACGATGGCTACGGCGTCGACTTCCCGTCGGTGGGTGAGCGGATGGACCGCCTGGAAGAAGCCCTCTTGATCTGCCGGGCCATGTTGCGCTCCGATCGCCCGATCTTCAACGGCCACCATTACCGGGTTCGGTCCCCTATCAACTGCCCGGCTCCAATCCAGGCGGGAGGGCCGCCCGTCTTGATCGGCGGTGCGGGCGAGAAGCGAACGCTCAAGCTGGTGGCCCAGTTCGCCGACGCCGTCAACTTGATCTGCGGGCGCGATGAGATAGCGCACAAGCTGAAGGTGCTGGAAGCCCACTGCGAGAACGAGGCCCGCGATCCGGCGACCATCAACAAAACCTGGCTGACTTCGGTGGTCATCGGGCCGTCGCCGGTCGAGGCGATTGAGATTCGTGACCACTGGTTCGCCGAGCGAGGCATCCCCTGGGACCTCATGGACAGCGAGGCCAAGGCGGCGTTCAGTTCCCGCCTGCTGGTCGGTACCCCCGAGGTGGTCGGCGGCCGGCTGCGACAGCTCACCATCGACCAGGGCCTCGACGGAGCGATCGTCAACATGCCGGCCAACGGCCACGACCTTGAGGTCATCACCCACAGCGGGCCTGAGCTGCTCAAGGCCCTCGGCGGCTGAGCGGTCCGTGTCGGCGCACTCCCAAGCACGGACCCCCGGCGACCCGGCGCCACCGGGCGTCCTCGTCGGGGTCGGCGTCGGGCCCGGCGACGCGGAGATGGTGACGCTGCAAGCCGTTCATGCCCTCCACCGCGCCGACCGTGTCGTCGCCCCTTCGCTGGCGACCGACGCCGTGGGCCGGGCCGAATCCATCGTCCGCCAGGTCGCCCCCGATATTCCGGTGGAACGCATCGTGTTCGACATGTCGCCCGCCGCCGGCGACCGCCACGCCTCCCATCGGGCTGCAGCCGCGGCCGTCATCGGTTTCCTCGACGCGGGCGAAGAGGTGGCGTTCGTCACCCTCGGGGACCCCAACATCTACAGCACGTTCTCCTCGCTGGCCGGCGCCGTCACCGACCTGCGGCCCGCCACGGTGGTGCGGACCGTCGCCGGCATCATGGCGTTCCAGGACCTGGCCAGCCGAACTGCGACCGTCCTGCTCGACGGCACCGAGACGCTGCAGCTCGTCACGGCACTGGACGGCCCGGCGCAGCTCGCCGCCGCGCTGGCCAACGCGCACCAGACCATCGTCGTGTACAAGGGCGGGCGCCACCTTCCCGCCATCCTCAAGGCCTTGGCCGACGCCGGCCGGCTGGACAACGCCGTGATCGGCGAGTTGCTCGGCTTGCCCGGCCAACGGGTGCTCCCGGCGGGCGACTGGCCCAACCAACCGGCGTCCTACCTGGCCACGGTGATCGTCCCGCCGGCGGGACGCAGCGGCGGAGCGCTGTGATCTCCTTCGTCGGCGCCGGCCCCGGCGCGCCCGACCTCATCACCCTCCGGGGCGCCCAACGGCTCGGCGCCGCCGACATCGTCATCTGGGCCTCCTCGCTGGTGCCCGAGGCGCTGCTGGCCCATGCTCCCTCGGCCCAGGTTCACGATTCGGCGGGCATGACCCTCGAAGATGTCCTGGCGGTCTACCAGGACCATCCCGATGCCACGATCGTCCGCCTGCACTCGGGGGACCCAGCCATCTATGGCGCCATCCAGGAGCAGATCGACTGGTGCGTCGCCCGAGAGCGCGACTTCGAGATCGTGCCGGGTGTCAGCTCCGCCGCCGCCGCCGCCGCCGCGGTCGGCCGCGAGCTCACCATACCCAAGGTGGCCCAGAGCGTGGTCATCGCCCGGCTGGCCGGGCGGACCAAGGAATCGATGCCGCCGGGCGAGTCGGTCGCCGCCTTCGCCGCCATCGGGGCCACCATGGCCGTCTTCCTTTCGGCCGCCCGACCGGCCGAGCTGCAGACTTCATTGCTCGGCCCGACCAGCGCCTACTCGCCCGAAACGCCGGCCGCCATCGTGGTGCGGGCCAGTTGGCCCGACGAGCAGGTCGTAGTGACCACGGTCGACCGCCTGGCCGCTGATCTGGCGGCCACCGGCGCCACGACCACGGTCATGGTCCTCGTCGGCCCGGCCCTCGCCGGCCTGGCGGCCCGCAGCCATCTGTACTCACCCGATTTCGCCCACAAGTTCCGCCGGCGCTCGCAGCCCGGGACGACGGCGGGGCGGCCGGCCTGATGCCTGACGCTCCGGGGACACCGGGTGGGCTGCGCACGGGCTGGACCACCGGGACCTGCGCTTCGGCCGCGGCCAAGGCGGCCGCCCTGGCGCTGGTGAGCGGCCTGGCGCCGGCCGAGGTCGACGTGGCACTGCCGGGCGGGCGGCGGGTCAGCTTCCCCGTCGAGCGGCCGGCGCCGGGTCAGGCGACCTGTGTCGTGGTCAAGGACGCCGGCGACGACCCGGACTGCACCGATGGTGCCCGCATCACCGCCGCCGTGTCGTGGCACCCGGGTCTGGCTCATCGCCTGCTCGCCGGGCCCGGCGTGGGGACGATCACCCTGCCCGGCCTGGGGCTGCCCGTCGGGGCGCCGGCCATCAATTCGGTGCCCCGCCGGGTGATCCTGGCCGCCCTCGACGAGGTTGTCGGCCGGCCCGTAGAGGTTCGCTTCTCCGTTCCCGGCGGCGAGGCCATGGCGGCCAAGACGTCGAACGCCCGCCTCGGCATCATTGGCGGCATCTCGATCCTGGGCACGACGGGCATCGTCCGGCCGTTCTCGACCGCGGCCTACCGGGCTTCGGTTGTGCAGCAGGTCGACGTGGCGGCCGCTCAGGGCCAGACCCACATGGTGCTCGCCACCGGCAGCCGGTCCGAGAAGGCGGCGCAGCGCCTGTTGCCCGGCGTCGCCGACGTCTGCGTCGTCGAAGTGGGCGACTTCACCGGAGTCTGCCTCCGCCGGGCGGCCGAGCGGGGCATGACGAACGCAACCTTCATCGGCATGACCGGCAAGATCGCCAAGTTGGCGGCGGGCGTGATGATGACCCATTTCCACCGATCCCAGGTGGACACCGCGCTCCTGGCCACCGTGGCCGCCGAAGCGGGCGCCCCGCCCGAGGTGGTGGCGGCCGCGACCGAAACCGAGACGGCCCGGCATTTCTACGACGCCTGCGTCGCCGCCGGGTCCCTCGAACCCCTCGCCGAGCTGTGCCGCCGGGCCGCAGCGGCCTGCCGGCGCCATGTAGGCGGGGCGCTGGCGGTCGAGGTCATCATGGTCGACTTCGAGGGCGAGGCCATGATCGCCCATGGGTAGGCCTCGGGTGAGGGCTCATGGCTAGCCGAATTGTCGTCATCGGGCTGCCGCCGGCCGCCTCGCTGCCCCCTGTGGCTCTGCTCATCGGCAGTCGCCGTCAGTTGGAGCTGGTCGATGTACCCCCGGGCGCGAGGACCGCCGGCTGGGATGGAGACATCGACGCCGTGCTCGGGATCATCGCGGTCGAACCGGGAATGGTCGGCGTCCTGGCATCCGGTGACCCCGGTTTCTTCGGCATCGTCCGGGTACTGGCCGAGCGTTTCGGCCCCCCGGCCCTCGACGTCCGGCCGGCGGTATCAAGTGTCAGCCTGGCCTTTGCCCGCCTCGGGCTCCCCTGGGACGACGCCCTCGTCGTGTCGGCCCACGGCCGTCGCCTCGAACAGGCCGCCGCCGCGGCCGAACGGGCGGTCGTCGCCCAGGCTGGGAAGGCCGCGGTCCTGGTCTCGCCCGACAACCCGCCTGAAGCCCTGGGCAAGGAGCTGCTCGCGCTCGGTCTCGAGGCAGAGATCGCCGTCTGCAGCCGGCTGGGACTCGCCGGCGAGACGGTCACCCGCACCGATGTCGGGGGGCTGGCGGCCGGCGCCTGGGACCCGCTTTCGATCGTGATCATGCTGAGGGGCGATCCGGTCGCCGGCTCCGCCCGCCTCGCCTCAGGGTTTTCGCTGCCCCGAGAAGGCAAGCCAGTGACGTGGGGGCGCCCCGAGGCGGTGTTCGACCACCGCGACGCCATGGTGACCAAGGCCGAGGTCCGGGCCGTGGCGATCGGCCACCTCGAGCTTCCGGCCGAAGGCGTGTTGTGGGATGTCGGGGCGGGCAGCGGCAGTGTCGGTATCGAATGTTCGCTCCTCGCTCCCGGCCTGGCCGTCTTTGCCATCGAACAGCGACCCGACGACGCACGGCGGATCGAAGCCAACGCCCGCCGCCTCGGCGCCCGGGTAACAGTGGTCGAGGGCGTGGCGCCGGCGATGCTGGCCCATCTGCCCGATCCTGACCGGGCGTTCGTCGGCGGCGGTGGGCCGGAAGTCCTGGCCGCCGTGATCGCCCGCACCGCCAGGTCGCATACAGGAAGGCAACCAGAAAGGCGGGAAGGAAGGGTGGTCGCCACCTTCGCCGCCCTCGACCGAGCGGCGGCGGCGGCCGAGCAACTCGGCCAGATGGTGCAGGTGGCGGCCAGCCGGGGCGAGCGCCTGCCCGACGGCGGCTGGCGGCTGGCGGCCGAGAACCCCGTCTTCGTCGTTTGGGGAAGTGGGGCCAGTTGGTGACGGGGCCTGTCCTGTCGGTGTCGGTCACCGAGGCCGGCCGAGCCCTGGCCGAACGACTCCCCTACGAGCATCACCATGGCCGGGCGGCCGAGACGGTGGCGCAGCGGTGGAACGACGTCGACGCGTTCGTCCTGTTCCTGGCGGTGGGCGCAGCCGTGCGCATCGTCGCTCCTTATCTGCTCGACAAGCACCGCGATCCCGCCGTTGTCTGTGTCGACGAGGCCGGGCGCTACGCCGTCGCCCTGGCGGGAGGGCACCGGGGCGGCCAAGCGGGCGCCAACGAACTGGCCCGCGCCGTCGCCGCTTGCCTCGGTGCCGAGGCGGTGATCACCACCGCCACCGATTCCGCCGGCGTGGCCGGGCTCGACCAGCTGCGTGGCTTCGTCGCAACCGGCGACATCGCGGCGGTGACCAGGGCAATGCTCGACGGCACCGGCATCAACGTCGAAAACCCCCTGGCGTGGCCCGTGCCGCTCGACAACGACCCAGGAGCGACGGCCGCGTCGGTGCGAGTCACCGACCAACGGGTTGCCGCGCAGGAGGGCGGCGCCGTGCTCCATCCACCGTCACTGGTCATCGGCGTCGGAACCTCGACCGCGGCGCAGCCCGACGACCTCGCCGCCCTCGTGCGAACGGTCATGGACTCCTCCGGCCTGGCACCGGAATCTATCGGCGAGGTGGCGACCATCGATCGCCGGGCGTCGCATCCGGCGATCGTGGCCCTCGGCTACCCGGTACGGGCGTTCGAGCCGGGCGAGCTGGCCGCGATCGAGGTACCGACACCGAGCGAGACGGTACGAGGCGCCGTGGGAACCCCGAGCGTGTGCGAGGCGGCCGCGCTGCTGGCCGCCGGCCCCGGCGCCGAACTGCTCGTGCCCAAGCGATCTACCGCAACGGCAACCGTCGCCATCGCCCGCCGGCGGGGGCCGCGAGGCCACCTCTGCGTCGTCGGCCTCGGACCGGGCGATATACGGCACCGCACACCCGCGGCCGAACACGCCGTGCGGCGCGCCGAGGTCGTCATCGGGTACCGGGCTTATATCGACCAATGTGCCGACCTCCTCGGACCGGCCCAGCAGGTGGTGACCTCGCCCATCGGCGACGAGGTGGTCCGGGCGCAGCGAGCCCTGGCCGAGGCGGGAGCAGGCCGGCGCGTCGCCCTGGTGTGCTCGGGCGACGCCGGCACCTATGCCATGGCGTCGATCGTGCTCGAGTTGGCCGACGGGACGGCTCCTATTGAAATAGTGCCGGGCGTGACCGCGGCCAGCGCCAGCGCCGCCGTGCTCGGCGCCCCCCTCGGCCACGACAGCGTCGCCATCAGCCTGTCGGACCTCCTGACCGGCTGGGACGTAATCGAGCGGCGGCTGAAGGCGGCGGCCGACGGCGATTTCGTGGTCGCCCTGTACAACCCCCGCTCGAAGACGCGGACCTGGCAACTGCCCGCGGCGCAGCAGCTCCTTCTCACCCGGCGGCCGGCGACGACACCGGTCGGGATCGTGACCGACGCCGGCCGAGCGGGCCAGACGATCACGACCACCACGTTGGGCCAGCTCGACGCCGGGTTGGTCGGGATGACAACCTGCGTGATCATCGGAGCCAGCACGACCAAGATGGTGAACGGGCGCATGGTCACACCCCGCGGTTACCAACCAGCTCGCCGAGCAACAAGACCGATGACGATCCACCCCATCGAGGTCGAGAGCCATCAACGCCTGGCCGAGCGCGTCGACCTTTCCCACCTGGCGCCGGGCCCCCGCGCCGTCGTAGCGCGGGTGATCCACGCCACCGCCGACATCTCCTACGCCGACACGATGGTCGTGCCTGAGGAGGCCGTCGACGCCGCCGTGGCGGCCATCGCCGCCGGCGCCGCGGTCGTCACCGACGTCGAGATGACGAGGGTCGGGATCACCGGGGTCGCCGCCCGCTGCTACCTCGACGCTGCCGTGGCTAGCGTCGAGCTGACTCGCAGCGCCGCCGCCATCGGGTTGGCCGCCGCCCGCAACCCCGACGGCGCGGTGCTCGTGATCGGGTGCGCCCCGACGGCGCTGTTCGAGGCGCTGGCCCGGGCCAAGGCGGGATCGTTCCGCCCCGCCGCCATCGTCGCCTTGCCGGTCGGCTTCGTCGGGGCCGCCGCCGCCAAGGAGGCGGCCCGGCGCAGCGGCCTACCGGTCATCACCAACATCGGGGAAAAGGGTGGCTCGGCGGTGGCGGCAGCTGCTTGTAACGCTCTCGTTCGGCTGGCTCATCAAGAAAGGAACGACCGTGGCTGACGCCGCTCTCCTCCTGGTCGGCCATGGCAGCCGCTCGGCCGACGGGGTGGCAGCGTACTGGCGCTTCGCCGACGCCGTCCAGGCCGAGGCGCCGGAGTTGAGGCTGGGCTGTGGCTTCATCGAGCTGGCCGAACCCGATCTCGACTCGGCTGTCGGTGGCCTGGTCGAAGCCGGCGCGACCAGCGTCGTCGCGGTTCCGCTCGTCCTGCTCGGCGCCGGCCACATGAAAAACGACGGGCCGGCGGCGTTGGCCCGTGCTCGCCAGAACCACCCGGGCGTCGAGTTTGCCTATGCCCGGGCCCTGGGCGTCCACCCCACCCCCCTCGAGGTGGCGAGCGAGCGCATCGCCACCGCGATCGCCGGCTGGCCTGCCGCCGGAACGGGGGTGGTCGCCGTCAGCCGGGGGTCGAGCGATCCCGACGCCAACGCCGACCTGTTCAAGGTGGCCCGCTTGCTGGCGGATTATCGCCGGGCCGAGTTCGTCGAGGCTGCCTTCGTCTCGCTGGCGTTACCGTCGGTGGCCGACGCCTTCGATCGTTGCCGCCGGCTCGGGGCGCGGCGCATCGCCGTGGTCCCCTACTTCCTTTTCACCGGGATCCTGGTCAACCGCATTGGGGCACAGGCGCGGGCGTGGGCCGCCGACCACCCCGACATCGACGTCCGGGTCGGCCACGAGATGGGACCGGACCGCCGCCTCGCCGCGCTGGTCCTCGACCGTTACCGCGAAGCGCGCGCCGGCGACGTCAGGATGAACTGCGATTGCTGCACCTACCGGGTGGCGCTACCACACCTCCTCACAGCTGAAGGGACTTGACCTCCAAGAATTCCTCCAGCCCGTAGCGACCGAGCTCACGGCCATTGCCGGACTGCTTGTAACCACCGAAGGGTGCTTGAGGATTGAACGATCCCCCGTTGACCTCCACCTGGCCGGCCCGTAGTTGGCGCGCCACGCGCAGCGCCCGGTCCCGGTCGGCCGACCAAACGGAAGCGGCCAACCCGTACACCGTGCCGTTGGCGATCGCCACCGCCTCGGCTTCGGTGTCGTAGGCGATGATGGCCAGCACCGGCCCGAAGATCTCTTCCTGGGCGATGACCGAGTTCGGATCGACGTCGGAAAATATGGTCGGGCGAACGAAGAAGCCTCGCTCCAGGCCCTCGGGGGCGTCGGGCCCGCCGGTCAACAACCTGGCGCCGCCGTCGACCCCGGCGCGGATGTACGCCCGTACCCGCTCCCGCTGGGCCGCGCTGGCGACCGGGCCGAGCCGCGTTCCCTGAACGAGGGGGTCACCAAGCCGATAGGTCGCGGCAGCCGCCACCGCCAGGTCCTCGCACTCGGCCAGGCGGGATCGCGGCACGATCATGCGGGTCAACGCCGAACAGGTCTGCCCCGAGTTGATGAACGCCTTGGCCACGCCGTCACGCACGGCGCGTACGACGTCGGCGTCATCCAGGATGACGCTGGGGCTCTTGCCGCCCAGCTCCAGGGTGACCCGCTTGACCGACGCCGCCGCCAGTTCGCTCACCCGGCGCCCGGCGCGGGTGGATCCGGTGAAGCTCACCATGTCGACGTCTTGATGGCGGGCCAAGGCCTCGCCCGCCACCGCACCGTTGCCGGTGACCAGGTTGAACACACCCGGTGGGACGCCGGCACCGTCGATCACCTCGGCCAGGATGAACGCACTGAGCGGGGCTGTCTCCGACGGCTTGACGACGACGGTGCATCCCGCCGCCAGGGCGGGTGCGACCTTGGCCGCCACCTGGTGGAGCGGGTAGTTCCAGGGCGTGATGGCGCCAACCACCCCGATCGGCTCACGCACCACCAGCGAAGCGCCCAACTCCTCCTCCGCCGGCAACGAGGCCGCCGCCATGGCGCCGAAGGTCGTGATCGGCAGGCCCACCTGGACGATCATGGCCAGGTTGATCGGCATGCCGACCTCCGAGGCGATAACGGTCGCGATGTCCGACATCCGGGCCTGCAGCCCCTCGCTGATGCGGGTCAGGCACTTGGCTCGCTCCTTGCTGACCGACCACGATGTCCACGCCGCGCGCGCCGCTGCTACTGCCCGGTCGACGTCGGCGGCGCCACCGGCGGGCACCCGGCCCATCACCTCCTCGGTCGTGGCATTGATCACCTCGATCGCCTCTCCATCAGCAAGGGAAGGGACCCACCGCCCGTCGATATAAAGCCGGTCCCGGTTTGCCATACCTGGAATCTACCGACCGTTCTGCGGAAAAGATCCGAAGGTCCCGAGCCGCTCAAGTATCAGGTGGGAACCTGCCGACTCTGTAAGAGGTGTATAGGGCACGAGGAGGCCGGACGATGGCGACAGCAGGTGTCTTGGCGGTGACCGCAGGAACGGCGACCACGCTGGCTCGTCCCGCGCACGTGGTCCGGCGTCCGAGCGGTCAGGTAGTTGTGATCCTCGTCGGCCGCGAGGCCCTCCCGGAGGCGGAGATGTGGCGCTCCCGGGGCTACCAGGTCGACGCCATCAGCGGCGAGGCGCTCGGCTGCTAGCGGTGCCAGGGGCTGCCCAAACGGGCCGCTACGGCAGGGTCGATACGGACCGCGCCGACCAAACCGGAGGTTTGCACCCGAACCACTTGGACGTTGGCACCGGTGTAGGGCGCCTGCACCATTTGCCCGCTGCCGAGGTAGATCGCCACGTGGTCGATGAACCCCGGATCGGAGGGGTCCAAGGCCCAAAACAGTAGGTCCCCGGGTTCGATCTGGCTCAGGGGGACCGCGGCTCCGGCCAGCGCCTGCTGGGCGGCGGTGCGAGGCAGGTAGATGCCCGCCGCCGCGAACGACCACCCAACCAGACCGGAGCAGTCGAAACCGTTCGGTCCGGTGCCGCCCCACACGTACGGCGTACCGACCCGGCTCAGCGCGGCAGTAAGCGCAGTCGACAGCTGGGACGCCGTGGCCGCGGCGCCACCTCCAGCTCCGATCGCCAGGCCGGGCCGCATCAGCACGACCGAGGCTCCCGGGATCGTCCGCTCGATCGCGGTCTGCAACACAGAGGGATCGGCGGCCGGAGCGCTCAGGATCAACCCCGAGCCGGCCACCAAGCCGAGTTGGCTGCTCAACTTGTTGCTCACAACCAGGTCGACCCCCGGCAGGCCGATCGACATGAAGGCCCCGAGCCACTGCTGGCTCGGTGCCCCCGAGCGGGCCGCGGTCACCGGAACCTCGACGCCGAGGGCCAGTTTGCGGTCCCGTGACATCTCGAACGACGACGCCAGCGTGCCGGCCGAGATGTACTGCCACAGGCGGTCGGCCTGGGCGGTCACCGCGGGTGTGAAATTACGGAAGGTCCCCGGGTCGACGCCGATGGTGTTGGCCGGCGCACCCTCGAGACCGACCGTACCGGTGTCGACGACCTCGACGGCCACCACACCCTTGAGGGCCTGGATGACCTGGATCTGGTGCGCGCTGACGGCACCTGGCGCGCTCACCAGGGCGCTGGGCTGGCGCGGCGTGCCCGCCGGGGTGATCGGGGCGAGGGTCGTGGTCGTCGTGGTCGTCGGACCGAGCGACGGCCACTCGGTCACGGCGTCGGCCGCGGCAATGGGTCTGGTCGCCACGATCGCGCGGCCGCGCTGGGTCACGACGGCGACGATCGCGCCGACGAGCAGAGCCGCGACGAGGACCGAGGCCAGCAACCGGGCGCGACGAAACGAGGTGTCCCCAGACCGGGGAGCGGCGTTGGATCGTTTCAGATGTCGCAAACCTTTAGGTGATTCGCCGCCGCCGACGGTGGTTCCTGCCCGGCGCGGGCGCGAACTTAAGGACCTCTTAGCCCAATTGTCATTCGGATGTTCCCGACTTTGGTCGACAACTGAGGGGAATCCAGCTGTCGGGAGGGAACGTGCACAAGGATCAGGTGGGAAAACGGTGGGCCGTCGGGAACCGAGTCGGCGTGCTCACACTGGCGTTGGGGCTGACGGCGCTGATCGCCGCCTGCTCGGCAGGCTCGGCCACCAAGCCCACCTCGGTGAACACGACGAGCGGCAACTCCGGCACCGTCGTTGCCTCTCCAGCGACCGCGCCGGCGCCCTCGGGCGCGACCGCCACGACCGCCACGACCGCCACGACCACCCCGACGACCTCGGGCTCGGTCGTGACGCCGGCTCACACCACCACTACCACGACAGCTGCTCGGGTGCCCACCACCAGCCCCAAGACGACGGTGCCGCCGGCCGCCACTGGCCCCGCCCCCACCGCGCCGGGCAGCTACAAGTACAACGCGAGCGGTCCGGGATCGACGATCACAGCGGGCACAACCTCGACCAACATTCCGGCCAAACCCTACTCGCTTGTTGTCAGCGCCCCCGTCAACGGGACAGAGACGTGGACCGATCCGAACACCACCACCTCGTTGTCGTTCAACGGTTCCGGCGTCTTCCTCGAGTCCGAGTCGGTATCGGTCGTGAATGCGACCTGCACGTTCACCAATGCGGTGGCATCACCACCGTGGCCGCTCAAGGTCGGCGCAACCTTCTCCGGCCAAGCCAACTGCGGCGGGGGCCAGGTGCTCAACCTGAGCGGGCGCGTGACCGCAACGTCGTCGGTTGGCGGCGTCGCGACCTACCTCGTACAGAGCACCATCACCCTTGGTGGCACCAACCTGCTGATCGCCGAGACCGATTGGTATGCGCCGTCGTTGCGCCTACCGGTCAAGTCGACGGTGGCGGTGAGCGGCGCCTTCGACGGTTATTCCATTTCGAGCGACTCGACCTACACGCTGGCTTCGCTCTGACCCTTTATTATTATTCTAGTTGTCATTCGGACGTAACCGCACCAGCCGAAGAGTCAGGTAGAAATCCGCGCAGGAGGTACAGGTGCGGATCGTTCGGGTCGGAAAGACGCTTCTGCTGTTCGGTGCCACTGCGGCGATCGCGGCGTGTTCGGGAAGTTCCAAGCCGGTGTCGCTGAGCACGCTGCCCGCCGGTACCGGAGGTGGCTCGACGACCACGACGATCGAGGCGCCCGTCACGACACCGACGACGGCCGCCGTCTCGCTGGCGCCAACGACCGTCACGACGGTTGCCACCGGCCTAACGACGACATCTGGCCCGCCGACAACGACGCCATCTGGCCCCACCGCCACGGCCGCCGGAACCTACCTGTTCAATGCCACCGGCAAGTACACCTTCACCGAAGGTATTTTCTCGACCACCGCCGCGGCGTCAGGATATGAGCTCACGGTCAGCACACCGGTCGACGGAATTGAAACCTGGACCGACCCGAATAACACCACGAAATATCTTTTCAACGGTACCGGCGTCTTCCTCGAATCGAAGTCGATCTCGGCCCTCAAGCTCGATTGTACGTTCGGCTCAGCGATGCCCTCGCCACCGTGGCCGGTCACCGTCGGTGCACCTTTCTCGGGCCAGGCCGACTGCGGCGGGGGCAAAACGCTCTCCGTGAGCGGCGAGGTAACGGCGACGTCGTCGGTCGGGGGTGTGGCGACCTTCACGATCGGCAGCACGAGCACGCTCTCGGGAACCAACCTGCTGATCACCGAGACCGACTGGTACGCGCCATCACTGGGCCTGGCGGTCAAGTCGACGATGACGGTGTCCGGCTCGGCGAACGGCTATTCGTTGCACAGCAACGAGACCTACACCCTGGCTTCGCTCTGACGCTGCCGCTGGGAGGCAATTGCGCCGGCCAGGAGCGGCACCACCTCGTGCCAGTCGCCCACAATCCCGATATCCACGTTGGTGAAGACCGTGGCCCGAGGGTCGTGGTTGATGGCGACGATCAGGCCGGCGCCGCGGACCCCGATCAGGTGGTTGAACTTGCCGGACAATCCGACCGCCACGTACAGCCGCGGGGCCAGGCTCCGACCGGTCAGGCCCACCTGGCGCGACCGCGATTGCCAGCCTTGGTCGGTGACCTTGCGAGTGGCGGCCAACTCGGCGCCCAAGATGTCGAGCAGGGGTGCCAGCTGGCCATACTCCGAGGGGTCGACGCCCACTCCGACGCCCACGACCGCAGCCGCGCCGGCGAGGTCGTCCAACTCGTCGTCGCGCCCGGCGCCCAGTAGCCGCACCCGGCCGCCCGCCGTCACCGGCTGGTCGGTGACGGCAATCGGCCTCGCCGGGCGGGGTTCGGGTGTCGCCAGCACCCCCGATCGGACCGTCACCATCTGGATGGACGAGGAACTGGTGATGGCGGCAACCAGCTGGCCTCCAAACGCCGGCTTCCACGACACGAGGCGCCCGCCGTCGACTCCCAACTCGACCGCGTCACCGGTCAGCCCGACCCCAAGACGGGCGGCCATGCGCGCCGCCACCTCCCGACCCCACATGGTGCTCCCGACCAGCGCCGCCCACGGCTCGTGCTCAGCGCTCCAGCTCGCCGCCGCCCCGGCCACATCCTCCTCGACCACCGCCCCTCGCAGGACCACCAACTCGTCGGCGCCCCAGCCGCTGGCCGTCACCGGATCCAACGCCTCGGCCGGTGCCAGCGCCACGACCCGGCCATCGACGACTCGAGCCAAGTGGGCGGCGGCGCCCAGTAGCTGGCGGGCCAACCGGGGGCGATCGGGCTCGACCAGCACCGCAACCCCTTTTCCCCGCTTCATCCAACCATCGGCCACCATCTCTGCGCGCCCGACCTCGGGTCCGAGCGCCCCTGCGTCGCCCAGCATGGCCGCCGCCTCAGTCGCCTGATCGGCGAGGGACCCGGCCAGCACCAGCCGGCGCCGGGACACCTCGAGCACTCGGATCCCGCCAACTCGCGTCGGGCTGGCGGCCTCGCCCCACGGACCCGGGCCGAGGTCGGCGGCGCTCAGGCGGTGCAGCCGGGAGGCGTCGACGTCGGCCCGGCCGGCCGGATCGACCTTGGCCGGGGGGCAGAGACGCTCGGCGCAACTGAGCACGGCGGGCAGGTCCACTTCGGCGTCGGCCCAGCCGTCGTCGTGCTCGAGACGCGCCACGATCGTCGCCGACCGCAACGTCATCGCCCTGACTCCCCCGAGGAATGGGAGCCCGAGCAGTTCGGCCACCTCGGGTCCCACCTGGCCGGTATCGGCGTCCACCGAGTTGCGCCCGACCAAGATGAGCTCGAACGGCCCCAGGCGGACGATGGCCGCGGCCAGCGCCCGGGCGGTGGCCAAGGTGTCGGAACCGGCAAACGCCGCGTCGGTGATCAGCACACCCTCGTCGGCGCCCCACGCCACCGCCTCGCGCAAGGCGTCGGTGGCACTCGGTGGGCCGAGGGTGATCACGGTGCAGGTTCCGCCGGTCTCTCGCGCCACATCGACGCCTCGGCTGATGGCCCGGCGGCAATAGGCGTTGATCTCCAACGGACCGTCGCGAATCAAGCGTCCGTCGGAGCCGAGCGCCATCGACTCGACCGATGGGACCTGCTTGATCAACACCCCGACGCGCACGGATCGAGCGTATGCCAGGTTCCGCTTGCGCAGAAATGCCCAAATCAGACGAGGTTGCTGAAGCCCACGCTAAATCTCGCGCCAACGCCTCAACCACCATCGTGGGCCCGACGAGAGCCGATCCATGCTTCGTCGAGGACCTGTCGCGATCGCTTTCGTTGTCGCAATCGTTGTCTTCGCCCTGACGCTGAGCGTCCGAAGCTCGGTCGCGTCACCCCGGCCGGTGGCCATCCAGCCGGCGCTGGCGAGCCGATCGCTCGCAGTGACCACGGACAACGCTCACCACGCCGCCACCACGACCTCCACGACGGTTCCGGCGACGGTACTGCCGCCTCCGATCACGACCACCACCGTTTCTCTGGCTCCGGTCACTTCTCCGGCTCCGGTCACTTCTCTGGCTCCGGTCACTTCTCTGGTGCCGACGCCCCGCCCGGCCGTGGTCGCGGCCCCAAAGGTCGTCGCCTCTATCGCTCGGCCTCTCGGCTCTGCCGGCGACTACGTGCTGCTCGGCTACCGGTGGAACCCGTGCCAGGTGGTCACGGTGGCGAGCACCGGGCCTGACATCAGCGGGATCGTCCTCGAACTGGCCTCCATCACGGGACTGAAGCTCCAAATGGTGACCGGGGCGGCGGACATCACCGTCGCTTGGGGCGCCGTGCCGGCCGGCGGCGAACTCGGCCTGACCTCATGGGACGAGCAAGGTGGCTGGCTCATCAAATCTACCGTGGTCATCAGCCCGGCGGCGCCGTACATGGCCACGGTGTTGCGCCACGAGATGGGCCACGCCATGGGCCTCATGCATGCCCACCATCCCAACGAGGTCATGTACGCGACCGTTGGTCCCTCCTCGCCGACCGATTACCAAGCCGGCGACCGGGCCGGCCTGGCGGCGGTCGGGGCCGCCGCGGGCTGCACGCTCACCTAGCGCTCCCACGCCAGGCGGAGGTCGCGTTCCGACCTGAGGGGGATGTGGGCGCCGGCAGGGCGGTCGTAGCATCGTCACTGTGCCGAGTGATGACGAGCTGCGGCGGGTCGCCGAGGATGTACGGGCGCTGGCCCGTTCCCTAAGCAAAGACATCCGCGCCGCGTTCGATCGAGGCCGGCCGGAGGGCTACGGCCCCTCCGAGCCGTCTCCCGGCCGGATGTCTGCCCGCGAGGATCTGACGGCGGCGGGCCGCGCCGCGCGACGAGTTCCGCAAGGCGCG
>OBLV0100000145.1_pt1 | contig 23369 bp, 21 predicted proteins | sample 1520071 | NCBI WGS metagenome assembly OBLV01 (sample SAMEA3888446, study PRJEB22518) | metagenome | reverse complement strand
GGGACTTTTACATGGCGAAGGCGGCCGTGCCCGGAGGGTTTGGGTAACTTTGGAATTTGCTGGACGCGGTCGTCCGGCCGCGGCACGGACTCACGCCGCTCAGATCCAGCCGAGCTCGGACGAGATCTCGCCCGCCGAACCGAGCGGCGCATCGACCGCGGGAGAACGCTTGTGGCGTCGGGCGAGCAGAGCCACCTCGAGTCGCGGCGTCGGGGACAGGGGAAGCCAGCAAAGTTCGTCCGGCAGTCCGAGCGAGCCCGCAGATTCGCCGATGATGACCACGGCCTGGCCCTGGAGCACTGGGGTGTAGGCGAGGTCGAAGCTCAGCGTTCGCAGGAGAACCCGGGGCGCGTCGTCGCCAAACATGCCGATCACCGCGTCGTAGTGACCCGGGTTCGCCTCGCGAGGATGAAGCAGCAGGGTCTCGTCGGCGAGGTCCACCACGTCGACGCTCGATCGGGAGGCCAGTGGGTGGTCGCGGCGCAGCAGCAGTCCCTGCGGCTCCCACCGGATCACGCGCACGTCGAGTTGCGGCGACCGCGGCGGGCAGCGGACGAGCCCGATGTCGACCGAGCCGTCGCTCAGTCCCGCCACGATCTCGTCGACTGACTTGACGGCGGTCGTGATGGTGACCCCCGGGTGACGCTCGGCCAGCGCCTGAAGCAGCCGCGGCGCCGTCTCGTACGATGCGCTGCCGCCATAGGCGAACTTCACCGCGCCGCGCTCGCCGGTGCCGTAAGTGCGGACGCTCCGCCACAGCTCATCGGCGGCGGTCAGCAGCCCCGGCCCCCGTTCGAGCAGGAACTCGCCCGCCTCGGTGAGCTCGAACTCGTGCGTGGTGCGGAACAGGAGCTCGACCCCGAGCTCCTGTTCCAGCAGCCTCACATGGCGGCTGAGCGCCGGTTGCGCGATGTGCAACCGCTCAGCCGCCCGCGTGAAGTTGCGCTCCCGCGCGACCTGGACGAAGTACTGCAACCGACGCAGATCGGTCACGGCACGCATCCTAGCCGTGCCGGACCGCTAGCAGGCCTCGGACTCTGCGAGCGCGCGAGCCGCCGAGCCTTCGATGTTGATGTGCGGCAGGCGTGAGTCGAGCCGCCCGGGCAGCCGCCACGTGATCGCGCCGAGCAGCTCGAGCACCGCCGGCAACAGCACGCAGCGAACCACGATCGCGTCGAGGAACACCGCGAAGGCCAGGCCGAACCCGAACTCCCTGATCGTGCGCTGGTCCCCGAGCATGAACGACAGGAACACGCAGACCATGATCGCGGCGGCCGCGGTGATGACCCGTCCGGTGAGCGCGATGCCGTCGGCCACGGCGGCCGATGCGTCCCGACGACGCAGCCACTGCTCGCGCACCCGCGAGACCAGGAACACCTCGTAATCCATCGACAGTCCGAACACGACCGCGAACATGAGCAGCGGGATCCACGGCTCAACGGGGCCCTTCTGCACGCCGAGCAGCCCTCCGAGCCATCCCCACTGGAACACCGCGACGGTTGCGCCGATCGCACCGCCGATGCTGAGCAGGTTCATCAGGGCGGCCTGGATCGGGATCACCAGCGAGCGGAAGATGACGAACAGCAGCAGCGCCGACAGCACGACAACGACCGCGATGAACAGGGGCAGCTTCCTCGACAGCACCTGCGAGAAATCGATCGACCCGGCGGTGAGCCCGGCAACTAGGACGGGGACGCCGGTCCGCCGCTTGACTCCGGGCAGCACCCGGTGGCGCAACCGGTTGACAAGGTCGGTCGTGGCCTGCGCCTGCGGCGCCGAGCGCGGGTAGGCCTGCATGACCGCGAGCGTGCCGGAGGGCGAGATCTGAGGCTGCGTCACTGCAGTGACCCCGGGCGTCGCCAGCGCCGCCGCCCGGACCGCCGCGAGATCGGCCGTCTGACCGCGGGCGGGAAGCTCGGCGACCAGCGTCAGCGGCCCGTTGAAGCCGGCTCCGAAGCCGTCGGCCAGCAGGCCGAACGCCTCATGGGAGCTGAGACCCGCGGGATCGTTGCCGGCGTCGCTGATGTCGAGTCGGAGCGCGAACGCCGGCAGCAGCAACGCGACCATGACCGACGCCGAGACGAGCGCGAGCGGCACCGGCCGGGCACGGACGGTATCGCTCCAGCGGCGCCAAACCGACCCCGGCGCCAGCGACGTCAGCCGCCGGCCGCGGTGGGGCCGAACCAACCGCGCGCCGAACCGCGACAGCATCGCCGGGAGCAGCGTCAGCGTCGCTGCGAGCGTGAGGAGCACCGCGATCACAGATGCGACGGCGAGGCCGTAGGTGAAGCTGACGCCGGTCGCGAACATCCCAAGCAGCGCGATTACGACCGTCGTGCCGGCGAGCAGGATCGCCCGCCCGGAGGTGTCCATCGCGCCGAGCACGGACTGCTTGACGTCGCCGAGCTCGGCGAAGTTCTCGCGGAACCGCGTGACGATGAACAGCGCGTAGTCGACGCCCACGCCAAGCCCAATCATGAGCGCCAGCTGCGGCGAGACGTTCGACATGCTCATCACGTGCGTCGAGAGCCCGATCAGCGCCACGCCCGTGATCAGGCCGAGACCGGCGGTGACGAGCGGCATCCCGGCGGCGATCACCGACCCGAACGTGATCAGGAGGATGACCAGCGCGGCGATGACCCCAATCTCGGTCGCCGGCCCGACGCTGAATCCCTCGGCCTTCTCGATCAACTGGCCGCCGGCGGCGACCTGCAGTCCGGGCGCGTGCACCGCCTTGACCCGGTCGAGCAGCCGGGTACCCGCGCTGGTCGGGAGCACATTGGCGTTCTCGTCGTAGTCGATCGTCGCGAATGCGGTCATTCGGTCCCGTGAGACCTGGACGGCGCCGTCCGCCGCGTAGGGGCCGGTCACCTTCGAGACGTGCGGGAACGTTCGCACCGTGGCCAGTACGGGCGCGATAACCCGGCGCACCGCGGGAGCGTCGATCGTGCCGCGCGAGACGTGGAGCACGATCGTGTCGACGTCCCCGCTCTGGGCCCCGAATTCTTTCGTCAGCAGATCGCTGGCCCGCTGGGACTCGGTCCCTGGCAGGGTGAAGTTGGTCGCGTAGCGGTTGCCGACCGAGCCTGCGACCGCGGTGGTGAGGATCGCGATCACAACCCAGGCTGCGACAACCCAGCGGCGATGGGCGATGCACCAGCGCGCGACGCGCAGCATCGCGTTGTCTTTTTGCATTAGTGCCTCCATTGCGTGCGTAGGAGAAAGAGCGTGGCGGTCACGGTCCCATTCGCACTCGCCGGTCGCATCGGCGAGGCCGCCAGTGTCCTCGCCGGTCACCTCGATGTCACTTGACTCCTGGGCCGCCGTCGGGTACTTTGCGTACACGTACACAAACTCTTCGACGAGGGAGGCCACGGTGACTGTCACGGCTCCGACCCTGTATCCGGCGATGCGCTTCGACGACGCGCCTGCCGCGATCGATTTCCTCGAGCGCGCGTTCGGGTTCGTCCGACGCGAGGTGATCGCGAACCCCGATGGGACGATCGCGCACGCCGAGCTCGTGCTCGGCCCGAGCATCCTCATGCTTGGATCGGATCGGGACGATCCTCGGCTCGGCCGCCGCGCCGGCACCGGGTGGCTGTACGTCGCCGTCGACGACGCCGACGAGCACTGCCGCCGCGCGCGCGAGGCGGGCGCCGAGATCATCCGAGAGCCGTTCGACACCGACTACGGGTCGCGCGATTACACGGCGATCGATCTCGAAGGCAACGAGTGGCACTTCGGCACCTACCGGCCGGCCGCGGACACGGCGGCGCCGACGTCCACCGTAGCGGCTTGAATCCGGGGGGCGTTGGACGAACCATCGCCACCCCCTCGCAAAACCGGCCGTCCCCCGCGCCTGTCCCGGGAAGCGGTGACCTCGGCCGCCCGCGCGATCGTCGACCGCGACGGGATCGAGGCGCTGACCATGCGACAGGTGGCCCAGGAGCTGGGCAGCTCGCCGATGGCGATCTACCGCCACGTTCGCGACAAGGACGAGCTCCTTGTCCTACTGCTCGACCAGCTGGCCGGCGAACTGCCGCGGCCCCGTTTCTCGCGCGATCCGCGGCGACGACTGCACCAAGCGTGCCGGGCGATGCACGACGGACTGGCCGCGAACGATTGGGTGGTCGACGTGCTCGCGCAGGGCGATCTGATCGCGCCGTCGATCCTGTGGCTCGTCGAGGAGATTGCGGCGGCACTGGTCGGCCTCGGGTGCTCGGAGGCAGAGGCGGCCGACGGCTACCGGGCGATCTGGCAGTTCACGGTCGGCGAGCTGATCATCCGCCGCGGCCTACAGCGGATCGCGGCGCTCGGACGCACGCCGTTCGTGGTCCGGGTGTTGACCAGCGTCGATGCTCGAGAGTTACCGACCCTCGCGACGCTTGCGCCGCATTGGGCGCCCGCGCGCGGGAAGGACAGCTATGACGTCGGGCTGAGCGCGCTGCTCGACGGGCTGACCCCGGCGGCGCCGTCGGCGAACCGCCTGCGTTCTTGACGTACTAGCTGATTAAGCGCAACGGGTTCGCAACAAATCGGGGGTGGTCGCGGTTGGGGTGTGCACACTGCGCCCATGCCACCGATTCGCTGGCGGATTACGTCCAACTCAACGCGCCGCGACCTGCGAGTTTGCGGTTTGTCGCCACCAGCGCGGAGAAACGCCAACTCAACCGTCGCGGCGGTGCGAGTTGGACGTTAGCCGCCAAACGGAGCGTGAGATCGGGCGGCTTGCGGGCAGGCAGCGCACGATGGTGACCACATCGCAGTTGATCGCCTGCGGACTGGGTGAGGACGCCGTGAGCTACCGGACGCGCTCCGGCCGCTACACCGAGGTGTTCCGTGGAGTCGTCTCGGTCGTGTCCGGCGAGTTCCCCCCGTTGGCGAGGGAGCAGGCGGCGCTGCTGGCGTGTGGCGGCGGCGCTTTTCTAAGCCATCACACCGCCGCGTTCATGCACGGGCTGCGAAAGCCCCACCCGTATCAGATCGACGTCACGGTGGCCGGCCGATGGGTCAGATCGCGTAAGGGCCTGCGTGTTCACCACGTCCGCGAGATCGACAAGCGGGACGTGGGCCGGCACGAGCGCCTCGTGGTCAGCTCGCCGGCGCGGGCGCTGCTCGAGATCGCAGCCACGCTGACCATAGGTGATCTCAGAGACGCACTGGGTAACGGCATCGAGCGCCGGGTTATCAAGCCGCGCGACATCGAGGGCATCCTCGCGCGTAACCCGCACCGTCGGGGGTCCGGCCGGCTGTCGGCGGTCACCGGCGACCCGGACGCCACCGTGATCACGCGGTCGCGGGCAGAGCGGGCGTTCTGGAAACTGATCCGCGAATCGGGCCTGCCGAAACCCCTGCCCAACCAACCCCTCGGACGCTACGTGCCCGATTTCACCTGGCCTGAGCACCAGCTGATCGTCGAGATCGATAGCTACCAGTTCCACGCCGGTCCGGACGCATTCCAGAACGACCGGGAGAAGGACCTCTTCTATCGCAGAGCAGGCTTCGACGTCCTGCGCTTCACGCGCAATCAGGTCGTGCACGAGCCAGCCATGGTGCTGGTAACCCTCGCTCAGGCGCTCGCCAGGTCTGGAGCGGCGCGACCACGGCTTTGAGCGGGTCGCGGATTTAGGGTCGCGGATTTAGGGTGGCGGGTTCAACTCCGCGATGCGGTCTCAGCACGCTTGACACGAGCCAGCAGGTGGGTAAGGTGGGGACGGTTAGAGGGAAGGGAGGTCTGAGCCTCGAGACGCCGTCGATGAAGCGCGCCTCGGGTCCGACCGCATGCGTCACGTCCGATCACCACAAGGAGGATCGTTCACCATGGGTCGTCTGCAGCCCATCGGCCGCGTCCGTCACGGAAAGGCCGTCCTGCTCGTTCTCGGCGTCGGCATCGTCGCCGTCGCCGCACCGTCGGCCGCCGCTCGGTCGATGCACCGGTCCCAACCCGGCCGGTCGGCGCACCAGTTCTCGCCCGGCCGGTCGGCGCACCAGTTCTCGCCCGGCCGGTCGTTGCACGGGTCTTCGCCCGGCCGGTCGGGGAACCGAGGTTCGTTTTCACCCGAGGTAACCCACACCGGCACCGCCCCCACCGGGTACGAGGTCACGTTCCGTTACTACGATCCCGGCGCCACCACCGTGCAGATCCGGGGCGAGTGGTACTTCTCGAACGCAGCGAACACGACGACGTCGTCGTCCGCGGGGATCCTCCCGTCGCAGTGGGCGCCGGGCGACTTCCCGATCGCGTTCCCCAACCAGGGGCCCGCCCCGAACTGGCCGGTGGCGCAGATGACCGAGGACGCGTCGACGGGGGTCTGGTCGTACACCACGCCGCTTCCGTCGGGGACGTTCACCTACGGGTTCTACGTCAACTGCACGAGTCCACCGCCCGGACTCACGGGCTGCACCGAGCTTGCCGATCCGAGCAACCCACCGTGGAACACGAGCGGCTCGGTCGAGCCCGACAGCCAGGTGTACGTGCCGTCGGACCGGCGGTTCGGAACTCCGGACATGTCGTGGGAGGCGCCGAACCGTCACGTCCACGGCTCGCTGTTCGACGTGTCGTATCCGGACCCACAGTCGACCGACCCGGTCGGTAGCCATCCCCTGGCGATCTATCTCCCGCCCGGGTACAACCCTCGCCGGCGCGTGCCGTATCCGACGCTGTACCTGAGCCACGGCGGCGGCGGCAACGAGGTCGACTGGACCACCCAGGGAGCCGCGAATCGCATCATCGACAACCTGATCGCGGCGCACATGGTCCAGCCGATGGTCATCGTCATGACCGACTTCAACAACCTCGGTTCATGCAACCTGTTCCCGCCTGCCGAGGACGCCTCCTGCTACGCGACGGACGTGTCCAGCTACGTGATCCCGTACGTGAACGCCCACTACAACGTGTCCACGGACGCGAACGACCGCGCGTTCGCCGGACTGTCGCTCGGCGGGCTGGCCGCGAACTACCTGCTGTTCAACGACACGGCGCTGTTTGGCTACTTCGGCAGCTGGAGCATCGCGAACCTCGGCGCTCCCGCAACCACGAGCGCGCAATGGCAGAACCCTGCGCTGAAGACGCGTCTGGGAATCGAGCTTGGCGGCGGGAACTTCGACGAGCTCACGATCCCCGGCCTCGATTCGTACGAGGCGACGTTCACCTCGTTCGGAATCCCGTTCAGCGATGTTCGGATCGACGGCGGGCACGAGTGGTACACGTGGCGCCAGCTGCTCTACGACTACGCCACAACGATGGCGTTCCGGCACACGACTACGTCGCTACAAGCGGTCGGCGCGCGGCGGCTCGTCGCGACAGTGTCTGGAGACACGACCGAGCCGGTTGCGCCCGGCGGGACCGTGCAGTTCTACCTAAACGGCCAGAAGGTCGGTCATCCGCGGCGTTTGGTGCGTGGCCGTGCCTTCCTGCGGGTGTTCGGAGGCGGCGGTTCGGTGACCGCCACGTACAGCGGCGACAGCTACTACAACACGAGCACGAGCCAGCCGACCTCGGTCTCGTAGGCAGGGGGATCTGTCCGCGGGCGGCGCTGCCGCCCGCGGGCCGCCGGGAGCGCAGGTTCAGGGTTCCGCGAGGCGGTAGACCCGTCGTGCGTTGCCGGAACCGATCATCGCGACGATCCGGTCGCTGTCGCGTCCGCCGATCGCGAGCCCTTCGAGCACGTCCACCAGGCTCTCGCGGAAGATGACGGCACCAAGCAGGTACAGCTCCGCCAGCCCGTACGCGTCCGAGGAGTACAGGAGCTTGTGGAACGGCGCGAGCTCGAGCGTCTCGGCGAGGACCGCCGCCGCGCGGCCGCCGACGTGCGGAATCGCCAAGCCGACGTCGAGGTACACGTGGGGCATGACCGCGGCGAGGTACGCGGCATGGCGGTGATACGGGTAGCAGTGGAGCAGCAGCACCGGCGGGCCGGCGTCGGCGCATGCGCGCAGGAATCCGGTGAGCAACGCGGGATCGCAGCGCGCGAGGTCTTCGTCCGGGTCGCCGAACCCCGTGTGCAGCTGCAGCGGCAGCCCGGTCGCGAGGCCCTCCCACAGCAGGTGTCGCAGGAGCACCCCGTCCTGCACCCGCGATCGACCCCCGGTCAGCCAGCGGCCCGCGGCCTTCAGGACCTCGGCGGACGAGGGTGGCCGCGGGTCGAAGTCCAGACCGTGGCGGTAGGCGATGATCGACTTGACCGCGACGGCGCCGGCCGCTCGCCGGCGCAGCGCCTCGGCGAAGGCACCTTCGAACTCGGCCGCCCCGACCCCGCTCGCCGCCAGGTCCTCGGCGACCGTCTCGAGCCGCACGACCTCGCGCACAGTGGCGCCGCTAAAGGCGCCGAGCTCGCCGAGGCCGAGCATCTCGTCGCCGCCCAGTCCGGTGTCTACGAGAAGCGCCTCGAGCCCGGCGGCCCCGAGCAGCCGCCGGTTGGCCTCCTCCCCTCCGAGCTCCCCGCGTCGCGCCGCGTACTCGGCAGGATCGACGCCGGCGGCCAGACCGAGCGCCGGCGCGCACCGCTGCCGGACCGCGATCCCCAGCAGCGAGTCGAACGTCGTGCACCCCGCCGGCGGCGGCCGGTCCGACTCGGTGAGCAACGACTCGAGCTCGGCGCGATCGAGCGCGCCGCGCGCAACGGCGTGGCAGTGGTGGTCGATGAGTAGGGCGTCCAGGCTCAATAACGGAAGCGCGTCGCGGCCACGATCTCCTCCTCCGGAGCGCCGGCGAAGCGCTCGACCTCGGTCTCGCGGACGGCGACGATCGTCCCGAATAGGGCCGGGCCCATCGCTTCGGCGAGCGCCTCACACCGCCGGAACTGCTCGAGCGCGTCCGCGAGGCTCGACGGCAGACGCGCCGCTCCCACGCCCGCGAGCTCTGCGTCAGACAGCGTCGCGGGGTCGACCGCCACCTCGGGCGGCAACTCCAGCGCGCGCTCGATCCCGTCGAGGCCGAGCGCGAGCACGGCGCCGACGAGCAGATACGGGTTCGCCGCGCCGTCCAAGCACTTGACTTCGGCGTTCGCCTGGTCGCCGGACGCCGCCAGCCGCACGGCGGCCTCGCGGTTCTCGCGTCCCCAGCAGCGATACGGCGCCGCCCACCGCTGCGGGATCAGCCGCAGATAGCTCGCCGCACTCGGCGCACCGATCGCCAGCAGCGCCGGCAAACCCTCGAGCACGCCCGCGACGAATGCCTCCGCCTGGTTGTGCAGCCCGTACGGCCCCGACCCGCCGGACATCAGCGTCCGCCCCTCCCACCACAGGCTGGTGTGCAGGTGGCAGCCGTTGCCGACGCCCCCGACCATCATCGCCGGCGCGAACGAGCAGCGCATCCCGCTGCGCCCCGTCACCGCCCGGATCGTGTGACGCACGAGCAGAATCCGGTCGGCGGCCGTGACCGGATCGGCCGGCGCCACGGACAGCTCGAACTGCGCCGGCGCGTACTCGGGATGCAGCTGGAGCACCTCGACCGACTGGGCGTCGAGCACCTGGAGCAGATCGCGGCAGTAGTCGGAGACCTCGATCAGCCGGTCCATCCCATAACCGGGTCCCGAGGTCGCCGGCACGAACTCGTCGCCGGCGCCTGCATCGAGCACCCACTCGGCCTCGAAGCCCATGCTCACCTCGAGCCCGCGTTCAGCGGCGCGGTCGACCATCCTCCGCGCGAATGTGCGCTGGCAGCCCGGGTGCGGCTCGCCCTCCTGGGTGCGGCGGTCAACCGGCGCCCACGCCCAGCCAGGCTGGGCCGCGAGCACTACGAGCTGCTCGAGGTCCGGGAACAGGCGCAGGTCGCCGACCGGCCCGGTCGAGCTGGGGCTGGCCGTGATCGCGTCGTCGAACATGAACACGTCGAACACGGGCGACATCCCGATCCCATGCGCGACCGCGTTCTCCAGGCGTCTGAGGGGCACCGTCTTGACCCGCGCGATGCCGCTGTTGTCGACGTAAGAGCCGGCGACGCCGACCACGCCCTGTGAAGCCAGGGCGCCCACGACCTCCGCGACGTCTCCGGGCTGTCGGCGTTGCCCATGTTCGCGACGACCTTACCGCGGCCGCGGCCTGCGGGTCAGGCGCCGTGACGCCAGCTCGCGCCGAGCCTGCGCCCGCCGACCTCGACGGGCTGGGCGTCGAGGAGGATCCACGCGAACCGGCACGACACGGTTCCCCGGTTGTGCCACAAGTGATTGGTTCCGCGCTGCACGACGATGTCTCCGGCGCGGACGGTCACGGTCTCGCCGCCGTCGAGTTCCATGTCGCACTCGCCCTCGAGGCAGATGCCGTAATCGAGGCTCTCGGTCCGGTGCATCGGCGACCGCGTGCCGGGCGCCAGCACACCGATGCGCAGCACCGAGCCTGACCCGGATCCACGCGTTGTGGTCGCGCTGCCCTGACGCTGGCGCATCATCGCTTCATCGCCGAGATCCACCGGCATGTCGTGGGTGGCCCACACGTGGAAGAACGTCGCGTCGGTTTGGCCGGCGTCCTCAGCAAGGCCGGTGCCGGCGAGACGCTCGTCCGCCGCGACGACGGCTTCGCCGGACTCGTTGTGGCCGGTGACGATCCGCCTGACGCGGAGCTCCGTGAGGTCGCTGTTCATCTCTCGTCCACTCCTGGCGTTGACAGCACAAGTTGCGCTCGCTAGGTTATCCGAACCAGTATTCGGATACGGAGTTTTTTCTGAACAGAAGGTGGAGGCGATGAAGGTTCTCGTGATCGGCGGTGGAATCGGCGGGCTCTCCACCACGCTGGCGCTCCGACGCCAGGGATTCAACGTCGACGTCGTCGAACGGGATCCCGCGTGGGGCGTGTACGGGGTGGGGATCATCCAGCCGGGCAACGCGCTGAGGGCGCTTGACTCGCTCGGGCTCGCCGAAGAGTGCGTCGTAGCCGGTTCGCCGATCCGCGGCGATCGGACGTGGCTTGCCGACGGCGAGACCGTGATTGCCGCACACGAGTGGCCGGCGCTGGTCGAGCACCTCCCGCCTGGGAACGGCCTCACCCGTCCCAAGCTGCACGAGATCCTCACCTCGCGGACGCTGGCGTCGGGCGCGGACGTTCGCACCGGCGTCACGTTCACCGAGATCGGCTCCCGCGACGACCACGTGGATGTGGCCTTCACCGACGGCGAGCGGCGCCAGTACGAACTCGTGATCGGCGCCGACGGCCTCTACTCGAAGGTCCGCGAGCACCTTTTCGGCTCGGAGTTGAAGCCGCGATTCACAGGTCAGGTGTGCTGGCGCTACAACCTTCCGCGGCACGCGGGCCTCGAGGAGATCTGGATGTGGTTCGGGCCCGACGGCAGCGCCGGGTTCGTGCCGCTTGGCCAAGACCTCATGTACATCCTCACGATCGAGACGCCGATCCCGGACTGGCGAGCTGCGATCGAGCGGGACGGGGCGGCCGCCGTGTACCGCCACCGCCTGGCTCCATTCGCCGGTCCGGTCGCGGACGTTCGCGAGCAGATCGTCGACGACGACGCGGTCGTCGTCCGCCCGATCGAGAACATCATCACGCCGGCTCCGTGGCATCGCGGGCGGATCGTGCTGATCGGCGACGCGGCGCACGGGGCGACGCCGCACTGCGGACAGGGCGCCGCGCAGGCAATCGAGGACGGGATCGTGCTTGCGGAGGAGCTGGTCAAGAACGTCCCGGTCACCGACGCGCTCGAGGCATTCACCGTGCGCCGCTACGAGCGGTGTCGCGCGATCGTCGAGGGGTCCGAGAAGGTTGGCCAATGGGAGCAGGACCACTCGCTCCCGATCGACCCCGACGCGACCCGCAACTCGGTGATCATGACCGCGTCGGCCCCCATCTGAGAGGCAGAGAATGAAAATCGCACGAGCCCTGCACGACGGACGGCCGCGGACCGCGACCGTGACCGGCGACATCGTCAACGTGTTGGCTTCCGAAGTCGATGCCCTCGATCTGCTCGGCGCGGACGCGACCGAGCGGGCGCGGATCGCCGGGCGCGTGGAGGCTGAGCTGCCGTTGAGCGAAGCGCGGCTGCTGGCGCCGGTGACGCCGCCGACGATGCGCGACTTCTCGGTGTTCGAACAGCACATCGAAGGCGTGATCAAGGACGCGAACCCGGACGCCACCGTCCCTCCGGTCTGGTACGAGTCGCCGTTCTGCTACTTCACCAACCCGAACGCCGTCACCGGTCCGGGCGACGCGATCCCGGTGCCGCCGCGGTGCCGCCGCCTCGACCTCGAGCTCGAGGTGGCTGCGGTGATCGGCCGGCCCGGGCGGGATATGACGCCCGGCGAGGCCGGCGATTACATCGCCGGCTACACGATCTTCAACGACTGGTCCGCGCGCGATCTGCAGATGACCGAGATGCGTCTCGGCCTGGGAATGTGCAAGGGAAAAGACTTCGCCAACACGCTCGGGCCTTGGATCGTCACGCCCGACGAGCTCGAGCCCTTCGTCGACGGAGACCGGCTCGACCTCGAGCTGCGCGCCGAGGTCAACGGGGGCGCGCTGGGCACCGACACGCTCGCGAACATGGCGTGGAGCTTTCCCGAGCTCGTGTCGTACGCGTCGCGCGGTACGTGGGTACGGCCCGGTGACGTGCTCGGCTCCGGAACGTGCGGCAGCGGCTGCCTGCTCGAGCTGTGGGGCCGGCACGGTAGTGATTTTCATCCGCCGCTCGGACCCGGCGATGTCGTGTCGCTCCACGTCGAGGGGATCGGAACGCTCACCAACACCGTGGTCGCCGGCGTCGAGCCGCACGCGCTGCCGCACGCGCGGTCGGGCCGGCGCTCGCCGCGCTCGGTGGCCGGATGAGCGCAGTCCGGCCGCCCAAGCAGCGGCGCAGCCGCGAGTCCTACGAGCGCGTCCTCGACGCGGCGCACACGCTGCTCGAGGAGAACGGATTCGAAGGGTTCACCGTCCAGGAGGTCGCCGCGCGCTCGGGGGTGTCGATCGGTGCGATCTACGAGCGATTCGGGAACAAGGAGAGCCTGCTTCGAGCGGTGCACGCTCGCCTGATGGCGTCGATGTCGGAGGCGAACGAGGCGGCCGAGGCCGGCGCGGCGGCCGTGGACGGTCCCGCGGAGGCGATCGCAGCGTCGATCGCAGGCATGGCGCGAGTCATGAACGACAACCGCAAGGCGCTCCGCGCGTTCATGCACCTGGGCGCCGTCGACGAGGTGATTTCGGCACGTGGATCGAAGGCCAGCATCGCGCTGAGCAAGGAGTTCAAGCGCACGCTGATGCCCTACGCCGGCGAGTTCCGGCACCCGCGTCCGGCGATCGCGCTCGACATCGCCTTCCGGATCGCGTACTCGACGCTCGCGCGTCGGGTCATGTACGGGCCTGTGTTCGAGTCCGATCAGCGGCTGAGTTGGAAGCGCCTGGTCGATGAGCTGAGCGCCGCCTGCGCCGCATACCTCCTGCACTGGCAGCCCACCCACACCGATTGAGGAGAACCGAGATGGCCCTGTCCCTTATGTCCCAGCTGGCCCATGTCGAACTGACGACGCCGAAGCCACAGGAGTCGCTCGAGTTCTGGACGCAGGTGGTTGGCCTCGAGGAGACGGCTCGCGCCGGTCAGTCGGTGTACCTTCGCGCCTGGGGCGACCGCTTCCACCACACGCTCCAGCTCACCGAGGGCCCCGAGGTCGGGCTCGGGCACATCGGGTGGCGGACCGCTGGACCAGATGAACTCGAGACGGCCGTGGAGCGGCTGTCTGCGGCCGGCGCCGGCGAGGCGTGGATCGAGAACTCCGTCGGGCACGGCCGGGCGTTCCGATATCGCGCGCCGGGCGGCCACCTGCACGAGGTGTTCTGGGAGGTCGAGCGCTACACGCCGCCCCCGGGCATGGGGTCCCCGTTCCCGAACCGTCCGCAGCGGTACGTCCCCCGCGGGATCGCGGCACGGTGCATCGACCACGTAACGATCACCGCGGCGAACCCCAAGGGCGACGCCGAGTGGTATCGGGACACGCTCGGGCACCGGTTCATGGAGTACACGGTGATCCCGGACCGGCCCGACTTCCCCGTGTTCTGCATGACCACCGTGTGCGAACGGGGGCACGACCTCGGGATCGTGTGGGACCCGACGCCGGCGGCGGGGCGGATCAACCACTTCGCGTACTTCGTCGACTCGCGGGAGGAGCTCTTGCGGGCCGCCGATGTGTTCCTCAACCAGGACGTCGCGATCGAGTTCGGCCCCGGCCGGCACGGGATGGGCGAACAGGACTACCTGTACGTCCGCGACCCGGGCGGGATGCGCGTCGAGATCAACGCCGGCGGCTACCGCAACTACGAGCCCGATTGGGAGCCGGTCCGGTTCGAGCCCCAGCAGGGGTCGAACGTCTTCTACAAGAACCTGGCGATGCCGCCCTCGATGTTCGAGTCGTTCCCGCTCGTGGAGGCGCCGCCCGAGCACGGCCGGGAGGCGCAGGACAAGACCGGCCTGTTCGTCTGATGCCTGCGGCAGAGCAGCCCCTGGACGCCGGAAAGTCGTGGCTGCTCACGCGGCTGGAGCGCGGCGCACATCCGCTCGACGGTCTTGACCCTGACGCGGCGCGCCGCACGATCGACGCGCTGACCGGTCTCGATCCCGAGCCATGGACCGCGGCGTGGGGCGGCCTGGCCGATGAGTTCGCCGCGCGTGCGCGCGCGGCGACCGATCGGACCGAACGGTGCGACCTATGGTTCCAGGCCTACCGGGCCGCGTTCCTGGGGCGCTACCCGGTTCCCAACCATCCGCTCAAGCAGCTCGAGTATGACCGCGCGCGCGAGTTCTTCTTGAACGCGACCACGCTTGAGGCCCCGCCGCTGGAGGTGATCGAGCTCCCGTTCGAGAACTCGAAGATCCGCTTCTACCTCGCGCGCCCCGCGACCGGCGCGAACCGGCCCCCGGTGGCGATGGTGTGGGCCGGGATCGACACGTGGAAGGAAGAGATGCACGTCCGCCTCGGCGCGCTGATGCGCGCGCGCGGATTCGCGGTGCTGCTCGTCGACATACCGGGCGTCGGCGAGTCCCCGGTGCTCGCAGGCCCCGACGCCGAGCGCCAGTGGACTCCGATCTTCGACTGGCTGGCCGAGCGCGACGACCTTGACGGCGCTCGCTGCGCGGCGATCGGCGGCTCGTTCGGCGGCTACTGGGCGATGAAGCTCGCTTACACCCATCGCGACCGGCTCGCCTGCGCGGTCAACTGGGGCGGCGGCGTGCACATCACGTTCACACCCGAGTGGCAGCAGCGCTCGCGCAACGCCTCCTCCTACCTGATGGACCTCATGAACGCGCGCGCGCGGATCTTCGGCGGCGAGACGTTCGAGGACTACGTGGCGCGCTGCCCCGAGCTGTCGCTGCTCGACCAGGGACTGCTCGACCAGCCCTCGGCGCCGTTGCTCCTGGTCAACGGTCGCGACGACGTCCAGAACTCGATTGACGACATCTACCTGAGCCTCGACCACGGCGACCCCAAGGCGGCCCGCGTGTTCGACGGCGGCCACATGGGCGAGGGCCCGGTGGCGCCCACGATCGCCGATTGGGTGACACGCATGCTCGATCATGCGTAACGATCCCGCAGAGAAACGCGCGCTGATCGTCGGCGGTGGTCCCGCGGGGATGACCGCGGCGATCGCTATGGCGCGGCGCGGGACCCGCTGCGAGGTCGTGGAGCGGGAGGTCGAATGGCGACCGGCGGGAATCGGGATCGGATTGCAAAGCCCGCCGATGCGGGCGCTGCGTTCGCTTGACCTGCTGTCAGATTTGCAGGAACGCTCCTGGCACCACACGGTGATCGACATGATGCGACCGGACGGCGTGAAGGTGGCCGAGATGCCGCAGGTGAACGTCCTCGGCCCGGATGACCCGCCGTTCGTGACGATGTCGCGGATGACCTTGCACGAGGTGCTCGAGGAGCGGTTGCGTTCGCTCGATGTACCGGTGCGATTGGGAGTGACGGTGTCATCGGTTGCCGACGGCGAGGTGACGTTTACCGATGGAACGTCGGGCGGGTATGACCTGATCGTCGGAGCCGACGGTGTGCACTCGGCGATGCGCCAGATGCTGTTGCCCGACGCGCCCGAGCCCTCGTACGCGGGCCAGGTGATCTGGCGACTCGACGTGCGCAAGCCGGAGGACCTCGAGCGCTACACGATGATGCTCGGCCGGCAGACCCGGCTCGGGCTCGTCCCGATCGGGCCCGGCCGCGCCTATGTGTGGATGCTCGACTCGAGCGCCTCACCCGATCGGCCGCCGGAGGATCGTCTGCTCGAGATGCTCCAGGACCGGCTGTCGGCGTTCGGGTTTGTCGTGCCCGAGATAGCGGCCCAGATCACTTCGCCGGCGCAGGTCGACTTCCGCGCACTGTACTGGCTGCTCGTGCCGCGACCGTGGGGTTTCGGACGAGCCGTTCTGATCGGCGACGCCGTGCACACGACGACCCCGCAGATGGCCTGGGGCGTCGGACTGGCGATCGAGGACGCGCTCGTCCTGGCGGAGTTGGTTGCGTCCGGCGTCGACGCTCGTGAGTTGCCGGCGCGGCTGAGCGAGCGGCGGTTCGAGCGGTGCCGGCTGGTCGTCGACGGATCGCTTCAGCTGAGCCGATGGGAGCGCGAACCGGATACGCCCGGCGCCGACCCCGGCGCCCTGATCCGCGAGACATTCGAGGCCCTGACCGCGCCGATCTAGCTCGCGCGGTCGGCTGAGCTCACGGTCTCGGCGTCTTCGGGGAATTTCTGGGCCGGCACGGTCGTGCCGAGCCGGGCCGCCCACCATTCCATCGGGACGATGCGCATCGCCAGCTCGAGGGTCGTTCGGTCGAGCCCCTCGGCAAGTTGCGTGATCGCGACGATCCTGTCGGTCAGGGTGTCGTCGTCGATGTTCCCCTCGATCTGGATCGCTGGGCTGGCCGCGCCCCTGCGTCGCCTGATGAAGTCGTCGGTCGGATGCCGGCTGTCGAGCAGGCTTTCGAGCCAGGCGACGTCGCTCGCGAGTTCGACGTGCCTGTCGATGACCTCGGCGTACGCGTTGGCGTTGAGCATGACCCCCGCCCATCGCCCGAGCACCTCGTCGCCATGGACGACGAACGCGGAGACCCCCTCGTGCAGCTGCCGCTGCTTGGCGTCGTCGGCGACCGCCTCGCGGATCGCGGCCTTCAACCGCTCGGTGTCGCGGACGGCTTGGGCGGCGGCATCGATCGAGGCGGCGTCGGTCGCGACCGGCGCCATCAAGCCGGCAACCTCCATCACGCTGGTCCACACGAGTCGCGCCTGACGGACGAGCTCGAGCATGACGTATTGGGCGAGGACGCTCCACCTCCGGCGGTTGCGGCGCTCGACCGCCTCATTGAAGACCGCGGCCGACAGCATCACGACGATCAGGCTCGAGAGGAGCCCCGCCAGCAGGGCGTTGCTGGCCCAGAAGTGCTCCGTCGTGAGGTCGAGGATCACGCCGCCGGCGAGTACGAGGAGCGCCACGAGCGCCCCGACTCGGGTCTCGATCAGGTAGGAGTTGACGGAGTTCGAGCGGTTGGGGCCTTGATCGCGGCGCGCCACGCCGCGAGCTTACGCCTGGCGATGGGTATACGTTCATCGGTAGATGAAGACCACGACGAGCACAGTTCGCGCGGCCACGCTGCTGGCGCCACGCCGGCTCGAGGTGCGCGAGTACCCGTACCCGGAATCGCTCGAGCCCGGCGCGGTCCTGTTGAGGATGCTCGCGTCGGGGATCTGCGGCACCGACAAGCACACCTACCGAGGCGAGACCGAGCAGTACCTCGGCACCGAGTACGAGCGCAGCACGCCGTTCCCGATCATCCAGGGCCACGAGAACGTGGGTGTTGTCGCCGAGGTCGGACCCGGCGGCGCCGTCGCGTTCGATGGAATGCCGCTGGCCGCCGGAGACCGCGTGATCCCCGCGCCGAATCGGGCGTGCGGCCGCTGCCACATGTGCTCCCGGGGGTTCCCTTACTACCTGTGCCGCAACATCGAGAACTACGGAAACTCGCTTACGTGCGCGGTCGCGCCGCACCTGTTCGGCGGGTGGTCCGAGTATCTGTATCTGAAGCCGGGGACCGCGATGTTCCGCGTTCCCGAGGAGCTCCCCGACGAGGTGGCCGTGCTGACCGAGATCTTCGCGGTCACGCACAGTCTCGAGCGGGCCGCGGCCATGCGGCGCCCGGCCGGCTTCCGACCCGGAGACACGGTCGCGATCATCGGCGCCGGCCCGCTCGGGGTGGCGCACGCGATCAAGGCGTCGCTGATGGGCGCGGGGCAGGTGCTGGTGCTCGACCCGTCGTCAAAGCGTCGCGGGCTCGCCGCCCGAGTGGCCGACGCCGTGTCGATCGCGCCCGGTGATGGCGCCGCCGCGGAGGTGCGCGGACGCTGCCGCGGCGAGGGCCTGGACGTCGTCGTCAACGCGACGGGGTTTCCCGGCGCGTTCGCGCAGGCGACCGCGATCGTGCGCGACGGGGGCACGATCATCGAGGTCGGCGCGTTCGTCGATATGGGCGACGAAGCGTTCAACCCGGCGGTGATCTGCGGGCGCAGCCTGTCGTTGCTCGGCGTCGGCGGAGAGGACCTGCGCTGCTACGAGGGAACGCTCGCGTTGCTGGCACGCCACCACCGACACATCGCCTTCGACGAGATCGTCTCGCACCGCTTTGCGATCGAGGACGCCCCGGCAGCGATGACAACGGCGCTCGACGCCGATGTCTCCGCCAAGGTCCTGATCGTGCCCAGCTCGGGCCCTCAGTAGCTGAACTCGTTGGCGTCGCCGCCGTGGACGCTCACGACGCCTTCGAGCTCGTTCAGCTCGGAGGCGAGCTCGGCGATCGACCCCTGTCCGCGCACCTCGAGGTCGACTGTTACGTAGCGCGGATCGCCGTTGTGGTGACCGTCGTCGTCGTGCTTGATCTCCAGGTCCGAGATCGTGAATCCACGCTGCGAGCACTGCACCAGGGCCGCGCGCAGAAGCCCACGGCCGTCGAGGTAGACGAGGCGCAGGTCGGACGGCGCGAAGCGAGAGCGCGGCAGCATGCGCACCAAGAACGGAAACAGGTAGGCGACGATCATGTAGATGACGGTGGTCGCGATCGCCACCAGCGGCAGGTCGCCGCCGCATGCCATCCCGACCCCGGCAGTGACCCACACGCCGGCTGCCGTCGTGAGACCCCGGACCGTGTCGCGCCGCACGAAGATGATTCCGCCGCCGATGAAGCCGATTCCGGAGACGATCTGTGCCGCGACCCGGGATGGGTCGAGGACCGTGTGCGCGCTCCCAAGCACGTCGTTGAAGCCGTAGGTGCTGACCAGCATGAACACGGCCGCGCCGATGCCCACGAGCGAATACGTGCGAAGGCCCGCCGACTTCTGACCGACCTCGCGTTCGAGGCCGATGATCGACGACAGCACGAGGGCGAGACCCAGCCGCCACATGATGTCGAGCTCATTCACAAATGGTTTACTACCCGGAGCTGGCCGATTTACGCGGTCGCATAGGATCCGCGGGCGCAGCGATGAAGCGGAGCACCTCGCGGATCCTGACCACTCACGCCGGCAGCTTGCCGTACACCGACGACGCCGCGCCGGCGAGCGAGGCAGAGCTACGCGTAGCGGTCACGGATGTCGTGGCGAGGCAGCGCGAGCTCGGCCTCGACCTGATCAACGAGGGCGAGTACACCAAGGGCGGCGACTGGCTGTCGTTCGCCGACGATCGGTTCGCCGGCTTCAAGACCACGCCGGCGACGGGCGAGAAGCCGCTGATCGCACAGGGCCGCGACAGGGCGGAGTTCGACGAGTTCTACCGGTACGCCACCGACCGCGGGACGCTGTTCTACACGCCCGGCGGGCAGGTCAGCGCGCGGCGGGAGCGGTGGGTGTGCACCGGCCCCATCGCATACGTAGGGCACGAGCAGGTACGGCGTGAGATCGAGATCCTGCGCGCCTGCGAACCCGGCGAGGACGCGTTCCTGACGTCCACCGCGCCCGCCAGCCTCGAGGTCTATCGCGCCAACGCCTTCTACCCCACCGACGACCAATATCTGTTTGCGCTCGCCGACGCGCTGCGCGTCGAGTACGAGCTGATCGTCGACGCCGGGTTCGTGCTGCAGGTCGACGACGCGTGGCTGCCCGCGCTGTGGGACCGGATTGGGATCGAGATGGGCCTCGAGGCGTTTCGCGACCGCTGCCGCGTGCGGGTACAGGCGCTCAACCACGCGCTCGCGAACATCCCCGAGGAGCGGATTCGCTACCACATGTGCTGGGGGAGCTGGCACGGTCCGCACGCCCACGACCTCGAGCTCGTTCACCTCGTCGATGTCCTGCTCGAGGTCAAGGCACAGGCCTACCTGATCGAGGGCGCCAACGCTCGCCACGAACACGAATGGGCGGTGTGGCGAGACGTTCGGCTTCCCGAGGGCAAGATCCTCGTGCCGGGCGTCGTCACCCACTCGACCGACGTGATCGAGCATCCGGATCTCGTCGCGCAGCGGATCGAACGCTTCGCCGCGGTCGTCGGCGCCGAGAACGTGATCGCGGGGACCGACTGCGGATTCGGCGGACGCAGCCACCCCCAGATCGCCTGGGCGAAGCTCCGCTCGCTCACGGAGGGAGCGGCACGGGCCTCCCGGACGCTCGACTTGGGGCCGTAAACGGCTGACAGCGCCTTGACATCCGTGCAATATTTATGTGATATCACGATCACGTAAGTATTGGAGGACCCAGTGAAAGCTTCAGATGCGCGCGGGTGGCTGGCTGTGGCCAGCGCCGCCGCGCTGCTGCTCGCGGCGTGCGGCGGTTCGAGCAACAAGCCCACCGGGGCGCTCGCCGCCTGCGGTTCGGGCGCAAAGGCGGCGAGCGCTCCCTCCCAGGCAGCCTCGGAGTCTTGGCCGTATCCGAACGGCGACGTCGCGAACACCCGCAACGCCGCCGGCTCGACGATCTCCTCCGCGAACGTGTCGAGGCTCGCACAGGCCTGGACGTTCAAGCTCACGGGAAAGGCCGCGGTGGGAGTTCGCCCGTACGGCTCGTTGGCGGCGAATCCCGTCGTGCAGAACGGCTTCGTGTATCTACAGGATCTCGACTCGAACGTGTACGCGCTCGCTCTCTCGACCGGAAAGCTCGAGTGGGAGTGCCGCCTCGACATGCAAGTGCGGAGCGGACCGGGGCCGAACGGCGTCGCGGTAGCTGACGGCGTCGTCTACGGAGCGTCGCCCACCACGGTGTTCGCGCTGAACGGCGCGACCGGCCGGGCGATCTGGGCCAACAGCAAGCTCCTGACCGCCGGTGAGGGCACGTTCGGCATCCAGCCACAGGTAACGAACGGCCGGGTCTACCTCGCCAGCCAGTACGGCTCGGGGTCCGGCGGCGGCGTGCTGCTCGCGCTGAAGGCCTCGAACGGGGCGTTGCTCTGGAAGTTCAACACGACGGTCGGCCCCGAGCCAGGTGTGCAGGCGCTTGGCGTTGGCGCCGGCGGCGCCTGGGAGACGCCGCTTGTCAGCGGTGACGGCTCGGTGACTTACGGCATCGGCAATCCGTACCAGACGCCCGCCGCGGCGATCAGCAAACCCGCCCGGCTGCTGTACACCGACAGCGCCGTGAACCTCGATGCCGCGACGGGGAAGCTCCGCTGGTACTACCAGGGCGTCCCGAATGACTTCAAGGATTACGACATGCAAGCGTCACCGATCTCGACGAGCGTCAACGGCACGCCGGTCGTACTCGGCTCGGGCAAGATGGGCTACGTCTATGAGATGAACGCCGAGACCGGCAAGCTGATCTGGAAGACCGCGGTCGGCGAGCACAACAGCCATGACAACGACTCGCTCGATGCGCTCGAGCACACCGGCACATTGAAGGCGCCCTTCACGATCCTGCCCGGATCGCTCGGCGGCGTTCTGACCAACATGGCCGTCGCCGGGAACAGTGTCTACCTCGTCACGCTTGACGTACCGCTCACCTACACAAACCTAACTGAGCCCACCCCTACCGCGGCCCCCGGTACCGCCACCGGAGAGGTGGAGGCCCTCAACCTCGCCACGGGCAAGCTTCAGTGGGACACAGAGGTGCCCGAGTTACCCGTTGGCGCGGCTACGGTATCGAACGATCTCATCTTCACGACGCTCTACAACGGCGTGCTGATCGCGCTGGACCGCAACACCGGCGCGATCGTGTATCGCCATCAGCTGCCCACGTCGACGAACGCGCCAATCGCCATCGCCGGCAACACCGTGATCGTTCCGGCCGGCGGCTCGCTGACGAGGGCGGGAGGCGGACATCCGCAGGTGGTCGCCTACACCCTGCGGTGACCCGGGGTACAGCTAGCCGTACCCCGCACGACTCCGGTTGCCCGGCTGTTCAGAACAGTGGACGGCCATCAGGCTTCCGAAGCATGCCGAAACACAGTTAGACAGCACCTTTCGAGCAAGGGAACGAGATGACTCACGCCGATCATGGGCCGGCGTCGCCGGCCGCCCGTGCCGTTGATCTGACGAAGACGTATGGAACCGGCGACGTTGCCGTTCGTGCCTTGGACGGCGTCAATGTCGACTTCGAGCGCGGCCGCTTCGCGGCGGTCATGGGCCCGTCGGGATCCGGCAAGTCGACGCTGATGCACTGCATGGCCGGGTTGGATGCGCCGAGTTCGGGTCACGCCTACATCGGAGGTGACGAGATCGGCGAGCTCGACGACGCGGCTCTGACGCAGCTACGCCGCGACCGGGTCGGGTTCGTGTTCCAGTCGTTCAACCTGGTCCCGACGCTCGCCGCCGGCGACAACATCACGCTTCCTGGTGACCTCGCCGGGAACCACGTCGACCGGGAGTGGTTTGACTATCTGGTCGGCCGGCTTGGGATCGCGGGCCGACTGTCACACCGTCCGAGCGAACTGTCAGGTGGCCAGCAGCAGCGCGTCGCGTGCGCTAGGGCGCTGCTCGGGCGGCCGGAGCTGATCTTCGCCGACGAGCCGACAGGCAACCTCGATTCGAATGCGTCCGCCGAGGTGCTCGAGTTCCTTCGCACCTCGGTCGACGACGACGGGCAGTCGATCGTGATGGTCACCCACGACGCTCACGCCGCTGCCTACGCCGACCGAGTCGTGTTCCTGGCCGACGGCAAGGTGGTGGGAGAGCTGCTCTCACCGACGGCGGACGCGGTTTTCGAACAGATGAAGAAGCTCGGGAGCTAACGTGCGTAAGGTAACTGTCAGCGGGCTCCTCGCCCGCAAGCTGCGCCTCGCGCTCACCGCGTTGGCGATCGTGCTCGGGGTGACATTCGTCACTGGGACGCTGATCCTCGGCGACACGCTCAACAGCACGTTCAACAACCTGATCGGCACCGCGTACCAGCACGTCAGCTTCGAGATCCGCGGCAAGGCCGTGCTCAACGAGAGCGGACCCGCCGCCGTCCAGGGCACCGCCGATCGCAAGCCG
>OBLV0100000144.1_pt1 | contig 23442 bp, 15 predicted proteins | sample 1520071 | NCBI WGS metagenome assembly OBLV01 (sample SAMEA3888446, study PRJEB22518) | metagenome | reverse complement strand
GGCCGCGGGCCGGGCGTGCCGCCGCCGTGATTTTGAGCGCCTTTCTGCTGTCGTTGTGCATGGAACTGATGCAGGTTTACGTGCCGGGGCGGGTCGGCAGCCTGAGGGATCTTACCTGCAATGTGGCGGGGGCGGCTATTGGTGTCGCGGTGGCGCTGCTTTTCAGGCCGGCAGCCTTCCTACCGTTCCTCGGCGGCTAATCCCGTTTCCTCGCCGGCCTTTTGCGGCCGGTAGGCCAGCCTTATCGAGAGTACCTGAGCGGCGCATTTCGAGCTGACTCGCGCCCATTTGAGCAGGCCTTTCAGGGATTGCGTGCCGCCGCGGCGCGGCAGGTGCTCCACTTCCACCTCGGCCACGCGGAATTTCATCTTCCGCGCCAGAATGGAGACCAGCACCATGGGGATAAAGCAATCCGGGGGGATTTTCGCCAGCACCTGGTTCAGCGGCTCGCGGCGCATAAGTTTGAAAGGACAATTGGCGTCCCTCACCCACACACCCCAAACGAGCAGGTTCAACAGGCGCATGAGCCGCGTAATGACCACCCGTACGGCGCCGTCAGCCCGCTGCTTGCGGATGCCGAAGACGAAATCGGCGTGGCCGCGCAGCTCCCACAGCTTCCAGAAGTCGGAAGGCAGGTGCTGGCGATCGCTATCGGTCTGGAAAATGTACGCCTGCGACGCGCGGTCGAAACCGGTCCGCAGCGCTTTGCCGTGGCCCCCGTTGCGGGCCGGCCGCACGCAGCGCACCCCCGGCAGCCGATCTCCCAGCGCGGTAACGATTGCGCCCGTCGCATCCGTGCTGCAATCGTCCACCACGATCAATTCCGCGCCGGGAATCTTCGAGACCACTGCTTCATACCATTCCCGCACACAGGCTTCAATGATTTCGGCCTCGTTCCAGGCCGGCATGACGATGCTTACCATGATTTACCCGCCTTAGCCGCGACGCGCGGGCGATTGACCCGGTTGGGATCGTTGAGTGTGACTTCTTCGCCTTCATGCGCCAACCTGTTTACCAGCTCCACGCCTTGCATCAGGCTGTGGTCCTGGTTGGAGACTTCGTATTTCCAGGCGCCGAAGCGTCCGCGGCTGAAGATTCCATGCCGCTCCAGTGCCGGGAGAAGCGTTCCGATCGCTTCATCGCGTCCCAGCGACGGTGTAGGATAGCCGTGAGCGGCGCGGAAGTGCCAGGTGGAAACCACGTCCGCCGCTTTCTCGATGAGCCGCGCTTCGACCATCCCCGAAATCGTTTGCTCCACCACTTTGGCGCATTCCACCGGCTTCGCCGGCGATTCGCTCACTTCCGCCATCAACGACCAGTAGCGATGAATATCGGGCACGTTGTTCGGCGAGTAATTGGAGAATACCGTCACGCGGTAAAAGGGCGTCTGGTCTTCCGGAAAATACATCCAGCACTTGCTCTTCAAATGGGAGCCCGGCGCGCCTTTCAAACCGATGCCGATGACGTGCGTGGCCGAGCGGCACAGCTTCGCGGCCGCCGGCTTCAGATCGTCCAGGTCGGAGAGAGAAACCAGATCGTCCACCGGCATGGTGGAAATGAGAATGTCGAACTTGTCCGTGGAGCCGTCGGTGAATCGGATTTGCTTCTGGCGCGCATCCACGCTTGCTACGGCCTTGCCATACTCAATGGCGCCTGCGGGCAGGGTAGCGGCGAGCCGACGCCAGATTTCCCCTGTGCCGCCGCGCAGCGGAAAGCGAAACGTGTTGTTCGGTCCCCAGCTCACGTCCACGCGCTGCTCGACGATGTTGAGGACCACGCGCTCCAGATCGACCTGCGCGACCCGCTCGCCGATCCAACTGTAGGCTAACTCCGAAGGCGGATAAGCCCAGACCTTGAAGTTGTAGGGCAGCATGAAATAGCGGGCGATGCCTTCGCCGAAGCTGCGCTGAATCCATTCCTCGAAATTTGCGGGAGGTATTGGGGAACCGTTTCGCACGCAAGTGATCAGTCCGCGCAGGCAATCGCGCATTTCCTCGGGCGGCAGATGGCGAATGTTGTTCTGGAACGGATATGGAATAAACCGGTCCCGCATCCACACCCAGGCTTCGCGTTCGTGGTGCAGCCATTGATCGCACAGCAGCTTATCCATCAAGTGGTCGAAATAGTCGTAGTGCGAGAACTGAACATGGCCGCCGATGTCCCAGGTGAAACCGGCACGGTCCAGGTGTGAAGCCGCCAATCCCCCCGCGTAGGATTCCTTCTCGAAAACGGTGAAGTTGGTGATGCCGAGCTCGTGCAGGCGATGCGCGGCGCCCAGCCCGGTGGGGCCGGCACCGATGATCGCTATGCGTGCCCGATCGAGTGCGGGGAGATTCATGATTATTGCCCGGACCTGTGGCAATCGGCCAAAGCCTGGGGACCGCCTTACAAGCACGGCACTTACCAGTCGGCGCGAAAGGGTTAGGCTCGCCAGTCCTCGAGGCGGGGGCAGCCGAAGATTTCGGATTCCATGCCAAGATTGAGAACGCCGGACTGCCGGGTTCGGCCCCCAAACGCCGTGAGGCCACAGAATTGCTTTCCAACGCTAACTCCATGTTGCGTAACGGATTCTGGCGTTGGGCCTTACTTGGTTGCGTTGCCCTGATGGGTCTGCTGCTGCGCGTTTATGACGTTTCCCGCATTTTCTTATGGCTCGACGAAACCGACATGTTCAACGAATATGTCTACGGCGCGCATGCCAAATCGCTGGTGGACTTCGCCCTTTTCACGCGGGATAACACAACGGTTACCTGGGGCTGGCCGGGACTGATCTGGATTGTGTCGCATGTGTTTGGCGCCACCATCGGCACGGCGCGTATGCCGACGGTATTGTTCAGCGCCGCCGGAGTTCTGTTGCTTTTCTTTCTGGTTTATCGCCTCTTGCCGCAGGACTTTCCGGGCGATCGTTACTGGCCGGCCCTTTTTACGGCTCTGTTTGCCAGCATATCCATTGTTCAACTCGAATACGCGCAGCGGACTTACCCCTATGGCGCGGCGCCTTGTCTCGCCACTTTGATTCTGCTGGCTCATTTTCAGATTCTCAGTGCGGCATCGCCGGAATGGAAATACAGTTCGCGGCTGCTGAGGGCGCTGGCGCTCTATACCGGCGCCATCGGCATCGCTTTTTGCGTCCATGCCAGCCTGGTGCTGCTGTCCGCCGTCTCCGTCGCGCTGCTGTGCGGGAGCGCGGTCAAGGGACTCGCGCGGCAATCCTGGGCGGAACGCTGGAAAGTGTTGCGTCCGGCGATGGCGGCGGGAATAATCCTGTTTGGCGCAGCATTGCTGAATGCCAAAAATCCGAAGTATGGTTTTCGCGGGTACCTGGCGGAGTATTACGGAACGCTTTCGCCGGGCTCGATTCCCAAACTGCTGCTGCATGGTTACGGCTTACTCACCTATCAATTGAATGTGGTCTACAACCCGGCGCTCTACTGGCCGGAACGGCTGAATGCCGTACTCCTCCCTCTTGTGCTGCTCTGCCTCCTGGGATGGGGCTTGGCGGCGCGGGGGAAATTCGGGCCCCAAATGAAGCACTTTGCCTTATTGGGGCTGGCAGCCACGATCGTACCCGCCTTTCTGTCCCTGGTGCGTATATTCCCCTTTGGGGGAGTGCGTCAATTGCTATTCCTGAGCCCCTTCCTGCTGGCGTTCACCTCCCTCGGCTTCTATAGTTTGCGGGCACTGCCGTCCGGCCGGATCCTGGGTGCGGCACTCGCCTGCGGGTATGCGGCGATCTGGGCGGTCAATCTGCCGGCCTTCTATGCGGAAAGACAGCCGGTATACACTGCCGGGGATGTTTTAGCCGCCTGGGAGCAGAGTGGCCGGCTACCGGTATATTCCCGCGGCGCCGAAAGGGAATTGCGCTACGAACTACGCAATTATCCGGCGATTCGCGTGGAGGGCCTATCGCCCGATTCCAAGCCTCCCTACCTGCTTGTCACCACGCATAATTGGATTGGAGACAACCGCTGGTTTGGCGATTTTCCGGACTACTTGAAACGGTCGGGATACCAGGCAACGGTGGTGAAACAGGCCCCTGCGTGGAATCTGGCCGCCGCCTGGCTTTCCCAGAGCCTCTACTTTCCACCGAACGGGTTCTGGGTCTATAAGGTAACCACCGCCCCGTAAAGCGCTTTTCGATACCCGACGAAACCGAGCCGTGGGTGCAGCCTTCCCAAAAAGTCGCATAAGTTGCGGATGATGCGCAACTGATCTATTGAATGTACCCCAGCGATTTCAGCCGTTCGATATTCGGCTGGTTGACCGGAGTGCCGGGTTTGGACCGGCGCGGCATGGCTGCGGTCCAGGCATTGATACGAGACAGGAGTTCCTCCGCTTGGGGGGCGTCGGGGCGGTACAGGTTGTGCATTTCACGCGGATCGGCGGAGAGATCGTAAAGTTCGGGAGGCCCCGCGCTCCAGGTCAGGAGTTTCCAGGGGCCGGCGAAGATGGCCCGCCGCACGCCGCGGAATCGCGGATAAACGTCCAGGTAGCCGAAGGCCTGGTCTTCTGAGTAGACCGGCTCGGAAGTGTCCGTACGTGGCGATCGCAATGTGCGGCCTTGTATTTTCGGGGAGGGGATCGCCGCCACATCGAGAATGGTCGGCAGAAGGTCCACCTCGCTGGCCAGCGTATGCGATTCCTCGGCATGGTGTTGTCCCGGGAATTTGATGAGCATCGGTACGTGCACCTGGTTTTCGTAAAGAAACCCGGTCGCATGTTCCATCAGATTGTGCTCGCCGAAAGCCTCGCCGTGGTCGGAGGTAATGATGATGAGAGTATTGTCATACAAGCGCAGAGCCCGCAGCCTGTCCAGCAGTTCGCCGATTTGCGCGTCCATGTAAGCAATGGCGCCATCGTACTGCGAGACGATGTGCTGTTGTTCCCTCGCTGTCAGACGATGGCTACCGGCGAGAACGCCGCGGCGCACCTTCTCGTAATCGGTCCATGGCGTAAAGTGCTTATCCTTGCCGGGAAAGTCGTCGTCGAACGGGGATTCCGGAATGTATGGCGCATGTGCGTCCATGTAGTTTAGAAAGAGGAAGAACGGGCCTCGCTTCCCGGCTTGGGAGAGCCAGTCTTGGGCACGCCGGTTGATATCCTCCGCGCGGAGAACTCTGGCATCGAAATCATTCGTATCCATTGCCAGACTCAACATCTCCCGGACGGTAGAACTCATGTAGAACGGCAGCTCCGAGTCGGCGATTTGTACCGGCCGGTGAGAGTCGTATGCATCGAAGCCACGGGAAAATCCCATCTGCGGACTCAGGTATGCCCAGTTGGCAACCACCGCCGCCGTCTGGTAGCCCCCGCGCTGCAGCAGTTCGGCCAACGTGGGGTGGTCACCTGAGAGCGGATGGCCTATGGGATAGCTGGGCGGCGCCAGGTAGGCGCCGTGCCAGCTCGGGTAGAAGCCGGTGAAGATGGAGGCATGGGCCGGCAATGTCATAGCCGCGGTGGCTACCATGCGGTCATAAAGCGTCGCTTCGCGTGAGAACTCCCGCAGCCGCGGGGTGGTGTCGCGTTTATACCCGTATAGCGAGACATGGTCGGCCCGCACCGTATCCATGGTGATGAGCACGACGTTGCATCGGCCCGGGGCTAATGTGCCGGCATGGGCCGTATCAAGGCCGGGAAATTGCCGGACCGCGACCGCCGCGCATCCGATTGCCATTGCCGCCGCGAGGACAATCCACTGGGTGATTACCGATTGGTGCCGCCGCCGTTGCCAGAAGACTGCGGCAGCCAGGAGGCAGCCGATCAGCAGTAAAGATACGGCTGTCCTCTGAAACTCGGAGCGTCGCGCGAGCGATTCAAAACTCACCCAAGGACTCGACAGCAGCAGCGCGGTCAGGAACCATGGGTCGGCCAGGAAGCCGGTCCGCGCCAGCCATTTGCGGGAGGCCAAGGCCGCGATAAATGCGGCTGCCAGGCTCAGGGCCACGATCGAGGCAATGTATTCCCGCCGGGGCAAGGGCCAAACCCGCAGCAGGTTGAGCAGGAATGCGAGTACCAGGGTCAACGCTACAGCAGTCTGGTTTCGCTTACCGGAATTATCCCGGGAGGTGTCGTGTTTCGTGAATGGCAGGATTGTGCCGATGGCGGCCCCGAGCAAACAGCCAAGGAGCGCATAGCTTCCGAGCAGAAGTGCCAACAGCTTCCACTGCCAGTTCAAAACCAGCAGCGAGGCGTGGCTCCAGTAGGACATCGCGAATTCGAAAACGCCATAGACCAGCCAAGTCAGCGTCCCGAAACTGGCGGTGCGCCAGACCTCTTGTTTCAACACGGTTACGTTTTCAGAGAGACGAAATGCCATCCGGGTCTTGAATCCTGTGGTTGTGGGTCATGGAGCAACTAGCAACCTGTTCGCCAGACCGGGCAATCATTCGCAGGGGACTTCACCCGATCAAGCAAACGTGAGTGTCGTTACTGCGCGATCCACTTAGAAACCGGCGGCGGTCCGGGAGAATTCGGCGCGTCCGCTTAGAGGGGCTCCGTTCGTGCGCCGTTCCCGGTAAGCCCAGGCAAGGAGCAGTAAGGTGAGCAGCGCCGAGGCGCCGGTGGCCGCCAGCGCAGCCTTCTCCGCCGGGCCTACCGGCAAACTTACTTCGATGCGATTCAATCCGGCGGGAGCCTCTACTTCCACCAGACCATTCTCGGGAACGGGACGGATCTGCAAGCTCTCGCCCTGCTCCGACCTGGCGGTCCAGCCAGGATAATACAGCAGCGGAACCGTCACCCAACCTGGAGATCCGTTGACGGATAATTCCAGGGTTCGCGCGTTTGGACGGGCCGAGGACGCCTGCGCCGGGTTGTCTCCGTGCGCCGCCCATTCATGGCTCAGCTCCAGAATCCCGACGTTTTTCAGATAGACCGGATTGCGGGCGCTTCCCCAACCGGGCAGAAGAACATCGAGCACCATCGGCGTTTCCGCGAGACGCGGCAGCGAGCGCGGTTTTCCCGGAGCGAGGTGTGCCACCGTTGTGATGTCGGCGGCTGCCCAGAACAGGCCGATTCCGGCCAAAGCAATCGCAAACGGAATTCGCCAGCCGCGAAACGGACGCAAAAGAGACCCGGCGGCGGAAGCGAGCAGCGCCGTCACCGCGAGGCACACCAGCGTATTGAAGCGATAGGGAAACTGAATCGCCGCGAGCTGTGGGATGGCCTTCCAGATGAACGTGCTGAGCGGCAGCATCATGGCAAAGCTCGCCAGCGCAACCAGAGCCCAGTAGTAATCCTGCGCGCTCGCTTTATCCTTCGAGCCACGCTTCAGGGTGAAGGCTATTGCCGCAGCCGCCACGGTGGAGAACGTAATCAGCGAAAGCTTCCAAAGGTAATCGCCGCGATGCGCCGGATCGGCCAAGTCGCGCCGGAACGCGACGAAATTAAGCGGATACGACAGCGTCGGCCGGTATTGGCCGAGGCGCTCCGGCGACACGTATTTTTCCTGCTGAAGGGCGGGCAGCAGGTAAGCCGACGATAAGCCGGCGCCCAATCCCAAAGCCAGAACGATGCGCAGCAGCGCGGCGCGGTATGCGCCTTTCTTCGCCCAGACAAAGGCGGCGCCCAGAAGCACCGGAGTGAAGATCAAGGTTGTCAGCAGATGGGTATAGATCAACAGCGCATAACTCACCGCAAGGCCAATTGCGGAAAGCAGGGAGCGGTTGCGGATGGTCATGCAACCGAAATACAGAATCAGCGGCATCCAGGCAAATGCCCAGACTTCAGATACCGCGGCACGCGTGTAAAGATCGATTTCGAAATGATAAGGCAGCAACAGGTAGAGCAGCGCGCCGGCGGTTGTTGCCCACACGTTGTTCACGAAGGTTCTTAACCACAAGAAGGCGGTCAGCCCCGAAATCGCCATCGCCAGCCAGAGGGACACGCCCAACTCCCGGCTCTCGGTAGAGCCGTCCTGCCGGAAATTCAGCACGGGTCTGAGCACGGCGGGAACGTAATAGGCCAGGGGCGCGTAGACGAACATCACCGGGCTGCCGAGGCCGCCATTGGCCTTCTCCAGCCATCGGGGATAGAGTTCGCCGTGAGCGATTTGCCCGGCGAAGCAGACGTATCGCTCCAGGTGCTCCTCGGTATCGTGGCCGTAAGGCAGACCGTCGCGGAAAAGCGGAATACTCAAAACGAGGCTGAAAACCAAAATAATTGCGCAGGGCATCCAGCGCTCAATCGCAAACGCCTGGGTAGTCTTTGCGCTCCGGTATTGTGGTTTGGACATCAATGATTACTTGGCCCCGAAGTTAGTCGAAGGGATCGAAATTGGCGATCTGACTGCTTAGAAGCAATTTTCATGCCCTGGAGAATTCTGGAAAACCGAGGTTTTCTGGCTGCGCTTTGGATGGCTGTTCTGCTGCTGGCCGTCTACCGCTGTTTCGAACCCATTCACTACGATAGCCATCAGCCCGCGCCGATGACCGAGGAGGCTGTGCGCCTGGGCCATTCCTTATACCAGAATGGCACTCTTGCCAATCCGTATCAGACCCTCGACACGGGGCCGAGCGCCCACACCGCGCCGGGTTTTCCTGTTCTGGCCGCCGGTGTATACGCGTTGTTTGGAGATGGGCCGCAGGGTTTCTATGCGCTCAAGATGATCGAAGCGGTAGCGCTTGTAATGCACATCGCGCTCCTGCCGCTGCTTATGCGCGCGCTGGGAACGAGTCTTCTGACCGGCTTGCTTGCCGCGTTTCTCACGGTGCTCGGAGTGCGCAGAGTGCCGACCTGGGAAGCGAACTACGTGGCATTGCTTCTGGTCCTCGCGACTTTATTCGCGGCTCTCTATCTGCGCGCGATATGGAAGAAAGGCGGCCAGCCCGGTTTTCTGGGCTCGCCGCAAGCCATCGCGTGGGTGCTGGGTTTTATCTGGGCGGCGATTCTGCTGACCGGGCCGAGCAGCGGCGCGGTGTGGCTCGTCTGGCTGATGCTCGGTGGGTGGTTGAGCTGGCGGCGCGGATTTCGGTATGCGTGGCTGCCGGTCTTGATCGTTCCCGTGCTTGCCGCCGTGCCGTGGACCCTGCGGAATTACCGCGTGTTCCACGCATTTGTGCCAATACGGGACAGCCTCGGATTGGAATTATACATTTCGAACAATCCCTGCGCTAAGGTCACTCTCTACGAGAACCGGCACGGAAATAAATGCTACGCTCACCCGAACGAAGATGCCGCAGAAGCCCGGAAAGTGCTTGCCTCGGGAGAAGTCGCCTACAACCGCCAGAAGGAGCAGGAGGCATTGCGATGGATCGCAGCGAACCCTGGGACGGCCATCGGTCTGTGGGTGCGTAGAATCTGGGCATTCTGGTTCCCGGTGGCCGGCCGTCAGATCGCAACCTGGACGATCGATGTGGTGACTCCCTTGAGTCTTCTCGGCCTGTGGGTCCTCTTCCGGCAGAACCAATGGGCGGCTATTCTTCTCGCAAGTCTTGCGGGAATATTTCCGCTGCCGTATTATCTAATACAAGCTTCGGATCGTTATCGGTATCCCATCCTCTGGGTAACATTCGCCCTCGGCGCCGTCGCGCTGTCGGCAATGGTGAGAGGGATTTTCGAACGAGTCGCGGCCCGGGAGGCAGTATATCCAACCCGGGGTCAATACTCTCGCTCGCTTCATAGGTAAGAGCGCCGCGCAGGCCGGCATTTCGCTGGTCATTGCCGTGGTGTTTTTATTCCTGATCGAAGGATTTTCCAGTTTCGTGCTGCTGGCGAACAGGGCATTTGGGCGGCAGGCGCCGCTGGCCCGGCAGCGCTACACGAAATACGATCCGCAATTGGGATGGGTCAGCGTTCCCAATGCCTATGTCGCGGACATGTATGGCCGCGGCGCCTACGTGCGTATCGACTCGCAGGGATTTCGCGGAGACCGGGAAGTCTTGCCGCTGGTTGCTCCCGGTAAGATGCGAGTCATCTGTTCGGGTGACTCATTTACGTTTGGATACGGCGTCTCCAACGATCGCACCTGGTGCCACGACCTTACCGTAATCGATCAACGGCTCGATGCCGTAAATATGGGACAGGGCGGCTATGGCCTGGACCAGGCATATCTCTGGTACGCTCGCGACGGCGCCAGACTCCATCACGACATCCAGATCTTCGCCTTCATTGGCTCCGATCTGCGACGCATGGCTTCGAACCGGTTCGAGGGCTACTTCAAACCGACGCTGGCGATTCAGGAGGGACATCTGGTGACGCGCAATGTCCCGGTGCCGCGCATCGGAAGTTGGGGCCGGTGGATACAACGCCTGATGGCGTTTCGCGACTTGCAATCGGTGGCCTTGCTGCGGCGGGTTCTGTTCCGCAACGCGCTTCAGGAGAACGGGTCGATCAGCCCGGACGTTCTCGAAGTAGCGGAGCGCGTATTCGACCAGTTGGCCGAGCTCAATCGCCAAAAAGGGAGCCAGTTAATCGTCGCATTTCTGCCGACCGAGGGAGAATACCGGAATGGGATGCCCAACTACATAGCCAAACTGAAGAGAGACGTTCTGGCCAAAGGAATTACATGGATTGACCTGGTGGACGATTTCCGCGAGATGCCGGCAGCGGAGGAGCAGCGTCTGTTTCTCACCGAGGCTGACATCCCGCAGTACAAGTCGGCCGCCGGCCATTACACCAACAAGGGAAATGAGTTGGTAGCCGGGCTTCTCTACCGCCGTGTCACGGAAATTCCCGGCGTGGCAGCTAAACTGAGAAAGCTACCCAAACTCGGCGGCGTCACCTAGTCCCACTGGCTGAAACCTCCGAGCATCAAGGTACGAATAATTCGTCCAAATTCCGAAGACTTGGGACGTTCCTCGGGCTCGCCGGTTATTGCACGTAACCCAGGGATTTCAGTTTCTCGAGAGTGGTTTTATCCGCCGGCCCATTGGAAGGCGCCGGTTTCCGCCGCGGCATGGCTTCCCATGCCTTTAGCTGCGCCATCAGCGCGGCTGCCTGGGGATCGTCCGGCTGATAGCGATTGTTTCGTTCGGCCGGGTCGCCGGCGAGGTCGAAGAATTCCGGCGGTCCGTCCGACCACCAAATCAGCTTGAACCGGGCGTTCCGCGCAGCGCGGCGAGTGCCTCGAAGGCGGGCATTGTCCTTTTCGTCGCGCCGCGGTCCGCTCTCCGCGAAAACGACTCCGGAGCTCGGGTCGCGGGGGGAGCGGAGACTCTGTCCTTCGAGGCCCGGCGGAGGAGGAATTTTGGCCGCTTCCAGAATGGTCGGGAGGAAGTCCACCTGGCTCACCATCGCATCGGACCGGCTTGCTTCCCGCTGACCCGGATATTTCACCAGCAGCGGGACGCGGATCTGGTCGTCATACAAGGCGCCGAAACCGTGCTCCATGAGGTTGTGCTCGCCGAAAGATTCGCCGTGATCCGCGGTGATGAAAATCAGCGTGTTGTCATAAAGACCAAGCTCGCGGAGCTTCGCCAGTATTTCTCCCACGCGGAAATCGATGGTAGCGATGCCGGCGTCATATTGCGAAATCAGGTAGCGCTGCTGGGCATCGCTGGGGACGGTGCGGCCGGCGGCGACGGCATCCCGCAAGACGATAAAATCCTGTGCCGAAACTGTTCCCTGATTGTCCTTGTCTGCGAAGCGGTCGCGAAAAGGCTGGGTGGGAATATAGGGCGCGTGCGCGTCCATGTAATTCAGGAAGAGGAAGAACGGGCGGCGCTCCGCGCGTACCTCCTGGAGCAGCGCAAAGGCGCGCCGGTTGATGTCCGATGCGCGCAGGCAGTACTGGTCGAAATCATCGGTCCGGATCACGGTGCGCAGAGCCTTGCGCGCGGCTTCGCGCAGGTAGAACGGCCGGTCGGCGTCGATCAGCCGCATGGCGCGGTTCACCTCGCTGGATTGGAAGTCCCGCGTCAGGCCGGTCCATTTTCCCAAGTATCCATAATTGGCGGCCGCTTCCGCTGTCCAATAGCCGTGGGCGCCGAGAATCGAGGCCAGCACCGGTGTATTGGAGGGGAGCGGCGCGCCTGAGGATCGAGCGGTTGTACGGGTAGCTCCATGCCACTCCGGATAAAGACCGGTGAACATGGAGGCATGGGTGGGCAGCGTAAATCCGTCGGTGCTGATCGCACGGTCGTAAACCGTGGCTTCGCGGGCGAACTGACGGAGATTCGGCGTCGTATCTTTTTCGTATCCGAAAACCGATACGTGATCGCGCCGCACGGTATCCATGGTGATCAACAGGATGTTGGGTCTGCCCGCGGAGGAAGGCACGGGAGCCGTGGTCCGGGCCTGGCTGGTCTTCTCGGGCACTACGGCCAAAATCACCAGCGCCGCACAGCCTGCTGCTCCGAAGGCGGTTGTCCACGACCGGTTCGGCCGTCCCGCCCGCAAAATCAGGTGGAGGATGGCGGCCGTAGCCAACACACCCGCCATGGCAAGGAGCGAAGCCAGCGTCTTAACCCAACCCGAGTGAATTTGCAGGGTCTCGCGGCTGACCCATGGGCCGATCAGCAGCAGCAGGCTGACCATCGCAGGGGACGCCAGGAACGCCGTCCGCCGCTGAAGGGATGGGAAACGCCACGACAGCCCCAAGAGGATGGCTAGCGACGCGGAGGCAAAAAGAGCGATCTTTTCCGCCGGCAACAGCGAATCGCCGGTGGCCAATGTCAGAACGAACGCCAAGGACAGCGTCATGCACGCCCACCGCTTGTGGGCATCCGGCGAGGGGACGCTGTTTTTTCGCGCCATCACCGCGCCGCCCATTATCCCCAAGAACAAACCCGTCAAGGCGTAGGTTGCGAACAGCAGCCCGATCAGGCGCCATTGCCAGGGAAGCAACACCAGGTCATCCGATTGCCACGCCGGAATGGTCACCGCCAGGGCGAATTCCACGATGCCATAGAGAAGCCACGCGGAAACGCCCGTGATCGCGCCTTCGAGCAAGCTCTTCCGCAATGAATTTTTCATGTCCAATTCCAGCCTCTTTCAAAACAACTCATGGGCAATCCGGGTGGCGTTGGCCATCAAGGTGAACGTCAGGTTCTTGGCAGGCAGGTCGGGGAAGGTTGTGCCGTCCGCGAAGTATAGATTGCGGATGTCGCGGCTTGCGCCGAGCGGGGTACTGGTTGCCGGAGCGTCCGACTGGCTCATGGGCAATGTTCCGGCGTAATGCACGCTCGCGCCCATGGGGCGGACATGGATGGTCCGCTGCGGCGCAAAACATCGCAACTGGAGGAGGATCTCGCGGAACGAGGCAATCACGCGGCGTAGCCTCTCGGGCTCTCCATCGGCCGGCCGGTAGCGCACAATCAGCCGGTGGGGTTTCGTAGTGGTGTCGAGTGCGATGACATTGTCTGGGCGGGGGTGATCGGGAAGGTTGATATTGATCATGCCCAGCGCGCCATGGATACCGCGGAAGGCCGCGACTCCGGAGCCTAGATCGAAAGGAAGGCTCTGTACCAGCGGGTGAATCAGCGCTGCCTTCAGGGTAGTGATGAGGCCGTGAATCATCTCGCCGTTGTCCGCCCGGACGGCCATCGCCACCTGGTGATATTGGTAGGTCTCGGGATTCCAGGGCCGTCCCAGCATTTTCAAGTTGACGAACGGCATCAGGATCTGGCGGTTGTCCATCACACCGCGCTGCTCCGGCGCCTTGCCGCATTCCCGGTAGATGGATTCCAGCAGGATCCGGGTAGAGGAGAGAGTGCCGGCCGCCAGTACGAGAGTGCCGGCCGGGATCTCGCACTCCTGCCCGTCCCGTTTGATGCCGACTACTCCGCGAACTGTGCCTCCACCGTCTACGCGGAAGTGATCCACGTAGATATCCGGAAGGTAGGTGAATTCCGGAAACGAGCGGCACTCGGCCAGTGTGATCGAAGGCGTGTAAAAGGCCTGGCTGGGGCATCCCCAGAGGCATCGTCCCGAGTAATCGCAGGCCTTGCGGGAATCCATGTCGCGGCTGAGCACGGCGACCCGGGCGCGTCCCATCAGGCAGTGGAACTTCTGGTTGAGAATGGCGCGGCGCTGCCGGTAGGAATCGAGCAGGACCGCCGAATGTTCGTCCGGCTGCAGCGCCTCCATCAGGCCGTCGTGATATGGGAATACGGCGGCCATATCGTCCTTCGTGCCGGAGATCCCGATAGTGGATGCCACCTGCCCGTAGTACGGCCCCAATTTTTGATAGCCGAACGGGTACTCGCGCAGATCGTTATCGTCGAACGGATAACATCCCCCTGTCCAGACCTCCGCCAGACCGCCCGCGGCAAAAGAATACAGGGGAGCGAAGCCTTCTCCCCGCGACTGGAACTCGGGGCGCGTGCGGAACACGTGTTCTTTGCCGGGAGGAAAGGCGTAATACTCGCCACGATCTCCCGGCATGACCAGCGCCTGATATCGCGAGCCGAGAAAATACCCGGCGGGATCCGGCAGAGTCTGCTTGAGACTGGTCAGCGTTCCGGGCGGAAACGACGCTTCCTCCGGGGTATGGCCGACATCGAGCATGGTAACGCGGCGGCCCTTGCGGAGCGCCGTCAGGGCGAAATGCACACCGCTCGCGCCCGAACCAACTACTACAATCGGATCCATCAGCGTTCCCGGGCCGCCGCCCAGATGTGGATAGGCGCGAATAGAACCGAGGAAACGGCCAGCGACGATGCATACGCCAGCGCGGCTGCCGTCAGGCGGAGGATGGTTCCATTTTTTCCCACGACCGATCGATCGAGATACTGGGCGCTGGGAAGCACGCACTCCAGCAGCGCCAACGTCAAAACCAGTTTTTTGCGCAGGGTCGAGTTCTTCCGCCAGACACTGGCATAGCTGTCCGCGAGCCTTGCCCATAGAGGTCCCCGCGCCGAAATCGATACCAACAGGTGGTCGAATGCGCCGGCGTCGTTGCAGGCGTCCATGTTCTGGTGAAAGTCCACGTATTTTTTCACGATGTATGCGGTGGGAGCCTGCCCGACGAGGTATCGGGTATAGCTCCGGCATTCCCGCTCAAGCTGAGACATGTCCATTGTTCGACGACTCTAGCATGGCGCTTACGCCAAGCATTCGGTTTTGCCTTTCTGTAACCCACGGGTGCGCCGCCACCGTACCGGCGTTGGAGAACGAAGCCAATTGCCCCGCCGTAAACGGCAGCAGCGGCAGAAGGAAAGGCTCCATGAAACCGAGACAGCGGCCGATTACGGAAGCAGGTAAATGGAGCACCCTCGCCGGTGGTTTTCCTTCGGTCCGCCGGATGCGCAACAGAAGATCTTCAATGGTGAGCGTCTCGGGACCGCCCACTTCCAGGGTCATCGCGTCCACTCCATCTTCATTGAGGATCTCGATGATGAAATCGGCCATATCGCCGACGAAAATGGGCTGCACCGGTACGCTGCCGTCTCCGAACACCGGCACGACGGGCAGGGTAGCCAGCCGCGCCAGGGCTTTGAGCACCGGAGCATTGCTGCCGAGAATCATGGTCGGCCTCACGATGGTCCACCGCAGCCCGCTCGACGCGACCATTTTCTCCGCCTCTTGCTTGGTTTGGGCATAAAAATAGCGGAAGAGATTGTGGAATGTCGCGGCAATGCTGCTGACGAAGAGAAAGCGGCCGACTCCGCGCAGTCGCGCCTGCTTCAGCAGCGCCTCTGTGCCGTCGCGGTTCGCCCGGCGGAATTCGTCGGGGGAGTGTTTGCCGGTGGCGGCAGCCATATGTAAGACGACATCGCAGCCTGCCATGGCATCCGAGTACGACGCGCTATCCAGCAGGTCGCCTTGGATATAGCGGATGTTCGGCGGAGCGGATTCCGGCAATGGACCGCGCGCCAGGCATACTAGGCGGCAATCGCCCCGTGCCAGCCGTTCCAGCACGAACCGCCCCAGGTAACCCGTTCCTCCCGTTATGAAAATCGACTGGCGCATGGCCGCGGGGGGTACCGGCAACTCAAGTACCAGATACCGGCCGGTCACCTACGGCGAATCTCCGTACCGGGGCGCGTTAACTCCAGCCTCACAAAATGTTCGCACTTCTTGCTGATGTTTGGCATTGAATGTTTCCGGACGCGGAAGACGATCTCAGCTTGGGCGGGGTCGGCTGCTTACCCGCAACTGGCTTGCTCGGGCGTTCCCGGGTCATTGCCGGTCCGGGTGGCTGGTAAAAGCTTGAAATGGCAGGGCGACATCCGCCTCGCCGGCCGCGATGTCCACCCTGCTTTGCGACTAGTTGCGGTTTTGCCGACCGGGAAAACCCGGCCGGCGAATGGTATCTCAAGTGCCACCGGCTAACAAGCCTATGCGCAAGCGCCTGCCAACTGTGGACATCATAATTCCGGTTCTGAACGAAGCACATGTGCTGCGGAAGAGCGTGGAGACTCTACTGCGGTTCGCCCAGGCGAACTTGCGGTACACATGGCAAATCGTTGTAGTGGATAACGGTTCCACCGACGGCACGGACAAGGTTGCGGGTCAATTGACCGCCGAATACCCCGAAGTCAAATTTATGCACCTGTTGCAGCGGGGACGGGGGCGGGCACTGCGGAGTTCCTGGTTGCAAAGCAAGGCCGACGTTGTCTGCTATATGGACGTCGACTTGTCCACGGATCTGAAACACTTACCGCAGTTGATCGGCGCCATCGCCAAGGATGGCTATGACGTCTCCACGGGCTCGCGGCTGATGCGGGAATCGCGGATCACCCGATCGTTTAAGCGCGAGTCGATCTCACGAATTTATAACGTCCTGGTAAAGGCTGTTCTGTTCACTAAATTCAGCGATGCGCAGTGCGGTTTCAAGGCAGTGAGCCGCAAGGCGGTGGAAGTTATCGTTCCTCAGGTGGAGGATCAATCGTGGTTCTTCGATACCGAATTGCTGGTTTTGGCGGAAAAGCAAGGCTATCGCATTAAGGACATTCCAGTGGTGTGGCGGGAAGACGACGACAGCCGCGTCAAAATCGTCAAGACGGGCTGGGAGGATATCAAAGGCATCGTACGGCTCCGCTGGAATCTCTGGGGTCAACTCCTGGGAGCGACGTCAGTCACCGCCGAACGCCGTCGCCAGTCCTAGAGTGCTTTCTTATACCAAGGCTCTCTGGCTGATCCTTCTGTTAGGTATAGGGCTGCGCCTCTACCGGATCGATGGGCCGTTCTCCGACTGGCATCAATACCGGCAGTTCGACACCGCGGCCATAGCCCGCAATTTTTCCGCAGATTCGCTGAATATCTTTTATCCGCGGGTAGACTGGCGCGGGAACTCACCGGGATACGTGGAGGTGGAATTCCAAGCCTTCACCTTTCTGGTGGCGGCGCTGTACCGCGCTTTTGGAGTACACGAGTGGCTCGCCCGCGCGCTGAATATCCTGCTGTACGTTCTCACGGCGATCCTGCTGTACAAAATGGCGGGCCGTGTTTTCAACCGGCTCGCGGGGCTGTTCGCGGCCGGATTCTACTCCATTCTGCCCCTCTCCTTCAGCGTCAGCCACAACTTTCAGCCGGACACGTTCATGGTGTTATGCACCCTGGCCGGCATTTACTATTTCTGGATCTGGACCGAAGAAGGCCGTCTGCCGGCTCTGGCCATCAGCGCCGCCGCCACGGCAATCGCGGCCATGATCAAGCCGTTCTGCCTTTACGCGGCGGTACCGCTCATCTACCTTTGCTGGCGGAAGTTCGGATGGAGGTTTCTCGCCCGGCCCGTTCTCTGGATTTATGCCGCCTTTGTGGTGGCGCCCATGGCTGCCTGGTATCTGCATGCTTACCATCTTTGGGAGATCTACGGGAATACGTTCGGCATCTTCGGCGGGCGCATCAAAGGAATGTATCTTGGCGGCGACAGCCCGCATGACCGGCTTCTGTACAACCTCGCTTCACGCCTGGTCTGGATGATCGCAACGCCCGTAGGCCTATTCTTTCTAGCCGCCGGTTTCTGGGTACGCCCGCCTTCACGGAATTACGTGTTTCACTGGTGGGCGGTAGGCTTTCTGGCGACCGTTCCTTTGGTTCCCGCCGGTCATGCCGGACACTACTACTACCAACTCCCCCTGGTGCTGATCGTGGCGGCTGCAATGGGGTGGGGCTTTGCCTGGCTGATGGAGCGGCGAAACCTCTCCTGGCGATGGGCGGCGGTGGCGTGCATCGCCATCTTCGCCTGCAGCCTTTGGACGGTGAGGCCCATGATCGCCTTCGGGGCCGAACTGAAGGAGCGTATTGCATTCGGCCAACGCGTGGAGCAGTTGACACCCGCCAACGCACTGATCGTCTTTTGCTATCCGCTCGACTACCGGCCCACCTGGTATTCGCATCGCACCCTCGATGGCGACCTCATCGCCGGAGATCCAACCGACTTCTACAACAGCCGGCGCAAAGGGTGGAGTCTCTTTATCTGGCAAACATCGCCGGAGCTGTTGCGAAAGCTTCAGGCGCACCACGCCGAATACTTCGCCACGTTCTATCCGAAGTATCTTTACGAGCAGCGTCCCGAGATGAAGTCGTTTCTGGCCGACAACGCCACCCCAGTGGAAGTGAGGGGCCGTTGGGTCCTATACCAATTCCACCCGGCGAACCAGACTGCCGCCAGTGGACTAAACCAGGTCAAGTAGCGCTGCCAGCTTCAATTGGGGGTCCCCGATGCGTAACCGAGGGATTTCAACTTCTCGAGGGTGTCACCGCTCACGCGAGCGCGGGTTTGCCGGCGGTTCTCGAGAGCGGCGGCTTTCCGATATTGAGCAAGATCCGCCTGGAACAGATCAGCCGGGCGGCCGGGGAGGAGATTATGCTCCTCGTTCTCATCCGCCGGGAGGTTGTACAGTTCCTCATCTCCGCTAGACATCTGAATGTATTTCAGCGGGGTTGAAAACAGCGCCTGCCCGGTCCGCCGGAATCGCGAAGTCCGCAGGCTGACACCCAGGGGACTCGAAAACGTCTCGCTAAGGATCTGCCGCGCACCCCCGGCCGGCGCGTTCCAGAGATTCCTTCCCTGGACGTTCTTGGGCGTGGAGTACCCTAGAACATTCAAAATCGTAGGCATGAGATCGGTCAGGCTGACATAGTCGTCCACCACCGCCGCAGTGGATTGGCGCGGATACTTGATGAGAAGCGGAACATGGATCATGTCCTGATAGACCGAGACGGCGTGCCCCACCAGATGCTTTTCGCCGAAAGCCTCGCCATGATCGGCCGTGACTATCAGCATGGTGTCATCGTAGAGCCCCCGCTGCCGTAATTGACGGATGAAGTCTCCCAAGGCCGAATCCATATAGGCAATGGCGCCGTCGTATTGCGAGATCAGGCCCTCTCTTTCGCGCGGTGAGATGTCGCGGTCGCGGCCCATGATCTCGTGTTCCATCTCCGTGTACCGCCGATTATCGATGCGCGCTTCGTGCCCCGGAAACAGGGTGGCAAACCGTCCGGGAGGAAGATACGGCCAGTGCGCATCCATGTAGTTCAGGAAGCAGAAGCTCGTTCGGCCGTTTGATTTTGCTCCGTCGAGCAGGCCCAGGGCTTCGGCGTTGATATCCTCGGCCCGGCGAAATTCCAAGTCGGATTGCCAGGGCTGCTGAAATCGCGCCAGCAGAGTCCGGATCCGTCCTCGCAACAGGAAGTCGTACGCCGGTTGCAGGAAAGCTACGGGCGCGGACGAATCGCGGTAGGCGAAGCCGCGGTCGAGCCCGAAACCGTCGCCGAGGAACAGGTAGTTGGCTGCAATACTGGCGGTGTCATAGCCTTTTCCGGCGAGAATGCCGGCGATCGTCGGATAGCGGGAGTCGAGCGGCTGTCCCGCTTCTTGCGCTTCATTCGAGGAGGTCCCGTTGAAATGAGCCTGGTGCCAGCTTGGATACATTCCGGTAAAGAGCGAGGCGTGGCTCGACAGGGTCATGTCTCCGGGAGCGATCGCGTTCTTGAATACCGAAGCTTCCTGTGCCAGGCGGCGCAGATTGGGCGAGGTATCCCGCTCGTATCCGTAAAGGGACAAATGATCGGCGCGTACCGTATCCAGCACGATGAGAATTACATTGGGTTTGCCCGGCGGCAATACCGCGGCCTCGCGGCTGGAAATCCGCCGGGGTTCCTGGCGCAGGACGAAGCACGCTGCCAGCAGGATGCCCACGATGGAGAAAGTGGTGATGACGGTGAGCTGAAGGCTCGCCGGTTTGCTCCACACAGTCAGGATTAAGGCCGCGACGAGGTAGGGCAGCAGAAGAAGCGCTGCCGCGGGCAGCGCCGGCCGCGGATGCGCACGGGCGAAGAGAATCGGTAAGGCGACGAGGGTGGCGCAGGCCATCCAGGGACTGGCCAGAAATCGAAACACGGAGGCCCGTCGTGGCTCGATCAGGATAGCTGCAAGGGCGAAGCCTACAGGCACAAAGAACGCCCAGAAGAACCATGCAGGCAAACCCGGGGGCAAGCGGCCGGCGAGATTGCCACCGACCACCATGCACAAAATCAGAGTGGCTCCCGATCTCAGTCTGGCGGCCTCGTCTACGGCCGTTCCCCGGCCGATTGGCAGCACCGAGAGGAGCAGGCCGAGCAGCGCTCCCGAAACCGCTCCCGCAGCTGTGTAAATCACCAGCAGCAGGAGGGTGAATTTGGCCGGCGGCGGTATGTAAGCCGTGGCAGGCTCGCTGAGCCGCGGCAGGATATGCAAAAGGAACGACTCGGTTACCCAATAAGCTGTCCAGGCCAGCAGCCCTTCCAGTGCTCCGCGACGACAAAACTCCTTGCGGGACATTTCCATATCAAACTGCCGTGAACGAACGGGTCTGTTCCAGGAACCCGATTTTATCCGCGGGCTCGGGCTGCCGTCGTGGAGCGGTGAACCAGATCACCCAGATTACAGCCGCGGCCAGCGCGAAAATCGGCAGCGGGGACACGCCCGAGCCCGCATAGTCGCCATATTGGCCCGTGGTGCGCGTGAGCGCGCTCAGTAGGGGCAGTTGGAATCCGCCGATGAAAACGTGCAGCACGGGATCGAGTACGCCCAAACCTCGTTCGACATCGCGATACATCGCCATCGACCAGGCTTGGGCGATGGCGGCAACCGCCAGCAGATACCGGAGAGGCCGGAACAGCCGGCTCCAGACTATGGCAACCAGGACGAATGCGAAGGGCAGGAGCGGCGCCAGGTAGCGCAGACCGTTGTTGAATTGCAGCCGGACGTAGCTGATGCCGCTGCAAAACAGCCACAGAGAGATGGGCACCGCTGCCAGGACCAGAAACTCGCGAATGGGAATCAGTCTCCGGGTACTTTTCCAGAAGGGCGCAAACAAAGCCAGGACCAGCAGAGGACAGGTTGGAAACAGGCCGAAGCGATAATCGAAAAGAAGCAGCCGCATCAGTTCGGGCTGCGGAGGGGTAAAACCCTGGTATCCGGCATCGATCCATTCCACCGGCGGCATCCAGTTCTGGCCGGGCAGAAACGGATTGCCGAAGCTCTGATATTGGTATAGCCACAAGAGAAGGATCGGTCCTGCCATGCCGAGGCCATACCACCAGGCGGTCCCGATCATTCGCTGCCAGGTTCGCTGCCTGGTGGTGGCGCAAGCGTAGACGAATAGAATTCCCAGCGGCACAATCCCGGAATAATCCAGAAGCACCGCCAGTCCGCCGGCAAAGCCGCCCAGCCAATAGCGCATCTTCTGAGGCAAACGAGTGTCGCCGCCGGGATTCCACATGGCCAGGAAGCCCAGGAAGGTCACATTACCCAGAATCATGTTGTGATTCAGGAACCCGGTGCGAAAGAAGATCGGCGTGCCGAAAGCATAGAGCAGAGACAACCAGAAGGCGCGGCGGTCTTCGCCAAAAACGCGGCGCAGGAAGTAGAACATGGCCACCACGCCAAGCGCTGAAATGGGCGCCATGCAGAAGGCTTGCATGACCACGGCGGCGAAAGCGAACTTCACATCGAAGCCGCGGCGCCATGCCTCCGCGTAAAACTCGCGGGCCATGGGCCACGGCGAGTTATACGGTGGGGGCTGCGCATCCTTTTGGGCGGCGCGCGATCGGTTGACCCCGGCCACTACGCGATCAATGATGGGGCGGCACAGGAAATAGGGGATGGCGCCGAGCATAGACCCGCCGGGGTTGGCGCCGATATGCCATCCGAACCCCTTCTTTTCGAAAAGATCCGGGTGCATATTGGCGTATTCGTCCACGCGGAAAGAGAAATGGTCGCCGATGGCCAGTGCCAGATAGATCTCACGCACGGTGTTGGTGGCGACGTGAATGCCGTAAAAGATCCAACAAGTGAGGAACAGGCGTACAGCAATGGTCCGGGTTGAAATCACCCAGGGTTTTGGTGTCCCGAAAGTCGCCTCCATGAAGGTTCGCGCGATAAGTGCAAATATCAGGCCAATCTGCCGTTCGATTCCCCGCCGCGCCTGCCGATCTTTTGACTAATTTCTCCAAAGCCGCGCTTAGGGGTGAATTCCGGCCCTTCAGTTGCGATGGGTTTTGCAGACAATTGGGTTATTCAGAACAGATGCTCAGGACATCGCTTTGAGATCGCTGTCTTTGTCCAATCCTTCATCTCCAACCCTAACTCTGTCGTCCCGGAAAAGGTCCGGCGATTGGAGAGACATCTTGGCAACGGCCGCGCCCTACCTACTGGGGGTGCTGTTCGCGATCTCGTCTCTGTATGGCGTCAACCGCACCGAAATCGTAGATACAGATGCCGCGCGCCACGCCATGAATGGCGCATTTCTCTACGATTTGGTTCGAACCGGCCACATTTCACACCCCATCGAGTACGCGTGGGCATATTATGGCCACCTGCCGGCGCTGTCGATGCCATTTCACCCCCCGCTATTTCCGGCCATAGAAGCGGTTTTCTTCTCCATTTTTGGGGTCAGCCTGTTTACGGCGCGGCTGGCGGTGGCGATATGCGCCGGTGTCTCGGCGTTTCTGCTCTACAAACTGACTCGGGCGACCCTGGGCCGCCCCATCCTGGCCGCGGCGGTCACCGTGACCACTTTCTCATCCTGGACGTTTCAGTTCGCCGGGCGTGACGTGATGCTCGAGTTTCCCGCTCTGATGTTCACCCTGGCGGCACTCTACTGTCTGAGGGACTATCCGAATACCTATCCGATGCGGCGGGCGATTCCATTCGCGCTGTGCGCCGTGGCGGCGGTATGGACCAAGCAACACGCCGTGTTTTTGGGAGCAGTGCCGTTTGTCGATTCGTTTCTCTCGCGCCGTTGGCGGTCTTTTCTCGCGCCATGGCTCTGGATCTCCTCTGCCGTTTTTGGAGCGGGAGTCATCGCGCTGATCTCGATTTCCCGACGGTTCCATGGAACGGGCGTGGATCAGATCAGCACCAACAAAGGCGCAATTTACTATATTTTCACCTCGACGCTGCCGTCCTATTTCCACTGGATCTTGGACGATCTGGTGGGCTTGCCGGGCTTACTTCTTCTGGCCGGGGCGGCAGCAGATTTCGCCGGGTGGCGACGCAGAAATGGAGAGAAGCACCGGCTAACCCTTTATTGGGGGTGGCACTTAGCGCTGTCGCGTTTACTGGTGAACCCC
>OBLV0100000143.1_pt1 | contig 23458 bp, 22 predicted proteins | sample 1520071 | NCBI WGS metagenome assembly OBLV01 (sample SAMEA3888446, study PRJEB22518) | metagenome | reverse complement strand
GAGCAGGACGGCGAGGCCATACTGCCCTGGTGGGACTGGACATCGGCGATCTCCCACCAGGTGGGTGTGCCGGCCGCGTACACCGAACCTGAGGTCGATGCACGGCCAAACCCGCTCGCAAGCGGGCCAACCCCGGATATGCCAGACGATCCGGCCCGGCGCACACGGCGCTGGCCAGGCGATCCATCAGAGCTGCCGAGCATGACTGCGAACACCGCGAGCAACCCGGCGATCAACAGCCTGCTCGGGTTGTCGAGCTTTGTTGACTTCTCGAACAAGATCCAAGATGTCCACGACTTCATCCACGGATGGGCGGGAGGCACGTCACCTCAGGATCCGAATGTCGGCGGAGACATGGGTGTGATCGTCGTGGCAGCGTTCGATCCGATCTTCTGGGCACATCACGCGATGATCGATCGGTTGTGGTACCTGTGGCAGCTGCAGCAGGGCATGAATAACATCCCTGCGAACTATCTCGATCTCGTGTTGGCACCCTTCCCGTATACGGTGCGCGAGGTTCTGGATGTGCACGGACTGGGGTACGACTATGCGAGCTCCAGCGCGTCATCATCGCCTCCTGCCGCTGCCGGAGCGCAGCCAGGGCAGACGGGAGGGACTGGCTGATGGCGCTGGCTAAATCGGTTCAGATCCCGATCGATGGCCTTGCCAGCGAGTTCTCGCGGGCGGATATCGAGTTCCACGAGCTCGAGCATGGCGGCCCGAGCTACCAGGGACGGGTATTCATCAACAACCCGAGCGCGGAGGAGACCACAGAGCGCTTGGACGAGAACGGATACGCCGGCTCGTTCCACGTGTTCGGGCACGGCGGCTGCTTCGGCGACCCCGGGCATTGCGACATAGTCGAGCGCAATCCGTTCGACCCCCGGCCGGCACACCCGCTGACACCGGCACTGAAAATCGTCACCGCGACCGATGCGCTACGCCACGCGCTGGCCGCAAACGAACCGGAAGTGACGATCACGGTGGTGCCGGTGATCCTCAGCACGACGCCGAAGGCTGGACGACCCGACGATCTGGTCAAGTTCACCCACGCCCAGATCGTGACTTACCAATAGCGACTCAGCCGCTCGCTGTCGTGAAGGTCGGAGAAAGGCCGTCTAGAGGATGCGCTCGATCGTGAGTCGGCGGGTGCCGCTGGGGACCGGGATCTCGACTGTGGCACCCGGGAGGCTGTCCAACAGCGCTTTTCCGACGGGGGATTGGACAGAGAGCTTGCCGCGCGCGCGGTCGGCTTCCCCCGGCCCGACCAAGGTCCATGTATGGACCTCACCTGTGCTCTCGTCTCGGACCTCGGCTGAGCGACCGAAGGCAAACGCCAAGCCGGGCCCCTCTGCCGCATCGACGACGACGGCATCCCGCCGCCGCTGCCGCAGACGTCGGATCCGCGTCTCCAAGTGCGCCTGGTCTTCCTTGGCCGCGTGATATTCGCCGTTCTCCTTTAGGTCGCCGTGTGCGCGGGCGATGCGGATCCGCTCCGCGATCTCACGCCGCCCGACTGTCTCCAGCTCCCCGATCTCCGCTTTGAGAGCGGCCAGGCCCGCCTCGGTGATCGGCTCACCCTCGTTCTCCGGAACGCTCATCCCGGCATTCTCGCAGGCCGCCCGCGTGTCCGTAGCAGGACGCGGCGGAAACGAAGCGCACGCAAACGGCGGCAGCTGGATGGAGTCGGCGCTAGCCGTGTGCCTATAGGGGGTCGAGAACGAACACCGCGATTCGCCGGTTGGCGGCGCGGCGCTCATACTGCGACCAGCCGGGATATACGCGCAGCCCTTCTTCCCAGATCCGGCGCCGCCGGTCGCCCTCGACTTCGGCGGCGCGGAAGCGCCGCCACCGCCCATCAACCGAAACCGAGCCTTCGGGATTGGCGCGGAGGTTGTAATACCACGCAGGGTGCCGGTGCTGTCCGAAGTTGGAGGCAATTACCGCAAGGCCCTCAGCCGTGGGCAGGCCGAGCACCGGGACGGTACGCGGTCGCCCGCTGCGCGCGCCCGTGGTGGTGAGCATCACCACCGGGATTCCCGAAACCAGGCTTGCGAGCGTGTGGCGCCCCCGGGTCAAACGATAGACCGGCCGGTCGATCCTGTGCAAGACACGGGCGAAGAGCCATGATCCCGGCCCGCTGCCAGCCACGCGTCGCAACGCCTTCTGGATCACGTTCGCGTGTGCGAAGGTGAACGGCTCCACCGAGCTATCGGTCATCACACGCGATCATCTCCGGCTCTCTTGGCCGCGTCAAGGACGACGAGCGACATGTATCACGCAGCGAACTCGTGCCTCCTACAGGCAGGTCGATCACGTTGCGCGACCGTCACACGGCGGGGGAGCGATGCGACGTCGATTACCGATCCCGGTGATCATGAATCGTGTCTTAGGGGGCAACGATGGCAAATCAGCAGTGGCAGCATTCCGAATTCACAGTGAACGGAGAGCAGCAGGCGGTCGCGTTCTTGAACCTGCCTCTACGTCAGGGAGCGGGCGAAGCGAGCGTCACCCTCAGAAACAATGGCAGCGCAGGGGTGATGTGGCTTGAACCTGGGAGCCTCGGCTTCGGCACCGAGCAGACCTGGCAGGCGAGCGAGTTCCCGGCGCCGAATGGCGCGCAGGACGCCGTCAATTTCTTGAATGAACCCGCGCGACAAGGAGCGGGCGAGGCCAGTGTGACCCTCCGCAACGACGGCTCCGCGGGGCTGATCTGGCTCGAGCCTGGCAGCCTCGGCGATAGTACACGGCAAGCTTGGGAGGTGACCGAGTTCTCCGGTGGGGACGCTGAGCAGGAGACCGTCAACTTTCTAAATGCGGCCCCCCGGCAAGGACCCGGCGAGGCCAGCGTCACACCGCGCGGTAACGGAACCGTGGGACTGGTCTACCTGGAGCCGGGTAGTCTCGGTGAGGGTACAGAGCAAACCTGGCAGCGAAAGGACTTTCCGGGGCCCAACGGTGCGCAAGCGGTTCTCAACTTCCTGAACGCGACCCCGCCGCAAGGACACGGTGAGGCCACCTGCTTCGTGCGCAACGATGGATCCGCCGCGGTCTTCTACCTCGAGCCCGGGACCGGCTGATACGGCGCTCTCGCGCCATGAGCTGACCGCGCTGCAACGAGCCACCACACGACTCCGGCGCTCGCCGACACGCGACTAACAGCCCCGCGAGACCCAGGTCCGGAAGCGGCCTTGAGGTGACTAGCCGCGATCCGGCTGGGAGGGTTCGTCGGGAGGCTTGGTGCTAAAGATTCGGTAGAGACTCGCTCGACGGCCGGATTGTCGCCACCGCCCGCCGCCGAGTCAGACCGCGACTAACCCGAACGAGTCAGCGAGACCGACTATGACAACACTCACCACCGCACCTCTGGCCCCGCTGCTTGAGCGTCTGTTCAGCGAGGCCGAAGCCCCCGCTTCACCGTCGCCAAGCGCCGCGCCCACGGAGACCTCGCCCGAGGAACGCGCCTCGCCGAGCGCGAGCAGCAACGCACCCGAGTACCTCAGGTTCTACACCCTCGCGAAGGACGCCTATTTGGCTGTTTCCCGCGATACCGCGCAGCTGCTGTACATGCTCGTGCGCGCAACAGCGGCGCGCTCGATCGTCGAGTTCGGGACGTCATTCGGCATCTCGACGCTTCATCTCGCTGCCGGCCTGCGAGACAACGGGGGAGGACTGCTCATCACGACCGAGTTCGAACCGTCGAAGGTAGCTAGGGCGAGTGAGAACTTCGTCGCCGGTGGATTGGCCGATCTGATCGAGGTTCGCGAAGGCGACGCTCTTCAGACGCTCGCCCACGATCTGCCCGACCAGATCGACGTCGTGCTGCTCGACGGCGCCAAGACCCTCTACCTACCCGTCCTGAAGCTGCTCGAGAAACACCTCAAACCCGGCACGCTGATCGTCGCCGACAATGCTGACCGAACCCCGGAATACCTACGGCATGTCCGGTCCTCCGCCCGCGGGTACACCTCCGTACCGTTCGCCGACGACGTCGAGCTGTCGATGCGCACCGGGTAGCGCGCGGCTACGCATGTGCTCGCGATCAGTCGAGCGGACCGAGCCGGTAGCCCACGCCGCGGACCGTCTCGAGCGCAGCCGCACGGTCGCCCATCTTCCTGCGCAGCCCGCTGACGACCGCCTCGACGACGTTCGAGCTCGCGCCCGTCCACTGGTGTCCCCACACCTCGCGCAGCAACTCCTCACGGGTGACCGCCACGCCCTCGCGGCGCTGGAGGTGACGCAGCACGTCGAGCTCCAGGCGGCTGAGGTCGACCGGGCGGCCGTCGAGCACGAGTCGCCGCGTCGCCGGGTCGACCACGGTGGGCGCGTCGGCCCCGATCTCCCGCGCGATGACTTCGCTGAGCCAGCCGTCGATCGAGCCCGGCCCGAAATCGTTCACCAGCGTCCAGTGCGCGTCTCCCCCGATCCGAACCGGACCGCCCGGCAGCGCAGCGAACCCGAGCGGAGCGAGCACGGTCAGCGCGCGATCAACGTCCGGAACGCGTGTGTACAGCCGCCGCAGATGCGGGCGGAGCTCCAGATAGACCTGCTTGACATCCAGCCATTGCCTCGCCCTGGCGATGTCGCCTGATGCGACGGCATGGCGATTGAACAGCACGCGCTGGCCCGAGGGCACCGGAGCGCGGCGCAGGTGCTCCATCCATGCGGCGGTGACCGGATCGCTGCGCAGCAAAGAACGACTGACGTCCTGCGGCTGGCAACGGCTCGAGAATCCCTGCACCACTCCCTCGGCGTCGCGCACGACCCGAAACGTGTCCGGCACTGCGCGCCACCAAGCATCGACCAGGGCGGTCTCCTCCGGCCCCTGTTGGGCCGCGCTCATCGCCGCTATCGCCCCGCCATCAGTGGCGCGGGCGGGTTCAATCGTGAGCTCGTCGGAGCCGCTCGGGAAGAACGCATCGCGGACAATCGGGTTCTCGACCAGATAAAGCATGTCGGCGGTGTAACGCCAGAGATCGGCCCGCCCGGCCGTGCGCAGCTCGGCGCGCAGGCGAGTCCAGGCGGCGCGACGGTGGGCGCGGTGACGGGCCGGGTCGGATGCCTGGAGCAGCGCGCTGGTGGCCCCCCGCACCGTGTCGTGAACCACCAGGCCCTCGGCGCCGAGCTCGACAAACGGGAGCGCGCGCAGCGCGCCGAACAGCTCGGCCGGGTCGTCGTCCGGCAGCATCGCCTCCAAGAGGGTGAGCGTCGTCCGGCGGACGACCGCGGCGGCGTCGAGGGCCCGGCGCGTCATGCGATCGAGCCCATCGATGTACAGGCGGGCCAGCTCCTCGACCATCGGCCCCAGCACGGCGTCCTCCGGCGGCAGCCCCGGCCGCTCGGCGAGGGCACCCGCGGCCAGCTGGAGCGAGAGCGGATGCCCACGTGCGATCCGGGCGACACGCCCGGCGATCGCACCGTCCACACCGGCGCGGTGCAGCATGATCCGGGCCTCCTCGTCGTTTAAGTTGTCAAGCCGGATCGTGCGCAGCAAATCGCCTAGATCCCTCTGCCACGCGGAGGGAGTGTCGCGCCCTGCCAGCAGGAGACGCACGTTCTGGGGCAGCGCCGGTACGAACGACTGCCGCAACCACGCGTCGAGGAGCCGGAGCTGCTCGTGCGTGTCGACCATCAGCAGAACACGCGCATCACCCGCGAGCACCCCCGTCGCGTCGGCAATCGTCGCCACGGGGGTGCCCAGCCCGCTCCCCAGCGAAGCGAGGAAGCCGCGGTCGGTCGGCTCGAACGTGCGGCCGTCGAGGGCGACCACAAACGTGCCGCGTGCGCGCGCGTCCACGGCGGCGGCCTGAAGGAGCATCGACTTACCGACCCCCGCAATGCCGTGGACGAAGGCGACAAGCGGCATGTCACGCTCGACGAGCTCGAGCAACGCTGCCCGCTCACGCTCACGGCCGATCAGCGCGCCGGCGCGCTGATCGAGTGTCGACTGCAACGTGCGCCGCCCCATCGACTCCTCGGCGAGTCTACCCAGCCACGTTGGTGCCCGCCAACCGCCGACGGCCGCGGTGCTGGCGGCCCGTTGACCCCCCTCGCGTGATCTCCGTCGGCCGCTCGAGTACGCCGAAATCGAGTGTCGTCACGTGGTCCATCCGCGGGTTCGCGAGCAGCGCGCCGAAGATCGGACCGCTGACGTAGGCCTCCATCGCCTCCCGGCTCTCCCAGGCGTATAGGCCGCCGTAGGTGTTCGTGGAGGGGTTCGCCAGCCACGTCTTCGCGCGTAGTCCGGGGATCTCGGTGAACGCCGGTGCCGCCGCCTCACAGTGCGCGCGGTAGGAGGCGGGCTCGAGGCCCGCGAGCTGGAACGTGACGACCTGGATGTGATCGGTGGGATTCATGTGTGCCTCCTGGTTCGGGGAGACGCAACGTAGACCGCTCACCTTCCAGCTTCGTGAGCTTTCCCTGAGGGGTTCCTGAAGTCTGGGGCCCTCGCGTCCGGCCGGCCTCAGACATCCCTCAGACACATCTCAGGACCCACCGCCGATCACGACCTACGGTGCTCTCCTCACGACCCCGAAGGAGGACACCATGCAGACACTGGATCAGAGTCGCATCGAGGCATTCGCCGGTCAGATCGCCACCGAGGTCGGCGCCGCGTTGAACGCCGCGCTGGTCGCCGTGGGCGACCAGCTTGGCCTATACCGCGCGATGGCCGATGCTCAGCCGATCACCGCCGGCGAACTCGCGGCGCGCACCAACACGCATGAGCGCTACGTCCGCGAGTGGCTTAACGCCCAGGCCGCAGGTGGCTTCGTGACCTATGACCCCGGCGAGGACAGCTACACGCTGCCCGCCGAGCACGCGTTCGTCCTCGCCGATGAGTCGAGCCCGGTCGCGATGGCCGGGATCTTCCAGGCCGCGACGGCCGTGATCGACGGTCGGACGCGCGTCGCGGACCGCTTCCGTAGCGGCGACGGCGTCGGCTGGCACGAGCACCACGATGGCCTGTTCTGCGGCACGGAGCGCTCATTCGGCGCCAACTACCGCATGCACCTCGTCTCAGAATGGCTTCCGGCGCTCACGGGCGTCGTCGAGAAGCTCGATCGGGGCGCAAGGGTCGCCGACGTCGGTTGCGGCCACGGCGCGTCGACGATCCTTATGGCGCAGGCGTTCCCGGCCTCGACGTTCACCGGCGTCGACGTCCACGCCGAGTCGATCGCCACGGCCCGCGCACGGGCGCAGGAGGCGGGCGTGGCAGATCGCGTGGACTTCGAGGTGGCGGACGCCACCGAATACGGAGGCAGCGGCTATGACCTCATCGCGTTCTTCGACGCCCTTCACGACCTCGGCGATCCGGTGGGCGCGGCCCGGCACGCCCGGGCGGCGCTGGCGGGCGACGGCTCATGCATGCTCGTCGAGCCCTACGCCGGCGACCGAATCGAGGACAACCTCAATCCCGTGGGGCGCATGTACTACGGATTCTCCACGCTCGTCTGCACACCCGGCTCCCTCTCGCAAGCCGGCCGCGCCGGGCTGGGCACGCAGGCCGGTGAGGCCCGTCTGCGCGAGGTCATGCTCGAGGGCGGGTTCGGCTCGGTTCGCCGCGCGGCGGAGACGCCCCTGAACCTGGTGCTCGAGGCGCGCGCCTGATGCGCTACGGCGACTCGGCTCGCGCCCACTCGTAATTGGCGCGCAGGAGTGTCAGTGCATTCTGAACGCCTTCATCGGTCTCGAGTGGGACGGCGACCCAGTCCGAACCGGGACGCGACCGGTGCCCGAGTGCCATCCCGTCTTTGTCGAGTTGATCTCGCAGCTTGGGCGATAGGGGCACGTCCACCACCGCGTCGCCGTGGAGGTGGCCGAGCTCGTGTCGGCTGACGCGCAGCGCGACCGATCCGAAGTGGCCGGTGGCGCGGTGCACCCCTGGCCAGCTCAGCGCCTGGCTGATGATCCGCTCGGCGACTCCTCCGTCCCGGGCTCCGTCGAAGCCCTCCAGCTTGTCGGGATCGATGGTCAGGTCGAGGGTGGTGATGAGGCCGCCGGTGATAGTGAAGCCGATCGCTCCGGCCAGGCCCCGGCGGGTGCTGGCGACCAGACCGACCTGGCCGTTGATGGTCGCCGGATGACACAGCGTCGCGAAACGCGGGCCAAATGTCGCAAACTTGCGCGCGACGTCGCCGGCGCCGTGCAGTTCTTGCTGGAGCTCGCGGGCGCCGCTGGCGCGGAACACCACGCCGGGGTCAAGTACGGCAACCAGCGCGTCGAAGTCCCCGGCTCTTGAGGCCGCGAGGAACGCCTCGACGACCTCGCGGTGCATGGCCCGATCGGCATCGGGCTGTGGCAATGCTCCGCGGAGCTGGCGCCGCGCCCGGCTGGCGAGCTGTCTAGCCGCATCGGGGCTGCGGTCGACGATCTCCCCGATCTCGGCGAACGGGACAGCGAACATGTCGTGCAGGACGTATGCCACCCGCTCGGTCGGGGTCAGCCTCTCGAGCACGACCAGGAGCGCGAGCCCAACCGTGTCGGCGATCAGCATCTGCTGCTCCGGGTCGGTCTGCTCGTCAGCCTCCACGATCGGCTCGGGCACCCAGGCGCCCACGTAGTCCTCGCGGCGCGATTGCCGCGTGCGCAGCATGTCGATGCACACCCGGCAGACAATCGTGGTCAGCCACCCGCGCGCGTTGTGGATCGTCTCCTGCTGGGAGCGGCTGAGCCGCAGCCAGGCCTCCTGAAGCGCATCCTCGGCCTCGCTGACCGAGCCGAGCATGCGGTAGGCCACCGCCTCCAGATGTCGGCGGTGGCGCTCGAACTGCTCGATCTCCAACGTGTTCTCGTTCAAGGACTCTGCTCCATCGCTAGCGGCATTCATCCTTAATGACGGTTGCGGGGTGTCCGATTGTGACGCCGGCCAGCGCCGAGACCTGGATCGCCGTGGCCGTCAGGCTCCGGCCAGGTCCTCCGCGAGACGTGCGATGTCACATCTGCACCGGCTCGATACGTCTGTAGGGGTGAGGGTTCAGTAGCGCCCCGCGCCGCTGGCTCCGCGAGTGCTTCTCACGCCGCAAAGGAGTAGACATGACACACCGGATCCTGGCCCAACGTGGGCGACTGATCACCGACGAGAACAGCAAGTGGTGGACGCTCGGCGCGATGTGCTTCGCGCTGTTCATGATCATGCTGGACAACACGGTCGTGAACGTCGCGCTGCCGTCGATCCAACGCGACCTGCACGCTTCCCTGCAGGCGCTCGAGTGGACGATGAACGCCTACACGCTGACGTTCGCGGTTCTGATGGTGACCGGGGGGCGGCTCGGGGACATCTTCGGCCGCCGCAGGCTGTTCCTGTTCGGCGTGGCCGTGTTCGGGGCCTCCAGCCTGGCGATCGGACTGGCGCCCAACGATCAGGTACTGGTCGCATTCCGCGCGGTCCAGGGGATCGGCGCGGCGTTCATGATGCCCGCCACGCTGTCGATCATCACGCAGGCGTTCCCGGCCGAGCAGCGCGGCACGGCAATCGGAACGTGGGCCGGCGTGAGCGCGCTCGCGCTGGCGATCGGCCCGGTCATCGGCGGCTTTCTCACAGAGGACGTGAGCTGGCGCGCGATCTTCTTCATCAACCCGCCGATCGCCGTCGGCGCGATCGCGGTGACGCTGTTCGCCGCGCGCGAGTCGCGGGATGAGACAGCCGGGCGCAGCGTCGACTTCGTCGGCATCGGGACGCTGACCGCCGGCTTGACCGCGCTCGTGCTGGCGCTCGTGCAGAGCAACAGCTGGCATTGGGGCTCGGCGCGGACCGTGGGGCTGTTCGTCGTGGCGGTGGTCGCGCTGGCCGCGTTCGTGACGATCGAGAAGCGCGTCCGGGTGCCGATGATCGACTTCGCCTTCTTTCGCTCGCGGACGTCGATCGGCGCGAACGCGGTCGGGTTCCTGGTCACGTTCGCGATGTTTGCCCAGTTCTTCTTCCTGACCCTGTACATGCAGAACGTTCTGCACTTCTCCCCGCTTCAGACCGGGGTGCGGTTCCTGCCGGCAACGCTCGTGATCATCGTGATGGGCCCGCTGGCGGGACGATGGACCGACCGGGTCGGTCCGCGACCGCTGATGGCGCTGGGGCTGGCGATCGTCGGCGCAGCGCTGCTGGTCCAGTCCCAGCTGACGATCCATACCGGCTACGGGCAGCTGCTGCCCGGCTTCATCTTGATGGGGTTGGGGATCGGGCTCGTGATGTCGCCGATGAGCACCGCGGCGATGAACGCCGTCGACCGAACCAAGTCCGGCGCCGCCTCCGGCGTGGTGTCGATGAGTCGCATGGTCGGCGGCACCGTCGGGCTGGCGGTGATGGGCGCGCTCGTGACCACGATCGGGCGCGCACGGCTCGACTCGAGCCTCCCGCACCTCCCCGCTGGCGTCCGAGCCAGGCTGGCCAGCGGGCTCGGCTCCGGCGGCGTCCCCGACGGGCACGTCTCGCCGCCCGTGGTCGACGCCGTGCATCACGCGTTCGTGTCGGCACTCGCCACCGGACTCAAGGTCGGGGCCGCCGTCGCCTTCGTCGGCGCGCTGCTGGCGCTGCTCCTGATCGGCTCGGCACGGACACGGCGGGCCGAAGCACACGCGAGCGAACAGCACGCGCCGGAGGCGGTCACGGCCTGACCGCAGGGCTACGCTGACACCGTGCCGGCTGGAACGACCGCTGAGCGTAGGATCCCGGGGGATGGGGAAAGTGCGGTGGATCGTGGGCCTCGCAGTCACGATCACGCTGGCGTTCCTCGGGGCTGCGCTCGCGGTCGCGGTGCCAGTGGGCGTTCGTGCCTCACCGACGGGGCCGCCAGCGCTTGCGCCGGTCGTGCTGCCACGGGACCACGCGTCACATCCCGGGTTCGGCATCGAATGGTGGTACACGACCGGCCGGCTGACCGACACCCATGGCGGTCGCTACTTCTACTTCGCAACCGTGTGGTCGGCCACCTCAGGAGTGCTGGCCCGCGTCAACGTCGTGGACCTGCGCCACGACCGTATCATCGCGGACCGCGAGTACCTAAACCTCATCCCGCTGCGCCGGCGCGCGACGAACATCCGCGCGGGCGGCTACGTGCTGTCGTGGCAACCGCAGGATCCCTGGGGCGTGTGGTCGCTCACCGCACCTGCAACGGGCGGCCTCTCATCGCTCCCGCCGCATGCTCCATCGCCACGAGGGGCGCTCAGCCTGCGCCTTATTCCCGAGCAGCCGTACGTCCTGCACGGGGCTCGGGGAATCATCCGGCAGGGTCCGGCTCAGTCGGCGTACTACTCGGCGCCACGGCTGGCGGTCAGCGGCACGCTCGTCGCGCAGGGGCGCACACTCACGGTCAAGGGGCAGGGATGGCTCGATCACCAGTGGGGCAACTTCCCGACTGATCAGAGCTCGCTGCGATGGAACTGGTTCGCGTGCCAGCTCAACGACGGCCGTGCCTTGATGCTCTATCAGTTCCTCACAGCCAACGATGTGCCTAGCGGCATTCAGTCCGGCACGCTGGTGCTGCGGGACGGCCGCGGACGCCACCTGCAGAACTTCACGATCACGCCCGATGGACCGTTCCTGCACCCGCCGGGCGCGCAGGCGATGTATCCACAGGCCTGGACACTGTCTATCCCCGCGGCCCACCTCAACCTTAGTCTGCGCTCGCTCGCGGCCAACCAGTTCATCTGGATGTCGTTCGTGCCGAGCTTCTGGGAGGGCGCGGCCGCCATTACGCACGGCGCCCCCGGACGCTGCGTCGTCGAGTCGACCCGCGAGCCGGCCAGCGGCCCGCTCTAGGGTCGGGGAAGGCTCGGGGAACTCACGCCGGTTCTGGCGCGGCCTCCTCGAGTCCGATTCGTTCGTGCAGCCGGCGCAGCGGTCGTGGGGCCCACCAGTTGAGCGGGCCGAGCAGCGCCATCAGGGAGGGCACGAGCAGCGCTCGGATCACCGAGGCGTCGAGCAATACGGCCAGGGCCGTGCCGATCCCGAGCTCTTTGATGAACACGATCTGTGAGGTTGCGAACGCTCCGACGGCCACGGCGAACAGCAGTGCGGCAGCCGTGACGATGCGCCCGGTTCGTTCGAGCCCCAGTGCAACCGCCTCCGTGTTCGGAGCGCCGGTGTCGTGCGCTTCCTTGATCCGCGCCAGAAGGAAGACGCCGTAGTCGGTGGCGAGCCCAAAGCCGATCGCGAACAGCAGGATCGGCTGAGTGGCGTCGAGCGCGCCCAGAGTGTGATAGCCGAGCAGCCCCTCCAGGTTGCCGTCCTGGAAGATCAACACCAGGAGCCCGAACACCGCGCTCAAGTTGAGCGCGTTCATCACGATGGCTTTGAGTGGCAAGACGACCGAGCCGGTCATCAGGAACAGGACGATCAGCGTGGCGGCCACCACGACGGCGATCGCGACGGGGAGGTGAGCGCCGAGGCTGTGCTCGAGGTCGAGGTACGACGCCGTTTGCCCGGCGACGCCAAGGTAATAGGGAGTATGGATCGCGCGCACCTCGCGCACCAGTTGCTCGGTGCTGCCCGTCAGCGGGCCATGTACCGGCGCGACCTGAAGCAGCGACGTCTCGCGGCCCGCCGGCTGTGCGGGCGCGACCGCCGACACATCGGGGAAGTGGAGTATCCGCTCGGCGAGCGCCCGAACCTCCGGTGAGGAGGCGGGGGCGCCGACGACCACCTCGATTGGAGCCGTGCGGTTGGGCGGGAACTGTGTGTCGAGCGCGTTCTGCACCTGGTGGGCGCTTGCGCTCGCGGGGAGCGCCCCGGCGTCGGCGGTGATGAACCGGATCTGCGTGAACGGGATGCCGAGCGCGATGAGCAGCGCGGTGGTCGCTACCGCGACCCGCGCCGGCCGCCTGGTGACGAACTGCGCGAGGCGGTACCAGGGACCACGGCGCGCGGGCCGCGCGTCGCGTTCGGCGGCGTGCCGAAGGCGCCCGGTTGAGAGCGCATTGACGCGCGGACCGAGCACCGCGAGCAGCGCCGGCAGTACCGTCAGGGCGAGCGTTGCCGCCAGTGGTGCCACTATCGCGCCGGCGATCCCCATCGAGTACAGGAAGCGCTGCGGGAAGATCGCGAGAGCGGCGACCGAGAGCGCGACCGTGACCGAGCTGAACAGGACGGTGCGTCCAGCGGTCTGGAGGGTGCGGCGCAGTGCTTCAAGGCCGAAGCCGTCGCGGGCGGCCTCCTCGCGGTAGCGCGAGACGATGAACAGGCTGTAATCGATCGCCAACCCGAGCCCCAGTCCGGTTGTCAGGTTCAGCGCAAACACCGACAGGTCGGTGAACGTCGAGACGACGCGCAGGAGGAAGAACGTGCCAAGGATCGCCAGTCCACCGAGCAGGGGTGGGAGCAGTGAGGCCACGAGCGACCGGAAGAAGAGGAGTGAGAGCAGGAAGATGAGCGGGAACGCCAGCAGCTCGGAGTGCGCCAGGTCGTTGCCAACTTGCGTGTTTACCTGGGCGTTGGCGATCGCGTCACCTCCCAGCTTGACGTCCTGCTGGGAGGAGAAGCGACTCTCGATCAGCTTTGCGTCGTCGGATAGTCGCTTGTCCGACAGCGCCCTGAAGTAGGCGACCACGTAGCTCGAACGCCCGTCACGCGCCACCATTGCCGGATCGTGTGTGGTGTAGAACGTCGCGACGCTCGCCACGTCGCGCTGGGCTCCGAGCTCGGCCGCGACGCTCTCGATTCGCCGTCTGGCGGCGGAAGTGTGCACGTCGCCGCTCGAGACGAGTGCGATGACACCGGGATCGATCTGGCGCCCCGTCTTGGCCTGGAAGCGGTTGGTCGCCTGCACGCTCTGCGTGGCGGGGTCATCGGCTCCGTACGGGCTCAGGCGGCTCGACACGCCGACGCCGAACGCGCCGGCGACCACGGCCCCACCCACTGTTGCGACCAGAACCCGGCGCCGGTTGGAGTGCAGGAAAGTTGCCAGTCTCGAAAGCATGTGATCACGCCTTTGCGCCGCACTCTGGGCAGCGGTACGGCCGCGTCGAGGCGGCGAGCCGAGCTGGGCCGGTGACCACGATCGGGAACTTGAGTTTCGGCACCTTCTTCTCGGCGGTCACCCGGCCGTGGGTCGGGCACGTTCCCTGACGCGTGCGAATCTCGTGATCGATCGTTGCCATCTGAAGATCTCCTCTTGGTTGTTGATGTCGTTAGGCCGCGACCGCGGCCGGCGTCCACCGGAAGCGCCTGAGCGCGACCACGAGTCCTCCCAGCCCCCACCCAGCGACGATCGCGAGGTCGGCCCAGGCGACGCCGGTGCCACCGGGCACGAATCCGCGGCTGAGCGCGGCGACGAGGTGCTCGAGCGGAAATGCCTGCGCGATGTGCCGGAGCGCGGGCGATAGCTGAACGGAAGGGATGTAGACGCCGGAGATGAACGCCAACGGCAGCGTGATCGCGAGGGTCACGGGCTGTGCTGAGTCGGCCGAGCCGATGACGGTTGTCACGGCGTAGCCGAGGGCGGCGAGCGCCAGCGATCCGACCGCGATGCTCAGCGCGAGCGCTCCGACCGCCCTCGGCGCCACGTGGACGCCGTACACGATCGCGCCGATCGCGATTACGACCGCCGTGACGGCGAGCGAGACGATGAGCGAGGTGACGGCGCGCCCGGTGATGACGACGCCCGCGGGTGCAGGGGTCGCCCGGCGGCGCTTGAGAATGCCGAGCTCGCGCTGGCTGGTGACCGCGATCACCAGGTTCGAGAACGACGCCGAGAGGACGGCGAGCGCGGCGATCCCCGGCACGTAATACGTCGACGCCGTGATGTGCTCGGGACCGATTAGCTTGTCGCCGAACACGCTGGCGAAGATCACGAGGAAGATCACCGGAAGAAAGACGGTGAAGAACCGAGCCTGGCGGTTGCGGGAGAACGTCAATAGGTCGTAGCGGGTCTGGTGCACGACGAGGCGGAGCATCGGGGCGGTCCTAGTCTTTGCTGGTGGTCAGGTGCAGATACACGTCCTCGAGCGTCGGGCGACGGAGCTCGAGGTCTGGCAGCTCGTGGTCGTGGTCCAGCGCCCAGCGCGTGAGCGAGTGCAGCGCGGCGACCGGATCGTCGGTCTGGACTCGGACCCTGTCGCCGCCGTTGGTGGTCGGGGCACCGATCGCGACCGGCAGCTCCCGTCGCTCGACTCCCTCAGGGATCCGGAAACTGATCTCGGCCGCGAGTTGCCGTCTCTTTCCGAGCGAGCCAGGAGTGCCGGTCGCCACGATCTCGCCGCGTGCGATCACCGCGATCCGGTCCGCGAGACGGTCGGCCTCGTCCATGTAGTGGGTCGTCAGCACGACCGTCTTGCCGCCCGACCTAAGCCTCTCGACCAGGTCCCACATCGCCCGCCGGGCGGCTGGATCAAAGCCGGTCGTGGGCTCGTCGAGGAACAGCAGCTCCGGATCGCCAATCAGCGCGAGCGCGACGTCGAGCCGGCGGCGCTCGCCGCCCGACAGCTGCTCGCACCGCCTGGCTTCGAGCTCGGTTAAACCGACCCGCATGAGCGTGTCGTTCAAATCGCGCGGCGCCGAGTAGTACCCGGCGTACAGCGATAAGCATTCGCGGACGGTGAGCTCGGGCTCGGGCACGCTGTCCTGCAGCACGACCCCGATTCGCTCGCGCCACGCCCGGTCGCCGTGGTCGGGATCGACGCCCAGCACCTTGACCTCGCCGCCCGAGCGCTCGCGGAACCCCTCGAGAATTTCGAGCGTGGTCGTCTTCCCGGCCCCGTTCGGGCCTAGCAGCGCGAAGATCTCCCCGCGCTCAACCTCGAGGTCGATACCACGTACTGCCTCGAAGTCGCCGTAGCTGCGCCGCAGCCCGCCGACCGATACCGCCGTGGCTCGCGGAGCATCAGGGTGGGGCGCCCTCTCGAGGTCAGCGGTTGGGTGAATGGATGTTGTGAGCACGGCGGGCAAGGTACGGTTTGCTCGCCGCGCTGTCATCGGCGCCCCGAGCGATCTTCGACGGCCCTCCGACATCGTCTAGTGGACGGAACCGTCTCCACCCCGCGGGTGGAGACGGGCGCCGCCCGACGTCTCCACCCCCGCGCCGATGACACGGCCGGCGCGCGGACCTACAGTTCACGCATGGCCGACAAAGCCGTCGCTGGCCGCGGACCGATCGACCAGTCACCACCCGCCCTGCGTCGGGCGCAGCTGCTCCCGCCCGCCGTGGTTGCAGCCGTCATCGTGCTGTCGTTCACGCAGGACCCGGCGCCCTCGCTTACCGGCTCGGGGCTGGGTGTGTCGCTGTCGCTCGCTGTGCTGGTCGCCGCCACCGCGACGCTCGTCCTCCGCGACGAGCCGACGGTCATCGCGATCGCGGTGGCAGCACTGATCATTGGCTCGGCGTGCCTCGTCTGGCTGCAGCCCAACGGCGCCGGGAACGCGGGCCTGTTCGTGGCCGTCGCGGTCGCCGGGTTCCGCTTGCCCGACACGCCGTCGATCATCGCGGTTGTGCTCGCCCTCGCCGCGGCCGTCGCCCCGGCCGTGCACGCGGATCACTCCGCCGGCGCGTTAGCCGGCACCGAGCTAGGGATCGTTGCGTTCTACCTCGTGGCGCGGTTCGGCCGCAGCGCCGCCGACGCACACGAACAGACGAGGCGGCTCCTCCTGGAGCTTCAAGCGCGGCACGACTCCGAAGCCGAAGCGGCGATGCTTCGCGAGCGCAGCCGGCTGGCCCGCGACATGCACGACGTGCTCGCACACTCGCTGTCGGGGCTGATGCTGCAACTCGAGGGAGCCCGGATGCTGTCGACCCAGCCCGACGCAACGGGGCAACTGCCGCCCGCGCTCGACCGCGCTCACCATCTCGCCCGCGCCGGCCTGGAGGAGGCGCGCCGCGCGATCGCAGCTCTTCGCGACGAGGACCTACCCGGCCCCAACAGGCTGGAGCAGCTGGCGGCAGACTTCGAACAGGACTCGCACGTCCGCACCTCTCTCGAGATCACCGGCACCGCGCGCGCCCTCGACAGCGAAACCTCGCTCACCCTCTATCGCGTCGCCCAGGAAGCGCTCACCAACATCCGCAAGCACGCCACCCCCGACCGCGTGGACGTGTCGCTCAGCTACGACTCCCGCGGCACCCGCCTTACGGTCCGCGACCACGCAGAAAGCACCTCCGCGGCCGAGCTTCCAGGGGCGCGCGATGGAGGTGGATACGGTCTGACCGGGATGCGCGAACGTGCCGAACTGCTGGGCGGCTCGCTCAGCGCAGATCGCACACCTGACGGATTCCGCGTCGAACTATGGATTCCGGCATGACCGGCGAACCGACGACCGTGCTGATCGCCGACGACCAGCGCGTCGTGCGCGAAGGATTGACGATGGTGCTCGGCCTGATGCCCGGGGTCGAGATCGTCGGCAGCGCCCGCGACGGCGAGGAGGCAATCGCGCTCGTGGAGGAGCTGCAACCGGACGTCGTGCTGATGGACCTGCGCATGCCCCGCTGCGACGGCGTCGAAGCCACCCGCCGTCTCACCCAGAGCGGCACGCGGACGAAAGTTGTCGTACTCACAACCTACGCCGACGATCACAGCGTCATCCAGGCACTGCGTGCGGGAGCCTGCAGCTTCCTCACCAAGGACGCCGGCAGCCCGGAGATCGCCGCCGCCCTGGAGGCCGCGAAACGCGGCGAATCCGCGATCGACCCCGCCGTCCAGCACCACCTCGTCAAAGTGATCGCTCGCACGGCACCACTCCAATGGTCCCCACCCGACCAGACCCAGCTGCCCGACGGGCTCACGCCACGCGAAGCGGCCGTCCTCGCCCTCATCGCCGAAGGACTCTCCAACACCGAGATCGCCGAGCGCCTCACCGTCACCGAGACCACCGTCAAAAGCCACATCAACCACCTGTACGGCAAGACCGGTGCGCGCGATCGGGCCCAAGCCGTCGCCTATGCCTACCGCCACGGCCTCGCGCCCGGATCTCAGCCCGATTGACCGCACAATGGCCGGCGCCGTTTCCGACGCGGGCCCGCGTCACCCCGTGAAGGTGGGAGTCGGATTGATGATCACGACGGTGGCACGGGCTCTTCGCGTGCCGATCCCGCGGGCGCCGGCCGTCGCGACGTTGGTCACCACCATCGTGTGAGACGCGGTGGCGCGGGCGCGCACCACGAAGGTACGGCTGTGCCTGGCTCCCAGCGAACTGAGCTTCCAGCAAACCTCGGTTCCATGGAGGGTCCCGCCCGAAACGTACGCCAATCCGGTTGGCAAACGGTCACAAACCGAGACGTTGCGCACTGCGGTGGTCGATCGGTTGGTCACCCGGATCGCGAACGAGACGGTCGATCCGGACTGCACGTGGGTTGGACTTGCCCGCTTCGTGATCGTGAGCGGGCCCGGCAAGATCCGGACGACCGCGGTCGAATGGTCGTCGCCGGGCGCCGGATCGGGGCCCGAGCCCGTGACGGCCGCCGTATCGGTCACCACGCCCGGCTCCCGCGCTAGCACCCGGGCGATCACGGTGACGGTCGCGCCGGAGGCGATGTCGCCGAAGGAACAACGAAGCGACGGCTCGAGCACGCAGCTGCCTTGGCTGGGCTTCAGCGACAGGATGGGGTTCTTCCCCTTCGAGGCGTCGGTGTTGACGACCTGGACGGCGGTGTCGGGGCCGCGATTGGTGACCGTGACGGTGTAGGTGAGCACGTCGCCCACGGCCGCCACCTTCGGCGACACCGTCTTGGTGATCACGAGCTGAGCGTCGCCGACCGCGAGCGGCTCCGGGGGTGGCGTTGGAGGGGGCGGGGGCGGAGTCGGCGGGCTCGGCACCGCGTAGACGATGATCGTGTCGGTCGCGTTGGTTTGCTGGCCGGCGTAGTCGCGCTCGCTGTAGACGAACGCGTCCTGCCCGGTGAAACCCGGGACTGGCGTGTAGGTGACCCGACCGGTCGTGGGGTTCACCTTCACGGTGCCGTGTCCCGGCGGCGTGGTGACAGTCACCGAGGCGGGATTGAGGTTGCCGAGATCGTTGTCCTGCTCGCTGAGGGTAATCGGAGTGTTCACCGGGGTGACCCCGCTGTCATCCCGGGCCTTGGGAGTGACGTTGATCGTCACCGTCTGGTTGAGCTGCTGGCCGTAAGCGTCGAACACGCGGTAGGTGAAGGTGTCGATGCCGCTCCACCCGGGCCTCGGGGTGTAGATCGCCTGCTCGGTGGCCGTGTTCCACGCCGCGGTCCCGTTGGCCGGCTGGCTCGTGATGGTCACGCTGCCGGGCTGGAGGCTGCCGTGATCGTTGTCGAGAATCGGGACGCCGACGGGCACGCCCACCGTTGTCGTGCCGAAGTCGTTCTGGCCGATGGGCAGGACGTAGAACGTATCGGAGGCGGAGCTGGCCTGTGGATCGTTGGCGTTGTCCTGGGAGTTCACCTGCGCGGTGTTGGTGAATATCCCGGACTCGTCCGGACCGAACACGACCGGGACCGAGATCGACGGCAGCGCGGTCCCCGCCGCGATCGGCGCGGACGCGCTCGCCTGGTAGGTGCACCTGACCGCGGTCCCCGAGGAGCCCGAGCAGTCCCAGCCGGTTCCAGTCGGAGCGCCGTTCAGCGTCCCCGCCGGGAGCGTGTCGGTGACCGTGATCGGATCGACCTCGGAGCCGACGTCGGAGCCGCCCTGCGTCGAGGGGGTCAACGTGAACGTTCCCGTCCCCCCCACGACAAACGGCCCCGTGTCGGTCTTGGCGATCGTCAGCCGGGGCACCGGGAGGATCGTGTTGATGATGGTGGCGTTGATCTCGTGGATGTTGTTGGCCCCTCCGGTGCTCGCGGCGAAGCCGAACTTGAACGTGGGCGGCGGATTCGGCGGCTCCGCGGCGTTCATGATGGTCACGAAGCCGCTGCCGAAGTCCACTTGCACGAGGATGTGGGCATTCGCTTGTGACGGCGGGTCAACGACGATGTGCACCGTCCGCCTGACACCCGCGGCGGTGCGACTCTTCGCCGTGGGGGCGTCGACCTTCCCGTTTGACGCGACATTGACCCGGGAGAGGATGCAGTAACCGGTCTGGCCGGTGCCGGGGCCGCGCAGGGTCACGTAGTTGGGGTAGAAACCATTATCGGACTGGTTGCATCCCGTTCCACGCCCCTCGGTGTTGTTGCCGAAGTTGCCCCACTCGTCGAATCCGACGCCGAGGTAGCCGCCGAGGATGCCGTTGACCGGGAACGGATCTGTTGTCTGGGCGTACCCCAGGCTGCCGCCAAAGCCTCCGGGGCTCACTAGGGAATGAGAGCCATCGGCCAGGAAGAAGCTGACCCCATCCGCGCCGCTACCCACGGACGTGGGGACCGAGTCGTAGTCATAGACGCTGAACGTGAGGTCGAGCCCGGCGGTGAACGGGAGCGCGTCTTGGTACAGGACGAAACCCGTGTCATTCCCGGTGTCCGACGTGAGCCGGAGGGCGCCCTGACCGTCGGGATCGCCGCCCGCGGGGATCGCGGGCTGACTGGCGGGACACCCGGGGATCGGGGTCTGCGACGTGTTGGTCCCCGCCGTCAAGCACGGACTGACGGCCTTTGTGTTGACCATGCCGCCGACGAGCCAGTTCGGGTTGGTCGCCGTGGCGTTGCTGAACGTCTCGTTGACGAGCAGGGTCGCGCTGGCAGACGTCGCCCGGAGGGCCACGGCGGCGAGCGCCAGCGCCAGCATAACGACAACAGTCGCGGCGCGGGTCACAGTGTGAGCGTCCCCTTCATGCGTGTAGAGATCCGCTGCAATCGCAGGTCGCGCGTCCCACGGACCGTTACCGAGGTCGGCTGGACGCCGCTGAGGTCCCCCGAGCCTCGGGTGAACGAATACGTGCCTGTCTCGGCGCGCTCATGGCCGCCGCCGGGGAACCGCACATTGATGAACCCGGTGAGGGTGCCACCCGCGGCGAATACGATGCAGGGGCCGCGCGCGCTCGTCGTCGTCGCTCGTTCGTACGCCACCAACACGGCAGGACCGGGAACGAGACCGGTGGCGGAGCCGACCACCGTCTCCACCCCGCTGCGGGAGAGGCTAAGCTCGGCGCCCAAGAATTGGCCATCTACGTGCCGACTGCCTGTCAGTGGGACGGGTGCCCGCCCGGACGCTCCGCGCAGCGTTCCGTGCAGCCGTAGGATCCCCACCGGGGACGTGGCGGTCACGAGTGCGCTCCCGGTCAAGGTGCCCAGCGCCCCGGTGAATCGCCCCGTCGCGCCCGTGAGGTCAGCGGTGATGGCGAAGCGGACGAGGTGACCCTCCAGGCGAACGGTCACCCGCACGGCTGCCGTCAGGCTTCCGGACGGGTTTACGATCGTCGCGGTGCCTCGGTATCCAGCGGCGGTGGGACCGAAGCTCGCCACCAGCCCGCCGTTGCCGAGCGCCGGATCGTTGATGGTGCCCGCCCACTGCAGCCCGCCGCTTGTCGTGCCGGTGTACGCGACGTGCGCCACTGCATTGACATTTACGGTCCGCGCCCAAGCGCTCGGCGCGCCGGCGATCAGGCCAATCCAGACGGCCAGCGCCGCGGCTACCGTCCATCCCGGGGTCCTCCGCACACACCTCAAGCGTTCCCCTTCAGCTCGCGTGGGTCCGTGGCGGCAGCCTGACAGAGCCGGCGCGCGAGCGCAAGTCGTAAGAGAACTCGTAATGGCCCTCTAATGCTCAACTCGAGCGTGATCAGACCACGTGAACTGGGGCGCCAAGCCCTAGATGCTGCGCCAGCCATGCGTCGTCGTCGACGCGGAGGCGGATGCAGCCGTGCGAGACCCGTCCCGGAATCAACTGCGGCTGGTAGTAAGGGCCATGAATGCCCACGACGCCTCCGCCCGGCCAATCGGTGAGCGTCGAGTAATCGGATGTGCCGAATGCATATGGCCAGTAGCCCGACTGCGGATCGTCGATCTTGAACCGCTCGCGAATCCAGAACCTCCCCGGCGGTGTCGGCGTGCTCGCCTTGCCGACCGCCACCGGCGCGCTCCACCGCAGACGGCCGTCGATGTAGAAATACATGCGGAGCCGCTCGCGGTTGACGACCAGCAACTGATGAGTGAGGTGAAACACGCCCAGGGCAGCGCGCTGCACCCAGCCCGTCCGCCCGTTTGGTCGCCCCGGAATCCGCAGCTCGATCCACTCTCGGCCCTGAGCATTCGCGGACGCGCGCAACAGCAGGTAGACCTCCGGGAAGCCGTCTTCGGTGTTCCAGTGAAGACGGGCCACGACGGTCGACGACGAACTCGGCCGCGCGTGGACGGGAGCGAGCCGGGCCACATACGCCCACCGGGTGAAGGTGGACTCATTCGAGAGTACCTCGGGCGTCTGCATAAGCTGACCCGCACTCGGAGGGGGCTGCCGAGGCCGGAACCCTGGTACGGCCGCGCGCGCCGACATCTCCTGGACGGGCGCAGGGTCCAGGGACTGGATCGATGTCGCAGCCCATGTCCGTGGCCCGGTCCGCGATCGATGCGTTGGAGCGGTCGTGATCGAACTGCTCCTCATCGACGGGGCCGTCTTCGCGGTGCCCGATGGCGCCGCGACGCTCAGGGCCACGCCCGCCGCGGCTGCGACGGCCCCGAGCCGGTACCGGCGGCCGGTCACGGAAGACGACGGCATCGATGACACACGTCACCCAGATAATCTCGAATCGAGCCATCGCCGACAAGAGCGCAATTGGCGCGGCAAGCCCGCGGTCCTGCCGCCGGCTCCCTAGCATCGCACTCGATGTCGCCGCCGGATTTCTACGATCTGGAGCTGCGCGCGCACCACCGGCAACTTCGCGCGGCATACGGGATCGACCCCGGCGATGCGGTTCTGGACATTGGCTGCGGGACTGGATTGACGACTCGCGACGCCGGGCGGGCGGCCGCGCCCGGGGCCGTTCTGGGGGTCGATGTCTCAGAGCGAATGCTCGAGCGCGCGCGTGAGCTCACGGCGCGCGAGCGGCTTGAAAACGTGAGCTATGAGCTCGGCGACGCCCAGGTGTGTCGCTTCGACCCCGACCGCTTCGACGTTGCGATCAGCCGCTTCGGCACGATGTTCTTCTCCGACCCGGTCGCGGCCTTCGCCAACATCGCCTCAGCCCTCCGTCCCCAAGGGCGGCTCGTTTGGATCGTATGGCAGCGCCGCGAGCTGAACGAATGGGCGTTGGCGATCGACACCGCACTCGGCGGCGCCGCGAAGCTGCCGGGGCGAACCGCGGACCCGTTCTCGCTCGGTGATGCCAAGGCGACCACGGAGACGCTCGAGCGCGCCGGCTTTGAGGCCGTGCGGTTGCAGGACGTCCACGAGCCGGTCCTCTACGGAGACGACCTCGACACCGCACTCGAATTCGTATGCGGGTTCCAAGACGTGAGCGCCGCGCTCGAGGAGATGAGCCAAGCGCACACAGCCCAGGCCGTCGACCGGCTGCGCGAGACCCTCGCGGCGCACGCCGGCGATGACCAGGAAGTGGTCTTCGATGCGCGCTCCTGGTTGATCACTGCCCGACGCCGGTAGTCCCGGCGGCCGCGCCGCTGCGCCGACGACGTCGGGTGGGACC
>OBLV0100000142.1_pt1 | contig 23482 bp, 20 predicted proteins | sample 1520071 | NCBI WGS metagenome assembly OBLV01 (sample SAMEA3888446, study PRJEB22518) | metagenome | reverse complement strand
GAGATCGTGATGTGACTGGAGTTCAGACGTGTGCTCTTCCGATCTTCAGACCCACTCGGTCCCGGCCGCACTGGCCGACGGGTCGGAGCTGGCGGCGGAGGTGGCGCCGGCCGCGATGACCGGTCCGTCCCTGGAGCCGGAGCTCTTCCAGCTGGACGACAGCCGGGACGTCGCCACCGAGCTGCCCGCCATGCGCCGTGCCGTCGAGCGAGCGGAGCGGGCGGCCGCGTACCAGCAGGCGGTGCAGAACCGGCTCGGGCGTCCGTACCAGGCCGGCAACAACCACAGCCTGGACGGCTGGATCGCCAAAGCGCTCGGGCTGCTGGGGTTGCCCCAGGCACTCGCCACCGGGGTCAAGACGATCATCATGCATGAATCCGGTGGGAACCCCAACGCCATCAACAGGTGGGACAGCAACGCGGCGGCGGGCAACCCGTCCCAAGGTCTTATGCAGACCATCCCCAGCACCTTCCGGGCCTGCGTGCTGCCCAGCCTGGCGGATCGCTCGATCACCGACCCGGTGGCCAATATCACCGCCGGAATCCGCAGCATGATCGCTCATCATGGGCTGCAGACCGTGATGGCCGGGGGGCGCCGGGACGCGAACGGCAACTATGTCGGCTATGGCGGAGCCGGCTGCTCCAGCTATGACATCGCCGACTACTCAACCCAACTGGGCCGGCTGTGGACCAACGAGCCGCTGCCCGGGTTTTAACGGCCACCGGCTCGTCCGTCCATTAGGTCCGGGTCAGTTCGGTCCGGGTCAGTCCACCCGTGATGCTGCCGCGTTGGCCCGGCGGATGTAGTCGATCTGTTCCGATGTGGGCCCACCGCCTTCCTCGATCATCTTGCTGTTCTCGGCCCGCATGCGATATATCGAGTCCCGGAGTCCTGGGTCGCCGCCGTGATAGAACTCCAGCAATTCCATCCAGCGGCGGGCCAGCTCCTGCGCCTGCGGTGCGCCGGGGTCCGTGCCGGCGTCCAACTCGGCCTGCACCTTGGCGATGATCTCTGACCATTCGGCCTGCACGCTGGTGGTGGCCTGCTCGCCGTGCTGCTCCCATCGCTGGGTCAGGGCAGCCAGCTGCTCATCCGTGAAGTAGCGCTTCATGATCTTGTCCATTGCCTTCACCTCATCCATCAACGTGAAGAGATCTGTCGAGGACGGTGGTCCCGCCAGCTGGACCCGGGCGACCATGGTCGCCAGCCGCTGCCGTAGGGCCTGGACCGCCGCCAGTTGGCGGTCGACGTGTGCCAGGTGATCCCGCAGCAAAGCCGCCAGATCCGGCTCGCCGCTGAGTAGCGCACCGACCACGTCCAGAGGCAGCCCCAACTCACGCAGCGCGACGATCCGGTAAAGCCGGCCCACGTCCTGCTCGTCGTAGAGCCGGTGCCCCGAAGACGTCCGCGCCGACGGGCGCAACAACCCGATCTGGTCGTAGTGGTGCAGCGTCCGCACGGTCAGCCCGGTCAGCCGGGCAAGCTGACCCACCTTCCAGGTCGGCCCGTCGATCTCCCCCATATCGTCCTTTTCGTCCTGTGATCTCTCGTATGCCCCGCCGGTTTGCGGTGGCGAAACGGACGTTAATTCCTCACGCGGCGTCAGGTTCAAGCCCTAGGCGCCGGATGAAATCTGCGTAAAGTGAGGTCGCTCTCCATTGCTGGAATGCTCGCGAGCTGGTGACGTTCAATGGAATGTCAGGTAGGTGAGACCATAATGTGCGGGATCGTCGCGGCCTTCGGTGCGGTTGACACCGACAAATGTGAGCGGATGCTCAACCGGCTCCAGCACCGTGGACCGGATGACACCGGGATACTCTCCCTCGAATCGGCCTGGTTGGGACATCAGCGGCTGTCCATCGTGGACATCAGCCGCGGCAGGCAACCGCTGGCCAGCCCGGATGGCACAGCCTGGATCATCGGCAACGGCGAGATCTACAACCACGAGGATCTCAGTGCCAAGCTGCCTCCGGGTTTGCTGCAGACCCGATCGGACACCGAGGCTGCGCTGCACGTCGTGATGCGGGACGGTCCGGCCTCGGTGGCCGAGCTCAGCGGCATGTTCGCGCTGGCGATGGTGACCGACAACGGCGACGGGCTGGTCGCCCGGGACCCGATGGGGGTCAAGCCGCTGTACTGGATCGAGCAGGCTGAACGCACGGTATTCGCCAGCGAGCTGCGGTCCTTCGACCCTGAGGATCGTCCCCGGGTGGCTTCCTTCCCACCCGGCTGCCTGTGGACCCCGGCCACCGGCATCGTGCGCTATGCCGACTCGGTCCCGGTGGGTGTCCGGCCGGCTCGGCGAGCGCAGCACCCGGCCTGGGACAGCGGGGCCCTGGAGAAGGTCAGAGACTCCATCGTGCTCTCCGTTCAGCGCCGGATGATGAGCGACGTCGGGGTCGGGGTGTTCCTCTCCGGTGGGCTGGACTCGGCGATCGTCGCCGCGATCGCCGCCGAGCACGCCCGCCGCCGGGGCGACCTGTTACCTACCTTCGCGGTGGGCACCAAGGACAGCAGCGACCTGCTCGCCGCCCGGCGCGTCGCCGAGTACATCGGCAGCGACCACCACGAGATCGTCGCCACCGCCGAGGACATCGGCGACGAGCTGGACAACGCGGTCGAGGTGATCGAGCACTACGACCCGGCCCTGGTGCGCAGCGCGGTGCCCAACCTGCTACTGGCTCGAGAGGCCGCCAAGAAGGTCAAGGTGGTGCTCACCGGTGAGGGTGCAGACGAGCTCTACGGCGGTTACAGCTACGTGCACAGCCCGGAGTTCGCCGATCCGAACGCCCTGCACGCCGAGCTGGTACGCAGCCTGGAGCAGCTGCACCACCTGAACCTGCAGCGCTGTGACCGGACGACCATGTATTTCGGGCTGGAGGCCCGGGAGCCGTTCCTGGACACCACCGTGGTGCGCACCGCGCTGACCTTGCCACCGGAGTGGAAGAAGACCACCGGCGGGCGTCCGGAGAAGGCGCTGCTGCGCGAGGCCTTCACCGACTGGCTGCCCGAGGAGCTGCTCTGGCGAGGCAAGGAGCAGTTCGGGGACGGCTCGGGTGCCGGTGACGTGCTCGCTTCGCTCGCCGAACGCAACGTCGCGGGCAGCGACGATCTCGATGATGCGCAGACGCAGCCGCCAGACAGCTGGGCACTGCGCAGCGACGAGGAGATCCTCTACTACCGGATCTGGCAGCGCCACTTCTCCGGCGTGCGCCCCCTTTCTACGTTGGGTTGCTTCGCAACCGCGTGAGTGGGAAACGGTGCTCTGGCACCGTTTCCCACTCACGCGGGGGGCGACCTAAAGGTCACCCCCCTCCTCCAGGAGGCGGTCGATCTCCCGGCGTAGCAGACCCAGGCGGCCTTCCCGCACCAGCGGGATGTCGTGGCGCCGGCGGCGCACCAGCGAGAGGTCGACGTCGACGGTGAGCAGGTGCTCCCGGTCCTCATCGGCCTCGGCGATCACCTCGCCCCACGGGTCGACGATGTGCGAGCCCCCCCAGAAGCGGAGCGCCCCCTCGGTGCCGACGCGGTTGACGAAGACCACGTACAGCTGGAACATCCGCCCATAGAACCGGGTGATACCCCGCCAGTAGGACCGCGAGTCGTACCGCTCAGGGAACATGCTCTGTGCGCTGCAGGCCGGCACCAGCATGATGATCGCCCCGTCCTGCGCGGAGACGAAGGCGAGCTGCGGCTGCCAGGCGTCGTTGCAGACCAGGGTGGCCGCGCGATGCCGTCCCCCGAGGATCGGGAAGGCGCGAGAGGACTGCCCCGGCAGGAAGTGCTTGCGCTCCTCGAATGTCGCGTAGTTGGGCAGGAACAGCTTACGGTGCACGTGCACCAGCAGGCCGCTCTCGTAGTAGGCCGCGCTGTTGTAGATGTGCAGGCCGTGTGCCTGCTGTTCGGGAAACCCGAGCAGCACCCCCGCGCCTCTGGTCTGCTTGGCCAGCTTCACCAACAACGGGTCGTCCGGGGGTATCGAGATATCCTCGGTGAATTCCCCGATCGAGTAACCACTGAGGGACAGCTCGGGGAAAACTACCAGGTCAGCGCCCTCGCTGACCGCTTCGGCGATGACCTGCTCGGCGTGCGCGGCGTTGACGCCGAGTTCACCGGGCCGGGAGTCAACCTGCGCGAGAGTGATACGCATCGCTACCTCCCGAGGATGTCTGCTGAACGCGCGGGCGCTCAAGGTAGCGAGCAGGTCTCGCCGGTTGGAGCCAGGCCCGGGAAGTGAGCCGAGGCGATTCTCGTTGCCCGGTAGTGACGTCCAGCATAGGAGGCCTCGGTGGCAGACGACCAGGTTCAGCGGATTTTGGTGGTGGCGGCACATCCGGATGATGTCGACTTCGGATCGGCTGGGACGATCGCGACGTGGACCGGTGCGGGCCTTGAGGTGTCCTACTGCATCGTCACCGATGGCGATGCCGGTGGTTTCGACCCGGCGGTGCCTCGCTCCGCGATCGGCGCTATCCGGCGGGATGAGCAGCGCAAGGCAGCCGCCGTGCTGGGCGTCACCGATGTCGAGTTTCTCGGCTATCCCGACGGCCGGTTGCAGGTGAGCTTCGAACTGCGGCGTGACATCACCCGAGTCATCCGGCGGGTCCGTCCGGACCGGGTGGCGCTGCCCTCACCTGAGCGCGACCTGCGCAATGTCTATGGCAGCCACCCTGATCACACCGCTGCCGGGGAAGCGGCCCTGTGCGCGATCTATCCCGATGCCCGCAACCCGTTCGCGCATCCCGAACTGCTCGCCGAGGAGGGGCTGGAGGCACACACCGTGCCCGAGGTCTGGGTCATGAGTTCCAACGATCGGGCCGATCATTACGTCGACATCACCGATACCTTCGACCGCAAGATCGCTGCGTTGCGCGCGCACGCCAGCCAGACCGCGCACATGACGACCCTGGAGGAACGGATGCGCGGCTGGGGATCGAGGCAAGCCCAGGCCGCAGGCCTGCCGGAGGGCAGGTTGGCCGAGGGCTACCTCGTGATCGACACCCGTTGAATCGGGCTAGCGTCCTCGCTGCCGGCGAGCAGGACGTGGGCCACCAGTTCGGGATTGTCGTTCATCGGCACGTGCCCGCAGCCGGGTAGCCGCAGCAAGCGGGCGTGCGGGATCAGCCGGGTGACCGATGCGGCCCGGGGCCGCCGGAACAGGAAATCCCGGGTTCCCCAGGCGATGGTGATCGGCACGCCGGGTACCGGTCCACTAAAGATGATCTTTTCTCCGGCTTTCAGGCTGGGCCGGAACCCGACCGCATCGACCATCGCCTGCATGTCCGCGAGCAGGACCTCCGGCGCGAGCAGGTCAGGCCGGCCGAACAGGACGCCGCACATGAGGGTGCGCCCGAGCGCCGTGCGGGACAGCCGGGTCGCGACCTTGGGCGGCATGTAGCACGCGGTGCGGCGTACCGAACGCACCATGGTCAGCGACACCCGCCGATCCAGCGGGCGCCACAGCCCCGCCGGGGAGAGCGCTGTCGCGCTACTGACCATCCCCTGTTGCGCCAGGACGAGCGAGACGAGGCCACCCATCGAGTTGCCCGCCACGTGCGGCCGATCCAGCTCCAGGTTCGTGAAGAACTCCTTCAGCACGAGCACCGCGGTGTCCAGCTCGTAGGGCAGGTGATTGGGCAGTGGGGGAGACTCGCCGAATCCCGGGAAGTCGACAGAGATCACATCGCGGTGCCGGGCCAGCCGATCCCGCACCGGAAGCCACCCTTGGCGCCGGTGCCCGGCGCCATGCAGCAGCACTAACGGCGGTCCGTTGCCGCAACGGTCATATGCCAGCTGCATATCGTTCACTGTATCGACTTGTGACCCGTCAGTAACTAGTTCTGTAGGGTAAGGAGTCGGGCCCGCGTGCGGTCCGGGTGCATCATGGCCGTGGCAATGAGGACGGCAAGGAGGACAAGGAGACCGCCGCTCGTGGGCGAATCGTCGGCCGATCTGCGGGTCGCTCGCCGCCAGGCCGTCGTGCCGCAGGTCCGGTACCCACCGGCGCTGCCGATCAGCGGGCAGGTCGGTGAGATCGCCACCGCGATCCGGGACCATCAGGTGGTGGTCGTCGCCGGGGAGACCGGGTCCGGGAAGACCACCCAACTCCCCAAGATCTGCTTGGAGCTGGGTCGTGGGATCCGCGGCACCATCGGGCACACCCAGCCGCGCCGGCTGGCGGCCCGCACGGTGGCCGAGCGCATCGCCCAGGAGCTGGACGTTCCCCTGGGGGGAGTGGTCGGCTGGAAGGTGCGGTTCACCGATCAGGTGGCCGAGGGCACGCTGATCAAGTTGATGACCGACGGCATCCTGCTCGCCGAGTTGCAGTCCGACCCGTTGCTGCGGCAGTACGACACGTTGATCATCGATGAGGCGCACGAGCGCTCGCTCAACATCGACTTCATCCTGGGCTACCTCAAGCGGCTACTGCCGCGCCGGCCCGACCTGGCCGTCGTCGTCACCTCGGCGACCATCGATCCCGAGCGGTTCTCCCGGCACTTCGACGGTGCGCCGGTCATCGAGGTCTCCGGCCGTACCTACCCGGTGGAGATCCGTTACCGCCCGGTCGGGGTCGATCGCGCCGATGATCGCGACCAGACCCAGGCCATCTGCGATGCGGTCGCGGAGCTGCGCGGGGAGGGCCCTGGCGACATCCTCGTCTTCCTCTCCGGCGAGCGGGAGATCCGGGACACTCGCGATGCGCTGGAGGGGCTGGACCTCCCCGGCACCGAGGTCCTGCCGCTGTTCGCCCGGCTGTCCTCCGCCGAGCAGTACCGGGTCTTTCAGCCACCCCGGAGCTTCCAAGGGCAGCGGATGCGCCGGATCGTGCTGGCCACCAATGTCGCCGAGACCTCGCTGACCGTGCCGGGGATCCGGTACGTGATCGACCCCGGTACCGCGCGGATCTCCCGCTACAGCCGCCGGCTCAAGGTGCAACGGCTGCCGATCGAGCCCATCTCGCAGGCCTCGGCCACCCAGCGCGCCGGGCGTTGCGGGCGCACCGCCGACGGCATCTGCGTCCGGCTCTACTCGGAGGACGATCTCGCCTCGCGTGCCGAGTTCACCGATCCGGAGATCGCGCGGACCCACCTGGCGTCGGTGATCCTGCAGATGTCGGCGCTGAATCTGGGCGAGGTGGCTGACTTTCCCTTCATCGATCCGCCTGATCGCCGGCAGATCTCCGACGGCATGGCGCTGCTGCGCGAGTTGGGGGCTCTTGAAGGCCGGCCAACCGGGGAGTTGGCCGGCCTTCAAGAGCCCCCAACGACGCGGCTCACGGGGATCGGCCGGACCCTGGCGAAGCTGCCGCTGGATCCCCGGCTGGCCCGGATGGTGGTGGCAGCCGAGCACAACGGCTGCCTGGGCGAGGTGCTGGTGATCGTGGCGGCGCTGTCGATCCAGGATCCGCGGGAGCGCCCGGCCGACGCCGAAGCGGCCGCCGATGCCCAGCACGCGAGGTTCACCGTCAAGGATTCCGACTTCCTCGGCCTGCTCACCCTCTGGCGCTACCTCGACGAGCAGCAGCGGGCGCGGTCCTCCTCCCAGTTCCGCAAGCTGTGCCGGGCGGAGTTCCTGCACTACCTGCGGGTGCGGGAGTGGCAGGACCTGCATGGCCAGCTGCGCAGGATCTGCCGGGACAACAAGATGGCGGTGAACACCGCAGCCGCGGACCCGCAGCAGGTGCACGTGTCGCTGCTGGCCGGGTTGCTCTCGCACATCGGGCTGCTCGACCCCGAGACCCGCGACTATCTGGGAGCCCGCGGTGCGCGCTTCGCGGTCTTCCCGGGCTCTGCGCTGTTCCGCAGGCCGCCGCGTTGGGTGATGGCCGCCGAGCTGGTGGAAACCTCCCGGCTGTGGGGCCGCACTGTCGCGCGGATCGAGCCGCAGTGGGTGGAACCGCTGGCCGGGCACCTGGTCAAGCGCAGCTACAGCGAACCGCACTGGGAACGTCGCCAGGGCGCGGCGGTGGCCTACGAGAAGGTCACGCTCTACGGCATCCCGATCGTGACCGGGCGTAAGACAGGCTACGGAAAGATCGACCCCGAGTGCTCCCGCGAGCTGTTCATCCGGCACGCCCTGGTGGAGGGTGATGTCGACGACGACTGGGGCACCCGGCACGCCTTCTTCCAGGCCAACCGGGCCACGCTCGACGACGCTGAGGAGCTGGCACATCGGTCCCGCCGGCGCGACCTTGTCGTCGACGAGGAGGTCCTGTTCGACTTCTACGATCAGCGGATCCCCGTCGGGATCGTCTCCTGCCGGCACTTCGACAGCTGGTGGCGCAAGGCCGCCGCCACCGGGCCGGGACTGCTCGACTTCGATCCGGCAACGCTGATCAGTGGTGCGGCGATCAGCGAGCAGGACTACCCACGCTCGTGGAGGCAGGGCACGGTGGAGCTGGAGCTGTCCTATCAGTTCGAGCCCGGCGCCGAATCGGATGGCGTGACCGTGCAGGTGCCGCTGGCGGTGCTCAACCAGCTCACCGCCGAGCCCTTCAGCTGGCAGGTCCCCGGGCTGCGAGCGGAGCTGGTGATCGCGCTGCTCAAATCGCTGCCCAAGCCGCTGCGACGGGCGCTGGTGCCGGTACCCGATCACGCCAGGGCGCTGCTGGCCCGGATGGCCTCTCGCCGCGAGGGGGAGTCGCTGCTTGAGTTCCTGGAACGCGAGCTGGCCCAGGCGGGTGTCCCGGTGCGTCGCGGCGACTGGCAACTCGACCGGGTACCGGGCCACCTGGTCGTCACCTTCCGGGTGGCCGAGGGTGGGCGCGTCCTGGCGCAGGGCAAGGACCTCGAGGCGCTGCAGCACCGGCTGGCCCCGCAGCTGCGGGCCACTCTGGCGGCGGCGGGTGGGGACCTGCAACGCCACGGCCTGCGCAGCTGGGAGGTCGGGACGCTGCCGCTGGTCCACCAGCACGAGCAGGCCGGCCACCTGGTGACCGGCTATCCCGCGCTGGTGGACGAGGGGGACACCGTCGCCGTCGCGCTGCTGCCCACCGAGGCCGAGCAGCAGCGCGCCATGTGGGCCGGTACCCGCCGGTTGTTGCTGCTGGCGCTGCCTGGACTGATCAAATCCGCCCAGCGCGGCCGCGAGCGGCTGGCCGGGCTGGCGCTGGCCCGCACCCCGCACGGCAGCACCGACGCCCTGCTGGCCGACTGCGCCGGCTGTGCGGCCGACGCACTGATCGCCGCCAGCGGCGGCCCACCCCGGGACGAGGACGGTTTCGGCCGGCTACGGGAGCGGGCCCAGCACGAGCTGGCCGGTGCGCTTGACGCGGTGATCGCCCACGCGCAGCGCATCCTGGCCGCCGCGCACACCGCCGAGTCGCAGCTCACCGAGCTCAGCGCGCCGGTGTACGCCGGCGCGGTCGCCGACGTCCGCGCCCAGCTCAGCACCCTGGTCGGCCCGGGTTTCGTCACCGCCACCGGCGCGCAGCGCCTTCCCGACCTGGCTCGATACCTGCAAGCCATCGTGCGCCGGCTGGGCAAGTTGCCCCGTGCCCCGGATCGCGACCGGGACTGGATGCACCGGATCGCGCTCGTCACGCAGGCCCACCAGCAACTGCGCGAGGACATCGGTGACGGCCCGGAGCTGCAGCGGATCGGCTGGATGATCCAGGAACTGCGAGTCAGCTACTTCGCCCAGGAGCTGCGCACCCCCTATCCGGTCTCCGACCAGCGGATCTACCAGGCGATCGACGCTGCCCGCTCGTAGCGGATGTTTCTGGGGCCTATTCGCTGGGCTTTTTCTGGGCATCCTGGTCAGCTGGGGAAATGCCCAGAAAAAGCCCAGACGTGGAGATGGTATCCGCTGGTCTTGCTCGGCTCCTTCGACGTGGCCTGCCACCGACGATCACGGCCGTGGACCGAGTCCTGCTCGATCTGCGGGGTGTCATCGCCCGGGCAGTCGATTCGGACGACGAGGTCAGCCGGATAGCGGCGTTGGATGGTGTGCTGCGGGGCCAGTTGGCGAGGTTTCCTGACGCCCGCTATGCCCTAGCGGCACGAGCGCTGTTTGGGCTGCCACCGGCAGAGTCGGGGCAGAACCTCACGCTGCGGCGCGAGCTCGCCGCCCGCGTAGCTGATCACGAAGTGCATCACTTCCGTAAGCGGGTAGAGCCGCGCCTGCTCACGCAGTTGGCCGCCGCGTTACTGGCTGACGGCGACCGCTTCACTCGTTCTCGCATGATCGCTCCTCGCTTGGTCCCCGCAACGAGGCGGCAGCTGGTAGCACCGGATCCGTTCGCTTGGGAGGTGGCCGAGCATGAGGAAGCCCTGTCTCGGTTGTGGGCGATGATCTATGCGGCACGGGCCGAGCTACTCGCGGTGGATCGGCTGCTCAGTTTCGGTGCCGACCGGCAGCAGATAATCCGGCAGGCAATCGATGCCGCGTGGCATTGGGCTCAGGCCAGCTTGGAGGCGGCCAGCTACACCGCAGCGTTCGGTACCGGCGAGGCCGGTGATCTCGTGGCACTGGCCGGATGGACCCCACCCCTGACGGCCGAGCAAGCCGCATCGCTGCGTTCGGCAGCCGCTGACGGAGTTGACCGAGCCGGGTTCGTGGCCGCGCTGCACCACGAGACGGCCCTTGGCGCGGCTTGGATCGACGGGTTCCTCGATGCCTTCGCGTCAACCCCGACTCCGACAACCGAACGGCTAATCTCGTGACTGACACCGTGCTCACCGAAGCCGTCCAGGCCGCAGCAACGGGCGAACCCCGCAGGTATGTGATCACCGGTGGACCCTCGTCGGGCAAGGACGACCTGATCGCGACGGTCCACACCGCCGGCATCCCGTGCATGCAGGCTGAACCGGGGCGGGAGATCTACCGCAAGCACCGTGAGCGGCTTGGCCGCCACCTCTTGCGAGAAGACCGGCGTGCGTACTCCCTGGAGGTGTCGGAAGCGTTCATCGCCGAGTACACCAGTCACAAACACGGCATCCGTTTTTATAACCGGGGCATCCCCGACGGCTATGGCTGGGAAGCATTCTTCGGGCTGGGTCCCACACCGCAACTGGAACAGGCCAGCCGGCTGTACCGGTACGACGCGATATTCGTGCTCGATCCGCTGGACACCTTCGAGGACGCTGACGACATCGTGTGGGCGAAGGATCGGGAGATCCGCCGCGTACATGAGCTGATCGTGCAGGGCTACTACGACGCTGGCTACGAACCAGTATTCGTTGCCCCCGACTCGGCCGCGAACCGCCTGGACTTCATCTGTGCCAACCTCCGCTACCGAAACCCAGCCGAGGAGGGTGACCCCGTGACGCCGTCGCACAAGCTCGCCACGCGCACGTCATTGCTGCTGTCTCCCAACAGTGTGCTGGCAAACGCGCTGCTACGATCGATTGACATTCTGCGACCACGTGTCCAGTCCGCGCGACCGGCGCGCATCGAGTTCGTGGTCGGAACCCAAATCAACGGTGCGCCGCATCTGGGGACGAACGTGGTGCAGGCTGCGGCGTTCCTGCTGGCAAAGATCGCCCGCCGAGAGTTCTCTGTGGACACCGCGGTGCGGTTCGGTGCGTTGGACAACGCGCCCTACGAGGTGGTTCTGGACCCTGAAACTTATCACGCCTACCAGCAGACGTATTACCACGCCCTGGGCAGAGACCAGATCCGCGAGCTCATCGAAGGTTACTATCGAGCGTTTTTTGATTCGTTGTCGGAGGCCACCGACACCGAATACGTGGTGGAAACCTATACCGACCAGCAAGCAGCCCCCGGCTTCCGGGCCGAGTTTCTGCGCAGCCTTGAACACTTGGAGGACATCCGCTGGTGGCTGGCTCCGTCGCACGGGGTCGTGCATATCCGGCTCCCGTGTCCGGAATGCGGATGGGCAGAGAAGCGCGCCGACCGTACGAAACTTGCTCACCTGGACGAGGACGGTGCCGCGTTTACCGCAGTGTGCCTGGACCACGGCCGCTATGAGGTCCACGTCGATCCCGAAGACGATGCCCCGTATCTGGACCTGGCCACCTTATACCGGAACTTGATTAAGGAACGCACCTCGGGCCGCTACGTCAACACCCTCCACGTAATGATGAAGGGCGGCCGGGCTCAGTCGACGACTATGTGGACGCCCTGGTTTGGCTCGTAGGCGAGCTGCTCACCGATCCCAAGCACTTCTTCCGCGCATTTACCGTCAAAGAGCTTGGTCGCGTCATGAGTGCGCGACCCACTATCCTGCCCACTCGCGCCCACGAGATGGGTATCTACAAGCGCTACTTCGACCTCATCGCCTCCGGGTGGAAAACCACCGAGATTCGAGTCAACGATTCGAGCCGAAAGAAGATCACGGAAGGATCCCTGATCCGGTTCCGTTGCCGAGACGAGGAAATTCTCACCCGCGTCACTCGTGTCGCGCGCTATTCCACCTTCGAGGAGATGTTCGATCACGAGGACGTGGCGAGCGTGAACCCGAGCGCTACCCGCGAGGAGCAGCTCGTCAACATCCGCCAGATCTATCCACCGGAGCGCGAAGCTCTCGGCGTGGTAGCCATCGGTATCGCCGTGTTCGACCCCCTCCAGTGAAGGTCGGGACTCATCGAAGATTCATGTGCAGGCGGATCGTTGTGCCGGCGCCGATCTGGCCGGTGGGCATCTCCACGAGATCGCAGAGCTCATTGACTCGGATCAAGCCGCAACCGTGCGCATCCGCTGTGGCGGGTGGGATCCGGCCGACCAGCCGGCTGGGCAACTGGCCGCTGTCGCTGATCTCGCACACCAGGCTGCCCGTCTCCGGGTCCTGCCACAGCGCCAGCACACCCGCCCCGCGGGTGTGCACCAGCGTATTGTCGGCGACCTCCTGGACCGCCTGGCACAGGTCGCCTGCTCGCGGCTCGTCCAGGCCGGCGCGCCGTGCGTGATCGAGGACGAACGCCCGGACCCGCGGCAGGTCAGCCGTGGTGCTGAAGACCAGCATGTCGCCCCACCACTCAGGAGGATCCGGCAGTGCGCGCAGGCTCGCATCCGCGACGGCTCGGGGGTCCCGGTAATCGGTACTGGCGCCCCGCCGCGCCCCCTCGATCAGGACCGGATGGGTCTGCCGAGCTTGCGCGAGTGCGGTGGGGTCCAGGCCGGTGCAGTCGTAGGGGCACAGAATGGTCACCTGCTCCTGCTCCAGAGCGATGTTGATGAGCGCTTCATGCTGCAGGGCCGCGCGGTACTCCGCTGTGGAGCGGCCCGGCCAGATCGGCTCGCCGACAATGCGGACCCGGCGTGCCGGGTGCCGTCGGGCGAAGGCGTAGAGCACCGAGGGGAGGATCCGCCCGGGGTTGCGACCTACCTGCGCCATGTCCACGAACTCGACATCTCCGCTGCTCGCGCCCATCGCCCAGCGCAGCACGTCGAGGTGCGGTCCCGGTACGGCCACCAGGGCCGGCTCGGAGCGCTCCAGCCCCTCCTGTAGGAAGCGGGTGATGATGGTCGTGTAGCTGGAGTAGCCGGCGGGGTCGCTATCGCCGTCAAGGCCGCGGTAGAACAACGCCTCGTGCACCAGCCCGGTAGCGCTGGGCTGCGCTGCGCACGGTGACCCACCGGGGCCGGCGTCGGTGAGCAGAGCCACCGGGCACCACCTCTTATGCTTACGTACATCCTCAGGCGGGAAGAGACGCGCAGAGAATACAACTCTTTGTGTCTACGGTACACCTAAATTTCATCCAAACGTGTGCAACTTGGTTACTTGACGGCGCCTTTGGTGCACCTGCGTGCGCAAAGCGTGATCAGCTGGGAACATCGGGGTATGCGCCGTCAGTTGTTCGAGGCTGAGCACGAGGTTTTCCGGGAAAGCGTCCGCGCGTTCCTCGGCAAAGAGGTCACGCCGCACCTGTCCGCCTGGGACGCCGAGGGCGTCGTACCCCGCGAGTTGTTTACCACCGCCGGCGCGGCCGGCTTCCTCGGGATGGCGATCCCCGAGGAGTTCGGGGGCGGCGGGGTATCGGATTTCCGGTTCAACGCGGTTCTGGGTGAAGAAGTCATGTACGCCGGCGCCGCGGGTGCCGGGCTCGGGCTGACGCTGCACAACGACATCTGCCTGCCCTACTTCCTGGAACTGGCCACCGAGGAGCAGCAGCAGCGCTGGCTGCCGGGGATCGCCTCCGGAGAGCTGATCACGGCCATCGCCATGACCGAGCCGGGGATCGGCTCGGATCTGGCGGGTATGGCCACCACGGCAGCTCGCCGGTCGGACTATTACCTGGTCAACGGCTCGAAGACGTTCATCACCAACGGCATCAATGCCGACCTGGTGATCACCGCGGTGAAGACCGATCGCCGTGAGCGCCACCGGGGAATGAGCTTGCTCGTGATCGAGCGCGGGATGGCGGGATTCGAGCGGGGTCGCAACCTCGCGAAACTCGGTCAGCACGCCCAGGACACCGCGGAGCTGTTCTTCCGGGACGTGGCCGTGCCGGTCGCCAACCTGCTCGGTGAGCCGGGTCGCGGCTTCGCGCACCTGGTTGATCGGCTGCCTCAGGAACGGCTGTCGATCGCCGTGTGTGCGGTTGCTGGCGCACAGGCGGCCTTGGAGCTGACTCTGGCCTACGCCAAGGAACGCACCGCATTCGGCCAGCCCATTGGATCATTCCAGAACACCAAGTTCCGGCTGGCTGAAATGGCTACCGAGATCGATATCGCCCGGACCTTCACAGACCGCTGCATCGAGGCGTGCAACGCAGGAGAGCTGACCGTCGCCGACGCTGCCAAGGCCAAATGGTGGTGCACCGAGCTGCAGGGCAGGGTGGTCGACACCTGCGTGCAGCTGCACGGCGGCTACGGCTACATGCTCGAGTACCCCATCACTCGGGCCTTCGCCGACGCTCGCATCACCCGGATATACGGCGGCACCACCGAGATCATGAAAGAAGTGATCGGCCGGTCACTGGGTTTGTGATCTCCGGAGTTTGTGCTCGTCAGCGAATTCCCGGCACCGAATCTGGTAACCCGAATGCCTCGCCAGGTACATCACTTGGGGTGAATGTCAGGCTCCTGCGGTACGTACAGCCGCACATCCACGATGTCTTCTAACGAGGACACCAACTCGCCCGAATCAACTCCGAGCGCACTCGCTCGGAACGCGACCAGCCCGAGCCCAGCGCGGAGAGGCGGCCAGGATGAGCAGCTACGATGATGCGGCTGTTGCCCACGACATGTTCGCGCTCCTGCACGAGGCGGCGGCGCCGGTGGTGACCCGGTGGACCTACTGCACCGAGGATCCCTTCGCGGTGACCATCGAGATCCAGACTCGCGGCAATCGCTTCGTGGACTGGGTGCTGGCTCGCGACCTGTTGATAACCGGACTCAGCACTCCGGCTGGAATCGGGGACGTGCGGGTGAGCCCCGCCAACATGGGGGAATGGGAAGTGGCGTTGGTGGAGATCCGCTCCCCGGACGGGCATGCGGTGCTCGAGGTGGACCGGGAGCTGCTTCGCCAGTTCGTCCAGGCCACGATCGACGTCATCCCATTGGGCAGCGAAGGCATGGCCTTCGACATCGACGCCGAGATCGAGAAGATCACCAGGAGCTGCGCCGACTGAAGCCGGCGGATACCGCTACTGAGAGTTATATTCATCCCCTGATCGCGTGCGTTCTGTAACGATAAACTGGTCTGCGGGGGTATCTAGGGTGTAACCCCACATTATCGGGCATGAGAGCACTGGAGGGGGTCCGATGCGGCTCTTACCCAGCCACGCCGGAACGGCGCCGACTCCCCGGCCGACCCGGGCCCTGGAGCGTTGGCGAGTGGTGTGGCACGGTCGCCGGGACGCCAGGCGCCCCCCGGCAGGCCCGGACCAGCCCTCGCCCTACCTCGAATCGTTGCGCGCTCACGCGGAAATCGGCCAGCGAGCTGTCGAGGAATGGCTGCACGCCAAGATCGATCCAATCGACCGGGAAGCGATCCAGGTTCTCATCTTGCTGGAACAGCACCAGCGGAACCCGTTGCTCCCCCCGGATACACCCCCGTCAGAGGACGCGGCACCTGCCGCGCCGGCCGCACGTCCGGGGGGAGAGGATGCTGACCGGCCACCGCTATCCAGCATTCCTCCGGGAGTGCGCAAGGCCCGAGAGGCCGCCGCGGCGCACAAGGCCTACCGGCGGTGGGTGCTCGAGCAGGAAGAGGCAGAGCAACGGCTCGGTCAGCTGGGTAGCGCCCGCCACCATCTGATCGAGGGCGCCCGGGCGGCCGCCGGCGCCCATGTCGCTCGTTATCACCATCTGGCGGGGCTTTACCACACCGCAATTCTTCGGTTCGGCGGGGAACAGCTCCGGATCGGCCCACATCCGGCGTTCACCACCGAATCCTGGCTTCAGGGTGACCTGCCCCTGCTCTCCCTCGAGATCGATGGCCGGATCACCGAGAAGTACCGCTGGCGCCTCAAGGACTTCGCCGGCCGAACGTCTGCGGTACCGATTCCGCTCGGTGACGTGACCCCGAACCCCAATTAGACAGATCCGGGAGTGATGTGCGGTGCGGCTGAGCAGGAAGCCCTCACAACCCGTTCTCAACGAGGACGATCTCCATGTCGTGGCCGGTCCGGACCCCGGCCCGGCTATTGATGAGGCCACCCTGCGGGATTTCGTCGAGTCCGAGGCCCGCAAGGATGCGGCCAGCGACATGTACGACGTCAATCTCGGCGCGCACGGTCATCCGCTCATCATGGAGAACAAGATCGGTCGGTGGAACCACCGTTGGTCAGCCGAGGCGGAGATACGCCAGCAGAAGGATCGGAGAACCGCCCAGCTGCTTTATCGCGCCGCACTTCGCAAGAAAGCGGCGAGCGAGCAGGCCGAGAGCCACCTCACGCAGGATCTGCGGGATTCCTGCGCCTACCTCGACCGGATGCAGAACATCATCGATGGCGCGGAGCCCGGCGACGATGGCGGATACTGGCCCGCGCAACACCGGATCGACGAGAGTCGCGGCGGGGAATCCGCCAAGGATTGGTTGATCTATCTGGGTGCGGCGGTGGCCGAGGTCGGGTTGAATTACACCGCTTTCCAGCTGATGGGCAATTCCTTGCAGGAGACGATGGTGCTGGCAGCATCCATCATCCTGGTGAATGTCCTGCTCCCCAAGCAGCTCGGCGAGCTGGTCGCACGCCTGCGCCGGGGGCGGCGCGAGCGTGGAGCGCTGCTGGCCGGCCTGGTGACCGGCGTGTTGTTGTGGGTCGGGGTGTCGTTGTTCGTGGCCCAGATCCGCACGGCGTACCTGCTGCGGGTATCCGGTGACGCGGACCCGGGGCAGACGTCCCTGCTGGAACGCGCCGGCATCAGCGGGCTGGTCCTCACCGTCGGCTGGCTGCTCGTCGTGCTCGCCATCGGCACTATCGTCGCCCTGCGCAGCGCTTCCCGGTACAACCCCTATCTGAAGAACCTGTGGGTGGCCAGGCGCCGGGTAGCAAAGCTGCGGGACGAGATGGTGGCCAAGCACACCGATCTGGTGATGGCGAGCTTCGACGTGGAATCCGCTCGCCAATCCGAGGCCGATCTCGCCGAGCAGTGGGCGGGTAAGCGGGCCGCGCAGGACGGTTTCGCCGCTGAGCTCAAGCACCATTACCAGCATCATCTCGCCCGTAACCTGGCTAATCCCATGGTGACCGACGGGGTCGAGATCGCCGCCGGCCGCGCGACGCATCCCGGCTTGACGACGAACTCGGGGCCCGGGGAACTGAGCCGATGAGGATCTGGTCATGGTTCCTGCGATCCACATTTTTCGACCGGAACGGTACCGGCGTGGCCCGCCGGGAAGTCTGCAGTTACTGCGCGAGGACGCTGCTACCCTGCCCCGACTGCCGGGGTGATTGGCGCGCGCTCGACTGCGGAAAATGCGCTCTCGGCTTGCGCTGTCCTACGCACAGCACCTATTGGCTCGCGCGTTGAGAAGGTGTTGAGGAACTCCTGTGTTGAAGAAGTGCTGAGAAAGCGAGGACGATCACAGTGCATTTTCCGGCTTCGGCGCGAGCGAGGAACGGCTGGGTCAGCGGTTCCCTCGCTCTCGGCCTGCTGCTGTGTGCGGGCTGCGGTAACAACCAGAACTCCGCCACGCCGGGAGCGCTCGCCGTGATCGTGGGAGCGCATTCCAACATGGTGGCGCCCAGCCTGCTGGATTCGGTGCAGGGAGAGCTGGACACCGCGTCCAGGCTCGGCTCACCTGCCACCGTCATCGTCGATGACGGCAGCCCTTCCGCGTCGGCCCCGGTACAACTCAAGACCGGGAACGACAATCCGCTCTACCAGCAAGATCAGATCAGCCAGCTGAAGAACAAGATTGCCAAGACCCGCGCCGAGAGCCCGGAGGTGGACCTGCTCGCCGCGATCACTCTCGCCGGGCGCTCGGTCGGTGACGCGGCCGGACCCAAGACCATCGTCGTGATCGACAGTGGCCTGCAGACCACCGGCGCGCTGCGGTTCCAGGACCAGGAGGGCGCCCTGCTCAACGCGGATCCCGACGAGGTGGTCGAGCAGCTCCGGCGCACCCAGCAGTTGCCCAACCTCTCGGGGATGCGCGTCGTGTTCACCGGGCTTGGCGACACCGCAGCACCTCAGCGGCCACTGCCCGCGCCGGCCCGCGCCATGCTGGTGGCGCTCTGGACGAAGATCGTCGAATCGGCCGGGGGAAAGGCAGAGGTCAAGCAGGCTCCGCTGCCCGACACCCGGAGGCTGGGAAACCTGCCTCCGGTGACCGTGGTTCCGGTCGCGCAGCGCTCCATCGGGCCGCTGCCGGCGGTCACGGTGCTGCGGGACGGCACCGTCGGCTTCGTGCCGGGCCAGGCCGTGTTCCGGGATCCCGATCAGGCTCGGTCAGTACTCGCCGACTACGCGAAGGCGATCGAGAACGGGCGCCGAGCGACGCTCACCGGCACCACCGCCTCGGACGGGACACCGCAATACCGGCTCCAGCTCTCGGAAAAGCGGGCCAACGCCGTCCGCGATCTCCTGATCGGCCTCGGTGCTCCGGCGGGGGCGATCACCACCCGCGGCGTGGGAAGTGACTTTCCCGGCTACGTACCGGATCGGGATCCCCAGGGCAACCTCAACCCCATCCCGGCGGCACAGAACCGCCAGGTGATCATCGAATTGGCCTGAGCGCCGGCCTCGTGGGCCCGGCGCCCCACCCGCCGTCGAACCGGGACCGGCGCCACCGCTTGACGGGATAGGGTGCTGCCATGTCCGAAGTAGCTGACCGGTATTCCACCATCGCCGAGGGCTTCACCGCCCGCGTGCAGGGTGTGCACGGTGATGGCTGGTTGGCGCCCTCACCGTGCCCGGAATGGGCGGCCCGCGATGTCGTCGCGCATGTGATCGACTCGCACCACCACGTGCTGGCGACCCTCGACGGGGCCGAACCGCCGTCCACCGCGCCGGGCGAGGATCTTCCTGCCCGGTGGTCGGCGGTGACCGGGACACTCCTCGACACGATCAACGATGACGCCCAGGCATCGAAGGTCGTCACGAGCATGATCGGCGAGGTGTCGTTCGACTCGCTCGTGGGTAGCGTGCTGTGCATCGACACCCTGGTGCACACCTGGGATCTGGCCCGCGCCACCGGCCAGGATGAGCATCTCGACCAGGCAGCGATCGCGACGGCGATGGGATTTCTCGCTCCCCTCGACGAGATGATCCGCCGGCCCGGTGGCTTCGGCCCGAAGATCGAGCCTGCACCGGGGGCCGACGACCAGACGAAGTTCTTGAACTTCTGCGGTCGCGCCGTCTGAATGACCTGCCAGGGCATCGATTTCGACGGAGCCCGGGTCTTCACCATCCCGATGGTGACGCCGTTCCGGGGGATCACCATCCGGGAAGGGATGCTGATCGAGGGACCTGCCGGCTGGGGTGAGTTCTGCCCTTTCCGGGAGTACGGCGACCGGGAGGCGGCCGGTTGGCTGGCCACCGCGATCGAGGCGGCGGTCCTCGGGTGGCCGCCGCCGCTGCGCGATCGGATTCCGATCAACTGCACCGTGCCGGCCGTGGACCCGCAGCGGGCGCACGAGATCGTCGTTGCGTCCCGGTGCGCCACAGCGAAGGTCAAAGTCGCAGACCATCCCGACTCCCTCGGCGAGGACCTCGCTCGCGTCGAGGCGGTACGCGATGCGCTCGGCCCGCGGGGAGCGCTCCGGGTGGACGCCAACGGATGGTGGGACACCGAGACCGCGGTCTGGGCGATACCGCAGCTCGAGGCGGCGGCGGGGGGGTTGCAGTACGTGGAGCAACCCTGCCGCCGCGTCGAGGAACTGGCCACCGTGCGCCGCAAGGTCAGCGTGCCGATCGCCGCCGACGAGTCCATCCGCCGCGCTGATGACCCGTGCCGGGTCGCGTTGGCCGGAGCCGCGGACATCGCAGTCCTCAAATGCACCCCACTGGGCGGGGTCCGTCGCTCACTCCAGATCGCCGAGTCGGCCGGGCTGCCCTGTGTGATCTCCTCCGCGCTGGAAACCAGCATCGGGCTGGCCGCCCAACTCGCGCTGGCCGCAGCACTGCCGGAGCTGGACTTCGCCTGCGGCCTGGGCACCCTCGCGCTGCTCGACGGCGACGTGGTGGGCAGCGCCGGCACGTTGGCGCCAGTGGACGGTTACCTACCCGTGCCCCGCACCCCGCCCATCCCGGACGTCACGCTGCTCGGCACCGTGGCCGCGCCGGATCAGGCCACGGAGCGCTGGTGGCGTGCCCGGCTGGCCCGGGTTCGCGCCGAACTGGACCGGAACCAACCTGCCTGATCACTGTCTGGGAAGGACGAACCGCGGCAGGCGCGGCTCATCCTTCCCGCCCGGCGATCACCGCCGATGGCGACGAGACGCAGGCGCGCATCGGGCCCGCACCCCGGGGACAAGGCGTAATAAGCTACTCGTTCCGTCAGGGCAGACGGGGAGGATGCGTCGGCTGGTAGGTCTCGTCGCCACCGCCGGCGTCCTTCCAGCCGGTCAGTGCGAGCCCTGAGGGTTCGACAATTCGACGTAGACACCGCATGGTCTGCATCCTCCTCTCGGAACGAGTAGCTTTTCTGGGCAAATGGGATCATCGGCGACTGGTCGAGGATATCGGGCATCTGCGCCCCGGTGATCGTCGCTGAGGATTACCTTCCGCGTACACCAGGTCATGCAGCGTCACTGCATCAGATGGGGTACCTGCGCGGGGGCATCGCCGTCCCGATTGATCCGGCCGTCGGGTAGCACCGTCCAGCCGGTCGGGAGACGCACTTCCGAACTGGTGTCCACCACCATGTTCGCGGTACCCGGACGCAGCGGGCTCGGCAGCGAGCAGTCGAGATCCAAGCCATCGTGGAACGCCGTGCGCCGCAGATCCACGGATTTGTCGAAGACGCTCTTCGCCATGGTCACCGGACCCCGGAACTTCGCGGACAGAAAAACCGCACCCCCCTCGAAATGGGTTCTCTCGAATGAGACCCGACCGTGTGCGACGAGGTAGGGGAAATTGCTCCGTTCCTGAAAAACCAGCTGGTCGCAATCCATGCGCCCATAGGACACCGCGCGGGTGAACCAGGCCTCACCGGTGATCTGCGCCCCGCTGAGCCGGGTCGTGCCGTAGAGCCGCGCATTCCGCAGCACCAGCCGGCCGATGGTCTTGCCCGCCAGGTCCAGGTAGTCCAGCAGAGCACCGGTGAGATCCAGGTCGGGGGCCGAGCCGTCCCGGTCCTCTGGTTGACCACGGTCGGGCACCAGGTCACCGATCACCCGCTGCGCGGCCAGCCGGACCTGCCGTTCCCGGTCGGCGTCCCGCACGGCGGCCTGCTCCCAGGCGGGTTGCCCGCCGGTCCCGCCCCGGTCGTAGTCCGGATGATCAAACGGGCGACGGAGGTAGGAGCACACCACGTCGAGCACTGTCTGGGTGTAGGAGGACCGGCTCCGGGCCAGGCCGGCCAGCGCATGCAGCGCACCGACTCGGACCTGGTCGGCCTCGTGCCCCAGCAGCTCCACCGCGCGGGCGAACCGCTCGTCGGCCACCCGTTCCCGATCCTGCTCGTTGCTTCGACGTTCCAGCTCGTGGCGTGACTCCTCCACCTTCCGCCTGCGGTCGTTGAGCCACAACGCGTACAGCGCGACGACAGCGGCCGATGCCAGCCCACCGGTGCGGACCGCGTCCGATTTCGAGGTGGCCGGATCGAGCGTGAGCAGCGCAGCAGTGACCCAGTCATGCGCTGTTCATACACTACTTGGTATGGACGGCAGACGCGGTGAGCGGCGCGGAGGGTCCCGGAGTGCTCGGGGTCGTGATGGTGGTGGGTCGGGGTGGGTGGGGCAGCCGGCGGCGATCTATTGTCGGATCTCCAAGGCCCGGGATGAGGATCAGACGGGGGTGGATCGTCAGGAGCGGTTGTGCCGGGAGGTCGCCGACCGGTTGGGGTTGGTGATCGTCGCGGGATGTGTGTTTGTGGATAACAACCGGTCGGCGTGGCAGCGGTCCCGGCATCGTCCGGGGTGGAATGCGTTGCTGGAGGCGATTCGGGCGGGCCGGGTGGGGCATGTGATTGTGTATCACCCGGATCGGTTGATGCGCCAACCCCGGGATCTGGAAGAACTGCTCACCTTGTCCGACGAGCATGATATTACGTTGCACGGGCAGGCGAACCGCCGTGATCTCTCCGATCCGGATGACCGTTTTTTCCTGCGTATCGAAGTAGCGCACGCCTGCCGGTCTTCGGATGACACGTCGCGGCGGTTGCGGGATGCGTTGGAGGATCGGGCCCGGGAGGGTCGGGCGCACGTGAGCGCGCGGCGCCCGTACGGGTACGCGCCGGGGGGAGAAGTCTATCGTGGAGGCGGAGGCGAAGGTGGTGCGGGAGATCTTCGCCCGGTATCTCGACGGGGACACCCCGCCCCAGATCGCGGCGGGGCTCAACGAGCGGGGAGTGCCCACGGCGCAGGGGTGCCGGTGGTCGGCGGAGTCGGTGCGCAGGGTTGTGTCCTCCCGGCATGTGACCGGCATCCGGGTGTTCCGGGACCAAGACTTCAGCGACGGGGACTGGCCGGTGATCATCGACCGGGGCACCTGGGCGGAGGCGCAGGACCGGCGGGTGTATCGGGCCTCAGCGTCGCATCGGCCGTTCCGGTTTTATGTGTTGCGGGGGCTGGTGATGTGCAAGCAATGCGGCAAGCCCATGGCCGGGGGCCTGAGCAACCACAAGCCCTACTATGCGTGCACTCGGCGGAAAGACCGTGATGGGTCCTCCTGCGTCCGGCGTATCTACGCCGTCAAGCTGGAAGCCTTTGTCACTGATGCGGCGGTGGAGTTGCTGACCCAGCTGGACGTGACTGGCGCACCGAGTGCGGCCCTGGCACTGTCGGAGACCGATCAGGCCGCGATCAGCGCCGATGAGGCGGAGCTGGCGGAGTTGAAGGACATGTGGGACCACCGCGAGCTCTCCACCCGGGAGTACCGCCAGATGCGCAAGACCATCGAGGATCGCATCGATACTCTGCGGCGCAAGACCGTCGTGCGCCCCACCGTGGAAGTCCTGTCGGGGTTG
>OBLV0100000141.1_pt1 | contig 23564 bp, 19 predicted proteins | sample 1520071 | NCBI WGS metagenome assembly OBLV01 (sample SAMEA3888446, study PRJEB22518) | metagenome | reverse complement strand
GATCCTCAAGCTCACCTCCCCCGAAGGCGAGACCCGCTACGTCACCGGGGCCTTCCCCTCGGCGTGCGGCAAGACCAACCTGGCCATGCTCGTCCCCACCGTCGCCGGCTGGAAGGTCGAGACCATCGGCGACGACATCTGCTGGATGAAGGTCGGGCCCGACGGGATGCTGCGGGCCATCAACCCCGAGGCGGGCTTCTTCGGCGTGGCTCCGGGGACGAGCGACCACACCAACCCCAACGCCATCTTGACCCTGGCCGGCAATTGCCTGTTCACCAACACCGCCTACACCGACGACGGCGACGTGTGGTGGGAGGGCATGACCACCACTTCGCCCGACCATCTCGTCTCATGGAAGCGCCAGGACTGGACGCCCTCATCAGGGACCCCGGCGGCGCACCCCAACGCCCGCTTCACCGCCCCCGCCGCCCAAGACCCCGCCATCGCGGCCGAATGGGAGGACCCCGACGGCGTGCCCATCTCGGCCATGCTCTTCGGCGGCCGGCGCTCCACCGTGGTCCCGCTCATCACCGAGGCCTTCGATTGGTCCCACGGTGTGTTCCTGGCCTCGATCATGGCGTCGGAGACCACCGCGGCGGCGGCCGGCGCGGTCGGCAAGCTGCGGCGTGACCCCATGGCGATGCTGCCGTTCTGCGGCTACAACATGGCCGATTACTTCGGCCACTGGCTGTCGATGGCTGGTCGGGTCGAAGAGTCCAAGCTGCCCAAGATCTTCTACGTCAACTGGTTCCGCAAGGACGCCGACGGAAGGTGGCTGTGGCCTGGGTTTGGGGAAAACAGCCGGGTGCTGGAGTGGGTGTTCGAGCGCTGCACCGGCACTGGTTCGGCCGTCGAGACGCCGATCGGCCTGCTGCCGGCGCCGGGATCCATCCCCGTTTCCGGTTCGGACGTCACCGCCGCGGACATGGACGAACTGCTCCGCGTCGACGCGGCGGAGTGGCGCAAGGAGCTGCCCTCGATCGAGGAGCACTACGCCACCTTCGGCGACCGCCTGCCGGCGGTGCTGAGCGACGAACTGGCGGCCATGCGCAAGCGCCTGGGCGAGTAGTTCTTTCTTGGCGGGGGCCGGCAAACCGGCCCCCAAACGGGCTACTTCTCGACCCGCCCCCGCAGGTAGCGGGCGAGGAAGGCCTCGGCGGCGGCGTAGAACTTCAGGCGGTTCTCGGGCTGGGCGAAGCCATGGCCCTCGTCGGGGAACAGCATGTACTCGTGGTCAATCCCACGCTCGGTCAAGGCGGCGACGATCTGCTCAGACTCGGCCTGCGGTACCCGAGGGTCGTTCGCCCCCTGGGCGATCAACAGCGGGATCTCGATCTGATCGACCTGCGACAGCGGCGAACGCTCCCACAGGAAATCGGCCTCGGTCTCGGGATTGCCGACCCGGGTGTGGAACTGGGCGATCATGGGCGCCCAGTACGGCGGGATGGATTCGATGAGGGTCTTCAGGTTGGAAGGGCCCACGATGTCCACGGCGCAGCGGAAGGCCTTGGGCGTGAACGCCGCCCCCACCAGCGCGGCGTAGCCGCCGTAGGAGCCGCCCATGATGGCGACGCGAGCCGGGTCGACGTAGCCCCGGTCGACGGCCCACTGGACGGCATCGAGCAGGTCGGTGTGCATCGTGCCACCCCACTGCTTGTTGGCCAGGTTGACGAACTCCTTGCCGTAGCCGGTCGATCCGCGGAAGTTGACCTGGATGCACACATACCCGCGGTTGGCCAGCCATTGCGCCTCGGCGTTGTAGCCCCAGACGTCGCGCGCCCAGGGGCCGCCATGGACGAGCACGACGGCCGGGAGGTTGACCCGGTCGACGTCGAGGGGAAAGGTGAGGTAGCCGTAGACCATGAGGCCGTCCCCGCTCGTCGCGAACGCAAAGCCATCCATTGGACTGAGGGGGTATTCCAGCAACGCCGGCTGGTGGTCGAACAGCGATGTCGCCTCCTGGCTGACCCGGTCCCACAGGGCATAGCGAACCGGGCCGTCATCGACGGTGAAGCTGACCAGCCAGATGGCGTCGTCGTCGCTGCGGTTGAGCAGCCCGAGCTCGCCCTTGTGGAAGAGCTTCAAGGTGTCGATGTCGGACTGCAGGGCGACGTCGAGAACCAGCATCTCCATGCGCTCACGCAGGAAGGTCACGATCTGCACGTTGCGGGTCTCTGGGTGCAGCCGCACGCCGGCCACGTCGTACTGCGGGTCCTCAACGACCACCTCGTACTCCCCCGTGGCCGTCTCAATCCACATCAGCCGACCGGCGTCGACGTCGATCGAGCATTGGGTGAGCAGCCGCGTGCCGTCAGCGCTGAACGCCACCGGCGCAGTGGTCAGGGCGTCGTCGGGTGAGACGTCGAGCAGGACCTGCCACGGTTCGTCGACCGATTCGCGCACCACAATCTTGCTGCCGCCGTCGGGCGTCGGGGCGATGGCGCCCCTGACCTGCATCTCGGCATCGACGACCCAGCCCACAAAGCCCGGGTTGTCGGCGACCTTGGTGAGTTCCCCGCTGGCCAGGTCGAGGCTGTAGACGTCGTGCAATTGCGGGTCGTCCTGGTTGAGGCCGATCAGGATCCGCTCCGGGAAGTGCTTGTTGACCTCGATCACCTGCGCCTGCACCTTGTCGAATGGGGTCAGGTCCCGGACGCCGCCGTCGATCAGGTCGACCGCGTAGATGCGCCAGTTCTCATCGCCGCCGGCGTCTTGCAGGTACAGGAGGTGGCGGTTGTCATGGGCCCAGAAGAAGGCCCGAATGCCCCGCTCCCGATCGGCGGTGACCGCCTTGGCCTCCTTGATGGTGCCGGGGTTGAAATGGGCGGCCGGCGCCACGAAGACGTTGAGGATGCCGTCGTCGGGGGCGATCCAGGCCAGCTTGGTTCCGTCCGGGGAGATGCGGGGGCTGAACCGCTCGGGGTTGCCGAACAGCACTCGGCGAGGGATGAGGGGTCCAGTGTCTTTGGATGGCTTCGCCAAGGGAGATGCTCCGCTTCAGTTGTTCATGCCTGGAAGGCCCGCGTACGCCGATCCACCATACGCCAGGCACGATTCCCCCCGGCCAGGGTGCCATGATCGAGCGGGAAGGTTTTCGGCTGGTTACGATGCTCCCGCCCGCAGCGCCGTTGAGGAGGAGCCTATGGCGGTCAGTGCGTACGTTCTCATCCAGACCGAGGTAGGCAAGGCCGCTCATGTGGCCTCGGAGGTGGGCAAGATCGAAGGGGTGGTGTCAGCCGAGGACGTCACAGGACCGTACGACGTAATCGTGCGGGCCGAGGCCGGTTCGGTCGACGAGCTGGGCAAGATGGTCGTAAGCCGGGTCCAGCTGATCGACGGCATCACCCGGACGCTGACCTGCCCGGTGGTCCATCTCGGCTAGCTGTCGTCTAAGGCGGGAAAAGAGGGCTCAGTGGGCTCCGGCCCGTGCCACCAACACGGCCCGGATCCCTAGCCCCATCACAAACAAGCCGCCGACGCCGTACCACTGGTACAAGCGGTTTCGCATCCACGGCGCGTCCCGGTAGCTGTACAGGATCCCGACCGCGATGATGGCGACAAAGCCATAGAACAGGTGAAACTTGGGCGCCGACAGCTTCTCGCCCGCGATGAGCCCAACGCCCAGCGCCACCTGGATGAAGACCGCCACCTCGGCGAACACAATGAACCACCACAGCGCCCGGGTTCGCAGGCCGGGCTGGTAATGGGCCGAGAGCGACCACACGCCGGCGAGCCCATTGCTGACGATCAGTACATAGGCCCAGGTGATGTGGATGTCGAGCAGGCTCACGGTCTCAGGCCCATTGCTGGTTCATCGTTTCTGCTAGGCCTCCTGGGCCAGCTCGAAGGCCCACAGGGAACTTCCACTCGCCACCGGGCCCCCTGGACCTTGGGGTCGGGCGTGGCCCTGCGTGAACGACTGCGACCCGAGCCAGGCCTGGAAGGATTCCTCGTCCCGCCAGCGGGTGTAGACAAGCCAGGTCGTACGGCCGTCGGTCGGTCGCAGAAGTCGGAACTCCTCGAACCCCTCCGACTGCTCGACCTGACCGGCCCGGGCGGCGAAGCGAGCCGCCATTTCGTCGCTGCGTTCGCTGGGCACGTCGATAGCGTTGATCTTCACGACAGACACGTGCGGGAGCGTACCCGGCCCGGCCCGTCTCCCTAGATCAGCAGCTTGATCGCCACGATGGTGCCGACGACCACGATCACCGCCCGCAGCAGCGGCGCCGGCAGGCGGCGCCCGACCTTCGCTCCCACCTGGCCACCGATGATCGCCCCGCACGCGATCAGGCCGGCCGCCGACCAGACGACGTGGGAGACCACGATGAACAACACCGCCGCTACCCCGTTGACGAGCGCCGCCAGCACGTTCTTCACCCCATTCAGCCGCTGCAGGTCGTCGTCGATGAAGATCCCAAGCAGGGCGATGAGGATCACCCCTTGGGCCGCGCCGAAATACCCCCCGTACACCCCGGTGAGGTACACGGTGACCAGGAGCCCGGGACCGCCGTGAGCCGGTTGGACGGCATCGCCTGCCTCACGGCGGCGGATCAGGCGGGCCGCCAGCTTCGGCTGGACCGCCATCAGGGCGCACGCCAGCAGGATCAGTACCGGAACGATCCCCTTGAACACGCTGCCCGGTAGCGCCAGTAACAGGATCCCCCCGGTCAAGCCCCCGGCGGCCGAGGCGAGTCCCAGGGTCACCAGCCGGGATCGCTGCCCCTTGAGCTCGCGCCGGTAACCGTAGGCACCGCTCAGGGACCCGGGAACCAGGCCAACGGTGTTGGTGACGTTGGCCACCACCGGGGAGTAGCCAAAGGCCAGGAGGGTCGGGAATGTAATGAGCGACCCCGATCCCACGATGGTGTTGATGGTTCCCGCGGCCAAGCCAGCGCCAAAGATGGCCGAAGCCTCACCGGGCGACACTTCCTATCCGGACCCCGGTTTAGAAAGCCGACTCGAGGATGGACCGGGCGTCGTCGGTGGATACGGCGCGGGGGTTGTTGGCAATGTTGGCATTCCCCGACGCCATCGCGACGACGGCGTCGATGTCATCGGAGGTGAACCCGACGTCGGACAGGCGCCCCGGCAGGCCCACCCGGGTCCGGAGCCGGTCCACGGCCCCGGGCGGATCGGCGGCGCCCCCGAACGTGTCGCCCAGCGCCGCGCCGATCTGGGCGGCCTCGGCGGGCACCACTTCGGCGTTGAATCGCAGGGAGTGGGCCAACAAGATGGCGTTGGCCAGGCCGTGCGGGATCCCGGTGCGCCCGCCGATCAGCTGGGCCAGGCCATGATGCACCCCCATGGTGGCATTCTGAAGGCAGCGTCCCCCGAGCACGGCGCCGGCGAGCATCGCGCTGCGCGCGGCCAGGTCGGACGGGTCGTCGACGACCATCGGCAGCGCCGCGGCCACCCGGCGCACCGCGGCCAGTGCGATGGCCTCGGCTTCGGGTGTCCGGCGTGGCGAGTAGGCGCACTCGACCCCGTGCGCCAGGGCGTTCATACCCGTCTCGGCCGACACCCGGGCCGGCGTGCTGAGAGTGAGCACTGGGTCGTAGATGGCGACCAGCGGGGCGATGGTGGGTCCGCCGGCGCCTGATTTACGCCCCGCCGCCTCGTCGGTCATGCCGAAGAATGGGGTCAACTCGGCGCCCGAATACGCCGTCGGGATGGCGACGTGGGCAACCACCGGCCGATCGAGGTAGGACGCCCCAGGCACGCCGGCGCGTTGCTCGGTGAAGAAGCACACCGCCTTGGCCAGGTCGGCACACGACCCGCCGCCAAAGGAGACAACGACGTCGATGCCCGTGTCCCCCGCCTGGCGCAGCGCCTCTTGGACCGCGGTCGTCGGCACGTGCGAGCGGACACCATCGAACGTCGCAACCAGGCGCCGGCCCAGGATTGCGGCGATCCGCTGCCCCGCCTCGGACCGCCCTCGCCCCGCCGTCGTGACGAGCATGATCCGGCGACCGCCGGTTTCTTTCACCAGGTCGCCGAGCCCGTCGACGGCGTCGATCCCGAAGACGATCCGCTGGGCGTAGCCGGTGTGGACCCAAGCGGCGGGGCTCTCAGCCAAGTTGGAGTGCGGACTCGGTATCGCCGGCCGCAACGCCTCGATGGATGTACTGCTCCTCGGAGAAGGCGACCTGGAATTGTTCGTCGGGCATCGTCATCCAGAACGTGTCGTCGGCGATCTGGCTGCGGTGGCACCGCATGGCCTCTCGCTTGGCCAGCACATGGTCGCCGACGTCGATCCTGGTCGTTATCTGCGACGCCCGCACCCCGAAGTCCGATTCCTCGGTGATGTCGGGCATGTCGGGCGCGCCTTCCACGACGGGGCTTTCCCGGATCATCCGAGCTACCCGATCGCGGTCGATCGTCGCCTCGTACACCGCGGGGATCCCAGCCAACTCGCCTGCTCGGACGCCCACACGGTGCACCTGGATGTGATCGGGGTGGCCGTAGCCACCGTGATCGTCGTAGACGACCAGCACCGCCGGCGCCTCCTCCGCCAAGATGCCTGCGAGCCGTCCGGCGGCCTCCTCGACATCGGCCTGCCAGAAGCAGTCGGAGGCATTGTTGGTGGGCTCGCCCATCATTCCCGAGTCCCGGTACCCGAGGAACTCCAGGCGGCTGACATCCAGCACCGCCGCGGACGCCGCCAGCTCGCGGCTGCGGCGCTGGCCGAGCGTTTCCCCCTCGGACAGAAACCCCTCGGCTACCTCGCCCTGTTCACCCCGGGTGGCGACGACCAGAACGACGCGGTGGCCGGCGCCGGCCAACTTGGCCATTGTCCCACCGGTGAGGATGCACTCGTCGTCCGGGTGGGCGTGGAAGAACGCCACGGTCGCCATTTCTCAGCTTGCTCCTTCGCTCGTTGTACCGCCGGGCGCCGTTTCGCCCGGCGTCGTGCTGCCCGCCCGGGTCCTGATCGCCCCGGCCGCGACCAGTCGCTCGATGTCAGCCTGCTCGAAGCCCCAATCCGCCAGCACCTCGGCGCTGTGCTGCCCGGCCGCCGGCGGGGGCCGCTCGATGCTGCCCGGCGTCCGGCTGAAACGTGGCGCGGGCGCCGGCTGCACCACCCCGGCGATCTCCACGAAGGTGGCCCGTTGGGCATTGTGCGGGTGATGGGGCGCCTCACCCAGGCCCAAGACCGGCGCGATGCACGCATCGGAGTGCTCGAGGAGGGCGCACCATTGGTCCCGGGTCCTGGTCTTGAACAGCGTCGCCAGCCGGTCCTTCATCTCCGGCCACCGGGCCTGGTCGAACTGCGCTGGAACGTCGCCACCGGCGTTGCCGGCCGGCCGCTCGCCTTCCGGTCCCTCGCCTTCGGGACCCTCGCCGAGCCCGGTCAGCTGGACCAGCGACGCAAAGAACTTCGGCTCGAGGGCGCCCACCGACAGATACCCGCCGTCGGCGGTCTCGTAGACCTCGTAGAACCAGGCTCCGGTGTCGAGCAGGTTCACCCCGCGCTCGTCGCGCCACAGCCCGACGGCGCGTAGGCCATGGATCATGGTCGCCAGCAGGGCGGCGCCGTCGACCATGGCGGCGTCGATGACCTGGCCCCGCCCCGACTGGCGGGCCTCCAGGAGGCCGCAGACCACGCCGAAGGCCAGGAGTAGCCCGCCGCCGCCGAAATCCGCCACCAGGTTGAGGGGCGGTACCGGCGCCTCGCCACGCCGGCCGATCGCCGACAGCGTCCCTGAGAGGGCCAGGTAGTTGATGTCGTGGCCCGGCAGTGAGGCGTTGGGCCCCTCTTGGCCCCACCCGGTCATGCGTCCGTAGACGAGCCGGGGGTTGCGCTCGAGGCACGGCTGCGGCCCGAGCCCGAGCCGCTCGGCCACCCCGGGCCGGAAACCCTCGATCAGGGCGTCAGCATGGGCGACCATGGCCAACACGGTGGCTACGCCGTCGCGGTGCTTGAGATCGACGGCGATCGAGCGCCGGCCCCGGTTGAGCAGGTCCCGCGACCCCGGCAGGGAGCCGACTTCGGGACGGTCGACCCGGACCACCTCGGCCCCCATGTCGGCCAGCATCATGGCCGCGAACGGCGCCGGCCCCAGGCCCGCCAGCTCAATGATCCGGTACCCCGCCAACGGGCCCGGCATCAGTCGACCATGTTCATGAACGTCAGCGGTTCACGGAAGCTCGGCGCGCGGCTGACGTGGGCGCACGACGTAGCCGCAGTGGTGTTCACCCGACGCCATGTGCGAGACCCGCTCGATCTCGGCGTCAGGCATGACCTCGCGGAGGAACCCGAGCTCGCTCGAGCAGGCCTGGCCGTAGCGCAACGCCACCTCGAGGATGGCGCAGTTGTGCTCCACGATCCGCCACCCGCCCGTGGCGTCACGCACGGTATCGGCCAGGTACCCGTCCTCGTCGAGGATCTGGGCCAGCTCCACCACCCGTTCGTCGAACTCCTTGCCGGCACATCGAACCTGGGCATCGGCGACCCGTCGCTGCCGCCGGCGCTCGAACAGCCGCTCGACCGTTCCCGGGCCTTCGGCGCCTGCATAGTCCAGCAATTCGCAGGTCAGCTCGCCGTAGGTCTTCGGAAACAGCACCTCGGCCTCGGCGGTGACCGAGTACACATGCTTCGGCCGGCCCGTGCCGCCCCGCTGCTCCCGGACGGCGACCAACCCCTCGCCCAGCAACGCCGCCAGATGCTGGCGGACCGCGCTCGGCGTGATACCAAGGATCGAGGCCAGCTCCTCGGCCCGGGCCTCGCCGAGCTTCTTGATCGTGAGCAGGATGGCCCGACGGGTCGTCGATTGGGTGACGGTGGCATTGACCACGGTCGACATCTTAAACCGGCTGGGAAAATAGCAAGGTTTTTCTTGTTCAAGTCCCAGTGCCCGCGTACGCTCGTCTCATGGCCACCCCGCCTATGGACACGCCGCTCACCGACGCCGCGGATGGCACCGACGTCGGCTCCGTCGCCGAGCTCCACTCCCGTGGTCGGCTGGTCAGCAAGGTCGCCAACCACGGCGTGTGCGTGATCTGGCACGGCGGGAGGGTTTACGCCGTCGACGACCGCTGCCCCCACCTCGGCTTCCCACTGCACCGGGGAACGGTGGAAGACGGCCTGCTCACCTGCCACTGGCATCACGCCCGCTTCGACCTGTGCTCCGGGGGCACGCTCGATCCCTTCGCTGACGATGTCCGGGTCTATTCCGTCGAGTTGCGCGATGGCCGAGTCGTCGTCCTGCCTCCTCCCGCGGCCGACCCCACCCCGGGGCTGCTGGCGCGACTGGACGACGGGTTGCAACACGGGCTATCGCTCGTCATGGCCAAGTCGGTCCTCGGACTCCTCGACGCCGGCGCCGACCCCCTTGTTGTACTTCGTCGGGGCGTAGCCTTCGGGACGACGCATCGCCGCGAGGGTTGGGGATCGGGGCTCACCGTGCTCGTGGCGATGGCCAACCTGCTCCCCTACCTCGACCCGGCGGATCACCCCCTCGCCCTGGTCCAGGGCCTGGCGTTTCTCTCGCGCGACACGCGCGGCCACGCCGATTTCTTTCCCCTCGCCCCGTTGGCGACATCCGATACGTCCTCTTCTCGGCTGGCGGGCTGGTACCGGCGGTTCATCGACACCCGCAACGACGACGCCGCCGAACGCTCGCTGGCCACCGCCATCGCCCTCGGCCCGGGTTCTCGGGCCTCCATCGAGCGTTTCGTGTTCGCCGCCGCCACCGACCACGTACTGGTCGACGGCGGGCACACGGTGGACTTCACCAACAAGGCGTTCGAGGCGCTCGACTTACTGGGTTGGGAAGCGGCGCCCGCCGTCCTAGCGTCGGTGGTCGACCAGACCGCCGGCGCCCAGCGGTCCGAGGAAGGCGGGGCCTGGCGGTACCCCTACGACCTGGCCGCCCTAGCCCGCTCGGCCGAGCAACGTCTGTCGGATGTGCTCTTGGATGGTCCTGGCGTCGCGTCCGACGAGGTGGAGGCACTGGGGTGGCGCCTGCTGGGCTCAGGGCCGGACGACGGCCCGCAGTCTGCCGTGGATGCCCTTTTCGACGCCCTCCACGCCGGCGCCACCCCCGAGCAGGTCGGGCGGGCCGTGGCCTTTGCCGCTTCCCTGCGCATCACGCGCTTCCATGTCCAGAACGACCACGGCGACTGGGATGTCGTCCATCACGGCTTCACCTACGCCAGCGCCCTCCACCAGGCGCTCAGCCGGGCACCATCGCTCGAGCTGCTACGCGGTGCGGTTCACGGGGTCCTCAAGGTGTTCCTCGACCGGTTCCTGAACGTCCCGGCCGCCCGCATCACCGCTTTCTCGGACCCGGACCTGGGCGGACTCCAGGCCTGCTGGGACGAGCAGGGACAGGTCGACGAGGCCGGCGCCATCGTCTATAGCTTTCTCCGGGCGGATGGCGCGCCAGGCGCGGTGACCGCCAACCTCGGCCACGCCCTGGTGTCCGAGGACGCCGAGTTCCACTGGTTGCAGACCGTCGAGGCCGCGGCCCGCCAGGCCGCGGCCTGGCCCGACGGGTCCGAGCCCCAGGCCCTGATCCTCGCCGGCGCCGCCCGCTTCCTGGCCGCCCACACACCTACCCGGCGGGAGCTGCCCCAGATGGTGCGCATCGCCACTCGGCTGCGGCGGGGCGAGGACCTCTTCCTCGAGAGCTAGAGGGGGGTGCGCGCCCTACATCCGGTCGAGGAGCTGGGCCTTTTTGGCGTCGAACTCGGCCTGGGTGAGCACTCCGTGTTGGCGGAGCTCATCGAGCTTCTCGATCTGCTCGGGGATCGACAGCTCGCGGGGGGCGGGCCGGTCACTGGCCCGGGCCTTGCCGGCCTCGATCTGGCGGTAGATCTCGTTCTGGATGCGGCTGGGTTTTGGCAGGTCCTCGAACACTTCTTCGCTGTGGGCGCCGGCCGACTCGATGACCACGTCGCCGGCGCCAATAAGCCGCTCGAAGAAGCGCTGGCGGTAGCTGATGTCGTTGATGTGGTCGAGCGGGATCTCTCGCCCTCGCTTGGCCACGATCCCGCTGCGGTGCACCAGGCGGTGATTGGTCAGGACGAGGCTGGTCGTGACCCAGCGGACGTAGCGAAGGAGGAGCCACAACACCGCCAGCAGCAAAACGGCGACCAAGATCAGCTTGAGCCATGTCAGGCTGGTCGCCACGTCGGCCACGATCGTCGCCAGCAGCGCCACGACCACCGCCGTCACCGGAGCGACCAGGAACCACCAGTGCGGGTGGAGGTCGAGGATGACGTGTTCGCCCTCGTTGAGCAGCTTGGGAGGGAAGGCCATACCGTCAGCCCAGCTTCCGGGCGATGGAACTCGCCGATCGGAGGACCAGGCCGTCGGCCCCGGTGGCGTCGGGGCGGAAGGTCGGCCGCTTCCTGGCCTCGGCCAGTAGATCGGCCAACAGGGTGGCAAACGCCACCGTGGCCGGGTCGACCCAGAGGTACTTGGCTAGCGACCCCGGGATGGTATTCACCTCGTTCACATACCAGTTGCCGTCGTCGACCAGGAAATCGATCCGAGCCACGCCCCTCACCAGCGCCAACGCCGCAACCGAGGCCGCGGCATCCCGGACCCCTTTTTCCAGCGTTTCCGGAATGTCCGCCGGCAGCTCCCGGGGGGCGCTGACCATCCCTTCGCCGCCCAGGTACTTGTCCCTGTACCCCAGGATCTCGGCCGAGCCGGCCGAGCGAAGCGGGCGCTCGATGGCGGAGAACTGCACCTCCGGCCAGGTGCGAACTGCGACGTTCAGGTCGTAGGACGCCGGCCGATAGGGCTCGGCGATGGCGCCCCGACGCAGGTGGACGCTGGTACCGGCCAGGGCGCACGCCGTCGTCCAGTCCTCGACGACCTCGATGCCGATCGAGGAACCGCCGAAACGGGGCTTGACGATGTACGGTCCGGCCGTGCCAGGAGGGGCCGGTCGTCCCGGTTCGACCAGGACCCGCGGGAGAACAGGAAGGCCCGCCGCCGCCATCGCCCCGGCGAAGGCCAGCTTGTCCATGCCGAGGCTGGCGCCGGCGACGCTCGGCCCGGTGTAGGCGACGCCGGCCAGGTCGAACGCCGCCTGCAACGTGCCGTCCTCGCCCGGACCCCCGTGGCAGCAGTTGATCACGGCCGAAATGTCGAGCGGATGCTCCTTGGTCAGCAGGCCGCCCTTGCCGGCGACGAACCCTCCGCCCGGGCAGGCGACGAGCTTCAGCTCCTTGGCCCCCTTCGGCACACCGTCGAGGAACGCCTCGCCTTCGAGGCTCGAGTCGACCGAATAGAAATCGCCGGTCTTGGCCCAATAGATGGCGACGACCGACGACGCCAGGGTGCGGGCGGCCTGCAGTCCGGTCAGGATGCTGACGTCGTGCTCGGGCGAGGGGCCGCCAAAGACGACCGCAGGCGAACTCACGACGACCATCCTGTCACGGGTAATGGTCCGGGAGGTCGTTTTCGTACAGGACGACATCTCCGGGGCCGAGCCTGGTGGCCACCCAGCGCACGGCCTCGGCACGGTTGGAGCATCGGACCAGTTTGGCGCGCTCCGCCTCGGGGACCCGTCGCCAACCGGCCAGCAGGGCCTTGGCGTTGGTCTGCCCGACGACCACCAGGTGGGTCGCGATCCGTGCCGCCTGCTCGGCGAAGTGCGCGTTCTCGTCGGCTTGGCGCGCCCCGAGCTCGACCATTCCCGGCGTGATCACCACCCGAAGGTGCTGGCCCGCCTGGCCGTCCGACCTGCCTCGGGCCCCAGCTGACCCGTCTCGATCAACCCCTGACCCGTCTCGATCGGACCCTGACCTGCCTCGATCGGCCCCGCACCTGCCTCGATCAACCCCTGACCCGTCTCGATCGGCCGCGAGGTCGGCGAGCAAGCGCAGGGCGGCGGCGGCGCCAGCCGGGTTGGCGTTATAGGTGTCGTCGATGATCGTCGCACCGGCCTGGCTCTCCTCCACCTGGCGCCGGTGCGGGGCGCCCGGCAGGGTCGGAAGGCGACGGCCGATCACCTCTGGCGCGATGCCGAGCTCGAGGGCCACGGCGATGGCGCAGGCGACGTTGGTGGGCGAGACGTCGAGGTCCTTCACCACCGCAATCTGGCGAACCCGTCCCTCGGCGGCGTGGATGAACGCCCGGAGTGCTGCCTCGTCGCGCACGACGCAGACGTCGGCCCGACGGTCCACGGCCGAGCACCGCCAGAGTTTCTTACCCCCGGCCGCCACCTGGTCAGCCAGCGGCGCCAACCAGGTGCTGTCGACATTGAGCACGGCGACCTTGGCCTGTTGCAGGATCTCGGCCTTGGCCAAGGTGATTTCGGCTTCGCTCCTCATGCGCTCGAGATGGACCGGGCCAATGGCGGTGATGACCGCGATGTCGGGGGTGACCCATGAGCACATCTCGGCGATCTCTCCCAGACCGTAGGTACCCATCTCGGCCACGAAGACATCGGTGGCTGGCAGGAGCTGCTCGTTGATGGCCCGCGACAACCCGGACTGGTTGTTGTAGCTCTTGGGCGTAGCCACCACGGTCAGGCTCCCCGACACCAGGTGAGCCACGTAACCCTTGGTCGTCGTCTTGCCGTACGACCCGGTGATGGCCACCACCGTGGGGCCGACCGACGCCAGCTTGGTTGCCGCCCGCTCGACGAACGGCCGGCCGAGACGCCGCTCGAGCGGCTTGGTCAGGTAGAGCGCCACATCGACGATCTGGGGGCTGAGAACGGCGGCAAAGGTCGCGATCGCCGCCGCCACGGCCCAGCTATGCCCTAACGCCAGCGCCAGCACAATCCACACGGCGGCAAAGGCGGCACTGGTGGCGGCCAGGACCTTGAGCCGTCGGGTCCACACCAGCGCTGAGGTACGGCCCTTCAGGCCGAGGCCGAACGGGCCGACCGCAACTGCGGCCACCGCCACCAGCCCGGCTGGTGTCACCTTGAGCGCCGCCCCGATCAGGCCGACGACCGCCGCCGCCCCCAACAGGCGATTGGGACCCGTCGACCACCACCGCCGGGCAAAGAGAAGGACCGACCCGGCCAGGTAGTGCTCCCGCTGCGCCACCCGAAGCCAGCGGATACCGGCGAGGCCAGCCGCGATGATGGCGCTGGCGAGCAGGGCAATCTGGAAGCCGATCCCGTTCATGGCCGGTGGGCGTTCAGGGCGGCGATGAGGGCATCGGGCCGATCGCGGGTCACGAAATGACCGACGCCGGTCAGCACCAGCAACTCGGCGTGTTCGTTGCCGGCGGCCGCAGCCTCAGCGACCGCGACCGGGGCCTGGTCGTCATCCGCGCCCCAGATCAGTTCGATCGGGCCGCCGAAGGCAGCCAATGGCGCCTCGTAATTTTCGTTGACGGCCTTGACGAGCACGTCACGCATCACACCACCCGCCCGGCGGTAGTCGGCCGAACCGTACTTCTGGCGGAGTTCCTCGACCCGTTTTTCCCCGACCAATCCGCTGCGCCGTAGCGCCTTGGCCGCACGGAGTCGGAAGGCCGGTCTCGCCGGTGACGACGCGGCGGGGGCCAAGCCGGGGACCCCGGTGAGGACCTGGGCCGAGATACGGTCGGGTCGGGTGGCGGCCAGATGGGTTGCGACCCGGCCGCCGAAGGAGTGGCCGAGGATCACAACCGAGGGCGCCATTTCCTCCAGGATGGGCGCGACGTGGGCGGCGTACTGGGCCGTGGTCCACGCCTCGGGAGGCGCCGGCGCCGCGCCGAATCCCGGCAGGTCCAGGGCGACGGCGTCGAAACCAGACCGCAGGACCTCGTCGAAGTCGCGGTGGGTTCGTTCCCACCCCGGCAAGGCAAGGACCCAAGGCACCTTGGTGCCATACCCAGCGCCGAACAGCGTCCCTGCGGCAAATGTCTTCAGCACGGCGCCGGGCCGGAGACGCTGGGCATGTTCGGAGCCCACACACTAGTCGGCCGGCGCGGGCGAACCGGGACAAACGCCAGGCTCGGGAGCGTTTCGGGGACGGCCCGGAGGTGGCGTTCGAACGGCGAAAACCACCTGACCAGCATGAACCCTTGACGGCGGCGCTCGCAGGGAGCACACTGCGCACAGCCTGTTCTTAAAAACCGACCTGACATTCGTGCCGATCGGACTCCGAGGGCGGGTAAAGGTAGTCGTTCAAACGGCGAGCGGAGCCGGATGGTCTCCGTTTGCGCGCTCCCCGGGCCGGCCGCGAGGCACTCGGGGGCCGCCGTTTTGGCGCCAGACCTCACGGCACGGTCCCAAGAAGTCGGCGGGCGTCAAGCCCGAAGGTTACTTGGGGCCGGCCGGCGGGGATTGGAGGGGCGGGAGAGGAGCTTCGCCGGCGGGGGGGCCGGCGGGGCCGCCCGATGCATGTCTCGAAGGCACTGGCCATCCACCAAGAGCTTCACCAGCCACCAGAGCGTCACCATCCACCAGAGCGTCACACCCCCTTCGTATCGTCAACGGCGTGGATGTGGCATCGCCGGGACCTGACGAGTTGTTGTGTGATCTGACCCCGGCCCAGCGCCGGGCGGTCGAGACCGAAGCGGCACCGCTGTGCATCCTGGCGGGCGCCGGTTCCGGCAAGACCCGAGTCCTGACCCGACGCATCGCCTACCGGATAGCGACCGGTCGGGCGGAGGCTGGCCATGTTCTTGCCCTGACCTTCACCCGGCGGGCAGCGGGCGAGCTGGGCGACCGGCTCCGCGGCCTGGGAGTTCGGGGCCGAGTCACCGCCGGCACGTTCCACGCCGTGGCCTACGCCCAGCTGCGACAGTACTGGGCCGATCGCGGTGAGCCGGCCCCGCAGTTGTTGGACCACAAGGCCCGACTGCTCGCCCGTTTGGTCGCGGGCCGCCCCGACGTCGCCTTGGCACCCTTGCGGGACCTGGCTGCAGAGATCGAGTGGGCAACAGCCCGGCTGATCGCGCCCCACGAGTACCCGGCTGCGGCAGCGGCCGGGCGCCGGCAGCCGCCAGCCGAGGCCGAAGCCGTCGCTTCCCTCTTTGCGCGTTACCAAACCGAGAAGCAGCGCCTCCGGCTGGCCGACTTCGACGACCTACTCGACCGATGCGCCCGGACCCTCGAGCACGACCCATCCTTTGCCGCAGCGCAACGCTGGCGCTGGCGGCATGTCTTCGTGGACGAGTTTCAGGACCTCAACCCGTTGCAGTACCGGCTCCTATCGGCCTGGCTTGGCGACCACACCGATATCTGCGTCGTCGGGGACCCCAACCAGGCGGTGTACGGCTGGAACGGCGCCGATCCGTCCCTGTTGGCCAGGGTCCCGACGCGCTGGCCCGGCACCGAAGTCATCTGCCTGGACGACAACCACCGCTGCACGCCGCAGGTGGTGGCCGCGGCGGCCCGGGTTCTCGGTCCCTGGAGTCGTGACGCCCAGTCGTCGCGCCCCGATGGTCGCCCGGCCGAGGTTCGCGCCTACCCGTCCGAAACCGCCGAGGCGCACGGGGTGGTCGCCGAGCTGCGCCGGGTGCGGGCGTCTGGTCGGCCCTGGTCCGAGCTGGCGATCCTGGTGCGGACCAACGCCCAGATCTCGGCCTTCGAGGCCGCCTGCCACGCCGCGCAGGTCCCCTACCGTCTCGCCGGCGCCCGGCCGCTGGTGGACGACCCGTTCATCCAGACCTTGGTGACCGAGGTCCGAGACCGCAGGACGGCCACCTTTGCTGCCGTCGCGGCCGACCTGGCCGAGATCGGTGCAGGGCCATCCACCGCGGAAGGGAGCGCCGGAGACCGGGCGGCTGCGGCGCACCTCCTCGCCGGATTGGCCGCCGACTATCAGCGCATGGAGATCCGCCCCACCGTCGAGGGGTTCGTCAGTTGGCTCGGTCCCGCGACTTGCCGCGACCGCGTCGACCAAGGAGCGACGGGCGTGACGATCTCCACCTTCCACCGGGCCAAGGGGCTCGAGTGGTCGGCGGTCTGGCTGGCCGGGCTCGAGGAAGGTCTGGTCCCGATCTCCCACGCGCGCAGCGGCGACGCCGAGGCCGAGGAGCGGCGCCTCCTCTATGTCGCCCTAACCCGCGCCCGCGACGAACTGCATTGCTCCTGGGCCGAGGAGCGAACCTTTGGCTCCCATGCCATGCCCCGGTGCCCATCGCCGTGGTTGGCCGCCATTGCCGGCCCGGATCCGGCTCTGGATGGCGCATCCGTCACGCCGGTGGACCAGGCGCGCGATCGCCTGGTCGGGCCCCGTGACCAACTGGCCCAGTGCCACCGCCCCGGTTCGACCCAGCCGGGCCGTCCGGGTCGCCCGGGCCATCTCGGAGGGGACGAGCCCGTCGCCGATCCTGCCGTGATCACGGCGTTACGAGCGTGGCGGGCCGCGGCGGCGCGCTCGGCCGGCGTGCCAGCCCACGTGTTGCTGCACGACGCCACAATCGCTGCGATCGCCACCCGCCGGCCCGCATCCGAGGAGGAATTGCTCGGCGTCCCCGGTCTCGGCCCGGTCAAGGTGGCCCGCTATGGGACCGTCCTCCTCGATCTGGTAGCCGCCCAGCGGGCCAGCGCATGATCGCAAGCAGCGGGTCGACATCGGTCGGCCATACGATGTCCTGATGCATTTCGAGGTGGTGCAGCGCTTGAATGCCCCCATCGACGCGATCGAAGAAGCGCTGGTCGATCCGAGCTTCCTTGAGGCGCTGGCGCAGCTGCCCAAGCTCGGACGTCCGAAGGTGCTCGAGCAACGACCCATGGGTGATCGGATCTTCCAACGGGTTCGCTACAACTTCGCCGGCGACCTCACGCCGACCGTCAAGGCCTTCATCGATCCGGCCAAGCTCACCTGGGTCGAGGAGTCGACCCAGGACCGGCTCACCCATCGCACTGCGGTCGCGATCATCCCAGACAACTACAGCTCGATCTTCGAATGTTCGGGGACCATCCGCCTCAACGAGGATCCGGCGACCGAAACCACCACCCGGACACTGAGCGGGGAAGTGGTCGTGCGGGTCCCGGTCTTCGGGTCCAAGGCCGAGGCGGCCATCATCTCCGGGCTGCGTGATCACGCCGCCCTCGAAGCGAAGGCCCTCGACGAGTGGGTCGCGTCCGGGCACAACCATCCGAGCGTGAGCTAACGACCTCTGTTGCTTCGGCCTGTCTTAGGGCGTAACCTCGCAAACATGTCCGTATGGTTCTCCATCGAGGTCTTCGACGGTGCGTCGTCGGCCGCCCTCTGGTCCGAGGCGTATGGCGACGCGCTCGTCGAATCGGCGTTCATAACCGGCGCACGCGAATGGCAGTGGCACAAGCACTCATGGGGTGTTGTGCTTGAGCTGGCCTTCGATGACGAGGACACCTGGGACCGTTTCCGCGCGATGGCATCGGTCCAGGCGGTCCTGGATGCCGTGCCCGATCCCCTCACCGGCCTGCTGATGTACCGCGGCCGTGGTGGCAGCTCGGCGACCTGGGCGCCCCGTCCCCGTCGCCCCCTCGCCGGTTCCGGCTCGGCCGCCCTTCCGCTGCCGTGGGACTTGTGGGACACCGAAGCGATCGACGGGTTCTACCCCAACATCGAGCGTCGGCTGGCCCCGGCGTACGGCGCCTCGATCCTCTGAGTCTGACTACCTACCGCTAATCCCGGGGGCGCTCGCGTTGATCGTCGCGACGTCGATGACGAGCGGAGCGTGGTCAGAAGGGAGCTTGCCCTTGCGGGCGTTGCGATCGACGATCGACCACGTAAGCGCGTCGGCCACCGGCTTCGACACCAAGATCAGGTCGATGCGCATCCCCCGATGCTCGTGGAAATCGCCGGCCCGGTAGTCCCAGTACGTGTAGAGCCGATCGTCCTGGTAGCAGCGGCGGAACGCATCCGCTAGGCCCCAAGCCTCAAGGTTCGCCAGCGCGGCCCGCTCCTCACTGCTCACATGGGTGCTATCCACAAAGCGAGCGGGGTCCCACACATCGCGGTCCTCCGGCGCGACGTTGAAATCGCCGGCAACGACGACGGGGCGGCTGGGGTCGGCGACTCGGTCCAAGTGCTGCCGCAACCGTTCAAACCACGACAGCTTGTACTGGAACTGGGGTGCGTCGAGGGCGCGGCCGTTGGGGACGTAGACGCTTGACACGACGATGCCCCCACACGTCGCCGTCAAGAGCCTCGCGTCCTCGTCGGCCTCGATGCCGGGGGCGAACCCTTCGACGACATCGTCGAGCCCAACCCGGGAAAGGATGGCAACACCATTCCACTGGCCGTGGCCATGGTGGGCCGACTCGTACCCCAGGGCCGAGAATGCCAGGTGCGGGAACGCCGCGTCGGCGAGCTTGGTCTCCTGGAGGCAGCAGATATCGGGCTGGGCATAGCCCAACCACTCCTCGATTCGGCCCATCCGGACCTTCAGGGAGTTGACGTTCCAGGTGGCAATGCGCATGGCTCTGATTTTGCCCGACGGGTGAGACTCTGACGTTAGGTACGCGAGACTGACACCGACAGAAGGCCTCAGTCTCACGCCCCGACGGACACCGCGCAGCTTTTGGCTACGGCTAGCTGCCATGGATGGCAGCTAGCCGTTACCAATTTGTCGCGGCAGCGGGCAGCGGGCAGCGGGCAGCGGTCGATACCCGTCAGGTGGTTGGCGTGGCGGTGTCGGGGCTTTGGACCGCCTTGCGGGCAGTCGTCCGGCGCCGGCGGGGCGGCTCGACGGTGTTGTCGACCTCCACCGGTTTCTCCGCCGCTTTCGGTTGGCGGGGCCGCCGGGTCGCCGCCGCGGTGCTCGAAGGAGCAGTGGTCGAAGGAGCAGTGGTCGCAGGCACATTCTGGGCGGGAACGGGGACGGGATCGGGCGGCGCGGGCTCGGTCCCATTGGACCGGCCTCGTCGTCGAGACACCGGGGGGACGACCGCGCCGCCTGCCGCGGGCGCCAGCACCGGCAGCGGCGACGGCTCCCGCCCGGCCGGTTCCGGCCTTGCCGCGGGGACCGGCACTGGCACTGGCACCGGCTCCGGTCCCCCTGGCCCCGGCGCCGACGCCGCATCGCCGAGGTGGGCTCCGGGAGGAACGGCAGCCGCAGCCGCAGGCGGGTTCGTTCGTGAAGGACTGCGCCGCCTCGGCGTTCGTCCGATGGTGGGCGATGGCTCCTTGGCGACGGAGGCGGTTCGAGCCGGATTGCGGCGGGGGCGACCGGTCGAGGTACCGATGAGGTCGGCGGCTGGGACCGCGGGGGGCGCTTCGGGTGCCGGCTCGACGGGTGGGATAACCGGGGCGAGAACGGCCGGCGAAGCCGAGGAAGGCGAGGAGGTGGAGGCCGGCGCCTGCGCCCGTCGGGGTCGGATCGGCGGCTCGACCGCCGGGCTAACGGCGTTTTCAGAAGACTCGGTGGCGCGCCGGCGGGACCGGCTGGTCGGCGTCGTAGCCGGTGCCGGCGCGGGTGCGGCGGTGTCGGATGCAGTGGCGGCGGCCGTGGCCCGGGCGGTCCGCTTGCGAGCTGGGGTCTTCGGAGGTGGATCAAGTGCCCCAACCGCCAGTTGAGCCGCGGTCGCAGGAACGTCAGGAGGCGGCGGCGAGGTCGAGGGCGATACCGGTGGTTTCCGAGCTGGTGTCCTGCGACCCGAGGCCTTCGAAGGAGGCACCGCGAGCGCGGGCATCTCCGCCGCCACCGCCAACTCGACGTCGGCTACCCGGGCGGCCGCCGCCTTCTTGGCCGGGGCCCGTTTCCGAGTATGCCGAGCAGCACTCGGACCGGCGCCACCGGAGGCAGCGGGCGCCGCCGACTCGACCGGAAGTGACTCGACGGCCGGAGGCTCGAGGGCCGGCGGCTCGAGGGCCGGCGGCTCGAGGGCCGGTGACTCGACCGCAGGCGACCCGACCGCAGGCGACCCGACCGCAGGCGACTCGACCGCAGGCGACTCGACCCGCTCGATCGCTGGCGACGATACGGGCGAGGCGCCGGTCTCGGCGACCCGCCGCCGAGAACTCGCCGCCTTCGCCGGCAAGGCCGGGGGAACAAGAACGGGCACAGGACCGGGATCTGGGTCAAGGGAGGCCACACGAGCAGCCGCCGCGACCGGTGCCGCCTTCTTGCGGGTGCGGGCTCGCTTCACGGGGGCAGGAGACACAGTCGCGCCCGACGCCAGGGAGTCCGAAGCCAGGGAGTCCGAAGCCAGGGAGTCCGAAGCCAGGGAGTCCAAGGCATCCGACGCCGCCGCCGGGACGGACCCGATCTCGGCCTCGATCGTCTCATCGGTAGGAGAACCCGCAATTTTGGCGAAACCGGGTACCGCCAGCTCCACGCCCCGCCGCAGTGGATCCAGCGCCTGGACGACGAAGGTGAACTGCTCCCCGCGGGTGAACACCTCGCGGGCACTTTTGGGCGGCGGATCCCCCATCGCTGACAAGGGGACGTAACAACGGCAGCCCCCGCAGTCCACGAACGCCCCGTGGGAGGCAAACGACTCGACCGTGGCCGAAACCGACGCCCCGAGCGGGTAGGCGGCGATGAAGGTGATGAATGTGAGGGGGTCGTTGACCGGCTCGGCCGGCGGCGCCCCATCCTTGCGGGACCGGCGGGGCTTGTCCTTCGGCGCCACTGCCTCCTCGAGGGCGACGGCGATGGCCCGCTCGACGGTCTTTTTTTGCTTCCCCTTACCCCGCCCACGCTCGGCCGCCAGATCGAGGCCCGGAGTCGTGGGCACCGGCTCGACCGTCTTGCGCTTGGCCTCCTTGACTGCCTCTCGCGACCGAGGGCCGCGAACGGGGGTACGGGGGGTGAAGATCCAGCCCACGCCGGGGACTGGTTTGCCCCCGATCAGCCGGCCCCGCTCGAAGAGCCACTCGTAGTCCCCGTGGAACTCCTGGAACGAGTCGTTGGAAAGAACGGTCGCGCCGGTCTTGTCGGCGATGCGCAGCAAGAAAGCGTCGCCCCGCCCGATCGCCCCGGCCGGCGGAGAGACGAGCTCGCCGGCCGCCTCGGCCTCCTCGAATGTCCGAAGCTCCGAAGGGTCGATGCGGTGCCCGAACGAAGCGTCGACGACGACGATGACGATGTCGCTCGGATTCTCCATGAGGAACTCGCGCACGGCCTGGTCCAGTTGGGCCAGGCTGGGCATGGAGCGCCCTTCGGTGGCCAGATTGGATCCGTCAACGACGACGTGGCGCGCTGCCATTACGCCTAAGAGTCAAGCATTGCCGCTGGCCGAAGTGAGGGAGTGTCCCAAACCGCCGCCGGGGGCGCTACCTGGAGGGAGCGGCGAAGGCCCGTACCATCAGGTCTTCCACCTCTAAGGTCGACAGCGCAGCGCTGCCGGTGGCGGGCGATCCCGACGGCAGGCGGGCGACGCAGGCCAGGCGAGCGTCGGGGCCGAGCAGCCGGTGCAGTTTGCCGCGAACAAACCACCAGCCTCCCATGTTCTCCGGTTCCTCCTGCGCCCACACGACCTCGACGCCGTCCGGGTAGCGCTGAAGGGCGTCGGTAATCTGGGCCTGGGGCCACGGGTACAGCTGCTCGACCCGCACGATCGCGGCGTCGGCACCGAGGCCGGTGCGCACGCGGTACCCGATCAGGTCGAGGGCCATTTTTCCCGATGCCAGCACCACGCGCCGCACGGCGCCCGGGTCGGCCAGGTTCTGGTCGTCGATCACCTCGCGGAAATACCCGCTCGAAAACTCCTCGGCGCGGCTGTAGGCCTCCCGAGCCCGGAGGTATTTCTTGGGGGTGAGCAGGACCAAGGGGCGCTTTTCGCGGCGGTGGACCTGGCGGCGCAGCAGGTGGAACAGCTGGGCTGCGGTGGTCGGGTTGGTCACCTGGATGTTGTCCTCGGCGCAGAGCTGCAAGAACCGCTCCACCCGAGCCGAGCTGTGCTCGGCGCCCTGGCCCTCGTAGCCGTGGGGCAGGAGCAGGCAGAGCCCGCAGGTCTGGCCCCACTTGGTCTTCGACGCCACGAGGAACTGGTCGATGATGATCTGCCCCCCGTTGACGAAGTCGCCGAACTGCGCCTCCCAGGCGACCAAGGCGTCGGTCTGCACAACGGAGTAGCCGTACTCGAACCCGAGCGCGGCGTACTCCGATAGGAGGGAGTCGTAGACGAAGAACCGGCCCGGCTTCGGCGCGCTCTGGGGAAAATGTGGCCCGTCGACGCCGGACTGCATGGCGCGACTCACGTCCAGGTGCTGGAGAGGAACCCACTCGGCGCCGGTGGTGACGTCGACGAGGGCGGCGTTGCGGTGCCCGAAGGTGCCTCGCCGGGTGTCCTGGCCGGCGAGACGGACGTCATGGCCCTCAAGCAGCAGCGATCCGTAGGCAAACGCCTCGCCCAGGGCCCAGTCGGCCTCGCCACCGGCCCACAACTTGGCGCGGGTGTCGAACACCCGCACCAGTTTCGGATGAACCGTGAAGCCTTCGGGCGGATCGAGCAGCACGGCGGCGATGCGGTCCAGCGTCTCTATGGGCACGCCCGTCTCGTGCGGTGGGAGCACCGGCGCCGGGGGAAGGCGGGCGGGAAGCTTGGTCGGCCGGGGCGCGGCCGCGGCCCTCGTTTCGTCGAGCGCGGTTTGCAGCCGCTGGCTGAAGTCCTTCAGCGCCGCCTCCGCCTCATCCATCGTGATGTCCCCGCGGCGCACCAGGACCTCGGTGTAGATCTTGCGGACGCTGCGGTGGACCTTGATCAGCTCGTACATCCGCG
>OBLV0100000140.1_pt1 | contig 23616 bp, 23 predicted proteins | sample 1520071 | NCBI WGS metagenome assembly OBLV01 (sample SAMEA3888446, study PRJEB22518) | metagenome | reverse complement strand
CGACGGTGTCGAAGACCGGCTCCTTGTCCTCCTGCAGGTCCCGGTCGTAGGCCAGTGGCAGGCCCTTCAGCGTGGTCAGCAGCCCGGTCAGGTTGCCGACGAACCGGCCGGACTTGCCGCGGGACAGCTCGGCGATGTCCGGGTTCTTCTTCTGCGGCATGATCGAGCTGCCAGTGGAGTAGGCGTCGTCCAGCCGGATCCAGCCGAACTCGGCGGTCGCCCACAAGCAGACCTCCTCGCCCAGCCGGGACAGGTGTACGCCCAGCAGCGCTGCCACGAACAAGAACTCGGCGGCGAAGTCGCGGTCGGACACCGCGTCGATCGAGTTGGCCGCCGCCGAGCCGAAGCCGAGCTCGATGGCCACCGCCTGCGGGTCCAGCGGCAGCGATGAGCCGGCCAGCGCGCCGGCACCCAGCGGGCTGATCGAGGCCCGCCGGTCCCAGTCCACGAACCGGTCCACATCCCTGGCCAAGGCGTGCACGTGCGCCAGCAGGTGGTGGGCGAACAGCACCGGCTGGGCATGCTGCAGGTGGGTCATCCCCGGTGCCGGCACAGTCCGGTACTGCTCGGCCTTGGCTACCAGCGCGGTCTCCAGCTCGGCCATCGCGGCGACGATGCGGCGGACGTGGTCGCGCAGGTACAGCCGCAGGTCGGTCGCTACTTGATCGTTGCGGCTGCGGCCGGCGCGCAGCTTGCCGCCGAACGTACCCAGCCGCTCCAGCAGGCCACGCTCCAGCGCGGTGTGCACGTCCTCATCCTCGGCGATCGGCCAGAACGCGCCGCTGCGAACCGCCTCGGCTAGGTCGGCCAGCGCGGCGAGCATCCGCTCCAGCTCGGCTGCGTCGAGCAGGCCGGCCCGGTGCAGCACCCGGGCATGCGCCACCGAGGCGGCCAGGTCGTAGGGCGCCAGCCGCCAGTCGAAGTGCACCGACAGCGACAGCCGGGCCAGTGGCTGCGCCGGGCCAGCGTCGAACCGGCCGCCCCACAGCCGGGTCGGCGGCCCGTCGAGTGAGGTCACGGCGGCTATTCTGCCGGGCCGGCGTGGTGCGGCTCAGGCCGGGCTGCCAGCCGCTGGTCCCGCCTGGCAGCGATCTTGCTGGGCAGCCCCCACAGCTCCACGAAGCCGCGGGCCAGCGACTGGTCAAAGGTGTCGCCGGTGTCGTAGGTGGCCAGGTGGTAGTCGTACAGTGAGTGCTCGCTACGCCGGCCGGTGACCACCGCGCGGCCCCCGTGCAGGGTCATTCGGATGTCCCCCGAGACCTGTGCCTGGGTCTGCCCCAGGAAGGCATCCAGGGCTTGCTTCAGCGGCGAGAACCACAGCCCGTCGTAGACCAACTCGGCCCAACGCTGCTCGACCTGCCGCTTGAACCGGCCTAGGTCACGCTCCACCGTGACGCTCTCCAGCTCGGAATGCGCGGTGATGAGTGCGATCGCACCAGGCACCTCGTACACCTCCCGACTTTTGATGCCGACCAGCCGGTCCTCGACCATGTCCAGCCGGCCGACGCCCTGCTCGCCGGCCCGCCGGTTGAGCTCCTGGATGGCCTGCCGGACGGTCACTGGCTGGCCGTCCAGGGCAACCGGTACCCCGTGCTCAAAGCTGATCACTACCTGGTCCGGCTCAGCCGGCTGGGTTGGGTCAGCGGTGTAGGCGTACACCTCCTCAATCGGCGCAGTCCAGATGTCCTCCAAGAAACCGGTCTCCACCGCCCGGCCCCACAGGTTCTGGTCGATGGAGTACGGCGAACGCTTCGACACGTCGATCGGCAGGCTCTTCTCCCCCGCGTAGCCGATCGCTTTGTCCCGGGTCCAGGCGTAGTCCCGGACCGGGGCGAGCACCCGGAGCTCCGGAGCCAGGGTGGCAATGCCGACCTCGAACCGGACCTGGTCGTTGCCCTTGCCGGTGCAGCCGTGCGCGACCGTGCTGGCGCCGTGGTAGCGCGCGGCGTCCACCAGGTGCTTGACGATCACCGGCCGGGATAGTGCGGAAACCAGCGGGTAGCGATCCATGTACAGCGCGTTGGCCTGCAGGGCCGGCAGGCAGTACTGCTCGGCGAACTCATCACGCAGGTCGAGCACGATCGCCTCGGCGGCGCCACAGCCCAGCGCCCGTTGCCGAATCGTCTCCAGATCTTCACCACCCTGGCCCACGTCGGCCGCCACCGCGATCACTTCGGCACCGGTCTCGTCGGCGATCTGGCCGATAGCCACGGATGTGTCCAGCCCACCGGAGTAGGCGAGGACAATACGCTCGCTCACTTGATCTCCTCGTTGTCGGGGTTGCGGGGTTCGGGGTTGCGGAACTCGGCGGTGCGGTGGCTGTACTCGGCGGTGCTGCCGCCGGAGATCCGGCCTAGCCGGTCGGCCAGCGCGGTGCCACCGGCCGGGTCACGGGCCACCACCAGGACGGTGTCGTCGCCAGCCACGGTGCCCACCACGTCCGGCAGGCCCGCGCGGTCCAGCGCGGAGGCCAGCAAGTGCGCGCCGCCCGGCGGGGTGCGCAGCACGGCGATGTTGCCACTGGCGTCGCTGGCCACCAACAGCTCGGCCAGCAGCCGGGTCAGCCGCGACGGGGTGGCATCGGCTGCCGGTCGGACCACAGCCGGGCTACCGGCCTCGGGTACCACGTAGGCCGAACCGCCGCCGTCCAGGCCGCGCAGCTTGACTGCGCCGAGTTCCTCCAGGTCGCGGGAGAGGGTGGCCTGGGTCACCGAGACTCCTTGGTCGGCCAGCAGCCGGGCCAGCTCGGTCTGCGAGCGCACCGGCCGCTGGCCGATAATCGCCACGATCCGGGCGTGCCGGGCGGCCTTGGTCAGCGGCGGGGTGGTCATCGGCTCACGGGGGTTAGCGGCTCATGGTGGTCACCGGCTCGCCCCAGCAGCCAGGTCAGCAGGGCCTTCTGCGCGTGCAACCGGTTCTCCGCCTCGTCCCATACCGCGCTGGCCGGGCCGTCAATGACCGCAGCGGCGATCTCCTTACCGCGGTAGGCCGGCAGGCAGTGCAGGACAATCGCGCCGCCAGCGGCCAGCTCCAGTGCCGGCTCGTCGATCGCATACGGCCGGAGCACTGCCGCCCGGTCGATCTGCTCGGCCTCTTGGCCCATCGAGACCCAGGTGTCGGTAGCTAGCACGTCGGCGCCGGCGAAGCCGTCCTTCGGCTCGGTGGTCACCGTCACCGAGCCACCAGTCCCGGCCGCGATCGTCCGGGCCTGGTCCACGATGGCCGGGATCGGCTGGTACGCCACTGGGGCGGCGATCCGGATATGCATGCCGGCCAGCGCGCCGGCCAGGAGGTAGGAGTGCGCCATGTTGTTCGCGCCATCGCCGGCGTAGGTCAAGGTCAGGCCGGCCAGCCGACCCTTGCGCTCCAGCACGGTCTGCAGGTCAGCAAGTACCTGGCAGGGGTGGAAGAGGTCAGTCAGTGCGTTGACCACCGGGACTTGGCTGACCGACGCCATCGCCTCGATCCGGTGCTGACCGAAGGTCCGCCAGACAATCGCGGCGCATTGCCGGTCCAGTACCCGGGCGGTGTCCTCGATCGGCTCACCCCGGCCAAGCTGGGTGAACCCAGCGTCGATCACCAGCGGATAGCCGCCCAGCTCGGCGATGCCGACCGAGAAAGACACCCGGGTCCGGGTCGAGGGCTTGTCAAAGATCACCGCGACCGCGCGTGGACCGGCCAGTGGCGTCACGGCGTACCGGTCGGTCTTCAGCCGGGCGGCCAACGTCAGGATCTCCGCCTGCTCCGCGGGCGTGATGTCGTCATCGCGCAGGAAGTGCCGGACCATCTCAGGCCTCTCGCAGGGCTTGACCGAGCGCGCTGACCGCAGCGTCCACATGATCCGGCCCGATCAACAATGCCGGTGCGATCCGCAGCGCGGCGGGCTGCACCGCATTGATCAGCAGACCAGCGGTCCGGGCGGCGGCCTCCACCGCGCCGGCCACCGGTGCGGTCAACAGCACCGCCTGCCACAGCCCGGCACCGCGTACCCCGGCCAGCAACGGGCTGTCCAACGCGCCAATCCCGGCGGCCAGCCGCTCGCCCATCCGGCGCGCGTTGCCGCACAGGTCCTCGCGCTCGATAGTGGCCAGCACGGCCAGCGCCGCCGCGCAGGCCACCGGGTTGCCGCCAAAGGTCGAGCCGTGGTCGCCCGGCCGCAGCACGCTGGCCGCGGCGCCGCGGGCCAGGCAGGCGCCGATCGGCAGCCCGCCACCCAGGCCCTTGGCCATCGTGACCAGGTCCGGACGGACCCCCGGAGCCAACGTCTGATGGCTGAACCACTGCCCGGTGCGACCCATCGCGCCCTGAATCTCATCCAGCACCAGCAGCGCGCCGCTGGCGTCGCAGGCCTCCCGGGCCGCTGCCAGGTAGCCAGCCGGGGCCGGGATGATGCCGGCCTCACCCTGCACCGGTTCGAGGAAGACCGCCGCGGTTTGCGTGGTGACCGCGGCCCGTAGCGCCGGCAGGTCGCCGTACGGCACGAACGTTACGTCCGGCACCAGCGGCGTGAACGGAGCCCGCTTGGTCGGCTGGCCGGTGATCGACAGTGCGCCGAGGGTACGGCCGTGAAAACCGCCTTCGGCCGCCACAAGCTGGCTGCGCTGACCCTCCCAGTACCGGCGGACAATCTTGAGCGCAGCCTCGTTCGCCTCGCTGCCGGAGTTGCACAGGAAGACCCGGGTGTCCGCACCGAGCAGGTCACGAAGCCGTTCGCCGAGGCTCAGCGCCGGTAGGTTGAGCACGAGGTTCGAGGTGTGCCCGATGTCGGCGATCTGCTGGGTCACCGCCTCGATCACCGCGGGGTGGGCGTGGCCGAGCACGCTGACCGCGATGCCGGCAATGCAGTCCAAGTACTCGCGACCATCAGCGTCCCACACCCGGACCCCCTCGCCGCGGGTCAGCGCGATTGGCGGGGTGCCGTAGTTGGCCATGAACGCGGCCTCGAACCGGTCCCGGAGCGCGGCGTTGGTCACCGCTCACCTCCGGAGACCATGGTGCCGATCCCCTCGGTGGTGAAGACCTCCAGCAGCAGCGCGTGCGGCACCCGGCCGTCCAGCACATGGGCCTGTGGTACGCCGCCGCGCACCGCGCGCAGGCAGGCCTCCATCTTGGGCGCCATCCCGGCGGACAGCGCGGGCAGCAGCTCGGCCAGTTCGTCGGCGCTGATCGCGCTGATCACACTTGCCGCATCGGAGGCGGCATCGGGGAGCCGGCCGGCGGCCGGCCAGCTCGGGTATAGCCCCGCGACATCGGTCAGCACCACCAGCTTGTCCGCGGCGAGCGCGGCGGCCAGCGCGGCGGCCGCCGAATCGGCGTTGACGTTGTAGCTGGCGCCATCGATGCCGCGGGCCACCGTCGCCACCACCGGGATCCGGCCGTCGGCGAGCAGGCTGCGGACCGTACCCGGGTCGACGGAGACCACGTCACCAACCAGGCCGAGGTCGATGTCCTCGCCGGCCACCGTCACGGTGCGCTGCGCGGCGGTGAGCAACCCACCGTCCTCGCCGGACAGTCCGACCGCGAACGGACCATGGTCGTTGATCAGCCGTACCACCTGCTGGTTGACCTGACCGACCAGCACCATCCGGACCACCTCCATCACCTCTGGCGTCGTCACCCGCAGCCCGCCGCGGAACTCCGTGGCGATGCCGAGCCGGTCCAAGGTGGCGGTGATCTGCGGGCCCCCGCCATGCACCACCACCGGCTTCAGCCCGACGTACCGGCAGAACACGATGTCCTGGGCGAACGCGCGTTGCAGAGCGCCGTCGGTCATCGCGTTGCCGCCGTACTTCACCACCACCACCGCGCCGTGGAACCGCTCCAGCCAAGGCAACGCGTCCACCAGGATCGCTGCCTTGGCCAGTGCGGAGTCAAGCTCTTGAGTCATCTCAGCCTCTGAGTCATCTCAGCCCTGCAGTCATGAGGAGTACGCCGAGTTCTCGTGGACGTAGCCGGTGGACAGGTCGTTGGTCCACACCGTCGCGGCGGCCGGGCCGGCATGCAGGTCAATACCGATGTGTACGGCGCGGCCGGTCAGGTCGACGGTGGATCGGTCGGCGGCCACCGCGCCGCCCCGGCACAGCATCACCCCGTTCACCGAGACGTCGAAGCCATCGGGCTCAAAGACGGCGCTGGTGGTGCCGACCGCGCTGGCGATCCGGCCCCAGTTCGGGTCGTTGCCAAACAGTGCGCACTTGACCAGGTTGCTGCCGGCCACGCTGCGGCCCACCTGCACCGCGTCGTCCTCGCTGGCGGCCCCGGTCACCTCGATGGTGACCTCCTTGGTGGCTCCCTCGGCGTCGGCCAGCAGGAGCATGGCTAGGTCGTGGCAGACCGCGGTCAGACCAACCCGGAAGTCTGCCACCGGCGGGGTCTGGCCGGCTGCTCCCGATGCCAGCAGCAGCACGGTGTCGTTGGTGGACATGCAGCCGTCAGAGTCCAGCCGGTCGAAGGTGACCCGGCAGGCCGCCCGCAGCGCACTATCCGCGGTGGCCTGGTCGAGCACGGCATCGGTGCTGAGCACGCACAAGAAGGTGGCCAGGCCCGGGGCGAGCATGCCGGCCCCCTTGGCCATCCCGCCGATGGTCCAACCGGCCCCGCCGTACACGCGCTGCTTCGACACCGAGTCGGTGGTCATGATCGCAGCCGCCGCAGCTGGCCCGCCACTGGCCGACAAGGTGACGGCGGCCTTGTCCACGCCAGCGCGGACCGCCGCCATCGGCAGTCGCTCGCCAATCAGGCCGGTAGAGCAGACCGCGACCTCGCCAGCGCCGAGGCCAAGCACAGCGGCCACCCGCTCGGCGGTGTCGTGGGTGTCGGCAAACCCGGCCGGTCCGGTGCAGGCGTTCGCACCGCCGGAGTTCAGTACTACCGCGCGCAGCCGGCCCGCGGACAACACTTGCTGCGACCACAGCACTGGCGCCGCCTTGACCCGGTTGGCCGTGAACACGCCGGCCGCCACATCGGTTGGCCCGTCGTTGACCACCAGCGCGAGGTCCAACCCGCCGCTGGTCTTGATCCCAGCGGCCACCCCGGCAGCCCGGAACCCACGTGCGGCAGTCACACTCATGGCGCTATCCCGTTGGTGGACAGCCCGGCCGGCTCGGGCAGGCCAAGCATCAGGTTGGCGTTCTGCACCGCTTGGCCGGCCGCCCCCTTGCCGAGGTTGTCGATCGCGCTCACCACCACGATCCGGCCGGAGTCGGTGTCGGTGTAGACCTGCAGGTGCGCGCAGTTCGAGCCGAGCGTCGCCGCGGTGTGCGGCGCCCAACCCTCAGCGAGCAAGTGCACGAACGGTTCGCTGGCGTATGCCGCGGCCAGCGCGGCTCGGGCGTCGGCGAGGCTGGCGCCGCCGGCCGGGCGGGCGGTCACCGTGACCAGGATGCCGCGCGGCATGGGCGCCAGCACCGGGGTGAAAGACAGGCTGGTCGCGCCGGTGGCCTGCTTCATCTCCGGTACGTGCTGGTGGCTGCCGACCTTGTACGGCGACAGGTCCCCCATCACCTCGGCGCCGAGCAAGTGCGGTGCGGCCACCCGGCCGGCCCCGCTGGTGCCGGAGACGCCGACCACCACCACATCGGCCGGCTCGACCACGCCCGTGACGATCAACGGAGCCAGCGCCAGCGCAGTGGCCACCGCGTAGCAGCCGGTGTTCGCCACCCGGCTGCTGGCCGCGATCCGGGCCCGCTGGCCGAGCAGCTCGGGTAGCCCGTACGTCCAGGTGCCGGCGTGCGGGGCCTGGTAGTACCGCTGGTACGCCGCGCCGTCGACGAGCCGGAAGTCCGCCCCCACATCGACCACCCGGACCTGGTCGGGCAACGCCTCGGCCAGCGCTGCCGAGACACCGTGCGGCAAGGCCAGGAAGACCAGGTCGGCGCTGGCCAGCATGGCCGGATCGGTCCGGTCGAGCACCACCTCGGCCAGCCCGGGAAGCTGCGGGTGTAGCTCCCCAAGCCGCTGCCCGGCGCTGCCGTGCGCGGTGGCCGCAACCAGCGCCAGGTCTGGATGACCGTCGACCAGCCGGAGTAGCTCACCACCGGCGTAACCGCTGGCGCCGGCAACCGCGACCGCATATCCCATGCGAATGAGTATGCAGATAGCTGCAAGTTTATACAACAGCAAACCCGATCAGGTCCGCAGCACCGCCCCGGTCCGGCGGGTCGCCTCGGCCACCGCCGCTTGCGTAGCGGCGCTCGCCTCCGCCGCGGTCAGCGTGCGATCCGGCGCCCGGAAACGCAGAGCGTAGGCCAGCGACAGCCGGCCTGCCCCCAGCTTGTCGGCATCGGCGTACCGGTCGAACAGCCGCAGCGACTCCAGCAACTCCCCGGCCCCGTCCCGCAGCGCGGCCTCCACCGCGGCCGCCGGCACCGAATCCGGCACCACCAAGGCCACGTCCAGCAAGGCTGGCGGGAAGGGCGAGACCAGTGGGGCGCGGACCGGCCCGCCGTACCCGACCGAGTCCAGGTCGAGTTCCATCGCGCAGGTCCGGGCCGGCAGGTCCAGCGCCGCGACCACCCGTGGATGCAACTCACCGGCGTGCCCGACCACGGTGCCGCCGATGACGATCGCGGCGCACCGGCCGGGATGCCAGGGCGCCTGCTCGGCGGCCCGTACCTCAACCGGCACACCCGCGGTCTGCCCCACCAGCCGGCCGGCCTGCACCGCGTCCGCCCAGCTCACCAGGACGCCGTTGCCCCACCAGCCGGCCGGCAGCGCCTCGCCGCAGGCGACCACCGCAAGATGCCTTGGTTGAGCCGGCAACGCCCGGTCCAGCGCAGCCAGTTGCTCGGCACTAGGCCGGCGGTCGACCAGGACGACCGGCATCGGCGCCCGCTGCGGGGCCGGGTGGTAGACCAGCCCAGTCTCGAACAGTGCGACGTCCCGGCTACCCCGGCGGACGTTGCGTTGCAGGGTGTCCAGCAGACCAGGCAGCAACGTGGTCCGCAGCAGCGGCTGCTCCTCCGACAGCGGGTTGGCCAGCCGCAGCGAGTCGCGCCGAGGGTCATCGGCGGCCAGTCCGAGGTCGTCGTAGCGCCGCTCAGCGAGGAACGGCGAGCTGAGCACCTCCACGTACCCCGCCTCGGCCAGCGCCCGACTGACCGAGCGGTGCCCCCGCTGGCGGGCGGTCAGCCCGCGCCCGGCCGGTGCAGCGGGTAGGGCCGGCGGGATCGTGTCGTACCCCTCCAGCCGGACGACCTCCTCGATCAGGTCGGCCGGATCGAGCAGGTCCGGCCGCCAGGATGGTGGCGCCACGGTGAGGATGTACTGGCCCTCGACATCGCAGCCGATCTGGGCCAGCCGGGCTACCACGGTCGGGCCCGGGATCGGCCGGCCAACCAGCCGGCCCGGGCGGTCGGCGGCCAGCGCGATGTGCACCCGAGAGCGCGGCTTGCCGACCTCGGTCAGCCCGCCGACGGTGGCACCGCCGTGCGCGGCCAGCAGCCCAGCGGCCCGGTACAACGCCGGCAGCGCCACCTCGGGATCGACCCCGCGCTCGAACCGGCGGGCCGCCTCGCTGGGCAGCTTATGCCGGCGCACCATCCGCATGATGGTGGCCGGGTCCCAGTGCGCCGCTTCCAGCACGAGGTCTGTGGTGGCTGGTCCGATCTCGGTGCTCGCCCCGCCCATCACGCCGGCCAGCCCGATCGGGCCGGAGTCGTCGGTGACCAACAGATCCTCGGGATCCAGGATCCGGGTGGCACCGTCCAGGGTCTGCAGCCGCTCGTGTGGCACCGCACGGCGGACCAGGATGTCGCCGGTCAGCGTCGACCGGTCAAAGGCGTGCATGGGCTGGCCGAGCTCAAGCATCACGTAGTTCGTCACGTCCACGGCCAGCGAGATCGGCCGCAGCCCGGACATCAGCAGGCGGCGCTGCATCCACAGCGGGGTGGTCGCGGTCGGGTCCAGCCCGCTGATCGTCAGCGCGGCGAACTGGTTGCAGCCCACCGGGTCGTGCACTCGCACCGGCCAGCCAGGGCGGCCCGGCCCTGGATCGCGAACCAGCCCAGGATCGCGGCCCGACCCAGCGTTGATCCGGCCAGCCTGGAGCGGATCGGGGGCGATGGCCGGGTCGCGGAATGGCACCCCCAGCGCATGCCCAGTTTCCCGGGCTACCCCGCGCAGCGACAGGCAGTAGCCGCGGTCCGGGGTGACCGCGATGTCGAGGACGGCGTCGGACAGCCCCAGCAGCTCCGTTGCGTCGGTACCCGGCGCCGAGTCGGCCGGCAGCACCAGGATCCCGGCGTGATCCTCGCCCAAGCCGAGTTCGCGGACCGAGCAAATCATCCCGTCGCTGATCCGCCCGTAAGTCTTGCGGGCACTGATCGCCATCCCACCGGGCAGCACCGCACCCGGCAGCGCCACCACCACCCGGTCACCGACGGTGAAGTTCGTCGCCCCGCAAATGATGCCGCGAGGCGGACCTTCCCCGACCTCAACCATGCACCATCGGATCGGCTTCTTGTAGACAGTGAACTCCTCGACGCCGATCACCCCGCCGACCACCAGCGGCCCGGACAGCCCGGCACCGACCTCCTCGACCGCCTCCACCTCTAGGCCGATCCGGACCAGCGCGGCGGCCAGCTCACGCGCCGGCAACGCGTCCGGCAGGTCGACGTACTCGCCCAGCCACGACACCGGGACCCGCATCAGATCTCCATCCCAAACGGCAGGGTGAAACGTACGTCGCCCTCGACCAGGTCCCGCATGTCCGCCACCCCGTGCCGGAACTGCAGGGCCCGTTCGATGCCCATCCCGAAGGCGAACCCGGTATAGCGCGCCGGGTCGATCCCGCAGGCCACCAGCACCCGCGGGTTGACCATGCCGCAACCGCCCCACTCGATCCAGCCCTCGGACCTGCAGGTCCGGCACGGCCGGTCCGGGTTACCCACCGATGCACCACGGCAGGCGAAGCACTGTACGTCGAACTCCGCGGACGGCTCGGTGAACGGGAAGTACGACGGCCGCCACCGGATCGACAGCCCAGCGCCGAACATGGTCGCCGCCAAGTGGTCCAGGGTGCCCTTCAAGTGCGCCATGGTGATGCCCTCGTCGACCGCCAAGCCCTCGATCTGGTGGAACACCGGGGTGTGCGTGGCGTCCAGCTCATCGGTCCGGAACACCCGGCCAGGGCAGACCACGTAGATCGGGGGGGTACGCCGCTCTAGCATCACTCGGGCCTGCACCGGTGAGGTGTGGGTACGCAGCACCAGCCCCGACTCGGTGGGGCCACTGGCTGGGTCACTGCCGTTGGCAGCGATGAAGAAGGTGTCCATCATTGACCGGGCCGGGTGGTCGCGGCGGATGTTCAGCGCGTCGAAGTTGTACCACTCGGCTTCCACCTCGGGACCCTCGGCGACCTCGTAGCCCATCGCAACGAAGACGTCCGCGGTCCGCTCCATGATCGTAGTGATCGGGTGCCGGGCGCCACGCGGGCTCCGGTCCCAGGGCAGCGTGACGTCCACCGCCTCCTCGCGCAACACGCGCTCGTCACGCTCGGCGGTGAGTTCGGCCAGCCGGGCGTCGTAGCCGGCCTGTACGGCGGCGCGGGCCTCGTTTACCCGCCGACCGGCCTCCGCCTTCGCGTGCGGCGGCAGCGCACCAATCTCCCGCCTGGCCAGCAGCACCGGCGAGTGGTCACCCAAATGCAGCGGACGTAGCGCGGCGAGCCCCGCCAACCCGGTTGCTTCGGCGAACGCCTTCTCCGCCTCGCGGACGGCCGATTCCAGAACCTCGGGTGCGAGCGCGGCGACCTGCTTGGGATCGTATGGGTCGTTGATACCGGACATCGGTGCTGCGGCTCCTGTGCTCGTGATCGCGAGATCCGCCTTGGCGGCCAGTCTAGGAGAGACCGCCAGCCGGTCTGAGCCGGTTACCGTTACTCCTCGTACGGCGGTCGGCCGGCTGGCAATATCACTACGAACCGGGCACCTACTAGTGTCGACTCATCCAGCCGAATGCTGCCGCCATGCGCCTCGACCAAGCCCTTGACGATGTACAGACCGAGCCCGGTGCCCGAGCCGGCACCCGACGCCCGCCAGAACTTGGTGAAGATCCTCATCCGGGCGTCCAGGTTGATCCCGCCGCCCCGGTCGGAGACCGTCAGCACCGCACCGCCGGCCCCGTCGGCCAGCTCCCCAGGACCGGCCGGCCGGACCTCGATAGTGATCATTCCGTCGCCGTGCTTCAGCGCGTTGTCGATCAAATTATCGGTAATTTGGGCCACTTTGTCCGGGTCAAGCCACATGTCGGGCAACTGGCCGTCCAGCCGTACGCTGAAGCGGTCCGCCGGCACCTCGCCGACCAAGTATCCGGCGACCACCTGCTGGACCAGCGCCGGTACGTTGACGACCCGCTTGCGCAGCAGGATCCGGCCAGCGTCGATCCTGGATACGTCAAGCAGGTCTGACAGCAGCCGGTTGACTCGGTCGGCGTCGGCGTTGATTGCGGTCAGGATGGTGCGCTTTTGCTCGTCGTTGAATCGGTCCCAGTGGGCCAGCAAGGTGGCACTAAACCCCTTCACACCGGTCAGCGGGGAACGGATCTCGTGGGCCACCGTGGAGACCAAGTCGGCTCGTTCCCGGTCCAGCCGCTCCCGCGCGGTGGCCGAGCGGAAGCAGATCACCAGTCGAGCCAGTTTCTGCCCGTCCCGCAGGTAGCGGGCGGTGACCAGCAGCGGCAGTCCCTTGCCCGGTCCATCGGAGACTTCGAGCAGCCGCTCAGGCTGGCCGGTACGGATGTGCAGGCCGTGGTACGGGTCGGTGCAGGCCCACCAGTCCCGACCGCGGGCATCGACCAACGGCAGCACATCGTGGAAGTCGCGGCCGATGTGGTCCTGACCGGCAACGCCAAGCAACTGGCTGCCCGCGGTGTTCAAGTGTATGAGCTCGCCGTCCGGCCCGGCGACCAGTACACCGTCAGGCAAGCCGTCGTATGCCGCCCACCCATCCTCCAGCATGACCCCCTGCTTCCGACTGTCCGATGAAGGGGTACCACGCAGCGCCGGACAGGACCAGAGACAGCGGCCTAAGCATGCCCCTTGATGCACGGTCTCGGCGCCATCGGGGGTACCACTGTGGACCCGGACACATGCTACCGGGAGTGTTCAACCTAGCGGAAAGTGCCAGGGCATCCGCCCGCCGTCCGGTGCGTCGTACCGCGCTGACGAGGTGATCTTCACGGGTACCCCTCCGAGGTGATGGTGGACGACCCTCCTCGGGTGAGAGTAGGTGCCAGTCGTTGGGCGAGCCGGTCCAGGCCGCCCTTGACCATCCGTCCGTAGCCATCGTCGCCCAGCGCACCGACAGCAGCCTGACCTTGCTGGAGGTGCTGGCGGGCGCGGTCGAGATCGCCCAGCTTGCGGTAGCACTCGCCAAGGTTGAGGTGGAGCGAGGGGTAGAAGCCGGCTACCGGACCGGTCACCCCGGCTGCTGCCGCCCGATCGTCGGTGACCAGGTCAGCGGCCTCCAGCGCACGCAAATCCCAGGCCAGCTCCTCGTGCACATCGTCTCTTGTACGTCGGCCATCGCATGGGCCAGCGCGCAGCGGTGGAAGGGATCGCCGCTATCGCGGCCAACGTCGTTCCACAGCTCGGCGAACAGGTGGCGCGCGGCTGCCCGCTCCCCCCGCTGGCTCAGGGCCATCCCCAGGCCGATCCGAGTCATCGTTGCGTCGGCCTCAACCACCGCTTCCTCCCCGATGGCCGGCAGGGACCGGCTGCGGCGGTTTGTCGGCAGGTGGCATCACGGGCGCGCAAGTGATGCCATGAACCCGCTGCTGCCGTGCGGTGGCATAGAGGCAGACCGCGGCGGCAGCGGCCAGGTTGAGGCTCTCGGCCCGACCGTAGAGGGGAACCCGGACCCGGCCGTCGGCCAGCCCGGCCAGCTCAGCCGGCAGGCCGTGGGCCTCGTTGCCGAACAGCCAGGCGGTGGGCCGGGCCAGCCGACCGGCTGCGGCCAGTTCGTCGAGGTCCAACTCGCCATCGGCGGCAGCGGCCAGCACCACCAGCCCGGCCCGGCGCAGCGTCCGCACCGCCTCGGTCGGATCGACCGCCCGCACCAGCGGCAAATGAAACAAGCTGCCGGCGCAAGCGCGAACACATTTGCCGTTGTACGGGTCGACGCTGGCGGTGGAGAACAGCACCCCACCGGCGCCGGCAGCGTCCGCGGTCCGCACCACGGTGCCGGCATTGCCTGGGTCACGGACCGCGGCGAGCAGCACCGCCAGCCGGAGCGCCGGCTGCACCACAACATTTGTCGACACATCGATGAACCGACATATCGCTACTAGTCCCTGGGGGGTGACCGTCTCGGACAGCCCAGCCATCCCTCGCTCGGTCACCGGCGAGACCGGCACGTGCTGCTGGTATGCGGCGGCGACCAACTCGGCATGCTGGTCCAGCGCGGCCGGGGTGCCGAACACCGCCAGCACCGCCGGGGTCGCGCAGGCCAGCGCCTCGCGTACCGCTTGCGGACCCTCGGCCAGGAACCGGCCGGTTGCCGTACGGCCAGCCCGCCGGGTCAGCCGCCGGGCAGCGACGACCCGGGGAGTCCGCTCCGTGAAGGGGGCCTCCCCGGGTCGGGTCACAGCGTACTCAGGCGGCCGAACCGCTGGTCTGCGCCTCGGCCAACGCGGTCTGCGCGGTCCTGACCAGTGCCGCGAACGCCGGACCGTCATTGACCGCCAAATCGGCCAGGATCTTGCGGTCCACCTCGACCCCGGCCACCTTCAGGCCCTGGATGAACCGGTTGTAGGTCATTCCGTTCGCCCGCGCGGCGGCATTGATCCGGGTGATCCACAACTGCCGGAAGTCACCCTTGCGGTCCCGGCGGTCGCGGTAGGAGTACTGGAAGGAGTGCAGCAACTGCTCCTTGGCCTTGCGGTACAACCGCGACCGCTGACCGCGGTAGCCGCTGGCGGCCTCCAGCGTGGTGCGGCGCTTCTTCTGGGCGTTGACCGCCCGCTTGACGCGTGCCACGAATGTTCGTCCTCTTCCTCGGCGCCGGCGGGATGCTGCCGGCGCGGGTACGACAGGGGGTACTCGGGCCAGTACAGTGCCACCACATGCGGTGCCACCACTGGGGAGGCGCTCGCTGTGGTGGTCCTGGTGGTCCTGGCGGCGGTCTGAGCTAGCGACCCAGCAGCTTGCGGAGCCGCTTGACGTCGACTGGCGAGGCCTCAACGGTGCCATCTAGCCGGCGGGTCGTCGTGGACGGCTTACCTTCCAGCAGGTGCCGGCGGCCGGACCGCTGATGCACCAGCTTGCCGCTGCCGGTCACTTTGATCCGCTTCTTGGTACCGCTGTGGGTCTTGTTCTTCGGCATGACTGGCTTTCTGCTCGTTCGGGCAGGCACGGAGGTCGGGCGGCCGAGGTCAGGTCAGACGGTGGCGGCGTTGTCTTGGCCGCGCGCGGGCTTCTTCTTGTGCGGGGCCATGACCATGATCATGTTGCGGCCGTCCTGCTTGGGCGACGCCTCCACGAAGCCGAGTTCAGCGACATCCTCCGACAGCCGCTGCAGCAGCCGGAACCCCAGCTCCGGCCGGGACTGCTCGCGACCCCGGAACATGATCGTGACCTTGACCTTGTCACCGGCCCGAAGGAACCGCTCGACGTGACCCTTCTTGGTCTCGTAGTCGTGCGGATCGATCTTCGGTCGGAGTTTCATCTCTTTGATGACCGTGAGGGTCTGGTTCCGTCGGGCCTCGCGGGCCTTCTGGGCCGCCTCGTACTTGAACTTGCCATAGTCCATGAGCTTGCAGACCGGCGGTCGGGCCATCGGGGCCACCTCGACCAGGTCGAGGTCGGACTCTTGGGCCAGTCGCATCGCATCCTCAATGCGTACGATGCCTACCTGCTCACCCTCGGGACCGACGAGACGGACCTCCGGAACGCGGATCCGCTCGTTAATGCGGGGCTCAGTGCTGATGTGTTCTCCTCAGGCTGGTCGGATGTGTCTGGCTGACCCACCGACCGTCGCCTGTCGTCTTCAGCTACGACGAAGACCCCGCGCCGGTGCGCTCGCGGGGCCCACTCGACCGGCCCGGCAGCAACCGCTCCGCTGTTACCAGCGGCGCGGCTAGCGCCCTCGCCGCCGGCGCGAAGCCGAAGGCGATAGACCGGACCCGGGCGCCACAGCGACGACACGGGTGGGAGCGGAACTCCACTTGCTCGCCACCAGCCAGCGCCGGTGACGGGTCGCGACACAGAGGGTACCAGTGCGGTACCGCTGCCTCCCACCTGCGACCCGCCGATGCACCCGGCTTGGCGGTCAGTTCAGCGGCGCGGCATGGTTGCCCGGCGGCGCGGTCAGCCGGGCGCTGCGGCAGTAGTGGTGTAGCCGTTGAACAACACCGCCAGTGCACGCCTGAGCACGCCATGGCCGAGGACCGGCAGGGTGGCATCCTGGGAGATCATGCTGAGCCGGCCCTGCCGTAATCCGACCCGCATGGCCAGCGCGGTGACGCCGTAGCAGGCATCAGCGTGGCCGGTCCGCGTACCCAGCGACCCGCTGACCGCGATCCGCGACACCGGCAGCCGGACCCACGTCGCAGGCGCCGCTGCCGTCGCTGGGTGGGCAGATCGTCGGGCTGGCGGTGTCGAGCTGGGCGAGCACGGCCAGTGACGTACGGGTTGGCATCGGACGGGACGCCAACCACCTCGGGCACCGCCCGTGGATCGTTCTACCGGCGGCCCTGGCGGTCGACCACGTTGTCCTCGCGGTAGTCGCCGGCCATGCCGAGTACGAACTCCCGTACCCCGTCGCGGGTGAACCGGCCGACCGGCTTGGCATAGCGGTACAGTGCCGAGCCGGCGGGCGGCCAGAACTGACCGGTACGCAGACCCGGCTGGCCCAGCAGCCCCGGCGCGGTGTTGTGATCGGCGAAGCTGACGGTCGCGCTGCCGGCGCTGATCGTGCCGGCCAACGCGGCGCGGACCGCGGTCGCGACCTCCTGCGGCTCGCCGAGCAGGTTGCCCAGTTGCAACCCGGGCGCCGGGCAGGGGTAGCCGGGCAGGGTCTGGCCGTAGCCGGAGGCGGCCTGGGTGTAAGCGTTGATCAGCTTCCAGATGTGGTAGCCGGCGGGGTACTCGATCGTGCCGTGCCCGGCCACTGGCTGCAGCCACCGACCACGACGGCGAGGCGGCCGGCACCGCTGCGAGCAGCCGTACCCGGCGGTCCGCGCTCGGGTTTGCGCTCATCCCTCCTGCCGGGAGCGCTCCAGGAGAGCCCGCAGGGTACGGACCACCGCGACCGTGCGTTCCCCGTCGACCGCCTGCACCGCCATCAGGGAAAGCCGCTCGTCGTCGGCAAGCTCAAGGACAGCCCACGGCGAACTGTCTTGGAAGCTCACCGCCCGGACCAAGTGCCAGGGCACCTCGTGTTGGCCGATCACGTTGCGTACCCGCAGCCCGGTGCGGTCGGCAACGAGCGTCGGTCGAGCCAGCACCAGCAGCCCGGCGGCGATCGCCAGCCCGAGACCGACCATCGCGATCTGGTCGGCGGTACCAAACGCGGCGCCGTTGCTGGTCCGCTTGAGCAGCACCGCGATCAGGGTGAACACCAGCACCACAACCAGAGCCGCCACGCCGCACACGACCCGCAGCCGGACCGGCCGGACCCGTACCTGCTCGGCGAAATCCTGGCTGCCGCCGTCCAGATCAGCCATCACCAGCCGGTCATTCGACGATCTTGGAGATCGGCAGCTCGAGGATGTCCCGGCCGCCGGCCGCCTTCAGCGCCGGGATCAGCGTGTTCACCGACGTCCGCGGCACCACCGTCTCCACCGCCTGCATGTGCTCGTTGGCCAGCCGGGTCACCGTGGGTGAACTCATCGCGGGCAGCAGGGCGAGCACGTCGGCCAGCCCCCCGGCCGGCACGTTGAGCTTGAGCAGCACCTGCCCGCGGGCCCGGATGGCCCCGCCGAGCAGCAGCGCGATGTCCTCCATCGCGGCCCGCTTGTCCGGGTTGGCGTACGCGTCGGGGTTGGCGACCAGCTCGGTGTAGCTGGTCAGCAGGGTGGCCAGGATGCGCAGGCCGTTCTTCCGCAGTGACGAGCCGGTCTCGGTCAGGTCGACAATGGCGTCCACGATGTCGGGCACCTTCGCCTCGGTGGCACCGTAGGAGGGCACCACCACCGCCTTGACCCCGTGGCCGTCGAGGAAACGCCGGGTCAGCGCCGGGAACTCGGTAGAGATCCGGACCCCTTCCGGCAGTTCGGTCGGGTGCTGCCAGGGCGCCTCCTTGGGGACCGCGAGTACAACCCGTACCGGGTTCGCGGTGGCCTTGCTGTAGTGCAGCTCGCCGAGGCTGGTCACCGTCGCATCGGTCTCGGTGATCCAGTCTCGACCGGTGATGCCGAAGTCGAACAACCCTTGCTCAACGTACTGCGGGATCTCCTGCGGGCGCAGGAAGCGGACCCGCTCGATGCGGGGGTCGTCGATCGCGGCGTGGTAGTCGCGGTCTGAGCCGCGGCGTACCGCCAGGTCAGCGGCGTCGAACAAGTCAAGGGTGGCCTTCTCCAGGGAACCCTTGGGCAGCACCAGGGACAGCACGAGTCCAGCCTTTCGTCGAGGTATGGGGACCGGGGTTTAGCCGCCGGTCTGATGTCGCCCGCGCAGCTCCACCAGCACCAGTGCGGTCTGCAGGGCCGCCACGGTCGCCTCCCACCCCTTATCCTCGCGGCTGTCCGGCAGCCCGCACCGGTCCAGCGCCTGCTCCACGGTGTCACAGGTCAGTACGCCGTTGCCAACGGGGACCGCCGCGTCCAGCGTCACCCGGGTCAGCCCGGCGGTCACCGCGTCGCAGACGTACTGAAAATGCGGGGTGCCGCCACGGACCACCACGCCGAGCGCGACCACCGCATGGTGGCTGGTGGCCAGTTCCTGGGCCACCACCGGTATCTCGATCGCGCCGGGCACCCGGACCACGGTCGGCGCGTCCACCCCGCACTCCTTGGCGGCGGCTAGCGCCCGCTCCAGCAGGCTGTCGGTGATCTGGGCATGCCAGCGGGTGGCCACCACGCCCAGCCGCAGTCCACCGGCCGGCACGGTAGCCAGCACGGGCCGTCCGTCACCACTCATCGCCCACCTCCCTTTCCGCACCGATCCCTCCCCCAAGCCGATCCCTCCCCCGCGCCGATCCCCCTCTTCCCGCCGATCTTGACGAAGTTGCTGGAATTTCGGCCCCAATAACGACAACAACGTCAAGATCGGCGCAGGGGGAGCGGGAGGCCGAGGTCGAGGTCGGCGTCGGGGGGCAGGTCGTGGCCCATCCGGTCCCGCTTGGTCTGCAGGTAGCGCAGGTTGTACGGGTTGCTGTGCACCGGCAGCGGTACCTTGCCGACCACCTGCAGCCCGTACCCTTCCAGGCCGGCCCGCTTGGCCGGGTTGTTGGTCAGCAGCCGCATCGAGTGCACTCCCAGGTCGACCAGGATTTGCGCGCCAGTGCCGTAGTCGCGGGCGTCCGCCGGCAGGCCCAGATCGGTGTTGGCATCCACGGTGTCCCGGCCGGCCTCCTGCAACTGGTAGGCCTGCAACTTATGCAGCAGACCGATGCCGCGGCCCTCGTGCCCGCGCACGTACAGCACCACCCCCCGCCCCTCGGCGGCCACCGCGGCGAGTGCAGCGTCAAGCTGCGGCCCGCAGTCGCAGCGCAGCGACCCGAACACATCACCGGTCAGGCATTCGGAGTGCACCCGGACCAGTACGTCCTGGCCAGTGCCGAGGTCCCCCAGCACCAAGGCAATGTGCTCTACGCCGTCCAAGGTCGAGTCGTAGCCGACCGCCCGGAACATACCGTGCCGGGTCGGGATCCAGGCCTCGGCGACCCGAGCCACCTGCCGCTCGAACCGCCGCCGGTGCGCGATCAGGTCGGCAATCGAGATCAGGGTCAGGCCGTGCTCGGCGCCGAACGCGGCCAGCTCCGGCAGCCGGGCCATCGTGCCGTCGTCGTTGACGACCTCACACAGCACGCCGGCCGGCCGCAACCCAGCCATCCGGGCCAGGTCCACCGCCGCCTCGGTGTGTCCCGGCCGGCGCAGCACCCCGCCCTCCTTGGCCCGCAGCGGGACCACGTGGCCGGGTCGGGTGAGATCGGTAGGCCGGGTCGCCGGGTCGGCGAGCAGCCGGATCGTGTGCGCCCGGTCGGCCGCGGAGATGCCGGTACTGATCCCCTCTCGGGCGTCCACCGACACGGTGTACGCGGTGCCCCGCCGGTCCTGGTTGGTGTGGTACATCGGCGGCAGGTCCAGCCGGTCGCAGTCCTCGGCAACCAGCGGCGCACAAATGTAGCCGGAGGTGTAGCGGACCATGAACGCCAGCAACTGCGGGGTGGCCATCTCGGCCGCCAGGATCAAGTCGCCCTCGTTCTCCCGGTCGGCGTCGTCGACCACGATCACCGCCTTGCCGGCGGCAATGTCGGCGACCGCCTGCTCGATGGTGCCAAACCCGACGCCACCGGCCGTTACCATGCTCGCGCTGCTCACGATGCCCCCTTCGCCTGGAGCAGCCGCTCGACGTACTTGGCAAGTACATCGACTTCGAGGTTGACCGGCTCGCCAACGGCCCGTACGCCCAGCGTGGTCGTCACCAGCGTGGTCGGGATCAGCCCGACCTCGAAGAAATCCGACCCGACCGCGGTCACCGTTAGGCTCACCCCGTCCACCGTGATGGAGCCCTTCTCCGCGACGTACCGGGACAGCTCTGCCGGCAGGCCGAACCGGACCAGCTCCCAGGCGTCGCCGGGGGTCCGGGACAGCAGGACGCCGGTGCCGTCGACGTGACCCTGCACGACGTGCCCGCCCAGCCGGCCGCCAACCGGCGTTGCCCGCTCCAGGTTGACCGGGTCGCCCGCCACCAGCGCGCCGATCGAGGTCCGCTGGAGGCTCTCGGCCATCACATCCGCGCTGAACGTTGGGCCGTTGACGGCCACCACGGTCAAGCACACGCCGTTGACCGCGATCGAGTCGCCAGCTCGGGCGTCACCGGCTACCTTCGGGCCGCGGATGCGCAAGATCGCGGACTCGCCCCGGTGATCGGTCTCGACCACCTCGCCACGCTCTTCGACGATGCCGGTGAACATTCTCAGTCCTCCTCAATGGGTCGGCCGGTCAGCCGCAGGTCTGAGCCGATCCGAGTGATGTCATCCAGCCGGAGCCGTGCCGCGGCCGCGAGGGTGCCGATGCCGGCCGCGCCGGCGCCGAGCAGGGCAGGCGCCAGGTAGCCGATCACGCGGTCCACGCAAGCGGCGGCCAGGAACGCCCCGGCCAGCGTCGAGCCACCCTCCAGCAGCACGCTGATGACGCCGTGTTCGGCCAGTACGGCCAGCGCCTTTGCCGGCTTCGGGGCGGTCAGCCGCAGGGTGGGCGCCGCATCGTCGAAGACCCGGGCGGTGGCCGGGACCCGGCCGCGGCGGTCCCGTACTACCCGCAGCGGGGTGGCTGCGCTGCCGTCCCGGCCGGGTAGCCGGACGGTAAGCTGCGGGTCGTCGGCCAGTACGGTGCCGGAACCGACGACGATCGCGTCCACCTTGGCCCGCAGCCGGTGCACGTCGGCTCGGGCCGCTGGGCTGGTGATCCACCGGCTGGTGCCGGCCGCGGCGGCCACCCGGCCGTCCAGGGTCGCGGCATACTTCCCGGTCACGACCGGCCGGCCGCGGCGGATACTACCCAGCCAGGCCTCCAGCGCCCCGCGCTCGGCCTGCTCCCGCAGCAGCCCGGCCTCGACCTTTACCCCGGCGGCGCGCAGCGTGTCTGATCCGCCAGCGGCCACCGGGTTGGGGTCCGACGGGGCGTAGACCACCCGACCGATACCGGCCGCGATCAGCGCCCGGCTGCACGGCCCAGTACGGCCGACGTGGTTGCACGGCTCGAGGGTGACCACAGCGGTACCGCCGCGGGCGCGCTCCCCGGCGGCGGCCAGCGCGGCCAACTCAGCGTGCGGTTGGCCAGCCGGGCGGCTACCGGCGACGCCAACCTGCTGGCCGGCCCGATCCAGGATGACGCAACCGACCGGCGGGTTGGGGCTGGTGCCGCCGAGCAGGGCGACGCCGATGTCCAGCGCCACATGCATCGCGGCTTGCTCGGCTGAGCTGGACACCGGTCTACCCCTCCCCCTACATCACTCGCGGTGAGCCGGGAGGAAGCGCAGGTCGGGAGGCCAGGCAGGTGCGACCGGCTGGACCGGTCCGCCGCCTGCGGCGGGTGGTACGGCAACCGGGCAACCGCCCGGACCGTACCTCCCCGCGCGCTGCCTCCCATCCGGACTGTCACCGTCGGTCCCGGGATTCCACCGGGTCAACCGCTGGCTGGCTGCAAGCGGGTCGCGGACTGTTACCGCCGGTTCGGAGTTTCACCGACCCCGGAGCGCGCGAGTTGCGTGATCTCCGGCCATCATGTCACGCCGACCAGTCCGGCCGCGAGAGATTTCCATGACCGACGTCACCGGTGACCGCTGCGCGACCGGCGAGCGAGCTACCCACGACAACACCGGACCTACCGATCAGGTCCCCGCCACCTGGCGGGACGACCTCAAGCCGATTGGAGAAAGGTGTGCGGCCGGCGAGCGAGTGCCTCGGACTGGCGAACTTGCCTTCTCCTGCGCCGGATTGCTTGTCCGTGCAGGAAGAAGAAGACGCCAATGGGGATCAGGGCAAGCAGGATCGCCGCCCAGTACGCCCAGTGGTAGTAATGCCAGTTCCACATGGAACTGCTGCCGTGGACCTGGGCCGCATTCATACCGAAGAAACCGATGACAAAGGTGAGGGGCGCAGCCAAGAAACTGAGTATGCCCAATGCGATGGCCCCGCGCAGCCGCCGTCCTTCCTCCCGCTGGCGTTCCCGGCTCTCGATGGCGGTCAGCTCGGACCTGATGCTGCCGCCCAGCCGGACGAACATCTGGCTGACCGTGTGCGCCCGGGTACGGATCTGCATGACCTCGTACAGGTCGTGGTGGAAGCTGTCAATGCGTGAGGAGGGGATACGCAGGCCCAAGTCTGCGGCGGTCTCGACGCTGAAGGCAAGATCGAGTTCGAGGTTTCCCATCTCGTCGGCCAGCGTCTCCAGGTCTTTGCGCTCCTGTACGCCGGAGTGCTGGGCTTGCTTGTCCGCCTGGAACCGCTGGACCTGATGGTAGGCATCCTGCCAGATCTGCTGGAAACGGGAGGCCGTACCGACCGCTTGCACGGTGGTCAGGAAGACGCTGTTCTCGACGTCGTCGGGATGCCCGTACAGGAAGCTGATGGTCGAGCTGACGGCCCCGAAGGCGTCCTGCTCCTGATTGAGCCCCTTGGGCCGCTTGAGTTCGGTGAACTCCGGCCGGTAGGGCGGCTCGATGCCGTACAGGATCGCCTTGATGATGTCGTCGTCCGGTGGCGCGGTGTGGTTGAGTTCCCCGATAAAGACTAAGTGATGGCGCTCCAGCGGCAGGCCGATGAGCTTGTCCAGCGGGCCTGGCGGGCATTCCTTCTTCGCGCCAGCCGCGGTGGCAAGGTCGTCGATATAGCTGGCCAACCGGGTGCCTGCGATGCGTACCTCGGCATCCGCGCAGGACTCTAGAATCCGCCGGGTCAGCGATGAGTCGTGGTTCAGGTCGGGACTGTCGAAGTCCAGGATGAGCGCTACCAC